>Ga0181532_10000055_pt1 | contig 114005 bp, 90 predicted proteins | sample PEATcosm2014_Bin_33_FD_119768 | JGI IMG/M metagenome (GOLD analysis project Ga0181532, IMG submission 119768) | Peatland microbial communities from MTU Mesocosm Facility, Houghton, MI, USA - PEATcosm2014_Bin11_30_metaG | ecosystem: Environmental > Terrestrial > Soil > Wetlands > Peat | place...
CAAACCCGCATCCTTCAGGGCATTGCGGAAATCAATGCCGCTCCCGTCGTTCATCGGTGGAAAAAGTTCGAGGCCCTGACCACCGGATAGTATGGGTATGATTTAATGAAACGATATACTAGTCAGTAAACCAAGCCTTCCAGGCGTTCTTGCAAACCCGCACTTCATTTACAATCGAAGCATCAAATCCCAGTGAATCCTTGGTGGCGAGGACCCATGAAAAAGCCTGTTTTGCTGGCCCTATTTGTGTGCCTTGGCAGCTTTGCTTTTGCGGCCGATGATCAGACGCAAGCATCGAAGGCTTCCGACCGCGTGCAGGCGGCTGGGGACGTGCTGAATCAAATCCAGTCGGCACCGGACTCGGGGATTCCGCAGGACCTTTTGAGCAAGGCGGAATGCGTGGCCGTGGTGCCGTCGATGCTGAAAGGCGGGTTTATGGTCGGCGCGAAGTACGGCCGTGGGCTAGCCAGTTGCCGCACTCCGAAGGGCTGGAGCGCGCCGGCGTTTTTCACGGTGACGGGAGGCAGCTTCGGATTTCAGATCGGCGGACAGGCGGTCGACCTGGTGATGCTGATCATGAACAACGACGGCATGCAGCATCTGCTGTCCAGCAAAGTGGCGCTGGGAGCGGACGCCTCGGTGGCCGCGGGACCGGTGGGGCGCCTCGCTGAAGGCAATACCGACTGGAAGATGCGTGCCCAGGTGCTGACTTATTCCCGCGCGCGTGGAGTGTTTGCCGGGGTGAGCCTGAACGGAGCGGTGATGAAACAGGACAAGGACAGCACGCGGGAATTCTACGGACACATGGTGACTTTTAAGGCGGCATTGACGGGAGAGGTTGAGCCGCCACCGGCGGCGTATTCGTTCCTGTCTACGCTGGCGAAGTGGGCGCACGAGGCGGCGAAGTAAGGGCAACCAACAGTCGCGTTGCGCTCGACGGACAGCCCCTTCGACTTCGCTCAGGGCAAGCTTGGGCGGCTGTCCCCAGCTCGAGATCCTCACAGAGTACTCCTCCCAGGGAGTACCCTACGCGTTCTTCGATTTTCTTGCTGGGTTTCAGAAGCTCGTTGGACAGGCAATTTTTGCGGGTGATACGGTCACGCTTCCCCTGATGCGGCGGAAACTCGAATACGCAGCGGCCTGGCCGTTCATCAAGATCCTGGGTACTTTGCCGCGTCCCCTTGCGCGCGGCTTCGCCATCGGAATCGCCCAGTTGGTGTATCTGCTGCACTTCCGGTTGCGCCAGGTGGGCATGCGCAATCTCGCGCTGGTGTTTCCAGAAAAGAGTGAGGCGGAGCGGAAGCGCATTGTGCGCGGAGTGTTTACGTCGCTGGGCCGGCAGCTTGCCGAGTTGTGCCAGTTTCCCCGATACACGCCGGAGAATATTGACCAGGTCGTCGTGTATGACGGGCTGGAGAATTACGAACGAGCCTACGCGCGCGGCAAGGGAGTGCTGTTTCTGACGGGGCACTTTGGCGGTTGGGAGCTTTCGGCGTTTGCGCACTCGCTGCATGGGCATTGGCTGCACGTAGTGATGCGGCCGATGGACAATCCGTATCTGGACCGGTTGCTGCAGCAGTATCGCACGATGTACGGGAACAAGACCGTCGACAAGGATGATTTCGTGCGCGGGCTGCTGGCGGCGATGAAAGCCGGGGAGACCGTTGGAATATTGATGGATACCAATATGACGCCGCCGCAAGGAATCTTCGTGGACTTCTTCGGCATTCCGGCGTGCACGGCGAGTGGATTGGCGCGGATTGCTTTGCGCACCCATGCGGCGGTGGTTCCGGGGTTCACTATATGGGATCCGGCGTTGGGTAAGTACCGGCTGCGGTTTGATCCGGCGCTGGAATTGGTTCGCAGCGGCGATCAGGAGGCGGACATCGCCGCGAACACGCAGATGTTCACCAAGGTGATTGAGGAGTATGTGCGGAAGTATCCCGATCAGTGGCTGTGGGTGCACCGGCGGTGGAAGACGCGGCCGGAGGGGCAACCGGGGCTGTACTAGTCCGGGTGTCGACATCACACAGCGTGGTGCAAATCGTTTCTCCCCCAAAAAAATAATCGGGTCGGCGCTTCCGCCGTTGGTGACTGACCTGGGACTTCTTCGTCCATCCGTCTGAGGGACCACGGCCATGCAGACTCTACTGCAGGACTTCCACTTCAGCCTGCGCCAACTGTTCAAGAGTCCTGGATTCACGCTGACCGCAGTGCTCTCGCTGGCGCTGGGCATCGGCGCGACCACCGCGGTTTTCAGCGTGGTGTACGCCATCCTGATGAACCCTTATCCTTACGCGGCTTCGGACCGGATGGTCCACATGAGGCTGCGGGACGATTCGCAGCAGGAGCGAGGCTTCGGGCTTACGGGCGCGCAGTGGCAGCAGATTCGGAAGTCGCCGGTGGTGGAAGACGCATTCATGGAGGACGATTGGAGTCTGACCGTCACCGGACGAGATCTCCCAGAAGACGTGCAGGGCGTCTACCTAAGCTCGAATGGCTTTTCTTTCCTGGGCGTTCCGCCCACCCTGGGTCGGGGATTGATTCCGTCAGACGCGATCGCTGGACAGGAGCCGCAGCCGGTCGCAGTGCTGGGCTACAAATTCTGGAAACGACATTTCAACGGGGACCCGGCTGTGTTGGGTCAGAACCTGCAATTGGTGCGCAAGAATTACACCATCGTGGGCGTCGCCGGCCGGCGTTTTACGTGGGGTGATGGCGATGTCTACCTCCCGCAGAAGGTTACCCAGGACCCGGTCAAGGCTTATTACGTCGGCATTCGGTTGAAGCCGGGCGTGGCCCACGAGGCGGCCAATTCGGCGTTGCAGCCTTTGATCGAGCAGTTCGCCAAAGAGACGCCCAAGCATTTTCCCTCGGATCATTTCCGCTTGCATGTGGTTGGTCTGAACGAACAGTTTGTACGCGACTTGGGCGGGACGCTGTATCTGCTGTTCAGCGCGGTGGCCCTGCTGCTGGCCATCGGGTGTGGCAACGTGTCGATCTTGCTGCTGGCGCGCGGCACGTCGCGTCAGCATGAATTCGCGGTGCGTACCGCGATTGGCGCGAGCCGGGGCCGGATCATCCGCCAACTGCTGACCGAGTCGTTGCTGCTTTCGCTGACCGGGGCGGCGCTGGGCGTGCTGCTGGCGTATCGGGCGCTCGCCGTGATTGTGGAGTTACTGCCGAAATATTCCTTCCCGCATGAGGCAGCGATCCAGATTAATTTGCCGGTGCTGACCTTCAGTGTGGGGGTCGCGCTATTAACCGGGATTCTGTTCGGCCTATGGCCGGCGCTGCAGCTTTCGCGGCCAGAGGTGAGCCAGGTGATGCAGTCGAGTACGCGGAAGATCGCGGGCGTGGTGCATGGGCGCACCACGCACGGGGTTCTGATTGCCGTTCAGGTCTCGCTGACGCTGGTGATGCTGGCGGGAGCGGGTGCGGCGATGGAGGGATTCCTGCGGCTGATTCATACTCCTCTGGGTTATGACCCGCACCATGTGATGTCGGTGGGAATTCCGGTGCATGACGGCGCGTACCCGACGTGGGAGGCGCGAAAGGCCTATTTTGAACAACTGCGCAGCAAGGCGGCTAGCGTTCCGGGTGTGACCATGGCCGCGATCTCAAGCAACGCGACTCCACCTTCCAACGGATGGCCGACCGGCGTCGAGATTCTGGGCAGATCGCAGCGGGATGGGCAGAAGATTCGCGTCAACTTTGTGAGCCCGGGATATTTTCCCCTGCTGCGAATTCCGCTTGCCCAAGGGAGAATTTGGGACGAAACAGAAAACCATCATGCCGCGCCTGTGGCCGTCATCAACCAGACCATGGCGCGGCTCTACTTTCCGAATGGCGACGCGTTACAGCACTCCCTGCGAGTCCCTGATATGAAGGACGAGCCGCCTTACACCACGTCCGCGTCTGGTTCCGACGGCTGGCTGCAGATTGTGGGCATCATTGCCGACAAACGCGACGACGGGTTGAGAAACCCGATCCTGCCGGAAGCCTTCGTGCCGTACACACTGTCGATGCGGATGTGGACGCAGATCCTGGTGCGCTCCGAGGTGCCGCCGCTGTCGCTGCTGCACGCCGTGGGACGGCAAGTAAACTCAGTCGATTCGGACCAGCAGATCAACGGGAGTGTCGAGGATCTCGAGCACTGGATTACAGGCCTGCAGGAATACGAGCAGGAACAACTGGTGGCGTGGTTGTTCGGCGCATTTGCCCTGCTGGCGCTGGCTCTGGCGGCGGTCGGGCTGTATAGCGTAGTTTCCTATTCGGTCGCGCAGAGGACGAACGAGTTTGGCATTCGTATGGCGCTGGGGGCACAGCGGATGCATGTGTTGCGGATTGTGTTCGCATCGACGGTGGCGAGTGTGGGGAGCGGAATCGCGGTCGGCATCGTGCTGACGCTGGCTCTGAACAAGATGCTGGCTAAGTGGGCGGAGGGCAGCTCCCGCGATCCCCTGGTCCTGCTGGCAGCGACTGTTCTGTTAAGCCTGGTCGCGGCGATCGCCTGTGCTGGGCCAGCGCGCAGAGCGGTCAAAGTGGATCCGATGACTGCGCTGCGATACGAGTAGGCGAGATCGATGCCCATACTCGTAGTCCGGGGCTGGCGGCGATGAAAGCCGGGAGGCGTTGGAATATTGCTGGACACGAATATGCCGCCGCCGCAGGGAATCTTCGTGGACTTCTTTGGCATTCCGGCCTGCACGGAGAGCGGATTGGCCCGTGTTGCGCTGCGGACGGACGCGGCGGTGGTTCCGAGGTTCACGATTTGGGACCCGGAATTGCAGAAGTACCGGCTGCGGTTTGATCCAGCGTTGGAGTTGATTCATACCGGCGAATTGGAGGCTGACATCGCCGCGAACACGCCGATGTTGACCAAGGTGATTGAGGATTACGTGCGGCAGTATCCCGATCAGTGGCTGTGGGTCCACGGGCGGTGGAAGACGCGGCCGGAGGGGGAGAACCCGTTGTATTGAGAGGCGGGGAACCTCAATTTTGTGATGGATGAGTAGTGGATGCTGTAGACCATGGCATCCACCTCCCCACGCAAACAAAACGCGCTTGCCGGTTCTTTATTTGCTATCTGGATGGTGGTGGCGCCAGTTCCAGTAGGCGGTCTGCTGCCCCGTGTTCAACTGGACGAAAGCACGCTTCTCGTGGTGCTCGGTCTGGTAGCGCTGGTACGAGCGGTCTTCGTTGCTGTCCCAGGTGTGATAGTCCTTGTGGCCCTTGTCGTAATAGCGCTTGTTGTTCTCGGCTTGCCTTTCTTCGTGGTTCTTGTCGTCTTGCGGGCTGGCAGCGGCCATCAGCGTGACAGGCGCGGCAACAGCGGCAGTCAGAAAAAGTGTACTGAGATATCGGTATCCACGGTGCACGTTGTTCTCCTTGAGTGCGAGACTCAATTCCGCGGAATCCCGCTAACCGCACTGTCTACCCTTCGGGCGCTCGAGTCTGATCAATATTGCTCAGGGGTATGGGGCAGATTCGGCCCAATCCAGGCACCGGAATTCTGCCCGGAGCAGCAGAACTATTCTGTCCGTCTCTGCGAGTCGAGGAATCTGCAGCGCGGTTCTGCTTTGCACCGCACCTTCCGGTAAAATTGGAGCTTCCTATGAATACCTTGGAACAAATCGCAGAACTTGAAAAGAAGTATTTGCTGCAGACTTATAACCGCTACCCGGTCGTGCTCACCCGGGGCAAGGGAGTGTTTCTCTGGGACATCGACCAGAAGCGCTATCTGGATTTTGTCTCCGGGCTGGGAGTCAATGCGCTGGGGCATGCGCATCCGCGGATTGTGAAAGCGATTCGGGAGCAGGCGGCGAAGCTCATCCATGTTTCCAATCTTTACTACCACGAGTACCAGGGGCCGCTGGCGGAGAAGTTGTGCGCGCTTTCGGGATTGAACCGCGCGTTTTTCTCCAATAGCGGGACCGAGGCGATCGAAGGCTCGATTAAGCTGGCGCGGCTGGCGGGACATCGCGCGGGGGGCGAGGCGAAGTGCCGGCTGGTGGCGCTGGAGGGGTCGTATCACGGGCGCACGTTCGGGGCGCTCTCGCTCACCGGGCAGGACAAGCATCGCAAGGGATTCGAGCCGCTGCTGGAAGATGTGACGTTTGTGAAGCAGAATGATCTGGAAGGCCTGCGCGCTGCGGTGAACGACAATACCTGTGCGATTGTGCTGGAGCCGATTTTCGGCGAAGGCGGAATCTACGAGTGTTCCGGGGAATTTCTGCGCGAGTGCCGTGCGCTGGCCGATCATCACAAGGTGGCGCTGATCTTCGATGAAATTCAGTGCGGGCTGGGGCGTACGGGGACGATCTTCGCGTTTCAGAGTTTCGGGGTGACGCCCGACATCGTGGCGATTGCCAAGCCGATTGCAGCGGGGCTGCCGCTGGGGGCGTTCATCGCGAAGGAAGAATTCGCGACGGCGATTTCGCCGGGGCAGCATGGGACGACGTTCGGCGGCGGTCCGCTAGCGTGCCGCGTCGCGCTGGAGTTTCTGGCGATTGTGGAGGAAGAGAAGCTGCTGGAGAACGTAAATAAGGTCGGGGCGTATTTGCAGCAGGCGTTGAAGGGACTGGTAGAAAAACGTGCGGCCGCGACGGGGATGCGCGGGCGGGGATTCATCCAGGGGATTCAACTGGAGATTCCGGCGCGTCCGCTTGTCGATGCGGCGCTGGCGGAGGGAGTGTTGTTTAACAGCACGCAGGATACCGTGGTGCGATTCCTGCCTCCGTTCCTGATGCAAGAGAAGCATATCGACAAGGGGATACGGGTGTTGCAGAAGTTACTGGGGAAGAAGAGGAAAGCGGCGGCGTAGGAGTTCGAGTTTGGCGCGACCGTTAAACTTCCCCACGTCTCGCGCAAAAGACGCGCGAGAAATGGGGACACCCGGCAGAGAACTCCCTGCCAGTTCGACATTGCTGCCGACGGGGTAGGGATCCTGCGACTCCGCTCCGGATGACAATGGTTCGGGTGCCTTGGATCGCCGGAGAAAAAAACGGGGAGCCGAAGCTCCCCAAGTGAAGCTAACAGAGGCGTTCTCTTAGGTAGAGTCCGGCGATCAGGAAACGGTTGTCCGGGCGAGAAGATTCTTGTGACGAATGAAATTCAGGAGATCGCAGCCGGCCCCGCTTCGGGCTCGAGCGCGGGCGGGGAAGAGTGCTGGATGGATTTTGCGGGCGCGCGGATGCGCTACCTGCGCGCGGGGTCGGGGCCAGCGCTAATCCTGCTCCACGGGCTGCTCGGGTATTCCTTTTCCTGGCGATATACCATGCCCGCGCTGGCGCCTTATGCCACCGTGTATGCTCCCGATTTGCTGGGGGCGGGGTTTTCGGACCGGCCTCTGGGGATCGATCACTCGATGCGGGCGACGGCGCTGCGCGTGCTGAAATTTATAGAGAATCTGGGGGTGGCCTCGTTCGACTTGCTGGGCACGTCGCGGGGCGGGGCTGTGGCGATGGCGGCGGCGGCGGAATGTGTCAGCGCCGGTGGTTCCAGGCGAGGGCTGCGGCGGTTGGTGCTGGTGTGTCCGGTGAATCCGTACTCTTCGCATGGCAACTGGCTGGCGCCCTTTTTCGCTACCAGCATGGGCGCGGCTTTGTTTCGCGCAGCCATCGGGCGCGTGCCCTCTCTTTACCCTTACTGGCACGGCCGGCTGTTCGCTGATCGCAACAAGATTCCGCCCGGCAGCCTCGCAGGCTATCAGGCGCCCCTGGCGAAACCTGAATTGTTCGAGCACGCGCTGAGCATTGTTCGCACCTGGACGGCGGACTTGAGGGAACTGGAAGCCCTGCTGCCAACCTTGGCGCCGATTCCTACGGGGCTGATGTGGGGAAGCAAAGATCCGGTCGTGTATGCTTCGTCGATGGAGCCGCTGGCGCGGCATTTTAGGGATGTGCAGACGGTGCTCTTTCCTGGAGTCGGGCATCTGCCCTATGAAGAGTGTCCGGAGGAGTTCAACCGGGCGCTCATAGAGTTTCTAACCTTCGAGGAGAAGACTTCCCCACTTCTCGCAAAAAGCGCGAGAAATGGGGCACCCGCAGTCTGAACTCTTCCCAACTCTGAAATCATGACCCACTCCCTTCTCGACTTCTTGCGGAATGCGGTGGTGCACTACGGATATTGGGCCGTGGGCGCGGCTCTGTTGGTGGAGAATGCTGGAGTGCCGGCGCCGGGGGAAACGATTCTTTTGCTGGCGAGTTTCCTGGCTTATTCGGAGCACGCTCTGCGGCTTCCCTGGATCATTGTGGTGGCGACGGTCGCTGCCACTCTGGGCGACAACATTGGATTTGCCCTGGGCTACTACGGCGGACGTCCACTGCTGGAACGCTACCGGGCCGCTTTCAGAATTCAAGACGCGACCCTGGCGCGGGGAGAAGGGCTGTTTGCGCAATACGGCTCGGTCACCATTTTCTTTGCACGGTTTGTCTTCGGCATGCGGATTATCGCGGGGCCGTTGGCGGGAGTACTGCGGATGCCGTGGCGGAGATTCCTGGTCTTCAACTTTCTGGGTGCGGGGCTGTGGGTGACGGTGATTTCCGGGGCGGGCTATCTGTTCGGCCAGCATTGGGGCCGGCTGGAGCGGGACCTACGACGGTTCGATGTGGCGGCCGTGATTTTCGTGCTGCTGGTGGTGGGGTGGCTCCGGTGGCGCACTCGGCGCGAGCACTGATGGCGCACCAGCGGAGTAACCTTTGGCGACGATGGCATGGCGTGTGGGAGCGGCTATACTGTGCGGGTGTCGCGGGCTATTCGGGGCAGGTGGGCAATGTCCGTGGCAGAAAAATGGATCACACCGGTTGCGTCCGAGCCGGAATTCGGACGAGGAGGAACACATGAAAAAGATCGCTTTCTTGACTCTGCTCATCCTGGCGACACTTCTCTTTACGCTCGCCTTCACGGCGGCAGCAGCCGGACCAAAAGCACCGGCGGCTCCCGTTCCCGCAGCGGCTCCCGTTCCAGCTACACCGCCGGCGGCCATGCCAGCGCCTCATCCCCACATCCACGAAGCTCTGGAAGCGATGCGCGGTGCCAAGCATGAGCTGGAAATCGCCGAGCACGATTTCCACGGCCATCGCGCCAAAGCGCTTGACCATCTGCAAATGGCGATCCACGAAGCTGAGATCTGCGAACAAGAGCCGTAATCCAGGATGCCAAGAGGAATTGCAAGGCAGCGGCGCCGACGCTGCCTTTTTTCTTGGTGCGGCGGAGGTTTCACGCGGGCGGTGCGCACTTAATCGGTATGGAAGGTGTAACCGATAGAAGCGCCGAGTCGAAGTACGTTATCGGAGTGGAAATCGGTGGTGTTATTGAAGATGCGGTAGTAATTAGCTTCGGGGCGGACAAAGAATTTCCGCCACACGCGGTAGTTGAATCCCCCACTCATGTGAAACAGAAAGTGATTGCTGTCCAGATGGGTGGAGCAACCGGCAGGGTAACCGCAGTTGCCGTAGGGGTTGTAGTAAAGCACGGTCTCGCCACCCGCGCCGATGGTGAAGATGGTGCTGGTTCGCTTCGCCACCCGGGCGGGGAACGGGTTCAGATGGGGTGCGAATACGAGGTTGAAGTCATAGAGCACGGGGCGATACTGCTGATAGCCGTTGTAGTTCCCTTCCTTGTATCGAAAGGCAAATTCGGCGTCGTAGCCGAAGCCGTTCTTGAAGATGCGATCGAAGCCGGCGCTGGGGTAGACTCCGCCTCTCTCCGGTGGGGGCAGGTAGGTCAGGGAAGCGTTGTTGTTCTGGGTGGAGAACAGAGTGTTGCCCCCCGCGAAAACGTCAACCTGCTGGGCATGCGCTAAAGCGGCAACAACAAGAAGCGTACACACGGACATCGTTGGCGCGAACTTTCTCAAATACAGCCCCCTTTTCGTTGGTCCCGTTGCTGAAGTGTATACGCTGGATTGGCGGTGCGCCCGGGGAAGCAGCCGCGAGCGGATGGGCGGAGAAGAAAAGCCGGCGGTCGGAGGTAGCTACCGGAGCCAAACTCGCGACCGCCGCTCAAGCAAGACTAGTCTGGACCAATGGTGTAGCCGATTGAGGCTCCAACGTGAATCACGTTGCCGGAGCTGAAAAAGTCGCTGTTGTTAAGAATGTGGTAATAACGGACCTCGGGGCGGAGGAAAACGTGCCCCCACACGTAGTAGCGGACGCCCGCTCCCAGATCGACCAGGAAGTGGTTGGCACTGGTGTAGCACGCGCCAAACGCATAGCAGGAATACGTTGGTTGGTAGCCGTAGAAACGCGTGGTTTGCCATCCGATGCCACCCATCAGGTCCAAGCCGGCCTTTTTGCTCAACTTAGGCTGGTAGACGCCATTAAAGTCAAACAGGATGGGGCGATAGGCTTGGCCAAGGCCGCCGAAGTCTCCCTGACCGGCTCTCCACGTGGCATCAAAACCGATGCCGACCCGCCGATGAAAGATGACGTCGGCGCTGATATTGGTATACAGGCCTCCTCGTTCGGGGCAGGTGAAATTCCCAGGTGATGAGCCGCATGCCGCAGCGCCAGGCGACATGATTGTGCCGAAGCCGAGCATGGCGTCGCCTTGCTGGGCGGAAGCTAGGTTAGCTAGGACGAAAACAGCGACGACGGTCGCGAGGAAGGCAAGCTTTCTCAAGAGAAACCTCCTGTAATTATCGTACTCGGCCGTAAGATGCGACTGCCAAACCGTTTGGATGCAATCCCATGGGGGATGCATTCATCATAATTTCAACAGCGCCAGAATTCAATGGTCCGGCGCCCACCCGGTCATCAAGCGGTTACTCCAGACTGCCGTGCTACGGCGACCGCCGCAGAATCCAACCCTGTGAAACGGAATAAGTTGCGCTGGTCCTGCAGCACAAGCCTGCGGGGGAGCGTTAGCGCTTGGAAGCTCCACTGCTGCCGCCGCGCAGGACGTGGTCCAGGGCGATGGGCCCACCCCCAAAGAAGATCAGGGCAAAGGCCAGGGCGGCGGCTGCCAAGGGCAACTCGTACCCAGGGCGGTCGGGAGATCCGATGAGCCCGTTGTGCAGGTGCACCTTCCAGAAGGCGACAACCAGGTCAATACAAACGGCGAACCCGGCCGCGCGAGTGAAAAATCCGGCGAGGAGGAGTACCCCGCCAAGGAACTCGGTGAAGGCGGAGACGTAACCCAGCCAGCGAGGCAGGCCGAGGCCGGCAACCAGTTGCGCATGATGGTGCAGGCCTCCAAATACGTTGTGATAGCCGTGTACGACCATGATGGCGCCTAAGGCGAGGCGCATGATGAGAAGGGCAAGGGGCTGCAAGCGATCGAGATAGCGCAAAATGTTCCTCCGAACCGATGAAATAGATTACCGCAGCGAGCGGTTGTGAGGAAGAATGGGAATTTCTAGAAAACGATTGCGCGTCCCGAGGGGTTTTTGATAACTTTGCTCGGCCGCAAGATGCCAGTCTTGGCGCTTCCGAGGTGCCGCGCCGAGCTTCTTGCCGCTCTTCTCTCCCGGGCCCCAGAAAAAATGATCGGAACGTTCTCGGCGCACCGGTGTTTGCATGTTGGTGGGCAGTCGATGAAACCTTGACTCAGGAGTTTGCGAATGAACTGCATGATGAAGGAAAGTGCCCTGCGCAAGTCGGTCCTGTTTCTGTTGCTGATGGCGGTTCCAGCTCTGGCCTGGGGCCAGAAGAAAACGCCGAGCGCACCCAAGGCACCGGCGCCAAAGGCCAGTGCACCGAGCCACCCGAGCGCACCCAAGGCACCGGCGCCAAAAGCCAGTGCACCGAGTCACCCGAGCGCAGCCAGCCATTCGAGCACGCCGAGCCACACGACAACGCCGAGCCGTACCGGAACCGCATCCACGAGCCGTACCGGAACCAGCACAACCGGCCACACCGGCAGCCCGACAAACGGCCGCACGAACACGACGACGAATAATCGCAGCAACACCAATAACGGAGCGAAGCCCGGCACTACGGGTCGCCCAGGTACCACGACTGCAGGTAAGGCGGGCGGAACTACGAACGGCCGTCCCGGCGGCGGTACACCCACGAACCGGGCGACGATGAGCCACACTGCGCCGGGACGCACCGTTTCTCTGAAGGGCGGAGGATCGGCGAATATTCGTCCGAACGGACAGATCCGCTCGGTCAACCGGAACGGGATGCAGATCAACCGCGGCGTGCACGGCAGTCGAACCATCGTGAGCACTCGTAATGGCGCGCGCATCGTGACCACCGGGGGACATGGTGGCTATGTGCAGCGCGCCTATGTCACCCGTGGCGGCCACGCTTACTATTCGCGGACCTACTATTACCACGGCGCTTACAGAGTCGGCGTCTATCGCGGCTATTACTGGGGCGGACGTCCCTACTACGGCTACTATCACCCCTACTGGTATCATCCGGCGTTTTATGGCTGGGCGTATAACCCGTGGTCGAGCCCGGTTTACTGGGGTGTTGGAGCCTGGGGCTGGGGCGGGGCGCCATGGTTCGGCTTCTACGGCGCTTATTGGAATCCTTATCCGGTGTATCCCTCGGCAGCATTCTGGCTCACCGACTATCTGATTGCAGCGAATCTGCAGGCGGCCTATGCGGCGCAGGCGGAAGCCAACGCAGCGGCAGCCAACGCTGTGGCAGCGGATGCGGCGGCGGCGGGCAATCAAGGCGCGAGCAATGCGCCGCCGCCGGCGGCGCCGAGCGGCCAGGTCGAGCTTTCCCCGGAAGTTAAGCAGGCCATCGCCGACGAAGTGAAGGCCCAAATCGCGGCCTCCCAGGCCCAGGCTGGACAGCCTGCATCGTCGGGCGGGGCCCCGGCCGCCCCGGCCGCGGCGAACGCTGAGGAAGTTCCTCCGGCCCTGGATCCCGCGCATCGCACGTTTGTTGTAGATACGGAAGTCGACGTGGTTGCCGACGGTCAAGAGTGCGCGCTCACCCAGGGAGACGTAATCACCCGGCTCGGCGACACTCCTGATCAAGACAACAAGGTGAATGTGAGTATCGCCAGCAGCAAGAAGTCCGATTGTGCCGCGGGCAAGAACGTGCTCGTAGCAGTGGATGACCTGCAGGAGATGCACAATCACTTTGAGGAGCAGTTGGATGAAGGGATGAAGGCGCTGGCTTCCAAGCAGGGAACCGGAGGGATGCCGAAGGCCCCGGATACGGGCACGGTGGCGTCCGACGTGCCCGCACCTCCGCCCGACCAGTCGGCTGGGAAGGCTCTCGAGGATCAGCAGAAAGCTGCTGATCAGACCGAAGTAGAGGTCAAGCAGGAGGCGAACTCGTCGGGCGGTGGCTCGCAGTAAACCGGCTGCGAATCAGACACGCGCGCTTCTGCAAATTGCCGTGGAGCGTCACCCCATGGGGTGGCGCTCCAGCGCTCTGGTTCAGGGAAAACCCTGTTGTTCAGATCTGTCATCGCAAGGTTGATGCGGCGGCGCGGGGCAGATATGGAAAGGAGAATTCACCGTGGTGGAGCAGAAGTTGGAGCGGATGATTCCGGCAATCGTCGTGGCTGTGTGCGCCACGATCTTTCCTTTGGCGCGCGCCAGCGCCCAGGCTGTTTCTTTGCAGGAGCAACTCACCGCGCAATACAAAGTGGTGAAGATGGGGTCGGACACGAGCGGGTATTCCGTGGTCGAGAAGGGAACGCTGTTGGAGGTCAAGAAGGGCGGAATTCTGGGCGTGCCCTATTCCGATCAGAGCATCCTCTCGACGAAGTATGAGGGTGGGACGGTGCACTCTCCCAACACGATGTTGTCGAAGGGCATCGGCTTCGGCCTGAAGAAGTTCGGGAAGGAGCAGACCACGCATCTGTTCGCCGCGGGAGACAAGGTGTATCCCGCCAAGATCGAAGTAGACGTGAACAAAGACGACGTGGCCATCACCATTGTGGCATGCGACACCTGCAACAAAACGGATCCCCCGACCTACAACAAGGCCAAGGTCGTATTCCAGTTCCCCAAGGGCTCTTTGGCCAACGCGAGCGCCGGTGGGATCGAGGACACGATCGGGCAGCTTCTCGCTATCAGCGACGATTCCCAGCAGCAGGATCAAGGCGGACAGCAGGGACAGAACCAGCAAGGAGGCCAGGATCAGCAGGGCGCGCCGCAGGATCAGCAGGCGGCGCAACCGCCCGCGCCACAAGCGCCCGCGCAACAGGCCGACCCGCAGACGATCGAGAAGGGGCAGACCACCGATCAAGTGCAGTCCGCGCTGGGCAAGCCCACCAAGGTCGTCAACCTCGGCACCAAGCAAATCTGGGTCTACCCGGATCTCAAAGTTACGTTCTTAAACGGCAAGGTTTCTGACGTTCAGTAATCTCGCGAGGCTTTTCGGCGCTTCGTGTAAAGCCTGCGAATGCAGCAGTTTCACCGAGCGATATAGTACCTCCGTACCGTGCCTAGTACTTCAGTTACCGGTCTGCGAGTGACTGGGCACCTTCTACACAACAACTACCTCTAATAGTGCCAACCATCCAGTAAGCCACGATATATAGACTTGCCCTTGGTTGAGTTCCCTCTCTCTTTCCAGAAAACAGGCCAAAAACCCAAAGAAACGCGGAGATTCGCTTCGAGCCGGGGTTTTTCGGGGTTGAGATATGCTCGGAACACCGAAAGCCCTCGGAGAGGCAGTTGAGGGCGAGGCAGTCTCCCCAAGCAAAAGCCCGCGGGCCGAGGGAACCGGAGCGGGAAAGGGACGTGCTGGACAAGGCAAAAGGAATTATGGCTGACTCGCGAGAAGTGATGAACATCCGGCAGGCGTCGCAATACCTGGGAGTGAGTCCGGACACGCTCTACAAGTACGTCGGCGAGCAGAAGATTCCCGCATTCAAGCTGGGCAACCGCTGGCGCTTCAAGAAATCACGTTTGGACCAGTGGATGGAAGAGAAGTCGAGCGAGATGGAACCGCAGGCGAAACGCAAACCGAAGGCGGCGTCGAAAGCTGCCGGGTCACAGTAAAGGTGGGCACATGTTTGGATTGGGATCGAAGTCCATTGTTGGCCTGGATGTAGGCTCTTCAAGCATCAAGGCAGTCGAGCTGAAGAAAAAGGGTGGGCAGATTGAAGTCGCGCACCTCGGACTGGAGCCGCTGTCTAGCGACATCGTGGTCGATTCGATGATCGTGGACTCGGGCACGGTGTCGAGCGCGATTTCGAAGCTGTTCCTCGACAACCAGATCAAGACCAAGGCGGTGGCCACCGCGGTGAGCGGACACTCGGTGATCGTAAAGAAGATCTCGCTGCCCTCGATGAGCGACCAGGAACTGGCCGAGACCATCGAGAAGGAAGCGGCGCAGCACATTCCTTTCGATCTGGCCGATGTGAGTCTTGACTACCAGATTCTCTCCGACGAAGTGGGCAGTCCGCAGATGGACGTCCTGCTGGTCGCAGTGAAGAAGGACAAGATTCTGAACTACACCAACGTACTCTCGATGTCGGGACGCACCCCGGCTATCGTCGACATTGACGCGCTGGCTCTGCAGAACTGCTACGAGTACAACTACCAGCCGGCGCCGGGCCAGGTGGTGGCGCTTCTGAACCTGGGCGCCAGCGTGATGAACATCAACATCGTGAAGGGGACGACGCCTTTGTTCCCGCGCGACGTCAGCGTGGGCGGACATCAGTACACCGACTCGCTGCAGAAGGAACTGGACCTGAGCTTCGAAGACGCCGAGTCGCTGAAGCTGGGCAACAAGGTGGGCACGGTGAGCGAGGACGCGAAGCAGCCGATCCTGCAGCAGGTCACCGAGATCATCGTGCTGGAAATTCAGAAGACGTTCGATTTCTTCCGGGCCAGCGCGGCCGGCGAACACATTGAAAAGATCTATCTGGCCGGCGGTTCGTCGAAGGTGCCGGGCCTGGTGGAAGCGTTGCGGCAGGAGTTCTCGATGCCGGTGGAGTTGTTGAATCCGTTCCAGCGGGTAACGCCGCCGGTCGAAGGACACGGAGCGGAACTGGTGGAGCAGAATCCCGGCCAGATGGCAGTGGCAGTGGGCTTGGCCCTGAGGAGCTTTGAATCCCTATGATCAAAATCAACCTGCTGGAAAATTCCAAGGGGAAGAGCAAGCGCGGTGGCGGCGGACCGTCGATGCCCACGATGGAAATGGGCGATATGGGATCGCCCAAGCTGAAGATCCTCGCGGTTCTGGTGGTGGCGGGGTTGTTCAACCTGGGCTACTGGTACCGGCTGGATCATCAGGCCAAGGCCATCGAGTCGCGCATGAAAGTGGCGGAGCAGAAGAACCGCGAGCTGGCCGACGTGAAGGCACGGTTTCTGGAACGCCAGAACCAGGCCAACAACTACAAGCGGCGCGTGGATGTGATCGACGGGCTGCGGCAGAACCAGACCGGTCCAGTCAACCTTCTGGCCATGCTGGGCGAAACCGTGAACAACACGGAAGCGGTGTGGCTCAGCAAGATGGACGATTCGGGTCCGAGTGTGAACCTGGAAGGAACGGCGCTGAGCACGGACGCGGTGGCCAATCTGATTGCGAACCTGCAAAAGACCGGCTACTTCAAGAGCGTCGAGATCAAGGAAACCTATCAGGACGAGCAGATCAAGGACATGCAGGCGTTCCAGTTCACGCTGACCTGCGAGAAGGGAAAGTCGTAGAGGCGGACCTATGGCGAATTTTAGCGAACTGTCGGGCATCAAGCAGTGGGGGACGGTGATCCTCGGGGGCGCGATTGTAACAGCGGCGCTGTATTTCACGCTGTTCAAGAGCCAGAACGACCACAACACGGCCGCGCAGCATGCCCTCGAAGACAAGATTCGGGAAAACAACGAACTCGAATCCTACCGGCCCAAGCTGAAGCAGATCGAGCAGCAGCTGGCCGAACTGAAACAGCAGCTGGAAATCGAGCAGCGCATCGTTCCCGATGAAAAGCAGGTGGATGGTTTCATCACCATGCTGGACGCAGAAGCCCAGAAGGCGGGGGTGGAACTGCGGCGCTATGCGGCGAAGGATATGAAGCAGCAGCAGTACTACACGGAAGTGCCCTTCGACCTCGAACTCGACGGACCGTATTATTCGACGCTCAATTTCTTTGACCGGGTGAGCAAGCTGGAGCGGATCGTCAACGTCAGCGGATTGCTGGTGTCGACGACCAAGAATCCGGGCGGCGCGAAAGCCAAGCGTACGTATCAATACGCGCCCAACGAGAGCGTAGTTGCAACCTTTACGGCGACCACATACTTCAGTCACGATCTACAACCTTCAGCGGCAGGCGCCGGGACGAAACCGGGAACGCCGGCGGCGAAGTAGGGATGGCTATGAAGCTGACGACAGGCATTTTGGCAATGGCAGTGATGGTGGGCGGTTCTTGGGCTGCGGCTGCGGCACAGACTCCGGACGCCATCGACAACGCGCGCAGCACGGCAAAATCGCTGCAGCAGACGCAGGCCAACCCGGCTCCGACCGCCGCCGCAGTTCCGGCGGCAACCAAGCCAACACCGGGCGCTCCGGCTCCCGCGGTGAAACCCGCGGCGATTCCGGGGGCTAAACCGGTCGCGGCGGCGAAGCCCGCATCCACGTCCTCGTCCAACAACCAGCTGACGCGAGTGAACGTGGTTCCGGGAGCGGACGGGATCCAGATCGAAATCAGTTCCACCCAGGCGGTGACGCCCACGGTGACCAAACTGAGTTCGCCGGCACGTGTGCTGGTGGAACTGCCGGAGACGGTGGTGGCCACCGCGCAGAACAAGATTCCTGTGGGCAGCGCCGGCGTCAAGGGCGTGCGCATCGGCATGGACGGCAAGACACCTCCGACGACCAGCGTCGTGGTCGATCTGGAGAAGCCGCTGGCCTATGAGTTGACTCCGGGACCCGAGGGCCAAGTGATCCTGACGCTGCACTCCGACGGAGCGGCGCCCAGCGTCGCCAAGAGCAGCCCGGCGCCCGCGGTGAAGACTGTGTCGGCCAAGGCTTCCGCACCAGCAGTTCCGGCGGCAACGAAGCCGGCCGCCGCGCCCGCCAGGGTGGCGGTGGTGAAGGCGCCTGCTTCGAAGCCTGAAGCGAAACAGCCCGCCCAGGCGGCACCGGCGGTGGCGAAGGCAGCGGCTCCGGCCGCGAGCGCGCCCGCCGCGGCTCCAGCCAAGAGCGACGCCAAGCCCAAGCCGGAAGAAAAAAAGTGGGCGATGAACGGGAAACGCGATCCGTTCTTCAGTCCCGTGGTGCAAACCAACGGCTCGGGTTGTTCGAGCGGAAAGAAATGCCTGGAGATTGGCGCAATCAATCTGCGGGGCGTGGTGAAGTCCGACACGGGCTTCATTGCGGTGGTGACCAACAACCTGAACAAGGCATATTTTCTGCGGGAGAACGATCCCGTGTTTAACGGCTATGTGGTGAAGATTACGGGTGACTCGGTGGTATTCCAGGAAACGGTGCAGGATAAGCTGGGCAAGTCGTTCACGCGGGAAGTGGTGAAGAGAATCTTCACGCCGGCGGTTTAAGCAGGACGGCGGAACCGGAAACCGGGACCGCCGAAATCAAGTTTGCAGAAGGACACGCGGGCCAGGCCCGCGGGTGGGGAGAGGCGAAATGCGAAAGCAACAATTGACAATGTTCGTATCGGTGCTGGTGTTGGCGGTGGCTGCGGTGGCGCAGACCCCGAACCAGCTCGATCGAGTCAACGTAGTCCGGAGCACGGACGACATCCGGGTCGAGATGAGTTCCCGCGGCACACTGACGCCGAAGCTCAGCACTCTGGACTCGCCCGCCCGCGTGGTGGTGGATCTGCCGGAGACCGTAATGGCGACCGGACAGACCCGCATCGCGGTCGGCGCGGCGGGGGTCAAGGGCGTGCGCATTGGCATGGACGGCCAGGCGCATCCCACCACACGCATCGTCGTCGACCTCGACAAGGCCTGCGCCTACGAGTTGACGCCGGGCCCGGCAGGGAAGCTGGTGCTGACCCTGCACGCCCATGCGGTGGCCAAGGACGCCTCGGAGACGAAGACAGTCGCCGCGAGTTCGCCGGTTCCGGCCAGCAAGCCGATGTCGCCGTTCGCGCCGCGAGTGATGGATGCGCAAACTGCGCCGAAGGCGGAGACCATGCCCTCGGCGAAGCCGACGGCCAAAGATTCGGCGCCCACGGACTTTGTATTTGTCGAGCCTTCCTATCAGGCTAAGAGCCAGGTTGCCAGCGACGTGAAGCCAGACGACGCCGCGACCGAGCCCACGGTTCGCGCCCAGGAAGCGGCGGCGCGGTTCTCGGACAAGACTGCCGCGGAACTGCTTCCCGTAAGCGCGCACGCAGCTCAGACGCAGAGCTCTAGCGGTATTGCGCCTATTTCGCCTGCGGTCAACCTGGCAGCGGAGCAAAAGGCGCAGGCCGGGCAACAGCCGGCCGCGACGGGTCCGAAGTACACGGGCGAGCCGATCTCGGTCAACCTGAAAGACGTCGACCTGAAAGACTTCTTCCGGCTGATTCACGAGATCAGCGGGCTTAACGTCGTGCTCGATCCCAATGTGCACGGCACGCTGACCGTGGTGCTCGATGACGTGCCGTGGGATCAGGCGCTTGACATCGTGCTCAAGAACAACGACCTGGCGCGCGAATTGGAAGGCAACGTCCTGCGCATCGCCACGGTGGAAACTCTGAAGCACGAAGCGGACGCCCGCCGGGCGCAGATCGAATCCGAAGCTCTGGCCGTGGAAAAAGTCTCGGTCACGCGCTTCCTGAGCTATGCCAAGGCGAAGGACGTGATTGTCACGGTAAAGAAATTCCTCTCGCAGCGCGGCGATGTGGTGGCGGATGACCGCACCAATGCCGTCATCATCAACGACATTCCAAAAACCATTCCGACCATCGACCGCCTGCTGACGCAGCTTGACCGCAAGACGCAGGAAGTCGAAATCGAAGCCCGTGTAGTAGCCGCGACGCGGCAGTTTGCCCGCGACATCGGCACACAGCTCGGCTTTGGCTGGGGCAACGGGCACAGCGCGATTGGTGGAAACCAGGCAGTGGGTTCCTCACCGACCACAGTGGGCGGACTGACTCCCGGCTACATCACCGTGCCGGGATCCAGCGGCGGTACCACGGGATCCTCGATTCCGCTGTTTTCGAACCTGGGCTCGACGTCGCCTTCGAGCGGCCTGACCTTTATCAATGCCAGCAACACGGTACGAATTGATGCTGTGCTCTCGTTGGCCGAGTCGCGCGGCTTGCTGAAAGTGCTTTCCCGTCCGCGCGTCGTAACCCAGAACAACATTGTGGCGATGGTGAAACAGGGCGTACGCGTGCCGATCGTGACGCAGGCGCAGTTGGGCGGTCCTCCGACCGTGACCTACGTCGACGCTTTCCTGCGGTTGACGGTGACGCCGCAGATCACGTCGGAAAACACCATCTTCCTGAACGTGGACGTGGAAAACACCACGCCGAACTTCGGTCAGGAAGTGCAGGGCAACCCGGAACTGATCACGCAGCAGGCCACCACCCAGGTGCTGGTGACCGATGGCGGCACGGTGGTGATCGGCGGCGTCATCCAGACGCAGAACTCGATCAACATCTCGCAGGTTCCGTTGCTGGGCAACCTGCCCTACCTGGGCAACCTGTTCAAGCACACGCAGGTCAACACCTCGAACCAGGAGCTGATTTTCTTCATCACGCCGCGAATCATTCAGACCTAGCAGCGTAGTGCGAAGATTAAAGCCGCCGGTTTCCGCGAAGAACCTGTCCCGGAACCGGCGGTTTTGCTTTTGGGGAACTGAGAACTTCCCGCCTCTCCTGATAAACTCACCCCAATGGATTTCCCGGCGCGCCAGAAGAAATTGCGGGAGCATCTTGCCACCACCCGGTTCGATGCCCTGCTGATCAGCCATCTTCCCAACATCCGATATCTCTGCGGCTTTACGGGGAGCGCCGGGTTGCTGCTCGTGGAAGAAGCGGGGAGCGTTTTCTTTACCGATGTTCGCTATGACACGCAGGCGCACGAAGAGGTGAAGGGCGCGAAGGTCGTGATCGCGCGGAAGGCGGTGCTGACGGCTCTGGGCGATTTTCTCGGGGCGCGGCGCAAGCGAGCGCGGGGATGGACGATTGGCATCGAGGCTGAGCACTTTACGATTGCCGAAAAGAAGCGGCTGGCGCACGTGCGGCCGGCTGGCGTTCGGCTGCAGGACGCACCTTGTGTGGTCGAGCGGGCGCGCATGGTAAAGGACGGTGATGAGTTGAATCGAATCCGCGCTGCCGTGGCTTTAGGAGCGAAGTTATTCGAGCGGGCGCTCCAGGTGCTGCGGCCGGGGGTGAAAGAGATCGAGGTTGCTGCGGAGATGGAGCTGGCCGCTCGCCGGGGTGGGGCCGAGGAGATGTCGTTCCCAACGATTATTGCTTCGGGAGCGAGGTCGGCGCTGCCGCACGGGCGCGCATCGGATCAGGCGATTGCCGCCGCAGGATTCGTGGTGTGCGACTTCGGTGTTATACTTTCCGGTTATTGTTCCGATCAGACCCGGACTGTATGGGTAGGGACTGTCGCTGCGGACGCCCGCCGGGCTTATGAGGCGGTGCGGGAGGCGCAACAGGCGGCGATCGATGCCGTACGGCCGGGCATCGCGGTCGGGGAAGTCGATGCGGCGGCCCGTAAGGTATTGCGCAAGGCCGGGTTAGGACGCTATTTTACCCACTCGACCGGGCACGGGGTGGGACTGGAGATTCACGAGAGCCCGAGGGTTGCGGACGGTCAGCGGGAGATTCTGCAGCCTGGGATGGTCATCACGATCGAGCCGGGAGTATACTTCCCCGGCAAATGGGGCGTGAGGATCGAGGACATTGTGGCGGTCACTGCCGGCGCTTGTGAAGTGATGACGCCGACGAGCAAGGATTTTCTGGCAGTTCAGTCTTCTTAGTTTTCAGCCGGGCAGGATCGAGGCCCGGCTTCTTCGCGCGTACCCTGATTCGGCTTGCGGGTTAGGCTCGCGGGAAGTTGGCGAACGGTCCCACCGTACACGAATGAATCAAAAAGAGCTGAAAGAACTTATCGAGTTCCTCATCGAAAAGGATATTGCCGAGTTTGAGTTGGAGCGCGGCGATGTCAAAGTCCGGATTAAGCGCGCCGGGGAGCACACCCTTGTCCACACTCACGGGGAACCGCGGTTCTATGCGGTGCCGCCGGCCCCCGGGGCCGCGCCGGAATTGGGCGCCGTACCCGTAGCGGCTGTGCCTGCTGCCGCCCCTGCACCGCCCGCAGCGCCCGCTCCCGAAGAAGGACTTCACATGGTGAAGTCTCCCATCGTCGGGACGTTCTACGAGGCTCCTTCGCCGGGTGCTCCTCCGTTCGTAAAGGCGGGAGATGCGGTGGAAGTCGGGCAGGTTCTCTGCATCGTGGAAGCCATGAAACTGCTCAACGAGATTGAATCGGATGTTGCCGGGGAGATCGTCAAGAAGCTGGCGGTGAACGGCCAGCCGATCGAATATGGCCAGGAATTGTTCGTGATCAGGCCGAAGAAGTGAATCTGGGATTTCCTGCTGGGGCGCGCCGAGCCGCGCCTTTTTGTGTTCCTCCAGCAGAACCGTTTCCCACCACCAACGCCGGGAAAGAATTGGTTAACTGAGAGCTGACAGCTGAGAGCTGAAAGCTGAATTTCATGTTTAAGAAAATACTGATTGCTAACCGCGGAGAGATTGCACTGCGTGTCATCTGCGCGTGCAAGGAGTTGGGCATCCGCACGGTCGCCATCTACAGCGAGGCCGATCGCAACTCGCTGCACGTTCGCTTTGCCGATGAGGCCATCTGTATTGGGCCGCCGCAACTTGCGCTGAGCTATCTGAATATTCCCGCGGTCATCAGCGCGGCGGAGATCGCGAACGTCGAAGCGGTGCATCCCGGCTACGGGCTGCTGGCGGAAAATGCCAACTTTGCCGAAGTGTGCGAGACCAGCGGTATCAAGTTCATTGGGCCGCGGCCGGAAGTGACGCGCCTGATGGGCGAAAAAGAGAAGGCTCGCGCGGCGATGAAGCAGGCGGGCGTGCCGATTCTGCCCGGGTCGGATGGGATCATCAATTCCGACGGCGAGGCCGTGGAATGGGCGCGGCAAGTCGGGTTTCCGGTGATCGTGAAAGCTTCGGCGGGAGGCGGCGGACGCGGCATGCGTATCGTCCGTAATGAAGAAGAACTGCCGGGATTGTTCCGGGCTGCGCAGGCGGAGGCGGCAGGTGCCTTCGGCAACGGCGATCTCTACATGGAGAAGTACGTCGAGCATCCCCGGCACATTGAGTTTCAGGTGCTGGCGGACGAGCACGGCAACGTGGTGAGCCTGGGCGAGCGCGAATGTTCGATCCAGCGCCGCCACCAGAAGTTGCTGGAGGAGTCGCCTTCCACACAGGTTACGCCCCAACTGCGCGATGAGATCGGCGCGGTCCTGTGCAAGTCACTGGCGGCGATCGGCTATAGCAATGCGGGTACCATTGAGTTCCTGATGGACCAGGATCGGCGTTTGCATTTCATCGAAATGAATACCCGCATTCAGGTCGAACATCCCGTGACCGAGATGGTGACGGACGTCGACCTGGTGAAAAGCCAGATCATGATCGCGGCGGGAGCGCATATGCGCGACGTGCTGCAGGGGCCGATTGTCCATCGCGGGCATGCCATCGAGTGCCGCATCAATGCCGAGCATCCGGAGAAATTCACGCCCTCGGCGGGGAAGATCACCGCGTTCCATCCTCCGGGAGGAACGGGAGTGCGCGTGGATACGGCGGCCTACGCGGAGGGCGTGATTCCGCCCTATTACGATTCGCTGATTGCCAAGTTGATTGTCCGCGGCAAGGATCGCAGCGAGGCTGTTTCGCGTATGGCGCGGGCGCTGGAGATGTTCATCGTCGAAGGCGTATACACCACCATTCCGCTTCATCGGAAGATTCTGGCGGACGAAGACTTCCGGGCAGGGAAGATCGACACCGGATTCATTGAGCGGTTCCTGAAGAAGAACGGTCAGACCTAGGAGCGGACGCATTCCTGCGACCGGCGGAGCCCAACGGCGCGTGCACGGCGCTGGAAGGCGGTTGGCCGGCAGCATTTCTTGGACGGGTCCCGGAGGAATGCGTCCGGGGCTACGTGATTCGTGGCACGGCCACCTTTGGCATACAATGCTTCCCCTTCCCCGCCTGTACGCGATTGTGGATTCATCCGCTCGCGAGTCGACTCCGGCCCTGGTCGCGTACGCTGAAGAACTAGCGGCGGCCGGGTGCACGCTGCTGCAGTACCGCAACAAGTCGGGTCATGCCCGGGGGATGCTGGAGCAGGCGCGGGAACTGAAGAAGCACCTCGGCGACTCGGTGCGGCTGATCATGAATGACCGCGCGGATTGGTGCCTGGCGGCGGGTTTTGATGGCGTGCATGTGGGGCAGGAGGACTTGTCTCCGGAATCCGTGCGCGGAATCATCGGGCCGGAGCGCTGGCTCGGCGTCTCAACCCACAATCCGGGACAATTGCGCGAGGCCGATCTCACGCCTGCCGATTACCTTGCGATCGGGCCCGTCTTTGCCACCTCCAGCAAAGACAGGCCTGATCCTGTAGTTGGCCTCGAAGGGGTGCGCCGGGCGCGCCAACTGACGCGCAAGCCATTGGTGGCCATCGGAGGCATTACCCGGGCGAATGCCGCCTCGGTCCTTGAGGCCGGGGCGGATTCGGTCGCGGTGATATCCGATCTGTTACGGGAGCCGCGCAAATCAGCAGAGGAATTTTTCCGCATCTTGAGGTAAAGTCGGTTGACCTATTCCGTTGGGTCGAGGCGAGGGCGGCAGGCCGGCGCTGGAGTTCTGCGCTACATTTCTTAGGAGGGATTCCTGAGTACAACTTCAACCCAGCCGTCTCCGGGCAGCGACTGGGAAATTCACAGTCATCAAGACCAGGAACTGGTGCAGGGGTTGGGCCTGACCAGCGCCACCATGCTGGTCATGGGGTCGATGATCGGTTCGGGCATTTTCATCGTGTCGGCCGAAATCGGTCGCGAGGCGGATTCGCCGGCTTTGCTGATCGGCGCCTGGGCCGTCGCGGGATTCATGACGATCGTGGCCGCGCTCAGCTATGGCGAGTTGGCCGCCATGATGCCGCGGGCCGGCGGGCAATACGTTTATCTGCGCGAGGCGCTGGGGCCGCTGTGGGGATTCTTGTACGGCTGGACGCTGTTCCTGGTGATTCAGACCGGGACGATCGCCGCGGTGGGGGTGGCTTTCGGCAAGTTCCTCGGCGTGTTCGTTCCCTCGATTTCCTCCACGCACTGGCTGCTGCACCTCTGGAAAGTCCCGCCGATTCACGTCGGACCCATGGTGCTGGGCAACATGGACGTGGGCATCAATACGCAGAACTTGGTCGCGATCCTGCTGGTGATTTTCCTTTCGGTGGTGAACATCTTTGGAGTGAAAACGGGCGCGGCGATTCAGAACATCTTTACCGCAGCCAAGGTTTCTGCGCTGCTGGGGTTGGCGGTGTTCGGTTTCGCGCTCGGACGCAACGCGCAGGCTCTGGCGGCGAATTTCGGGAGCAACTTCTGGCACAACGCCGGACTGGGCGCGCAGCACGCGGTGCAGGTCGGCGTGGGCGGCCCCATCGTCATGGTCGGGACGTTGACGATTCTGGCCGTGGCGCAGGTTGGCGCGCTGTTTTCGGCCGACGCCTGGAACAACGTGACCTTCACTGCGGGAGAAGTAAAGAATCCCAGCCGCAATCTGCCGCTATCGCTGGCTCTGGGCACGGGCGTGGTCATCGCGCTCTACATCGCCTGCAACTTCATTTACCTGAGCGCGCTGCCGTTGGCTGGGGTTGAAGGTGGGGCCACGATTCTGGCGCGGGGAATCAAGCATGCTGCCGAGGATCGCGTCGGCACCGCGGTCATGACGCAGATGTTCGGCGCGGCCGGTGGCCTGCTCATGGCGGCCGCGATCATGATTTCAGGCTTTGGCTGCGCCAATGGGCTGATCCTTTCCGGGGCGCGCGTCTATTACGCCATGGCCAAGGATGGCCTGTTCTTCCGCAAGGTCGCCAAGTTGCATCCCAAATACAAGACGCCGGCGGTTTCGCTGATGGTGCAGATGGTGTGGGCGTGCCTGCTCTGCGTCTCGGGCAGCTACGGACAGTTGCTGGACTACATCATTTTCGCCGTGCTGGTGTTCTACATTCTGACGATGGTGGGATTGTTTGTTTTGCGCCGCACGCATCCCGACGCGGTGCGGCCCTATAAGGCCGTGGGATATCCGATTCTGCCGATCATTTATATTGGGATGGCTTTATTCATCGATGTCGTACTATTGCGCTACAAACCGCAATTCACGTGGCCGGGGCTGATGGTGGTGCTGCTGGGAATTCCGGTTTACTATGCGTGGTCGCGAAGCGCGGGCGCCAAACGCGCGGCGTAGTCCTTAAGGAGAAAGCAAACGGATGGCAAATCTGCTGGCAACCAAGCCGCTGAACCTGCTGATGGAAGAGGCCCGTGAGACGGGCGAGCACAGCCTGAGGCGAACGTTGGGAGTCTTTCAGCTCACCGCACTGGGTGTGGGCGCAATTATTGGCGCAGGCATCTTCGTCATGGTGGGATTGGGGGCGCAGTATGCCGGTCCTGGACTCACTCTTTCCTTCGTTCTGTCAGGGCTGGGATGCGCGTTTGCCGGCCTGTGTTATGCCGAGTTTGCGGCCATGATTCCGCTGGCGGGCAGTGCTTATACCTACGCCTATGCCACGCTGGGCGAGTTGTTGGCGTGGATCATCGGATGGGACTTGACCCTCGAGTACGCCATGGGCGCCAGCACAGTGTCTTCGGGGTGGTCGAACCACTTCATCGAACTGCTGAATATCGTTCACATCAAGATGCCACTGTGGCTGGCCTACGATCACTGGACGGCGCTCAAAACGGCCGAAAACATCGTCGCGCGGCAGATGGCGGTGTCTGCAGACTCCTCTCTGGCTGCGGGAACGCAGGCGTTTCTCGACAAGGTGAGCGCGATCATAGCTGCTCAGTCTCCAGAGTTGCTGCAGCGGGCGCATGATCTGCTGGGCGCGCCACACCTGTTTGGGATGGAAGTGGGGTTAAACCTCCCAGCCTTCCTCATCGCGCTCGTGATCACGGCGATTCTGGTGGTGGGCATCAAAGAGAGCGCGAGGTTTAACGCTACGATCGTCGTAATTAAGGTGTCGGTCGTGCTCTTCGTCATCGCACTGGGCTCTCACTACGTCAATCGCGCCAACTGGGGTACGGACTGGCATTCGTACGCGCCCCACGGTTTGGGCGGGATCTGGCAAGGCGCAGCCTACATATTCTTCGCCTACATTGGTTTCGATGCGGTCTCAACCACGGCGCAGGAAGCCAAAAATCCGCAGCGCGACCTGCCGATTGGCATGATCGCTTCGCTGGCGATCTGCACCGTCTTGTACATTGCGGTGGCCGGCGTGCTGACGGGGATGATGCACTGGCAACAAATCAACATTGAAGCGCCGGTCGCCGTGGCGTTTTTGGACCGAGGCCTAACCACGGCGGCGAACATCATCACACTGGGCGCTCTGGCGGGACTGACCAGCGTGATGCTGGTGATGTTGCTGGGCCAGACGCGAGTGCTCTACTCGATGGCGAATGACGGGCTGCTGCCCAAGAAATTCTTCGCGGATGTGCATCCCAAGTTCCGTACACCGTGGAAAAATACCATGCTCGTGGGTTTGCTCGCTGCCATCGTGGGCAGCCTGACTCCCATCGAAGATATCGGCAAGATGGTGAACATCGGTACGCTGCTGGCCTTTGTGATCGTCTCGATCTCCGTGATGGTATTGCGGCGCACCAATCCCAACCAGCCACGGCCATTCCGGACGCCTTGGGTGCCGCTGATTCCGATCCTGGGCGTGATCTCGAACGGCTACATGATGTACAAGCTGGGCTGGGTCAACTGGGCTCGGCTGTTCATCTGGCTGGCGATCGGGCTGGTCGTGTACTTCAGCTACGGGCAAAAGCACAGCCGGGTGCAGGCGCTGGCTGCAGGACGCACGCCAGAAGCTAGATGAATGGGGAGTTTTCTTAGTCTTTAGGGCCCTCCGCACAGCGCGGGGGGCTTTTTTGTTCTATAGTCGTGAGTCGCCGGCACCGCTGAAGTCGTGCCTTTCCCGAAACCGCCGCTGCATCGGCCATCGGTATTTCCATGAAGGCTTTCCGCAATCTGCGAACGATCGCCGTGCTCCTTCTGCTTGTCATGGCGGTCGGGACGGCCGGGTATCACTACCTCGAAGGCTGGCCGTGGTTCGATGGCTTTTACATGGTGGTGACGACGCTGACCACCATCGGATATCAGGAGGTGCATCCGCTCTCGCACGCGGGGCGCATCTTCAATGTGTTCGTGATTCTGTCGGGCGTGTCGCTGTTGGCGTTGGGCGTGGGGGCGCTGAGTCAGGCTTTGCTAGAATTCGAGCTGCAAAGCTTCTTCGGAAGGCGGCGCATGGAGCGCGAAATCGGCGGGCTCGACGGGCACTACATTATCTGCGGCATGGGGCGGGTGGGACGCAGCGTCGCGCGGGAACTGGCGCGCAAGCCCGTGCCCTTCGTGATGCTGGAGAACAACGAGAGCAAGCGCCAGCGCTTCGCCCCCGAGAACTGGCTTGTGATCGCGGGGGACGCGACGCAGGAGCAGACCCTGCGCCAGGCACAGATCGAGCGCGCGCGCGGGCTGATCGCCGCCACCACCACCGACGCCACCAACCTCTACATCGTGCTCACGGCGCGGGGATTGAATCCGCTCCTGAAGATCATTGCGCGGGCCAGCGAAGATACGGCGGAAAAGCATTTGCTCACCGCGGGCGCCGATGCCGTGGTCTCTCCGTATTCATTCGCCGGGCAACGCATCGCGCAATCTCTGCTGCGGCCGCATGTCGTCAGCTTTCTCGATACCGCAACCACCCACCTCGGCATGGATCTGGAGATCGGGGAGATTCACATCACGCCGACGTCCACGTTTGCGGGTAAGACGCTGGAGAGTTCGCGCATCCGGCAGGAGCGTGGAGTGATCGTTTTGGCGATCAAGCGGCGCGACGGCATGCGCTTCAATCCCGCACCGGATGAGCGGATCGAAGTCGACGATTGCCTGATTGCCATGGGCGAACCGTCGCAGTTGCGGCAACTCGAACTGACGGCCTCCTCTTCATCATGAGAATCGTAGCTGCAGCGGAAATGCGCGCCATCGACCGCGCCACCAGCGAGCGCTTCGGCGTGCCCTCGTTGACGCTGATGGAAAATGCGGGAACGGCCGTGGCGGAGCACGTTCTGGCGCATTACGGCGCTGCGCCAAGGATTGCAGTTTTCTGCGGCAAGGGCAACAACGGTGGCGACGGATTCGTGGCAGCTCGACGGCTGCAGGAGAAGGGGCGAAGCGTTGAGGTGATCCTGCTGGCCGATCCCGGCGATCTGCGCGGCGATGCGGCGGTAATGTTCGGCAAGCTTCCGGTGGCCGCGACCGTGGTCCGCTCCCGCGAAGAGTTAGGAAGTGACCGAGTTCGGCTCTCTCCGGGCGCCGACTTATATCTCGACGCGATTCTCGGGGCTGGCTTCAAACCGCCCGTGAGTGGCCTGTATGCTGACGCCATCGAGCTGCTGAATGCCAGTCAGGCACCGGTCATTGCCGTCGACATTCCCTCCGGGGCAGATTCGGATGCGATGGGTCTACAGAAGGGAACGATTGCGCGGGCAGATGCCATCGTAACCTTTACCGCCGCCCGCCCGGCGCACCTGTTCAGCCAGTTGACGACAGGACCAACCGTGGTATCCGATATCGGCTCGCCGGAGGAGGCGATTGTTTCATCGCTGCAACTGAACCTGATCACGGCCCGCGACTTTGCGGCGCTGATCGGGTCGCGTCCGACGGAATCGAACAAAGGAAATTACGGGCACGTGCTCGTGGTCGGAGGATCGGTTGGCAAAGCCGGGTCGGTCGCGATGGCAGGGATGTCCGCGCTGCGCGCCGGAGCTGGACTGGCGACGGTCGCGACGCCGAAGTCCGTGCTGTCCACGGTTGCGGGATTTCATCCCGAGCTGATGACGGAGCCTCTGGCAGAAACCGGTGAAGGGACAATTGCAGCGAGTGCCCGCGGGAGACTGGACGCGCTGATCCCAGGGAAGACCGTGGTGGCGATTGGACCGGGGATTTCGCGATTTTCCGAGACCTCCGAGTTGGTGCGAGCTCTGGTGGGCAAGATTGATATTGCGATCGTTCTCGACGCCGACGGGCTGAATGCGTTCGAGGGGAAGACGAATGAGTTGAGCGGGAAGGGTCGGAGGCTGGTGATCACTCCGCATCCTGGCGAAATGGCGCGGCTGGCGGGGTGTTCCATCGCCGACGTGCAGAAAGATCGGCTCGGAGTAGCTCGGCGTTTTGCGCGCGACCATCAATTAATTGTTGTGCTCAAGGGACATAGAACGCTGGTGGTTCAGCCGAATGGTGAGGCCTGGATCAACCCAACGGGGAATGCCGGAATGTCGACCGGCGGGACGGGCGACATTCTCACCGGCATGGTTGCGGCGATGATGGCGCAGCACCCGAAAGACTTGATGATGGCAGTTTGCGCCGCGGTGCATCTGCACGGTCTTGCGGGCGATGTGATGCGCGAGAACGTGGGCGAACATTCGATGGTTGCGACCGATTTGCTGAAGGGCCTGCCGGAGGCTTTCCGGCGCGCCCTGAGCATGGCTCGGGAGAAGTTCGTGTGCTGGGCGGGATGACGAGTGTGCGGGGTGTGCCGTCCCGGACTTGCGCCCGTTTCCGGCCGTACCCAGCGCTGAAACGCTGGGCTAAATTGTTTCGCCGCCTCGCGGCTGAAGTTCGGCAGCTTCCTTGATTCTTCCTGAAATGCGCAGACGACCGTTCCGTTGGTTAGTCCGACCTCGTCGTTGGGAGCACAACGGTTTTTCCTGAAGCCGCCGAACGGCGGGCGGCGTCGAGGATTTCCGTCACCTTCACATTGGTCTCGAGGGATGACAGCGCGTCCGGCTTCGCGCCCTCGAGGATGACGGCTCGCAGATACGAGAGGGAATTGTCGTAGGGGGCGGGCACGGGCTGGGCTGCGAGCTGATCTTCGTGGGGGTTGTCTCCGCCGCGGCGCACGCGAATGTCATTGCCTAGAACGGTGATGGCATATCCAGTTTGGCCGTACACTTCCATGTCTTTGCGACCGAAAGGCCAGTTCCATGATGCCTGCACGATGGCCTGAGCATGCGGATAGGTCAGGATGATCGTGGCTTCGTCATCTACTCGCGAGTAGATTTCTGGCTTGAGTTGCTGGGTGACTGCGGTGACGGCTTGCGGACGCTGGCCGTCCATGAGCCAGGTCATCAAGTCGGCGCCGTAGCATCCGAAATCGAACAGGGCGCCTCCGCCATTGAGTTTGGGATCGGTGAGCCAGGCGAGGAACTCCGGCTCGACGCCAATTTCTTTCGGGCCGTTGTGGCCGTCGTGAACCACCACCTTGCGGACCTCCCCGAGCGCACCTTCATGCACCAGGTCGTAGGCGGCGTGATTGCTCCGGTACCAGGAAGTCTCGTAGTTGACCAGCACTTGAATTTTGCCCGCGTGCGCTGCCTTCTGGATGGCCAGCGCGTCCTCAAGATTCACGGCGAGCGGTTTCTCCATCATGACGGGAACGCCGTGGCGGGCGCATATCTCCACGACGCGCCTGTGATCGTAGGTATTCGTATAAACCAGCACAGCCTGCGGATGCGCCTGCTCTAGCATCTCTTCCAGATCAGCAAACAGCAGAGAACGCTCAAAACCATAGCGGGTCGCAGCCTGCGATAGGAGATGCGGGTCGGGTTCGGCGACGCCCACGATCTCAATCTCGGGACGGTCGAGCGATGCACCGAGGAATCCGTGCACGTGTCCGTGAACCAGGCCAACGATGCCCACACGGAGCGGCGGATGGGCTGCGGAGACCTGGCCGAAAGACAGGGTGACGGCCAACATGGAGAGCAAGGCGAGATGCGAAATTCGGACCATGATGTTCCTTCCTGAGTCCCAACCAGACATGGTAAATCGGCCAGTCCGCGAGGACTGAAAATTCGTCGCTTGCGACATTCAGCCTGTCCTATGGGACATTAATCAATTCGTTAACGTTCGCTAACTGCTTGATATGGCAGGGCCTCCATGCCCGCATTTGCAACCTCCAGAGCGGAATCCGGACGAGGGGCTTCAGTAATCTATTACGCAACCGGGGCTAGTGCGATAGTGCAAACAGCTTATGACCCACTTCCCCCAACCGCATCCTTCGCGGCGCGCGGCCCGGGTTCAGCTAGGCGATTCAGTCCTGGCTGCGATCCGCTTAGAAGACGGCCGGCGCACCAAAGCTAAACTCCAATCCATTTCCATTACCGGCGGCCTGCTGCAGTTGGCCCAATCGCTGGCGCAGGGCGACTTCGTCGAAGTTGCTTTTCAGACGCAGGCCGGGCCGGTCCACGGAATGGCGGAAGTTCTCAGCCCCACGCAGAAGATGTCCGACGGCGTGTTGCAGCCCTTCCGCTTCGTCGCGCTAGAGGATGACGACCACCGCCGCCTGCGTACTTCTCTCGATCACGTCGTGGATAGGAATCTTCTGGGCATGAAGTCCAGCGGATTCTCTACGTATTGAGGGCGGGCACTGGGGTTCAGCCGCGATAAGGGACAAGGCACTCTCGCTATACTGGACGTGTGGACGGCCAGACCAACGCGAAAGACGTGCTAGCAAACGACGTACTGCGGGAAATCACCACACAATCGCCTGAGGAAACAATCGCCTTCGGGCGAACGCTGGGAGAGCTGCTCTCGCCGCCCAAGCTGGTGCTGCTCCGCGGGGATCTGGGAGCGGGAAAGACCACGCTGGTCAAGGGCATCGCGGCGGCGTTTGAGGCGGCTGCCGAGGAAGACGTCACCAGTCCCACCTTCACGCTGGTGCACGAGTATCGCGGGCCGCGAGCCAACCTTTACCACATCGACCTCTACCGCATCGACACGCCGCGGGAGTTGGAGACGCTCGGGTTGGATGACCTGCGTTCGGAAAACAGCATTCTGCTGATCGAGTGGGGCGAGAAGTTTCCGCGGCTGGTGCGGGAGCGGGATGTGGAGATTGCCTTGGAGCCCGCGGGAGAGAGCGTGCGGAGAATCAGAATCAACAGCTAGCGTTTGCTTTGCGCTTCGACGGAGGGGACCAGAATGGATCTTGCGCACGCCGCAGGAGCGTTCCATTCTCGGAGCATCGAGAACAGGATCCCAGCAGCGAACAGAACGAATGTCAGACGCGGGTTTCTCATCCCCTCAATTATCCCCCGTCAAAGAGGAACCCGGCCCTGGGAGCTGAGAACCGAGAACTGCGAACTATTTTCAAAATCCCATGATGTTGAATCCGCAGTCGACGTAGATCACTTCGCCGGTGATGCCGGAACTCGCATCTGATGCAAGGAAGACTCCGGTGTTTCCGACTTCTTCGACTTCCACGCGGCGGCCCAGAGGGGCGCGTTCCTCGTGGCCCTTGAGCATGTCGCCAAAGCCGGCGATGCCTCGCGCGGCCAGCGTCTTGATCGGGCCGGCAGAAATGGCATTCACTCGAATCCTTTCTTTACCCAGTTCGTAGGCCAGATAGCGCACGGAGCATTCCAGTCCGGCCTTGGCCACGGCCATCACGTTATAGCGCGGCACGACTTTCTCCGATGCGTAATAGGTCATGGTGATGATCGATCCGCCTTCGGTCATGAGAGGGACGGCGGCGCGTGCGACCGCGATCAGCGAGTACACGCTCACATCCAGTGCGATGCGAAAACCTTCGCGTGTGGTGTTGACGAAGTCGCCCTTCAGTTCTTCCGCGGGAGCGTAGGCGACGGAGTGCACGAGCGTGTGCAGCTTGCCGTGGCGCTCTTTGAGCGTGGCGAAGAGGCGGTCGATTTCCTCGTTCTTGGAAACGTCGCACATGTAGGCTTCGGCGCCGGGCAGGGAAAGGATCAGATCCTTGGCTTCCTGTTCCAGACGTTCGTTTTGGTAGGTGATGGCCAGCTTCATGCCGGCGGCGTGCAATCCCTGGGCGATGGACCAGGCGATGGAGCGCTTGTTGGCGACTCCGAAGACGACGGCATTACGGCCTTGCAGATCAGCGGACATGAGTGCTCCTTGCGAATGGGAAAGAATAACAGCCGGATGCGGTGGTTGACCACGGAGGCCGGGCTGCTTCGGCTATTCCGCCGCGACTTCTTCCTGGACCCACGTGGTCACCCTCCAGCTTGCAGCCACGAACGACATGCCGTACACGCAAGCCAAGATCGCGAATGCGGCCACCAGGCTGACTTTGTGCGCCACCACGCCCACCGCGATGGCCAGCACGAGTTGCAGGAAGGTTCCTGCGAAGTAGAAGGCATTCTGCACCCGGCCCATCAAGTGTTTGGGCACCATCTCCATCAAACTGGTATTCATGGCTACGCCGCCGACGCCGCGCGCCGAGCCCATCAGGAAGTAAATCGAGATGGCAAGGAAGAGAAACGGCGCGATGGGAGCGCACACCACGCACACCGACAGCAAAGCCATGGAGAAAACAATGGCCCGGCGGCCGCCCAGCCAGGCAATGGCTGGGGGAGCATATAACGCGCTGACGAAGGCTCCGGTGCCCCATCCGGCATTCAGCCAGCCATAGCCCTTGGCTCCGGCGTGAAAGATGCGGTCGCTCAGCGAAGGCGTGACCACGACTCCGGTGATCATGGCTCCCAGAAACAGAGCCCAACTGACCCCGAGCATGACCACGGTGCGATGATCGCGCAGAAAGTGCAGGCCCTCACGCAGGTCGCGCCAGAAACGCTCCAGTTGGCTTTCCGCGGCCAGAATGTCGGCCTTCAGTTCCTGCGGGCTCAGCACGACATGGCGTCCCTTGCGCACGGCGAAGTAGCAAAGAAAGGAGACGACGTAGGTCGATACGTCGATGGTGAGCACGCCGCCCAGGCCGATGTGGTCGTACATGAAGCCGACCACCGCGCCGGCGATGAGCCATCCGCCCTGCACGCCAGCAAGCAGGAAGGTATTGGACTGCACGAACTGTCCCTCGGGCGTCAGTTCCTGGATCAGAGCCGTGATGGTCGGCCAGAACATCCAGAAGCCGGCGGCGACGAGAGTGTTCATCAGGTAGAGTTGCCAAACCTGCACACGGTGTTGGTAGGCAAGAACGGCTACGACTGCGATGACGACGCCGCGTACTGCGTCGAGCCACATGACCAGACGGCGGCGGTCCTCGCGGTCTATGATGACGCCGGTGAAAGGAAGCATGAGCATAGCCGGGACGGTTTGCAGAACGGCGAAGGTCCCGAGGGCCATTTCGGAATGGGTGGCCTGGAGAATGTACCAGGCGACGGCGGCCGAGTTCATCCCGCTGCCCAACATGGAAATCAGGTTGGCCGCAAAGACGAAACGCAACGGACGCTGGCCGAGAATGGCACGCATCTTTCCACTGTAGACGAGGCGGGGCAGGGATGGACAAAAACCCTGAACCACAAAGGACACGAAGTGGCACCAAGGAACTCCAAACCTAGGCCGGTTTCCTTCGTGTCCTTCGTGCTAGAGGCGTTCGCATTTTTGAACGCCGAAGTGATCCCGGCCCTTGCGTACAGCCGCGTTCGGAGCTAGGATTCGCCTGCTGCTCGAAGTTTGCAGTCCTAATTCTCGCGTACACCGGAGGCGGGCTATGAGACGCTGCAGCGGTTCCACCCTGCTGGTTGTGCTTTTCCTCTTTTTGGCGGTTTCCATTCCTCACGCAAGCGCGCAGGTCGATCACATCACGATTGGGGCCGGTACCGATCAGGATCACGCCTTGCAAGCCATCTCCAATGAGCAGGACCCGCAAAAGAAGCTTGCCATGTACGAAGAATTCGTGCAGAAGTTTTCCTCGGACCCGGCGGCCGTGGCCTACGGAAACTGGCAGCTCTCGCAGGCCTACCAGGCGGCGGGCGACCTGCAAAAGGCGCTGGACTGCGGCGACAAGGCGCTGGCGGCCTCTCCCCGCAATCTCGATATTTTGGTGTCCGAGGCCGGCATCGCTCAGCAAGCCAAGAACTACGTCAAGCTGATGGACGACGCGGCCAAAGGTGGAGAGGTTTGCCATTCGGTCGCCAAACAGACCAAGCCCGAGGGCATGAGCGACGAGGAGTTCGCCAGCAAGCTGAACGACGACAAGACTGCGGTGCAGAACAGCTGCGATTTTCTGGAGAGCTCTGGATTGAACGCAATTGCCAGCGAAACGGACCCGAAGAATCGCATGACGGAAATCGAGAAATTCTCGGCAGCCTTTCCCGATTCGAAGTATCAGGATCAGGTGTCGAACTACGCCATGTTCACACTGGGTCCCGACCAGTTGAACGATAAGGCGCGTCTGGTTTCGTTCGGGGAAAAGACTCTGGCGTCGAATCCCAACTCGCTGGCGGCGCTGCTCCTGCTGGCGAATTATTATGGAGACGATACCAAGCCCGGCAGCGCGGCGAAGGCGATCAGCTATTCGCAGAAAGCCATTGAAGTCGCGAAACCCGATGCTCCCGACGCTGACAAATCGCGGAAAATCGCGGCCGGAGTGGCCCATAACACGATTGGGTGGGCCTACCTGAAGCAGGAAAAAACTGGAGCTGCGATTACCGAACTCAAGACGGCTTCCGTGCTTCTCCAAGGGCAGGACGAGCAGCAATATGCACGGGCTCTTTACGGTCTGGGGTTCGCGTACGCCAAGTTGAACAAGCTGACCGAGGCGCGCGAGGTACTGACCGAGGTGGCAAAGATGCCGGGACCTTTCCAGGCGATGTCACAGGATTTGCTGACGAAAGTAAACACTGCACGGGCCAAAGGGAAGTGAGGTCTGACGCCGTTGCCTTCTGCCAGAAAACGGCTCTGAACCACAGTGGACGCAGAGGACATAGAGGATCACCAGTATTGCTCTGCGTCCTCTGTGGTTCAGTTTCGGTTTATTTTTCCGGCTTGACCAGTTCTTCGGAGAGCAGCTGAGCCTTCCACGCCAGCGTACGGGCGCGTTCGAGGTCCCCGGCAGTGATGGCCGCTTTCGACTGGTCCATGAACTGGCGGATTTGGCTGACCATGTCTTGCTGGTTCGAGGTGAGTTGGCGGCCGGCGATTTTCTTCAGATTCGCGTCCGTCGATTCCAACATTTGGTTGGCAGTGTCCCGCTCGTGGGACGTCTGGTTGCCGGCGGTGCCGCCCGCTAACTGAATGCTGGGTTCTGCAGTTCCTCCCTGCCGCACAATCACCTTCGATGGAGGACAGTTCGTTGCGGGATTCGAGGCTGCGGCCTTCGGAGCACTGCCGGCGGCGGGATCTGCAGCGGCTGGACTAGAACCAGGCGCAGCCTGGCCTGTGGCAGGAGCGTTGTCGCAATTCGGCGGAAGTACTTTCTTCTTGTGGTGGGGCCGCTTCGCAGTAGTGGCGGAACGAGTTTGCCCGGCGGATGTCTTCGCGGGGGTCGCAGGTGAGGGAGTCGCCTGGGATGAGGTCGGTGGATTTTGCGCAGCCGGTGCGGTTCCCGGATCTGGGGTCGCCGCAGGCTCGGGGGGCTTGGCCTCGGGCGCTGCCTGCTGGGTGGTCTGATGCCCCGCTGCCATCAGCGGCGGAGCCGCAGATGCGCAGAAAATGCTGACGAGAAAGATTGCGGCCAGAGTCATTCCCAGGTCCCAAGCCAGCCCATGCCGACGCCACCTGATTTTACGCCCTTGAGTCCGCCGTGCGACGCGCAGCGTCTGAGGTTTCTGTTTGCCGAAACGCGATGAATCAATCGCCACGTTGTGCCGCCGTTGCATCCTCACGATACTCGCGACCAGATTCCATCGCCGGTCCCGCGGCCGGAATATGGAAACGGAAAATGGTTCCCGCGCCCTCGAAAGATTCGAAGTCCACGGACCCATAGTGCCATTGCAGAACCTGATAGGTCTGCGCCAGGCCGATGCCGCTGCCGTCTTTCTTGGTGGTGAAATAGAGTTCGAAAATCTTGTCGTGCATGTCCTTCGGAATTCCACCACCCTGGTCACGAACCTCGGCAACCACGGCATTGTTCTCGCGCCGCGCGGAAATGGTGAGTAGTCCGCCCTGGGGCATGGACTGTACTCCGTTGATCACGACATTGAGGATGGCCTGCTTCATGAGATCAACGTCGACCTTGATGGGTAGGGTTTGCTCCGGCATGTGACGTTCGATGGTGACACCGTGCTGCTCGGCGTCGGGAGCGGCGAGTTGCGCCACTTCTTCCATCAGGCGGCGCAAGTCCACTTCTTCCAGATGAAGGTCGCGCGGACGGGTGAAATCCACGAGCGTCTGCACGACGCGATCGAGGCGACGGATTTCGCTGTCAATAATATCCATGTGGCGCCGCGTGTCAGGCTCCTGCTCGGCCAGTTTGTTGCGCAGCAGTTGCAGGTGGAGCACGATCGCGTTGATGGGATTCTTCACCTCGTGAGCCACGCCGCGAGTGAGGCGTCCGCTGGCGGAGAGGCGGCGCGACATCTCAATTTCGTCGCCAATGCGCCGGACCGATTCCGGGTCGCGCATGATCAGGAGAGCGCCGATCTGCGAGTTTTTTTCCTGCACGAAGTCGAGCGAAACCTGGACGCGCTTTCCCCCGGCTGCGTCGAACTCCCGCTGTGACAGGGGGCGGCGGCGCTCGAAAGCTTCGAGCAGCGCCGCGCCGAGCATGGAATCGCGATCAAATACTTCGTGAACCGTGTGTCCGAGAAGTTCCGCGCGAGGACGCCCAAGAAAACCTTCCACCGGAGCGCTGACCAGCACCACGCGCGAGTCGCGGGCAAAGAGCATGAGGCCATCCTGCAGTTTGGCCATGAGTTGATCCACGTTGTCTTTGAGGGCCGAGAAAATTTCCCGGCTGTCGCGAATCTGGCGGCCCAGGTTGGCGATTTTCAGGGTGACGAGGCCGTACTCATCATGTTTGGACTCGTCCCCGGAAAGTGCGTCAGCGTCCCCCGCGCTCACACTGTCGAGATTGAGACTGATTCTTTTCAGAGGGCCCAGCGCGAGGTGGGAGATGCCCGCAGCCAGAATCAAGGATGCAAAGATCAACGCGATTGAAATATAGCCCGCCCGCATCAGCCGGGCCTGCACCTCGCCCTTCAGAAAAATGGTTTGCACGCCGATGCGGATCGTACCGAACGGTTCACCATTCAACTCCAGCGGATAGCTCACGTCATAGACAGCGGAGGAGCTGAAGACCAGACGAAGCTGTTCGAAGAATCGTGCTCCTACAACTTTCTGAAAGTCGGGACGCGGAGGGACGATCTTGCCCACCATTCTGGCGTTGGTATGCAGCAAGGCCTTCCCGTTGACATCCACGATCATCACGTCGTAGATGAACCGCCAGTCGCCGGTATCGGACTGGAGCAGGTTGTTCAGGGCGACGTCGGTCGGGACGTAATCCGAAAAGGCGCGGCGTACCGCGTCGGTGTTGCTGGTATCGACGGGAGTGCTGCTGAAATCAGGCACGGCGTTGAATACGGCATACGCCAACTGGCGAGTCAGGCTGGTGGCCGTTTCATTCGAGGTGGTTATCCTCAGGCGAAGGATTTGCGAGATGTACAGGTACGAAAACGCGGCAACCATCGCCGTCACCATAAGAGTGATGACCAGCACGATGATGGTCTTTCGTCGCAGCATGCAGGGAACAACAAGTGGCTCGCTCGACAAGCTTGCTTAAGAAACTTTGCTTAACAACCGGGCAAGGAGGTCTCAGCTACTGGGAACTTCCTCCTTGCCGGGGACAGCCTCCGCGCCGGCACTGCCATATTCCTTGAGTTTGTTGTGCAGCGTTTTCAGGCTGATGCCGAGGATCTCTGCGGCGCGCGTCTTGTTGTTGCTGGTTGCCTCCAGCGTCTTCAGAATCAGCATTTTCTCCGCTTCCTCCACCGTTGTGCCGACGCCCAGGCGAACCGCATCGGGATCGTTGGCCGCAGTGCGCAGCGGAGCCTGTCCAAACCCAGGCGGCAAGTGCTTGGTCTCGACCACGCCGGCGTCGCAGACGATGACCGCCCGCTCGATCGTATTGCGTAACTCCCGCACATTCCCCGGCCAGGAATAGTGATTGAACTGGTTCAGCACCGCTTCGCTGACCGCCACCACTTTGCGGCCGTGCTTGCTGCTCATCTCCGCCAGCAACAGTTGCACAAGGCTGGGAATGTCCTCTTTGTGTTCGCGCAGGGGAGGCATATGGATGTTGAACACGTTGAGCCGGTAATAGAGATCGCTGCGCAACTCGCCGTGCGCGACGGCCTCGTCTGGAACTTTATTGGTGGCCGCGAGCACCCGAACATCCACCAAGGTTTCGACCTTGCTGCCCAGACGCCGCAGTTTCCGGTCTTCGAGAACGCGCAGCAGTTTGGCCTGCGTGCCGATCGGCATTTCGCCGATTTCATCCAGCAGCAGAGTTCCTCCTTCCGCGAGTTCAAAGCAGCCGGTACGGCGTTCCAGCGCGCCGGTGAAGGAGCCCTTTTCGTGGCCGAAGATTTCACTTTCCATCAGGGTTTCGGGAATAGCGGCGCAGTTTATAGCCACGAAAGGCCGATCCTTCCGCGGACTGAGTTCATGGATGGTGCGCGCCACCAGCTCTTTGCCCGTCCCGCTGGCGCCCGTGATCAGCACCGACGCGGTGCTGGGCGCGACCATCTCGATCAGCCGGAAGATCTCCTGCATCTTGCGCGAAGCGCCGTTAAGGCGTCCCAGCGAGCCGGCGTCCCGTAGCCGGCGCCGTGTAGCCTCGAGCTCGGCGCGGGTGCCGAGCAGGGCGGCGGCGTTTCCCAGAATCGTCCGCAAGCGATTGGTGTCGATGGGCTTGGTGACGTAATCGTAAGCCCCCATACGCATGGCCTGCACCGCGCTGTCGATCGTTCCCTGGGCGGTGACCAGGATAACGGCGATCGTCGTGGCCTGTTCGGCAAGGTGCCCCAGCAGTTCGATCCCGCCCATGCGCGGCATTTTGAGATCGGTGATCACGATGGCCGGGGACCATTGCGTTGCCTTGTCCAACCCCTCGGCGCCGTCGCGGGCGGTCTCCACGCGAAACCCCCAGGACGAAACCAGCTCGGCCAGCCCGGATCGTTCGTTCTCCTCGTCTTCGACAATCAGAACTTTTTCGTGGCTCATCGGCTCGCTCTTGCTCTATGTGTTCGGTTGGTCACTCTGGCATCCAATCCCGGATCGAACCGGCATCCGCCCCAAATCCCCACGATACGCGGCCACCTTCCTGCCCGGCAAGGTCTGGAGGCAACTGTCAGCAGGGTTCCCCATGGCCTCAGAATGTCACTTTGAGACGAAACCATCCCGGTTGGGTTGCCTCTGTGGGCAATACTCTGAGTCTACGCTTTCGCTTTAAGCTGCGGTACGGTAGAATTTACAGTTCCCAAAAGGCTAGGCCTCGTCGTATACCCATATTGCTATACCTTATTTCCCCCGTAAAGAGGTCCCGGGAACCAGTACATTCTTGGAGGATTCAATGATATTGAATAGAACCCCACGCGCCCGCCACCTGTTTCTGGTCGGCCTGTCAATCGTGATTGCATTGATTTTGATTTCCGCTTCCGCATTCGCTCAGAGCGATTCCACCCCGAAATGGGATGCGTTTGCGGGGTATCAGTATCTGTATCCCGGCGGTACTGTTCCCGCACCGGGTGGCGACCCCAGCAACCCCACGCCGTTCAAGCTTCCAGGCATGGCGAAGGGGATCGGCGGCGCCCTAACCTACAACTTCGATCCGCACTTCGGGCTTGAGTCGGACTTCGGCTACAACCGGGATTCGGGCTCGGGCTCTTCGGAATGGACAGCGGGTGCCGGACCAAGGTTTATTGTGCGCTCCGAAGGTTTGGCGATGTTCATTCATGCCCTGGGCACCTTCAATCGAGCAACCTACAACAACGGGTTCATTACCAGCAATGGGGTCGGTGTGATTCTGGGCGGCGGCATGGATATTAAGTTCACGAAGATGTTCTCCTGGCGACTGTTTCAGGCAGACTTCGTCTGGGCGAACCACAACTTCGCGAATTACGCAGCTCCGGAATTCCCCTCGCTGCGTCGTCCAGAGTTCGAAGGCACGAGACTGCGAACCGGCGTGGTGATGAACTGGGGCGGAGCGCCGGCGCTGGTTCCGGCCGCGGCCTGCTCGGTGCAACCGACCGAAGTATTGGTGGGCGAACCGATCACGGCTAGCGTTACGGCCAGCAACTTCAATCCAAAGCACACCGTAACTTACAGTTGGAGCGGCAACGGCGGCACGGTGACGGGAAAAGACACCGCCGCCAGCATCGACACCAACGGAGCGACTCCGGGCAGCTATACGATCACCGCGCATTTGACCGACCCGAAGGCCAACAAGAACAACGAAGCGAGCTGCACGGCGAACTATACCATCAAGCCGTTGCCGCCGAAGAATCCTCCGACCATGTCGTTGTCGGCCAATCCCACGGATCTGGTCAGGGGCGGAAGCGTGAATCTGTCGGCCAATTGCACCAGCCCTGACAGCGTCCCCGTTTCCGTAGCTAACTGGACGTCCACTGCCGGGACGGTTTCTGGCAGCGGCAGTTCGGCGACCCTCAGCACCGCTGGAGTTCCCGCCGGTCCGGTGACCATCACCGCGACCTGTACCGACTCGCGTGGTCTGACGGGACAAGCCTCGACTCAGATAACGGTCGAGAACCCGCCAGTCGACAAGACGCTGGAAACCCGGCTCGCACTGCACAGCATTTACTTTGTGGTCGACCACCCGCGGCCGAACGATCCCAAAGGCGGTCTGTTGGCCAGTCAACAGCAAACGTTGATCGCGCTGGCTGCCGACTTCAAGAAATACCTCGAAAACAAGCCGGATGCCCACTTGATTCTCGGAGGACACGCGGATCACCGCGGCTCCGTGGAATACAATCAGGCGCTCACCGAGCGTCGCGTCAGCACCGTCAAGAGCTTCCTGGTTGCACAGGGCGTTCCTGAGGCAAACATCGACACCAAAGCGTTCGGCAAGGAAGACAACCTGACCGACGATCAAGTGAAGGAGGCGGTGGAGGGTAACCCCGATCTGAGCCCAGAAGAGCGGGTCCGGATTCTCAAGAACATCGTGGTCATCAGGATGGCGAGCAATCGCCGTGTTGACGTCACCTTGAGCACGACTGGCCAATCCTCGACTCGGGTGTTCCCCTTCAACTCGACCGATGCTTTGACTCTGATCGGCGGGCGTGAAGGTGCGGCCAAGAAAACAACCGCCAAGCCGGCGCCCAAGAAACCGGTGAAGAAACCGTAACCAAGGCGCTCGAGGCCTTGAGCGAAAACTGACGCGGAGGGCGGGTTACCGCCCTCCGTTTTTTTTCTGCACGCTGTTCGGCCGCCGCTCCGAAGAGCGGCGAGAGGCTCACCAACGCCAATCGAATCCTTTCGAAAAACAGGCAATCTTGCAAGGTAAACTTGCAAGATTGCCTGTTTATTGGGTAGGATGAGATTGCAATGCCACGCAAGCCACTTGAAATCGCCGTGATCGACCTTATCCAGGCCATTGGCCTGTTGGTACGCCGCGTGCGCGCGGCGGCCGCTTCGCAGGAGCTTTCCTTGACCGAGTCCGCCGTCATGTCCCGCCTCGCCAAACACGGGCCGGCAACGACTGCCGACCTGGCGCGTGCGGAAGCCATGAAACCGCAGTCCATGGGCGCCACCATCGCCGCGCTTGAGGAAATGGGCATGGTCGAGCGCCAGCCGCATCCAAGCGATGGCCGGCAAGTGAATATTGAGCTGACCGCCAAAGGCGCCGCAGTGCGGAACAGTGCCAAGGATGCAAAACGGACGTGGCTGGCGCAGGCCATCGCCCAGCTCGACGAACAGGATCGGGAAACCCTGTTCAAGGCTGGCGACATCATCAAGCGCTTGGCGGAAAAGTGACCAGCAATGAGGGACAAACCCGGCTCATGAAAAAGCCCGAAGTCAGCTCGGATATACCAGAGAACCCTCTCCCAGGAGGTTCGCTGGCACACGCCTGGCGAGCGCTGCGTCACCGCAACTTCAAGCTCTTCTTCTTTGGGCAGGGCATCTCGGTGATCGGCACCTGGATGACGCGGCTGGCGACGAGCTGGCTGGTCTATCGGCTGACTCATTCGGCGCTGCTGCTGGGCGTGGTTAGCTTCGCGGGGCAGATTGTATCGTTTGCGCTGGGGCCGTTCGCCGGCGTTTGGGTCGAGCGCCTCAATCGCCGCAAGCTGCTGGTGTGGACCCAGGCCGCTGCTGCTGTCCAGTCCCTGGCCTTGGCCGCGCTCACCCTGGCGCACGTCATCACCCTCTGGGAGATCATCGCCCTCATCGCGTTTCAGGGCCTGATCAATGCCTTCGACATGCCCGGGCGCCAATCTTTCCTCGTACAGATGGTTGAAGATCGTGACGACCTCAGCAACGCCATCGCCATCAACTCGTCGATGGCCAACGGCGCGCGGCTCATCGGCCCGGCCATCGCTGGCCTGGTGATCGCAGCCGTGGGCGAGGGCTGGTGCTTCCTGATCGACGGCGTCAGCTACTTTGCTGTGATCGCATCCTTGCTGCTGATGCGCATCAGGCCCTTGACGGTCGGCCGCCACGCGACCAGCATGCTCGAACAAATGGGCGAAGGTTGGAACTACGTTCGTACATTTCGTCCCATCCGCACGATTCTTCTGATGTTTGCGCTTCTCAGCCTGATGGGCTGGCCGTATTCGGTCCTACTGCCGATCTTCGCCGGCCAGGTGCTGCATGGCGGTCCGCATACCCTCGGCTGGCTCACGGGAGCGTCAGGCATGGGTGCGCTCACATCGGGTCTTTCCCTGGCGGTGCGCAAGTCAGTCGTCGGTCTGACACGCATGCTTCAGATTGCGGCCGCGTTGCTGGGAGGCGCGCTGATTCTCTTCGGCCTGTCGCATACGCTGTGGTGGTCGCTGGTACTCATGGTCTTCGTGGGCTTCGGCTTGATGCAGGGCGCGGCCGTCAGCAATACGATCATCCAGTCGCTCGTGCCCGAAGATAAGCGCGCCCGCGTGATGGGCTACTACACGATGGCCTTTTTCGGCTCGGCGCCCTTCGGCAGCCTGCTGGCTGGTGCGCTGGCGCATCGGATAGGAGCGCCCCACACCGTCATCATTACGGGCGGATTCTGCGTCGTCGGCTCGCTATGGTTCACGTTCCAGCTGCCGAAAATCAGGGCGGTCATGCGGCCGATCTACCTCGAGATGGGTCTGCTGCCGGGGCGCGACATAGACCTCATTCCCGACGCGCAGGAATCGGCAATATGACCTTTCTAGCGCCGAACCGAAAGGAAAAACCACAGTGAACTGGTCGAATTACATCGCTTGTTTCTTCGCCGGAATGTTTCTCGCGAATGTCGTGCCTCATTTCGTGCATGGCATCTCTGGTGACCGTTTCCCGACTCCTTTCGCGAACCCTCCCGGACAGGGATTGTCATCGCCGACCGCGAACGTGGTCTGGGCGCTATTGAATCTGGTCGTCGGTTACGTCCTGTTTCGGGTCGGAAGGGTTTCGGGCGGAGAAACCGCGGCGCTTGTCATTTTCTTCGCAGGCATCGTTGCCATCAGCACAATGTTGAGCGTGCGATTTGCCAAGAAACAAGCCAACTGACCGCGCGAGCGAAACCCGGCCCCATGTGCCCCCCTCCGAAAGGAAGAACCATGCCTCTCACCAAACTCGATACCAACGCTGCCTTGGTCGTGATTGACCTGCAAAAAGGCATTGCCGGTTTGCCGACCGTGCACCCTGCGGGTGAGATCATCGGCCGTGCTGCTCAACTCGCACGTGCTTTTCGCGGACAAGGTCTGCCGGTCGTTCTGGTCAACGTGACGGGCAGGGCTCCGGGCCGCACTGAGGCCGGAAGTCCCAAGTTTTCGTTCCCGCCGGACTGGACTGAGCTTGTTCCTGAATTGGAGCACCACCCCGACGATTACATAGTTACTAAACAACGAGTGAGTGCGTTCATCGGCACATCTTTGGACGATTACTTGCGCAGCGCGGTGTAACCCAGGTTTTCTTGACGGGCATCTCGACGAGCGCCGGCGTGGAAGCGACGGCGCGCAGTGCTTACGATCTGGGGTACAACGTGGTGCTTGTCGTGGATGCCATGACGGACCGTGACGCCGACTCACACCGTCATAGCGTCGAGAAGATTTTTCCCCGCCTGGGTGAGACGGACAGAACTGCCAATCCAATGTAGTGAAGCTGTTGAACCGCCTCTGAGTGTTTTCCCGCGCGGAAATTCGCGGTGCTGTCGCGAGGGTCAGGTGGCAACAAACTCCTCCCGAGGAAGAATCTACACGACCTACCCTAAAGTGCCATCGCCAAGTCATTGATTTAATGAGACCGTATCTGGTATTCGGGTTGCCACTTCCTGGTCAAAGAAACGCGGGCGAGGATAATTCTGATGAGCCGGTTCCGCAGACCGCACGGTCTGACGATTTGGCCGATGTTGCTGGCCCTGCTATGGGCGACGGCCTGCGCTCGTCCGGGCGGGCTCCAAAATGACGATGGCGCCTTTCCCGCGGATCAGCATCAAGTTCCCTTTCACGAAGCGGCAGCCGCCGCCCGTCCGGGCGATGCTCCCGGAGCCCAGGACAAATCCCTCAACCCTGAAACCGGTCTTCCGTTCCACGATTCCCAAAACCTGCCAGCGGGCACGTTGCTCACGGTTCGGCTCGAGAACCCGATCTCAGCTGAAAATCCGGGCACGAACGGGACCTTCGAGGCAATCGTGGACGCCCCCGTCGTGATCGAGGGGAACAAGTTGGTCCCGCAGGGCACCACCGTCGCGGGTCGGGTGGAGTCCACCCAGGCCTCCAACGGGCAGCGCAATCGTGGCTATGTGCGGCTGGCTCTCGATTCGATCCAGCTCGCAGGGGTGAGCCTGCCCATTCAAACATCCAGCCTCTTCGTGCGGGGGGAAGCTGGCGGCGCCAACCTCCCTCAAGGCGAAGATCCGCAAGGCGAAGCGTCTGCTGTAGTGATTCATGTCGCAAAAGGCCGCCGCCTCACCTTCCGTCTGACCGAGCCGGTTTACCTGGCTGCCAGCCAACGGACAGGAGTTGAGCGCTAAGTCCGGTTCGGCGAAGTTTTCCACAGAAGGATTTCCCGTTTTAGTGACATCTGCCCTTCGCAGTCACAGATCCCATTCTCTACAGTGGGCTCGAAACGGGATCGGATCTCGGCGAAACGCGATCCCAAATTCCCCTTTCAGGAAAACCAAAGTCTCGGGCGACGCGATAACTGGTTCCTTCCGGGAATCATCCCGCGCAAAGTAGGGATATGAGCGCGGCCGCTGAAATCACGTGGACACCCCAGGATTCGAAAACGGAACTGCAGCCTCTTTTCGACGACGCGCCCTTCGCTTGGGCGCAATGTCAGCGCACGGGCAAAATCACCGCACTGCATCCGGCGCTGGAACAGATCTGCTGGTTCGCCTGATCGGGGAGAACATTGAGCTGAAATTCCAACTCGATCCTAGTCTGGGTTTGATCAAGATGGACCCCACCCCATCGCAGCAGATTCTGCTCCATCCTCAGCGCAAAATCTTGCACAGGCCGCGCATAAAATCCCTTCCCGTCGGAGCCGATTCACACTAGAATGGATGCGCCTGCAAGGCGGAATCCCCGGTCTGTCGCGGCATTCCGCCAGTTTCCTCCGGAGGTTCCGTGCACGTCCTCGTCACTGCCGACTCGCTCTCGGGATCATGGACTTACACCCGCGAGTTGGTGACCGGCCTGGTCACGCGCGGTGTGCGCGTCACCCTGGTCAGCTTCGGCGAAATTCCCCTACCCGAGCAGACCTCGTGGATGGATCATCTGCACGGCCTCGACTACCGTCCCACGGCTTTTCATCTGGAATGGATGCAGGACGCGGAAGAGGATCTGCCGGAATCGTCCGCGTTCCTCGCTGCGCTGGTTCGCGAACTGCGGCCCGATGTGCTGCATCTCAACCAGTTTTGCTACGGAAACTTGCCGGTCGCTGTGCCGCGCGTGGTGATGACCCACGGCGACTTGATTACGTGGTCGCACGCGGTCCACAATCACGCTCCGCGCGCTGAGCGCTCGCTGGCGTGGTATCGCAACACGGTCCTCAGCGGCTTGGCTGGCGCGGATGTCGTCGTGGCCCCATCGGCCTGGATGCTTGAGCGCATTTCCGCTTGTTACGGGCGCCCGCAGCGCGGACAAGTAATCTACCCGGGACGCAATCCCATTTTCTTCAATCCCTACGTCAACAAGGACGATTGCGTTCTGGCGGTCGGCCGCATGGTGGACGCCGGCAAGCAGGTTTTTCTTCTCACCCAGCAGCCTTATTCTGTTGCGGTCTGCATTGTGGGCGCCGAACACACCGTGCCCATGCCCCGCATTCCGATCCGTGCCGATGTGAAGGTGGCCACCGACCAGACGTCGGTTGCGATCCGCGGTCCGCAGACCGAAGCGCAATTGCGCGCACTGTATAGCCGCGCTTCGATTTACGCCGCGACCGCGCGCTACGAACCACTCGACATGGCCGCCCTCGAGGCGGCGTTTTCCCGGTGCGCGATTGTGGCCAATGATATCCCGAGCTTTCGCGAGATTTGGGGAGATGCTGCTCTCTACTTCCGCACCAACGACTCTGCCAGCCTGGCCGAAAATATTCGCATGCTGAACGCCGACCGTCCCATGCGGCGCGCTTATGCTGAACTGGCCTACTCTCGCGCCCGCGAGCGCTTCACCACGAAGCGCATGATCGACGACTGCCTGCAGCTTTACCGCAGCCTGAGTTCCGTGCGCGTCGAAGCGGCCTGAGATTCCTGGCGGATGACGATGATCATGTTGCTGACGATCGCGGGCGCCTGTCCCTTCCGCCTTCCACAACGACTCAAGACAGCGAGCCTCCATTGATGATATCTTTTTAGCCTTACTAGAAACCCGTAAGGTTGGAGGATTCATGGCGCAGGTAAAAATCACCGTCAGGCCGAATGGCCCGTTCCGGGTCGAGGCTCCCGAAGGCTCTATCGAATTAGTCGACGTCAACGGCACGCAGTTTGATCTGACCGGCAAGACCGCATTTTCGCTCTGCCGCTGCGGCGGATCGGTCAACAAGCCCTTCTGCGACGGAACCCACAGCCGCATCGGATTCCAAGGTGCGGAGTTGGCCGTGAAAAAGGCGGACAGCAACTCCTAGAGAGTGCTACCCGTTGCTTCGCTCAGACAATTCTACAAACCGACGCGTCGTCCATCTGCGGAGGAGATCGTGCACGATTCACGGGACCGGGAACTGGGAATGCATCGCAAGCTCACGCGCCGGGACTTTCTGAACGGCGTTGCGGTGACCGCCGGAGCGGCCATGATGCCGTGGGACCTTGTCGCCGCAGGGCTTGGCGAAGGCCAGGCCGCCGTCGGTCGCGAGAATTCTCCCAACTATTACCCGCCCGCTCTCACCGGCATGCGTGGCAGTCATCCCGGATCGTTCGACGCCGCCCACGCCTTGCGCGACGGCACGTTCTGGGATTCGGCGGGCAAACCCGAAGATACCGGCGAAACCTACGACCTGATCATCGTCGGCGGCGGCATCAGCGGCCTCGCTGCCGCTCACTTCTACCGCAAGGCCGTCGGCGGGAAAGCACGCATCCTCATCCTCGAGAATCACGACGACTTTGGCGGACATGCCAAGCGCAACGAGTTCCGCGTGAACAATGCCTTCCGCCTGGGGTTTGGCGGAACATTTTCTATCGAGAGCCCCGCTCCCTACAGCGCGGTTGCCAAAGGAGTGGTGGAAGATCTCGGCATCGACGTGCCGGCATACTCCAAGTATGTCAACCAGGAGCTGTATTCCGCGGCCGGCATGCACTCCAGGATTTTCTTCGACAAGGAAACTTTCGGCGTAGACAAACTCGTCATCAATCCCAACCCGCGTGGCGGAACCGAGAGCGAAGACGCGTCGGGCCCGTCGCCGGAGTTGATGAAGCAGTTTCTCGCCGACGCTCCGCTTGCCGACCAGGCCAAGCGCGACCTGCAACGCCTGTATCAGGAACCCAAGGATTATTTTCCCGACCTGACCTCAGACCAGAAGAAAGCGAAGCTGGCGCGCATGAGTTATGCCAGCTTCCTGAAAGACGTTGTCGGCGCTCATGAAGACATCATCAAGATGTATCAGGCGCTGCCGCATCCATTGTTCGGCGTAGGAATCGATGCAGTCGCGGCGCAGGACGCTTGGGGATTCGATCTCCCGGGCTTTGATGGTATGAAACTGGATCCGTCGCCGGGGAAAGGCATGAACCGCGACGCCATTCCCAATGAAGAAGCAGAAAAGTACTTTTTCCATTTCCCCGACGGCAATGCCACCCTTGCGCGCCTGCTCGTGCGTAAGCTGATTCCCGATGCCATCCCAGGCAACTCTTCGTCGGATGTTGTTTTGGCCAAAGCGAATTATGCGAAGCTCGACGATTCCAGTTCGCCCGTGCGCATTCGCCTGAACAGCACGGCGGTCCGCGTGAAGCACCGGGGCGACGCCGCCAGTGCCAAGGAAGTGGAAGTCAGCTATGCGCGCGGCGGCAAGGTCTATACCGCCAAGGCGAAGAACTCGATCCTGGCCTGCTGGCACGTCGTGATCCCGTACATCTGCGAGGAGCTTCCCGATAAGCAGAAAGAAGCCTTGGCCTCGGCGCAGAAGGTTCCCCTGCTTTATACGAATGTCGCGGTTCGCAGCTGGACTTCATTTCAGAAACTAGGCGTGAATTCCGTTTACGCGCCGGGCATGTACCACACCGGCGTGAACCTTGACTTGCCGGTGAGCATTGGCGGATACGAGTTCCCGCACAAGCCGGAAGAGCCCATCATCGTTCACATGATGAAAGCGGCGTGCCACCGGGGGCTCCCCGCGCGCCAACAGCACATGTACGGCCGCATGGAACTTTACACCACCGACTTCGGGACCATGGAGCGCAAGATTCGCGATCAATTGGCCCGCACGCTGGGTCCCGGCGGCTTCGACCCTGCCCGCGATATCGCGGCCATAACCGTCAATCGCTGGCCCCACGGCTACGCCTACGAATACAACTCGCTGTTCGATTCGTTCTGGCTGGAAGGCGGCGAGACTCCCTGTGAAGTGGCGCGCAAGCCCCACGGCCGCATCGCCATCGCCAACTCCGACGCCGGCGCCTATGCCTACACCGACGAGGCGATCAATCAGGCGTGGCGAGCGGTGGGGGAAATCACGAAGGGTTGATAGAAGCCCATGTGGGGACAGCCGCCCGCGGCTGTCCGCCGACCGTACCTCGGCTCGCCGGTGCGAAACCTCAATCAGGGTTCTGATCTTTGAGCTGGGCAGCCTTGTTGCGCGCTTCTTGGGCTTGCTGCTGCATGCCTTTCCCCTGATACGCATCGGCCAGAGCATTCTCTAAGTCAGCATCATCGCCGGTCCGTTCGCGTTCTTTCAAATAGGAGGCTATGGCGTCGTCGTACTGTTTGAGCTGGGTCTGGGAAACGCCCATCCTGTAGTAGACGTCCCTAACCTGCGGATCGAGACGCAACGCAGCTTTGTATTCGTTGATCGCCGCCTCATGATTATTCTGATCCGCGAGCGCCATTCCCAACCCGATATGGGCGTTGCCATTGTTCGGCTCCTGTGTCACCAGCTTGGTGAATTCTTCCTGCGCCTCTTGGGGCTGCTCCTGGCTTAAATAAGCAGCGCCCAGGTCCATGCGGGCTCTCGCATTCTGGGGTTGCAGATCGAGCACCCGTTTCAACTCGCTCTCGCCCTCGGGGAATTGTCCCTTGCTGAAGTAAGCGTGGGCGAGCGCATAGTGCGCCGACGCATCCTGCGGACTCTGCTGAACTCTCTTTTGAAGCTCGCCGATCATCCGGTCGATGTTCCGTTGCGCGTCCATCGCAGAGCCGAAACGCAGCCCCGAGCCACGCCAGCGATGCACGCCTACGGCGCTGCCACCCAAAAGGACGATCACAAAGAGCAGAACGCCGACGCGTTGCATTGGCTTGTCGTGTTGCGGTGCCACGAGGGCAATCAGCGCCCCGAGAATCAGTCCGCTGACCAACCCACCGACGTGGCAGGCGTTGTCGATGCCGGGGAACATGCTGCCAAAAAAGAGGTTGAAGCCGGCAAAGAAAAGGAGACTGCTCAGCGTTCCCTTCATGGAGATGCCCGAAAGCGAAAACTCCCCCAGATAGAACGAAGCGATCAGCGCCCCCGTCAGGCCGAACAGCGCCCCCGACGCGCCGACGCTAAGCACGTTGGGGTTCCAAGCCACGCTCGCCAAACCTCCCGCGACGCCTGTAATGAGGTACACGGCCGCGTAGGTCCAGCGTCCGTAGAGAGATTCGCAAAGCGCGCCCAGGTTCCACAAGCACCACATGTTCATGGCGATGTGGAAGACGCCGCCATGCAGGAACATGTAGGTGGCCAGTCGCCACCACTGGCCAGACAACGTGTAGGGGCCAAAGTTGGCGCCGAAGTGCACCATGAGTTGACCGGTGAAGTCCATCGAAGGTCCGCTCTCCTTCACCATCGCAATGATCATCGCAATGAACACCATCACGTTGGCGCCGAGGATGACTTGCGTGAGAGATACGCCGGCTTCGCGCTTGACCCAGGGAGCGGCCATCACCGGCTGAATTGAGTCCTCGTCCGGTTCGCCGCGTTGCGCCGCCTCATGCTGCACACACCACTGACAGATCTTCTTGCCTAGCGTCAGCGGAGGAAGCTGCCGGCCACATCGAATGCAGTTCGCCATGTCTTACAAAAGAGTATCAGCAGTCCGCAGAGTTTTGGGAGAGCGGGTAAGGTCCGGGCGTGAACTGGCCAGACCTGGAAGTAACAACGCTCAGGGACGGAGACATTTTGGGGAGGTGCGCAGTTGCGGCCGTACCGTTTGGGAAGGCACAGTTTCAGCCGTAGCGGGGAAGAGCGGCGCTTCAGCGCCGCGTAAGGGTAAACCGAATCGATGCGGGCTTTAGCCCCCGGAGGGCCGGTCGAATCAGTGAATGGTCTTGGTCTTCCGCGACATGTAGTCCATCAGCAGATATTGCCCCAGCGTGTAGGGAGTGGTGAAGTAGGCCTTGCCGCGGCACATCTCCGTAACTTTCTGCACGAACTGCACCAACCCGTAATCCGACGCCAGCATGAACGTATTAATGAGGACGCCCGCCCGCTTGCACTTCGAAACTTCTTCCAGCGTCTGACTCACGACCAGCGGGTCGAGCCCGAAGGCGTTTTTGTAGATGCGTCCGTCTTCCAGCGTCAACGCCGACGGCTTGCCGTCGGTGATCATCACGATCTGTTTCATGTCTTTTCTTTGCCGCTGCAGGATTCTCTGCGCCAGCCGCAGCCCCTCGCGCGTGTTGGTGTAATACGGCCCAACCTTCACCCGTGCGAGCTGGGACAACGGAATCTCCTCCGCCGAATCGTGGAAGAGCACCAGCGCAAGCGAGTCCCCGGGATACTGCGTGCGGATCAGATGCGACAGCGCCATGGCGACTTTCTTGGCCGGAGTGAAACGGTCCTCGCCGTAGAGAATCATCGAATGCGAACAGTCGAGCATGAGCACCGTCGCACATGACGACTGGTACTCACACTGGTGCACCTGCAAATCCGAGTATTCAATGTTGAGCGGCAGCATTAGTCCTTCACGCTGGATCGCGCTCGACAGCGTTGCCGTAATGTCGAGATTAAGTGTGTCGCCGAACTCGTAGGTCTTGGCGGACCCGCTGGTCTCGATGCCCGTCGCAAGATCGCGCGTGTCATGCCGTCCAAAGCTGGATTTGCCGAGCGATCCGAGCAGGTTCCGCAGAGACTTGAAGCCGAGGAAATCGAGGCTCTTGTCGGTAATCTCAAACTTGGCCTGCTGCGCTTCACCCGTCTGGCCGCCGACGCTGGACTGCCGCGCCGGGTCGTGGGGTTCGTCGATGGAGATGTAATCTTCCTGCTGCATCCGCTCGATCAGCTTCTCGATCAGTTCGTCGAGTTGCCCGTCGGCGACCATCTGCTCGATCTGCTCCCGCAGGTTCTCGTCGAACATCTCCCGGTTCATCAGGGCCTGCTCGATGGCCCGCCTGAGTTCGTCCAGAGTCTGCTCACCCTCGGGCAGCTCGTACCACATAGACTCCTGAAACCCGCTCTGCAGCAGGTAATCCGAGAGCGCGCCGAGCAAGTCCTCCAGGCTCATTTCGCCCGCGGGATCGGGAACGTATTTGGAATAGCGAATTCTCTTCATCGTCGTAGAGACGTAGCCTGCTACGTCTCTGCTTGCAGCATTTCGGATGAGGGTAAGAGAGACTTGCAAGCAAGGTCTCTACACTAGTTAAACTGCCGTCTCTGCCGGTAAGGCCTCTCGTCCGGCTCGAACGATTTCTCTCGCACCGCCTCCGGCTTTTTCTCTCCGGCCTTGAACACCCGCTCCTCGCTGCGGCCAATCCTCTTGTGCGCGTGCAACCCTTCGAGGATGAACTCCGCTGCCGACACCTGCTGCTCTGGGCTGTCCTTCTGTGAGACACGCAGCGGGCCGAGTTTGTCGGCCAGTCCCTGGATGCCCTTCAACTTCTCCAGCGCTTCCTCGGCCGGAACGGAATCCGACAGCTGAATCTCTCCGCCCAGGTCGAACCACTGCACGATCTGCTGCACGTTGGCGCCGGTGTAATACTCGTCGTAGGTTTTAGCGATGGCTGCGCGAATCAATTCCCTTCCCACGTGGTCGGCGCCCTTCATCTCGCCTTCGTATTCCAGTTCGAGCTTGCCGGTAATCGCCGGCAGCGCCGCGTACACGTCGCTGATGCGCGGCACGACCAGTTTCTCGTCGTTCCGAATCGCTCGCCGCTCGGCGTTCGACACCACGTTTTCCATCGCCGAGATAGGCAGCCGCTGACTCACGCCCGAGCGCTTGTCGATTTTCTTGTCCTCACGGGCGGCGAACGCGACACGCTCGATTACCTCCTGCACATAGTTCGGCAGATGCATGGGATGTCCGTTGCGCCGCGTCCACGCTTCCTGGGCCGTAATCGCGATCCCTTCCTCCACGGTCGCCGGATAGTGCGTGCGAATCTCCGAGCCGATGCGGTCTTTCAGCGGCGTAATGATCTTGCCGCGCGCCGTATAGTCCTCCGGATTCGCGCTGAACACCAGCGCGACATCGAGCCGCAACCGGATGGGGTATCCCTTAATCTGCACGTCGCCTTCCTGCATGATGTTGAACAATCCCACCTGAATTTTGCCCGCGAGATCAGGCAGTTCGTTGATGGCGAAGATGCCGCGATTGGCCCGGGGCAGCAAGCCGTAATGCACCGTGAGTTCGCTCGACAATTCGTGCCCGCCACGAGCCGCCTTGATGGGATCGATGTCGCCAATTAAATCAGCGATCGTCACGTCGGGCGTAGCCAATTTTTCCACGTAGCGTTCGTCAGGTGAGAGATAGGCGAGCGGCGAGTCGTCCCCCAGTCGCGCAACTTCTTCTCGGCAGCGCCGGCAAATCGGAGCGTAGGGATTATCGTGAACTTCGCATCCCGCGAGATACGGCATGTGGGGATCGAGCAGGGTCGTCAATGCGCGCAGGATACGGCTCTTGGCCTGACCGCGCAGTCCCAACAGAATGAAATTATGCCGCGAAAGCAGAGCGTTGATGATCTGCGGCATGACCGTGTCGTCGTAGCCGACGATGCCGGGAAAGACTGGTGCGTCGCCATTCTGGCGCAGGCGAGCCGTCAGGTTCTCGCGCAGTTCGTCCTTAACGTGGCGCGTGCGCAAACGCTCTTCGGAAAAAATACTGCGGCGCAGTTCACCCAGCGTGCGCGGAAGACTACTCATGAAAGGATCCCCCCACAAACAAACTTTCCCCGATTATACGCGCCGCTCCCGGATAGCGTTTTGACGTGCCTTCCCAAGCCTCCCCAACATCTGAGACCGAAGACCCAAGACCTGAAAGTTACCGACCGTGCCCATTCCCTCCGGCCTTTTCGCGCGCCCGCGCCGCCCGCCGCAGATTGGGAAGAATGCTTTCCAGATACGCCGCCACCGCCTGGATGCGCGCGCTCTCCGATCGCATCGCCAGTAGTTTTTGTTTGAAGTCGAGATCGAGCGGCAGGGATCCCGCGAGATAAAAAGAAAGTGCGCTCTGATCGGCCGCCGAGAGGTCCTGCACAGCTCCAGCCAGGGAGAGAATTTCCAAGTGAACTTGAATCGCCCGTGCTTTGTCCTGGGGAGACGCGGCGCCAGACTCATCCGCAACCAGCAGGATCTCCGCCTGCAGAAAAGAGCGGTCGCGGTTCACTTGCAGCACTTCAAAGCGCTTGCGGCCCTCCGCAATCAGATCCATGCGCCCGTCAGCATACTCTTTCGTGACGGTCACGATCTCAGCCGTGCACCCAACTTCCGCAATGCCCTCTTCCAGCGCGCGAATCACGCCGAAGGGCGCGTTGTTGGCCAGACACTCACCAATCATTTCTTTGTATCGCGGCTCGAAAATATGCAAGGGCAGGGGCGTGCCGGGGAGCAGCACAACGTCGAGCGGAAACAAGGGAAGAAGTGCCACAGAGTCTCCGATATCCAGGGCGCGCAGGAGCGAGCGGGCTTCCCGATTGTACGACATCGACTATCTGGCGGAGCGCGGCTTGCATCTTGACTTGGCGCGCCATGGAGAATACAACCCGAGCATGGAACTTGTCGGGAAAGTAGTCGTGGTCACCGGTGCCTCGATGGGCATCGGCGAGGCGATCGCCAAGCTTTTTGCCGAGGAAGGGGCCAGCGTCGTGCTGCTGTCCCGCGATGCCGCCAGGGCTGAGGCCGCTCGCGTACGCATCGGTTGTCCCGACCGCACTGCTGCCTTATCCTGCGACGTCCGCAACTCCGAGGAGATCGACCGCGTACTCGCTCTGACCCTGCATCACTTCAAGCGAATCGATATCTGGATCAACAACGCCGGACACGGTCTGCTGGACTCCGTCGGGCAGACGGACATGCAGGCCTGCCATGAATTATTCGAGACCAACTTCTTCGGCGCAATGTCGGCCATGCAAGCGGTAATTCCGGTTATGCGGCAGCAGGGCGGGGGATCGATCATCAACATTTCCAGCGTCGCGGGCCACATTCCCATGCCCTTTCACGCATCGTACAGCGCCACCAAGTTCGCGCTCAATGCCATCGGCAAAGCCGCGGGAGTCGAACTCAAGACCGACGGCATTCACGTGCTTACGGTCTGTCCCGGCTATGTCCGTACCGCATTCAGCGAAAATGCGGCGCGGGGAAACGAAGTGAAGAAGGTGCGCCCAGCTTCGGTTCGCGGAATCACCGCCGAACGTGTCGCGCGTGCCACCCTGCGCGGATACTTGAAGCAAAAGCGGGAAGTCATTGTCCCGTGGACGATGCATCTGCCGGTGCAGTTCTATCAACTATTTCCGGCAGCGATCGAGTGGGCGATGGGCAGGATGGCGAAATAAGGACGCGCCGGGACTGGCGATCCGACTATCCCAGCTCCGCCAGCAAGGCTTCCATTTCCGATTGCGCATGCAGGTTGCCGGTGCGCCGCGCCGAGGCGATGCCGTCCTGCAGCATCTTCTTCGCGTCGTCGACTCGTTCGGCCCGCACCAGCGTTTGCGCCGCCATGAAATATCCGGCGGTGTAGTCCGGATCACCCTCGAGCAGGATCGAGAATTCCGCCAGCGCCCGGTCCAAGTCGCCTTGCTTGGAATACTCCATGGCGAGTCCGTAACGCGCGAAAGCGTCTTTAGGATTTTCCGTCAGGATTTCGTTGAGCGCGGCGATGCGGTCCATATTGTCGGAGAAGAGTCGAGGGCCCTGCTAATGAGATTACTACAACCGCCGCGCGCAGGGCAGCATACACCACCATACACGACCAGAGAACTGGCCAGACTTCTTCCGACTGATTACAATTGCCAGTCCCAACAATTCCTGAGTCTGAGAAGAACCAATTGGCCTGCCCGTACTTCATGCCGGTGACAAGACTGGAAAACGGCACCTGGCCGCATCCGGCTAGGCTTCCGCTCGGGGGCGGATGGTGCGGTCACTGCACGGCTCCCGGCCACGAAGGCGAAGTTCCGCCGCAAGATGTGCTCGAAGCATTCTGCAACCTTGGGTATGCCAGCAGTTGCAGCTGGTCGCCCTCGGAGCGCATTTGGGACGCGGTGCGCTTCGCGGTCTCCGCTCCTCAAGACGCAGCAATGCGTTCCGAGGCACGAAATGCCGCGGCGATTCCGGCACGCATCCTGGTTCTGCGCTATGTTTGCGAGCGAAATAACCGACCCGTTGATTATGGCGATCTGGAATTCGATTTGTCGCGGGCGGCCTGGTTGCGACGGCACGACGACGCCCGCATCCAAAAAATGGCGGACTGCTTTCTGGAGTCCTACTTGAAAAAGAAAGCCTGAGAACCGACTGTGAGAACCACCTGCCTCGCCATGAAAGGACGACACCGATGACAGACGATGTGCTGGCACCCCGCCCGGTCCGGGATTCGCAATCCGAGATGGCCGAAATCGTTTTGCCGAACGATGCCAATCCGCTGGCGGCCCTGCTCGGGGGACGCTTGATGCACTGGATCGATCTGGCTGGCGCCATGGCCGCGCACCGTCACTCACGCAACTACGTCGTGACCGCCTCGGTCGATCACATCGATTTCCTCGTCCCGGTGCGAGTCGGAGATCTCGTGATTCTGCGTTCCTCGGTCAACCGCGTCTTCCACACTTCGATGGAGGTTGGCGTGAAAGTCTTCGTCGAGAATTACATCGCCGACACGGCTCAGCACGTAGGCTCCGCGTACCTGACGTTTGTGGCCATCGATCCGGCTGGAAACCACCGGAAAGTCGCGCCCGTGATTCCCGAGACCGACGAGCAAAAGCGACGTTACGATGATGCCGGAAGGCGCCGCGAGATCCGGCGCTCTGAGTTGGAACGGCGGCGCAAAGTGCGTTGATTTCCAACCTGGACTGTGCTTCACTCCTCTTAAGATTCTCGGGAAAAACACTGAGGGGCGAGCGGAGGTTGTTTCATGGATAGTGCCCTCTTAGTTCACCGCCTTCACTTCGCGTTCACCATTACCTTCCACTATCTCTTCCCCCAACTCACGATGGGCCTTGCGCCGCTCATCGTTGTGCTCAAGACGCTGGCTCTTCGCCGCAGCGATGAAACCTACCAGCGGGCGGCGCGCTTCTGGGCCAGGATTTTCGGCATCAACTTCGTGCTGGGCGTGGTGACCGGCATCCCGATGGAATTTCAGTTCGGCACGAACTGGTCTCAGTTCTCGCGCTTTGCCGGGGGCGTAATCGGCCAGACGCTGGCGATGGAAGGCATGTTTGCCTTCTTCCTCGAGTCCGCATTTCTCGGCTTGTTCCTGTATGGAGAGAAGCGGCTCGGTCCACGCGGCCACTGGTGGTCGGCCGTTGCGGTGTTTCTGGGATCGTGGCTCTCAGGATTCTTCATCATCGCGACCGATGCCTGGATGCAGCATCCCGTAGGCTACGAGAAAGCCGCCGACGGATCGCTGCAACTCTCCAGCTTCCGGGCTCTCGTCCTAAACCCCTGGGCGTGGTGGCAATACGCTCACAATATGTCCGGCGCTGTGATCACGGGTGCGTTCGTCGTGGCGTCCGTGGGTGCGTTCTATCTGCTGTGGGGCAAGTTTGAAGCGCACGGCCGCATCTGCGTACGGGTGGGAGTGATCGCAGGACTGATCTTCAGCGTTTTGCAGATCTTTCCCACCGGCGATGGCCAGGGCCGTCTGCTTGCCGAGAACCAGCCGGTCACTCTGGCCGCGATGGAAGCCTTGTTTGCCAGCCAACCGGGAGCGCCACTGGTGCTGATCGGCCAGCCCAACGTCGACGAAAAGAAGATCGACAATCCGCTGGTGATTCCAAACGCGCTCAGCTTTCTGACCTACCGCGCGTGGACGGCGCAGGTAAAAGGCCTGGATGCTTTCCCCGAAGATCAGTGGCCGTCGAACATCGCACTGCTCTACTTCAGCTATCACATCATGGTCGGGTTGGGCACGTTGTTCATCGCCATCTCCGTAGTAGCGGCGTTCCTGTTGTGGCGGGGAAAATTGTTCTCCAGCCACTGGATGCTCTGGATTCTGCTGCTATCCCTGCCGTTCCCCTACATCGCGAACACCGCCGGGTGGATGACGGCAGAAATCGGCCGGCAGCCCTGGCTCGTCTATGCGCTGATGCGCACGGCGGACGGCTATTCGAAGACAGTCTCGGCAGGCAACGGCATGTTCACGCTGCTGGGGTTCATGGGAATGTACACCGTGCTGGGAATCCTGTTCCTGTTTCTGGTGCGTCGCGAAATCGAGCAGGGCCCAGACGCCGAGTCGGGATCGGCACACTAGCAGCGCCGCCGTCTCGGCGGCTGTCGTGGCGACGTCCCGCCGCCACACGCGAGGGCGAGACGCCCTGGCGACAGCCGGCAGGATGCCGGCGCTACGTGGAAAGGCACGGCTTCAGCCGTGCCGCCAGAGCCCGGCAAGAATAAAGGGCTTTAGCCCCTGAGGGATCACGAGGATTACGATGGCAACGCTTTGGTTCATGATCGTCGCAGTCATGGTGGCCGCGTATGTGGTGCTCGACGGCTTCGACCTGGGCGCCGGTGTGATCTACCTTGGCGCAGCCCGCACGCCCGAGGAGCGCCGCAGCATCCTGCGCGCCATCGGCCCCGTGTGGGACGGCAACGAAGTCTGGCTGCTCGCCGCCGGAGGCACGCTTTACTTCGCTTTCCCCCTGCTCTATGCCTCCAGCTTCAGCGGCTTCTACCTGCCGCTCATGATCGTGCTGTGGCTGTTGATGCTGCGGGGCATCGGCATTGAACTGCGGGCGCACATGACGAATCCTGTCTGGCTGGGATTCTTTGATGTTGTCTTCTGCGTGTCCAGCGCGCTGCTGACGATCTTCTTCGGGGCGGCTCTGGGAAATGTCGTTCGCGGCGTTCCTCTCGCGGCCGATGGCTATTTCTTCGAACCGCTGTGGACCAACTTCCGGGTGAACCAGGGGAATGCCGGCACGAATAATGGCATCCTCGACTGGTACACGGTTCTGACCGGCGTGATTGCGCTGGTCACGCTGACCGCGCACGGGTCGTTGTACGTCGCCGTGAAAACGGAAGGCGATTTGAACCGGCGCGCCCGAGCCGTGGCGCTGTGGGCGTGGCCTCTGCAATTGGTCTTGACGGTCGTCGGATTGGTCGCGACCATCTACATCCGTCCCACGGTGCTCGACAACTACAAGCAGCACGTTGTCGGATTCCTTATCCCCGCAGTCGTGTACGCTGCGCTCGCGCTCATGATCTATGCGATCCGCAAGGGCCCAGACCCAGCGAAGGAGAAGATCGCATTCGTCGGTTCGGCCCTGTATATAGTGGGGATGCTCGTAGGCGCGGCGTTCGCGCTTTATCCCGTGGTGCTTCCGGCCAGCACCGATCCCGCACTCAACCTGACCATCGACAACACCGCCGCCGGCCACCACGGCCTGACCGTCGGACTTACCTGGTGGATACTCGGGATGATCCTCGCGCTCGGCTACTCTACCCTGGTGTTCCGCATGTTCAAGGGCAAAGTGCGGCTGGGAGGCGAAGGGTATTAGCAGCGCGGGTTTCGTGGTAGGGTTGCGCAATTCATGAGACTTTGCCCGTACCTTACAATGCTCCCAGTTCCGCCATTGGAGCCATAGGAAAGGCAGAGTTCCATGTTCTATGCACGGATAGTGCGACGACTATGTTTGTGGATTGGGTGGGGTTGTATCGCTGTGCTGCCCTCTGGAGTATTCGGCCGGGCAGCGTCCGCGGATGCTCCCACCGCTTCGCTCAGCCCGCAGGCGATCGATCAGGCGTGGCAGAAGGCCAGCGCAAAATATGATGCCGCGCGGGCCGCTCTTCTTCAGAACGTTGACCGCACCAACGCCGAAGGGCCGTTCCGGCCCGACTGGGAGTCGCTCCAGAATTACAAAGTTCCCGAGTGGTATATGGATGCCAAGTTCGGGATCTTTATCCACTGGGGCGTCTACTCCGTTCCGGCGTTTGGTAACGAATGGTATCCGCGGAATATGTACAACGAAAGCACGGACGAATACAAACACCACCTCGCGACTTACGGCACACCGGACAAGTTCGGCTACAAGGACTTCATCCCTCTGTTCAAGGCGGAGAAGTTCGATCCCGCAGCCTGGGCCCGGCTGTTTAAGGAGTCCGGCGCGAAATATGTCGTGCCCGTATTCGAGCATCACGATGGCTTTGCCATGTATGACTGCGGAGTTTCGGACTGGACCGCGGCGAAAATGGGGCCGCATCGTGATTTGTGGGGAGATCTGGCGAAGGCGGTGCGAGCCGAGGGGCTCCACTTGGGTGCGTCGTCGCATCGCGTCGAGCACAACTTCTTTCTCGGGCCGGGCCGCACCATCCCGTCCGACGTCAACGATCCGAAGTACGCAGATTTTTACGGACCGGCGCATCGCCGGATCGAAAACAAAGGCGGCACGCCGCTCAACGACGACTTCACCTATGTCTCCAAAGCCTGGACTGAGGATTGGCTGGCGCGGTCCGCTGAAATCGTCGAAAAGTATCACCCCGACATCATGTATTTCGACTGGTGGATCGGCCACCCCTCGATTCGCGAGAACCTCACTCGCTTTGCCGCGTTCTATTACAACGAGTCTCTGAGGCATGGCGGGCCGGGGGGCGTGATCAACTACAAGGATTACGCCATGCAGGAGCAGTCTGCGGTGCTCGACATTGAACGCGGCCAGCTCTCGGGAATCCGCCCGCTCTACTGGCAGACCGACACTTCCATCAGCAACAAGTCGTGGGGCTACATTCAGAACGATACCTTCAAGTCGCCGCAGTTTATCGTTCACCAGCTGATCGACATTGTCAGCAAGAATGGGAATCTTCTGCTGAATATCGGTCCGCGATCCGATGGCACCATACCCGACGAAGTGCAGCAGGTGCTGCGGGATGTGGGCGCGTGGCTCAAGGTCAATGGTGATGCGATCTACGGTACTCGCGCCTGGAAGATCTACGGCGAAGGCCCCACCAAGGTGACCGCAGGTTCCTTTCACGACACCGACACCAAGCCGTACACGGCGGAAGATTTCCGCTTCACAAAGAACCGCGACGCCCTTTACGCCATCGAACTAGGATGGCCCTCCAACCGGGAGGCGGTGATCTACTCGTTGGGTCGGACTGCCCTCGGCGATGGCGCGAAGATCGGATCGGTGGTCTTGCTCGGTTCCGATGCAAAGCTTGCGTTCGAACAGCGCCCGGATGGACTGCACATTCACCTTCCGGAGCAGAGCCCGGGGAAGTATGCGTATTCGTTTCGCATCGTGCTCAACTGAGGCCGGGCGGGGACTTTCGCGGGACGGTCCGGGCCACCTTCCGCCTGTATAATCAAGACTTGGGGTTCTGCCTCGTCTTCAATTTTCTCAATTCCTATCTGGAGTGTGATCCTTTGAACGCACATACGCCGCATCAGCATGGACAAGGTCCGGCGCCGCAAGGCCCGCAACCGCTGCCGGGCGTGGACGCCATTATCGCCGTTGGGTCGGGAAAGGGCGGCGTGGGCAAGACCACGCTGTCGGTGAACCTGGCCGTCGCTCTGGTCAAGATGGGACACAGAGTCGGCCTGCTCGATGCCGACGTGTACGGTCCCAACGTCCCGCTCATGCTGGGGGTCAACACCCAGCCGCGGATGGTTGGCGAGAACCGCATTGAGCCGATCCAAGCTTTCGGCCTGAAGGTGATTTCCGTCGGATTCCTCAATCCCGGCGACAAGCCCATCATCTGGCGCGGGCCCATGCTGCACCAGATCGTGCGCCAGTTCCTCGGCCTGGTGGAGTGGGGACAACTCGACTATCTCATCGTGGATCTGCCGCCGGGCACGGGCGACATCGCGCTCTCGCTGGTGCAGACTGTGCCGCTGACCGGCGCGGTGGTGGTTTCGACTCCGTCGGACGTTTCGCTGCAGGACGCGCGCAAGGCGATTGAAATGTTCCGCCAGATGAAGGTAGACGTGGTGGGCGTGGTCGAGAACATGAGCTATTTCACCTGCCCGCACTGCCAGCACGAAGTGGACATCTTCTCGCGCGGTGGCGCGGAAAAAATGGCGGCACAGTTTGGTGTGTCGTTTCTGGGGAATATCGCACTCGACCCGGAGGTGCGTAAGTCGGGCGACGGGGGCACGCCAGTCGTGCTGGAAGGCGAGAACTCGCCGCATGCCAAGTCGATCTATGCCTTTGCTCAGAATGTGGTAACGCGCACGGCGGAGATTAGGGCGAACGCCCCAGCCAGCGTGATTCAGATTCAGTAAACGGTTCGCAGAGACGTTGCTTGCAACGTCTTTCTCCCATCATTCGAAATGCTGTCGGCCGAGACGTAGCAAGCTACTTCTCTAGCGATTCGTTTTGCTGAATCGCGACAAGCGCCAGATCGCATCCGGTTCGCGGTCCTTCAAGATCAACTCCGCCACCATCTCGCCGATAGCCGGCCCATGTTTGAATCCGTGGCCGGAGCCGCCGCCGACAATCCATGCGTTTGCCGCTGCTGGATTTCGGTCGAGGATGAAATGACTGTCCGGAGTCTGTTCGTACTGGCAAACGCGCGTCTCGAGCAGCGGTGCGTCTTTCAGGGCAGGGAAGCGAAAGCCGACATATTCGCGAATGTCTCTTAACGTTTCCGGACTCACAATGCGCTCGCCGTCCGTGGGATCGAAGGCAGGGCCACGCGTGTCGTCCGCGATCTTGAACCCGCGGCGGTCGCTGCCGGGAATGCCGTAGCGAAAGCGGCCGCGGTGATCGGCCCATACGGGCAAATGAGCGTCGCTGAAGCGATCATCCCCGGCGGGCGTGCCGAAGAAGAAAATGTCCTGCTGGGTAGCCTGCACTAGATTGCCGACAGCTTGCGGGAACAGCTTGCCAAGCCAAGGGCCGCAGGCAAAGACGTAGCAGTCGGCCTTGAGCCGGGAACCGTCGGACAGCGTTAGACTGCTCAGAGGCGCGGTCTCCAAGCCGTCGGTCAGCACCGCGGCTTGCCGGTACTTACCCCCCGCGGCTACGAACGCTTGCATGACCGCCTGGCAACTCGCACGCGCCTCCAGGTATCCACACTCCGGCTCGAAGATTCCCCACTGGATTCCCTCAAAGTTGATCTGCGGCCAGCGCTTCTTCATTGGTGCCGCCGACAGTTCCTGAAACTTGATCTTCGCCGCACGCAGCGCTTTGACCGAACCGCGTTCGAAGGCATCGTCGCGCCCCGAAGCCATCCAAAGCACGCCGGTGCGATGCAGAAACTGCCGCTTCCACCGCCGCTCGTACTTCGCCCAGAGCTTGAGAGCCCGGGCCGCCATTTCTGTGTAGGGCTGATCCGGACCGTAGGTGCCGCGCACGACTCGCGTCTCCCCGCCCGAAGAAGCCCGCGAATTGCCCGGTCCCCAGGCGTCGAGCAGAGTGACCAGCGCTCCGCGCTCTAGAAGATTCAGGGCAGTCCATCCGCCGAAGGCCCCGGCTCCGATGACCGCGATGTGAAATTGGGATTTCATGGGAAGAGATAGAGCATACCAGCACCCCGGTTTCCAAGGTTTCAAGCTGGAGAGGTTTCCACGCTTCAGAGGTTCGTACTGAATGTTGCAGGATGTACGGATTGACTCTGCTGGTAAGCGTGGTTGCTAAGAGCAAACGCGTGATTACAACCGTTACCGAGCCGTGGAACTGGGCAAGAGTTTGAAGTCAATGTCGGTGCGCGACTCGCCTTCGCCCAGCTCTATGAATCTTGCCTGTTCTTTCCTAGGCACGCCCGGATCGTAAACACGAGACTTCCACTCCGCACTATCAAAGGGAGCCCAAAGGCCGACACCGCTGATGGATTGACCGGGTTGCCTACCACCGACCTCGAAATGCCCATCCGCGTCCGTATCCACTGTGAATTGCGGCTGTAGGGGAGAAGCCGGGATGATCGCGACCTTCACGAAACGCGCAGGCTTCCCGTCTTTAGTTGCAATTCGGCCTGAGAGTCTCCCGTCTACTACGAGCGAAAAATCAACTTCGGGGCAATCACGTCGTCGAACCTCCGCGTCACCAAGATGTACAACCAGGCCGGGGTCCAGTTCGAGATCTTTCGGTATCCACGGCGCTGCGTCGCGGAGTCCCTGTTCTCTGGCGGCAGTCACATCGTAGGAGCCGTGAGGAAGCTCAAAATTCGAATCGCCCATTCAGATTCGTGAACGCGGTGTATTCAGTGCCACAGGGCCAGCTCTTCGCGACAACCCTGTGATTCAGAACCGCCGTGGAATTCGATTTGTCAGAGGTCGCACCGATCCGGACCACGCTTCCAGCGAGAATGCCTTTATCGGTCAACCCACCCAAATGGCGCAAGATGGCGATATCGACTTCAGCTTCGGTCACCGGCTTACTTGGGTTGTAGCCGGTACTTCCAGCCCGTCGATCGTGGTGGAACGCGGCTCTGATCCCAAGACCGTTTCGGACGAACGTAGAAGAGCCATCGATCTCCAGCTTTAATCTCAGGCTCCTCCTCTGCAAGACAAGCTTGGTCGACAGTGGCCGTCAGTTCGCCCTTATCACCGACACAGACTTCGTCGGGAATAAGCTCAAGCCGCGTGTCCGTGTTTCCTCCATCGACCGCAGACCGAAGCGTTCCGGGGAATACCCGCGAGTAACCCCGAGTACCACAAGGCTGATCCGGGAGTCCGATGGAATAGGGCCCGATCGTGAGGAGGCCCATCGGGCGCCGGACCTGCTTACTGTGGTGTACGCGTGTCTCGCGGATTTCCGCAGAAAGGGATGGGACCAGGCAGGTGACGGCCAAAGCGAATGCAGGAAGTCGCCATTTTCGCGTCGGCAACCTGCCCCAGGCCATTATAGGCCCGAAGGCGCGACGGATGAGAAATCACCATTAGACTCATTACCGCGCGAGTACTTCGATTCCGGTCCCTCGCCTTGTCCCTCTTCCCGGAATCCGGACCGGACCGCAACTTTGGTCCAAAAGCCAACCTTCTGCATCTAAAATAGTTAGGTAGAATGAATCGGAAGCGGTTTCTTCCCCCGGCTGCCGCCGTTCGGATGGAGGCAAGGGACAAGACTGTCTAGACCTGCTTACTATGCCGGCTGACCCCAATATCGGGAATCGCGAACGCGAAATCCTGACCGCCATCGTGGAGACCTTTATCTCCACGGGCGAGCCCGTCGGTTCGCGCACGCTTGCGCGTTCGAACCGCGAAGGGCTGAGCCCGGCGTCGATTCGCAACGTGATGGCCGACCTGTCGGATGCCGGCTTCCTCGAGCAGCCGCATGCTTCCGCCGGACGCGTGCCCACGACCGAGGCGTATCGCTATTACGTCGAGCAAATTTCCGGCAGCGCCCGCCTTGCTCCGCAGGAGGAGACCCTGATCTCCGACTCGCTCGCCGGCATCACCGACGTGCAGGAGTTCATGGAGCGCACTTCGCACGTGCTGTCGCTGATTTCGCGCAACGTGGGCGTGACGGTGGCTACCAGTGGCCCGAAGAACGCGCTGGAGCATGTCTATTTCTCGCGACTCGGCGATCAGAAAGTATTGGCCGTGCTGGTAACCCGCTCCGGACTGGTGCGCGATCGCGTGCTGCGGCTTGATCTGTCTCAGTCGGAACTGGACCTGGCCGCGCGATACATCAATGAGAACTTCCGCGGCTGGACCATGGAATCGATGCGCGCGGAACTCTCGCGCCGTCTGGAGCAAGAGCGCGGGGAATACGATCGCCTGATGAACTCGATCGAGCAGCTTTACAAGCAAGGCGCGCTGGCGGCTGAACATGGATCGCAGGTGGTTTTCGTGGAAGGCACGTCGAACTTGGTCACCGGCGATCAGGACCGGCAGCGCCTGCAGGAGATGCTCAAGACGCTGGAAGAAAAGGAAAAAGTCATCCAGTTGCTGGGCGCTTATCTCGACGTGAAGCAGGAGGCCGTGCGCGTGGTCATCGGACTCGACCAGGCCCTGCCGTCGATGCAGAATTTCGTGCTGATTGGCGCCCCCGCCCACGCTGGCAATGAAGTCATGGGATCGCTGGCCGTGATTGGCCCGACACGCATGGACTACCAGCACACGATTACCGCGGTCTCGTATATCGCGCGCCTGTTTGACAAGATTTTGAATGAATCGGAGTAATGCAAACGCTGTTATGAAGAAAGCAAACGGAAAATCGGAAAGAGAAATGGCAGGACTCGATCTGGAACACGAACTGCCTCCCGCCGACGGCGATGAGAATTCCCCGGCAGGTAGTTCCAGCGGAGCCGCAGTCAGCGATTCCGCAGGCGGAGCAGAACTGGAAAAGCTGAAGGCCGAGCGCGACTCGCTGCTCGACCGCCTGGCCCGCGCGCAGGCCGAATTCGAAAACGCCCGCCGCCGCGCCTCCAAAGAGCAGCAAGACTTCCGCGACTACGCCGCCGCGGATGCGATCAAGCCGCTCCTGCCGGTCCTCGACAGCTTCGAGCGCGCGCTGCAGGTGAAGTCGGAACCTGCCGACTTCCGCAGCGGCGTGGAACTGATCCACAAGCAGTTGCAGGATGCGCTGGCGAAGATCGGGGTGCGCGCCATTCCCGCCAAGGGCGAACCATTCGACCCGCATGTGCACGAGGCGATCGAAATGGTGGAGACCACCGAGGCGGCCGACCACGAGGTGATCGAGGAATTGCAGCGCGGCTACAAGATCAAAGACCGCCTGCTGCGCCCGGCGATGGTCAAGGTCGCAAAGAATCCCTAAGATTAGGATCGCGCAAGCATCCCATCCGGCCCCATCCTGCCCCAACTTTGTTTTTGAAGAAAGGTTTTATTCTGACGACGAACGCAAAACGCGATTACTACGAAGTGCTGGGCGTGAGCCGCACGGTCACCGAGGTCGAGCTCAAGAGCGCCTACCGCAAGCTCGCGCTGCAGTACCATCCGGACCGTAATCCCAATAATCCGGATGCGGAAGAAAAATTCAAGGAAGTCAGCGAAGCTTACGCCGTGCTCGCCGACACCGACAAACGCGCTGTGTACGACCGCTACGGCCACGCCGGATTGGGCGGCGGCTCCGGGCAGGCGGGCGGCTTCGATCCCACGGTCTTCCAGGATTTCAGCGACATCTTCGGAGAGTTTTTCGGCTTCGGCGACATGTTCGGCGGTGGAGGCGGCGGACGCCGTCGCAGCCGGGTGCAGCGCGGCGCCGATCTCCGCGAGGACCTCACCCTGGAGTTCGAGGAAGCGTTCTTCGGCACCGAGTCGCGCGTCAGCGTGCGCCGCCACGAGGCTTGCGAAGACTGTCACGGCTCCGGCGCGCCCCCCGGAAAAGGGCCGACCACTTGCCGGTCGTGCAACGGCCGCGGCCAGGTCCGCTATCAGCAGGGATTCTTCAGCATTGCCCGCACTTGTCCCACCTGCCAGGGCTCAGGCAGCGTCATTACCGATCCTTGTCCTAAGTGCAAAGGCGAAGGCCGCATTCTGCGTCAGCGCACGGTAGACGCCAAAGTTCCAGCTGGAGTGGAAGACGGAACGCGCATCCGATTTTCCGGCGCGGGGGAAGTTGGCCAGTTTGGTGGCCCCGCCGGAGACCTGTACGTAGTGTTGCATGTGAAGGAGCATCCCTTCTTCGCACGCGAAGGCAACGATCTGCACTGCGTCGTCCCGATCTCAGTGGCTCAAGCCGCGATGGGCGCGGAGATCCGTGTGCCCACCATGGAAGGCGAACACACGCTGAAGATTCCCGATGGTACTCAGCCCGGCGCTACGTTCCGCATCCGTAACAAGGGAGTGTCCGTATTGAACGGACACGGCAAAGGCGATTTGTACGTCCAAGTCCTCGTTCAGATCCCGACCAAGCTCAACAAGCGCCAGAAGGAATTGTTGCAGGAACTCGATGCGCTTGCGAAGGTCGACAACCAGCCCTTGCTGCGCTCGCTACTGGGCAAGATGAAAGACATGTTCGGGTAGCCGGGGATGCTACCGTCCGTGATCGGCAAGGGCACCATTGCAAGCGTTGCCGCGCACTCTCTTCCATGACCCGACGCCGATGGATCGCCGATGAAGTCTCGGGCAACCAAGCCGCACTCACCGGGGACCATGCCGATCATCTCAAGCGCGTCCTGCGCGCCCGCGTAGGACAGCAATTCGATATCGCCACCGGCGCCGTAGTGCGGCGCGGACGGATCGTAACCATCCAAGAGGGCCGAGTCGAGTTCGAGCTAGGAGAAGAAGTTCCTGCAGTCACCGTACCGAACGTCACGCTTCTGCTTGCCATCTTCAAATTCGACCGCATGGAATGGGCGATCGAGAAAAGCACCGAACTGGGTGTCTCGCGAATCGTGCCCGTAATCGCCCGCCGCACAGAGGCGCACCTGGCTTCCGCCGCAGTGAAACGCGCCGAACGCTGGCACAGGATCGCGATGCAGGCCGCAGAGCAATCCCGCCGCTCTGCTCCTCCCGAGATTGCCGCCCCAATCAAGCTGCAAGACGTAGTGAGCCAGACTGCGAGCGCCCTGCGGATTGTTCTCGCAGAATCAGAACAGCAGACTCTGCTGCGTGATGTTCTGGCCGCGCACTCCGGAGCAGAGATCAACCTGGCAATCGGCCCCGAAGGCGGTTGGACTGAAGGCGAATTGCAACTCTTCCAGAAGTACGGGTGGGCGACCGCTTCTCTAGGCCCCACGATTTTGCGCGCCGAAACTGCTGCCATCGCCGCCACGGCGATCACAGTTGCAGAGCGCGGTGCGTGATTGCCATCTCGGCCATTCGGGTCTGAAGGGCGCCGCTTTGCACAAGTCCGGCAGGTGGTATCCTGACTCCGGATGCCGGCTTCGCAGTCTAACTCCCGTCCCGTTCCGTTTCTTCCTGACGATCGCCAGCGCGAAGCCATCGAGCACGTTCACGGACCCATGTTGGTGGTCGCGGGCGCCGGCACCGGCAAGACTTCGGTCCTGACCCACCGCATCGAGCGCCTGGTCCGCGAAGGCCACGCTCAACCGCACGAAATACTCGCGCTGACCTATACCGTCAATGCCGCCCGGGAGATGCGCGACCGCGTCGGCAAGTTGATTGGGAGCAGGGAAGTGAACACCGCCACTTTCCATGACTACTGCCTCGACATGCTCAAGCGTGTGCACAAGGATTTCGGCGTCCTCGACGACAAGGATCTCTGGATCTACCTGCGCCGCCGCATCCGCGAGTTGCATCTCGAGCACTACGTCCGCGCCGCCAACGTTGCCCAGTTCCTGAACGATCTGCTGGAGTTTGTCAGCCGCTGCCACGACGAACTGGTCACGCCGGAAAAGTATGCGCAGTACGTGGAACGCCTGGAGCAGAGAGAGGTTCCCATCCCGCGGGTTGCGAAGTCGAAGAACGTTCTCGATGACGCCGAGGTTCTAGGCCGCTGCCGCGAGATTGCCCGCGTATTCACCACCATGGAGCGCTGGCTGCAGGAAGAGAATCTGGGTACCTTCAGCCACATGATCACGCGGGCGCATGCCTTGCTGCACGGCGACGAAGGTGTTCTGGCCGAGGCGCGTGCCCGCGCCCGCTTCATCCTCGCCGACGAATTTCAAGATGCCAACTTCGCCCAGATTCAGATCCTCGCCCGCCTAGCTGGGCCTGGCGGAAATATCTTCGCCGTCGGAGATCCCGACCAGGCGATTTACCGTTTCCGCGGAGCATCGAGCGCCGCTTTCGAGCTATTCGATCGTCATTTCCCTAACGCCCAACGGGTCGTGCTGGAAAAGAACCGCCGTTCCACCACCCCGATCCTGCGCAGCGCCTTCGCCCTGATCGACAAGAATCCTCCTGTATTCGCGAAGCCTGCTGACACCAAACTCGCATACCGCCGCGCGCCGCTCCAATCTGCTCGCGAAGAGGAGGCTGCGAGAGCTGGTGCGCAGCTACCCAGCCCCTCAGTAGCGGTGGTGGTTCTGACCAGCAAAGACGCCGAGGGCCCCGACTTGGTCGCCGTTTTGCGCGACGCGCAGAAAAAATCGAAGTGCAAATGGTCCGACTTCGGTATCCTCTACCGCTCTCACTACCAGCGCGACGACGTGGTGCAGGAGCTAGCCGAGGCCGGAATCCCATTCGTGATCGAGAGCATGGACATCTCCGACACTCCCGAAGCTCGCGACCTGTTCGCCTGTCTAAATGCGGTCGTGTCCACGGGTGACGATGTCAGCCTGTTTCGCGTGGCTGCCTTGCCGCGCTTCCACGTCGATCCCGAAGATCTTCGCAACGTGATGCGCTCCATCGCCCGGGACAATCGGGAAGGCCAAGTTGTCCCGCTCTCGTCCGCACTCGGACGCGTCAATGGTGGTGCTGACGTTCTCGCTGCCGTGCAGCGCACTCGCGAAGAGATCCGCCGCAAAGAAGCGAAAGCTCGCGGCGCCCTCGACATCCTCGTCAAGCAGTTTGCGCTCGATGCGTCCTCGCCCATTCTTCAGGCGGCGCTGCAGTTCGTGGAGAACTGGGAAACGAAGAAGGTTAACAAGACCACCGAACTGGAAGAACTGGTCGACTATCTCGGGCTTTTCCGTGAAGCGGGCGGCGTCATTCCCCTGGAAGCCCGCGAGGGCGAAAACGCCGTCCGCCTCCTGACCGCGCACGGTGTGAAGGGACTGGAATTCCCCCATGTCTTTATCCTGCGCGCCAATCCGCCGGCGTTCCCCGCTTCGTACAAGGAGACTCTCGTCGCCTTTCCTAGGGAGTTGCGTGACCCGGATTCGATCACCGAGGCCGACGACAAGACGCTTCACAACGAAGAGGAACGGCGGCTGTTCTATGTCGCCATGACTCGGGCGCGCGATTCACTGCACATCTATGCGAAAGAGGGGACTGGCAAAATCAATAAGACTCCCGCCGGATACATGCGAGAGCTGATCGAGAACAGGAGCCTCGCTCGCTGGCTGAACGCGATCCCGGCGCGCGGTACACAGACCACCCTCGACATTTTCGCCGAGGCGTCTCTGGCGTATCCCGCCGAGTCGCAGACGAACCTATGGTTCGAGCTCCCCGTGCTGGCCGGGTTGCATACCCGGCTCAGCGCGTCCGCCGTCGATACCTACGAGCGTTGCGGGTTGCAGTTCAAACTCGACCGTGACTGGCGCTTATCGGCCAAGCCAGCCGCGGCCATGCAATACGGCGCAGCCATTCATCGCGTTCTCAAGACCTATTTCGATTCCGTCAACCTGGGACGCCCTAAGACCGACGACGAACTGATCGACATCTTCCGCCGCGATCTGGCCGAGGCCAAGATTCTGGAAGCGTACCAGCACGAACTCTACGAAAAGCAAGGGGTTGATCAGCTGCGCGACTTTCTCGCTGCCGCCCGGACTCTTCCCCCACCGCAGGTTCTTCATACCGAGCAGTCTTTTGAGATTCGCCTGGGTGAGACCTCCGTGGTTGGCCGTATCGACCGCATCGACCGCCGCGCGGACGGCAGCGTGGCCATCGTCGACTACAAGACGGGTAAGGCCCGCGATCAGGAAAACGCCGACGAGAGCCTGCAGTTGTCCCTGTACGCGATCGCTGCCCGGGAGAAGTGGCAATACACCGTGGGAGCGCTGGTCTTTTACAACCTGGAAGAGAACGTTCCCGTCGTCACGACACGCACCGAGGCGCAGTTGATCGCTGCCCGGGGGCGCGTGGAAGCGGCGGCCCAGGGGATCGCTGACGGCATCTTTGAGGCGAGGCCGGGGATGCACTGCAATTTCTGTGCGTATCGGAGTTTATGTCCTGAGAAGGAGAAGCGGTTTCCGCATCGAGTGGAGAGCGGCGCCAAGCGGCCGAACTAGCTCGATCACGCGCAGCGCTTTCTAGCCCGCAAAAACTTAGGGGACGCTCTTGAGCGTCCCCTTTTTTACTCGTACTGAACTTTCTTAGTGCTTCTTTTTCTTCTTTGCCTTTTTCTTGGTTGCCATTGTTCCTATTCTCCCTTCCATTTTTCATGGAAAATGTCGCAGTGGTCTTTTACTGCAACTAGTTGATGTATAGAGTTAATGAAAAATGAAGTCAAGAAAAAAATGATGATCAATCGGCGCAAGTCGCGACACCAAAGTCACGCCGAGAGAATTTCTGAAGCAAAAGTCAACAGAAATTTTGCAGATCTCATGGTGGAGCGCGCGGTTTTCATGCCGCGAGCACATCGCGAACCATGCTGAACTCGCAAGTAGCGGAAAGAATCGCACTCCTTCGTGCGCCGCTCGCAGCTTTTCGCATTCACCCCATGCGTGACGCATTCTCGCGCTTCTGCATCTATAATGAAGGTCGCGAAATCTTCGCGGGAGCTTGATTCATGGCCTCTTTTGACGATGTAGTCATCATTTCCGGCTGCCGCACCGCCGTCGGAAAGTTTCAAGGCAGGCTCTCCGATCTCAGCGCCCCGCAACTCGGCGCGATCGCGGTGCGCGAGGCCGTCAAGCGTGCCGGCATCGATCCCGCACAGATTGACGAGTGCATCATGGGGAACGTCGTGTCCGCCGGACTCGGCCAGAATCCCGCGCGACAGGCCGCGATCTACGGCGGACTGGCCCCCGCGACAGGTGCCATGACAATCAACAAGGTTTGCGGCTCCGGATTGAAATCGGTCGCTCTCGGCGCGCAGGCGGTGCAGACCGGAAACAGTTCGATTGTGGTCGCCGGCGGCATGGAATCGATGACCAACGCTCCCTATCTTCTGCCGCAAGCGCGCAAGGGATACCGCCTGGGCAACGCGCAGATCGTCGACTCCATGGTTCACGATGGCTTGTGGGATATCTACAACGACTACCACATGGGCATCACGGGCGAGAACGTCGCCGAGAAATACGGCATCACGCGCGAAGAGCAGGATGAGTTTGCCTTGCACTCGCACCGCAAAGCGCTGTCTGCGATTAAGGAATGCCGCTTCAAGTCGCAGATCGTTCCCGTCGAGATTCCCGCAAAGAAGAAGGGCGCGCCTCCCACCATTTTCGACAGGGACGAGAGCCCCCGCGAAGATACTACCATGGAAGTGCTGCGATCGCTGAAACCGGCGTTCAAGAAAGATGGCACAGTTACCGCCGGCAACGCCCCTGGCGTCAACGACGGCGCCGCGGCCTTGGTCGTCACCAGTGCGAAGCGCGCGGCGGAGCTTGGCGCGAAGCCCCTGGTTCGCATCGTAGCCCAGGCGACCAGCGGCGTCGAACCCAAATGGGTCATGATGGCCCCCGTGGGCGCGGTCCGGACCATCTGGGAGAAGACTGGCTGGAAGAATGAAGACGTCGATCTCTACGAACTCAATGAAGCCTTCTCGGTCCAGGCGTTGGGTGTGATGCGCGAGTTGGGACTCAATCCCGACAAGGTCAACGTGAATGGGGGCGCCGTCGCGATCGGCCATCCCATCGGCGCCAGCGGGGCCCGGGTGCTGGTCACGCTGATCTACGAGATGATCCGGCGCGACGTGAAACGCGGCGTCGCCGCGCTCTGCCTCGGTGGAGGCAACGCCGTAGCCATGGCCGTCGAGCGCTAACTCCAGTTCCGTTGTTTGTGGGGTAGACTAACTCTCGCATGAGGCGCTTATGCGATACCAGGTCGCGGTTTTCTTCCTCCTGACTGCCGCGTTGTCGGCTCAAAGCCGCTTCGACGGGACCTGGGAAATGAAGATGGATACGCTCGATTTTTCCGGCCCCCCCGAGGACTACCTGTTCGAAAACGGCATGTATCACTGCATTAGCTGCGTCCCGAAAGTTGATGTGAAGACGGACGGGACCGATCAGAAAGTGGCCGGGCATGCCTATGCCACGCTGGCGGTGCGAATCCTGGATAACCACTCGATCAAGTTCACCATGAAGAAGGAGGGCAAGACTACATTCGAGTGCGTGGAAACGGTCTCCCCGGATGGACAAACGATGACGGAGGAGTTTACCAATACGATGGAAGCAGAAACGGTCACCGGGAAAGCGGGCTTCGCCAGAGTCCGCGACGGCCCGGCTGGCTCGCATGCGCTGTCGGGCAAGTGGAGCATGCAAACCGTGAAGAACGCTACGCCCGCCGGCACTCTGACCACGTATCGGTCGATAGCGGGCGGAATGACGATCTCCGACGGAAGCCAGAGTTACGAGGTGAAGTTCGACGGTAAGGACTATCCCGCAGGCGGAGACGTCCACGCCACCGTCTCGCTCAAGCTCATCGATGAGTACACGCTGGAGGAAACCGATAAGCAGGACGGAAAGATTGTCACGGTCGCCCGCATGACGGTTTCCAAGGATGGCAAATCGATGAGAGTTGAATCCTCAGACAAACAACGCGGCGGGACGATGATTTACACGGCCGAGAAGCGTCCCTAGGCTGCTCACGCACACAGATTATCCTAGCGTGGATACCGGCAGCGTTACCGTAAACACCGCCCCACCCTCGGGAGAGTTCGCTGCTTCCACGCTGCCGTTGTGCTCCTTCATGACCGACTTGCAGATGCTCAGGCCCAAACCTGTCCCGCGCCCCGGCCGCTTCGTGGTGTAGAACGGATCGAAGATGCTCGACAGGTTTTCCTTGGGGATGCCAGGCCCGTCGTCGTGAAAGCTGACCCACACGGAGTTATTGCCTTTGCCCAGCCGAATCCGCAGTGTCCCCTTATCCCGCGCCTCGCGGATCGCATGCTCGGCGTTCAGGATCAGATTCAGGAAGACCTGCATCAACTGGTGCGGATCCCCTAGCGCGTAAGGCACGCCAGCCTCTTTGAGGAAGTCCACCGTAATGTTGTTCTTGCGCAGCGAATACGCATGCAGGTTCAGCGTGCGCTCCACCACTTCCACCAGATTGATTCTGCTCTTGCCTGGGGCGGGAGGCCGGGAGAAGTAAGTCAGGTTCTGCACGATCTCGGCGGCCTTACGCGCCTGCTGCTGCAGCATCCCAAGCTGCTTGCGAGACGATTCGTTGGTCTCGGTATCCTGCAGCAGTTCGCTCACTCCCATAATGGTGGTCAAAGGATTATTGAGTTCGTGAGCGACGCCCCCGATCATCGCGCCCATGGCCGCCAGACGCTCGCTCTGCACCACCTGCTGCTCCAGTTTCCGTTCGACCGTAATATCGCGCACCGAAATGATGACCCCGCTGATCTTCGCATCGGCATCGACCAGTTGGCTGCCCGCGGCGCGCATCGTTCGCCAGTTTCCGTCGCGGTGCCGTACGCCATATTCCGCGGATGCGAAGGCCTCTTTGCCCGAAACAACGTCGTGGTACATCGAAGCCAGCTCCGGCGAATGACCTTCCATCTCAGAGATCTTCTTCCCCAGCATGTCTTGCGGCGCGCAGCCCAGAAGATCGTGAGCCCGCGAACTGACGAAGGTATACCGTTCCTCGAGGTCCACCACCAGGATGAGATCCGGGAAGCTTTCCAGCAGGCGCGCCCGGAACTCCTCCTGCTGCGCCAGCTGCCGTTCCATCTTCCGACGTTCCGTGATGTCGACCAGCGTTCCCTGGTAACGGACGATGTTTCCCGAGGTGTCCCAAACCGCCCGCGAGGAATCCAGGAAGACCGCGGCGGTTCCGTCTTTGCGCCGAAGTTTGATCTCCCGGGTGCGCACGCCTCCACGATCATCCACTGCACGCCCCAGCACCGGCTGCCCTGCATCGAAATTCAAGGATGCCGGTTCCGCTCCCAGAAGATCCCCCTTCTCCACATATCCCAGCAGGTTCACCAGGGCCGGATTGGCGTCCAGCAACTGTCCTTCCGGCGTGCTGAAGTACACGCCCTCCTGCAGGGTCTCGAACAATTCGGTGAAGCGCATCTCTTTCTCGCGCTGCTCGGTCACGTCGCGCCCCAGCATGCTCGCGCCCACGACCTCATCGCCTTTGACAATGCCGTTCAGCACGCATTCAAAATAAAGAGGCCTCGAATTGTTCTTCAGCCGGACGCGCACGGTTCCCGCCCAGCGCTTTTTTTCCAGAAAGCGCCCCAGCCCGCGCTCCACATCTGCCTGGGCCGGCTCCTCGACCAAGTCGTAAATCTTGCGCCCAATCAGTTCGGAGTAAGGCAGCCCCGTCAACTCGGAAATACGCTTGTTGACCGTCCGCATGGTTCCGTCGAGCGACACCGCGCACGCGGGATCATCAAAGGAGTCGATCAACTCCTTGAAGTTGCGTTGCGAGCGCAGGATGACTTGGCTGAGCTGGTCCAGTTGCTCTTCCGAAGGCGCTGCCCCCACGTGCTCCTGCAGTCCGTGCAGCAACTCTTTCAGTTCGCCGACTTCGCGCCGTCGCCCATAGGCATACACCGCGAAGAGGATGGAAAGAGCTAGGATCCCGAAAGGAATGGCGCGCAGCTGTAGCGGAATGTTCTCCAGCCGCTCATAAAGCAGCCCCGCCAGCGCGACCGACAGCAGGACCATGAATCCCAGAGCCCATCGCCATAGTTGAGATTCTTCCCGATCCAGATTGCCGGGAGGGCGAGATGCACGCGAGGGCTGGATGGGGTCAGGAGTCATGAGGGAAACTGCTAATCTTTACTGAAAGCCATCCTAATTCTATACGCGCTGTTGGAACAAGGCCTTGTTGGACATCCTGACTCGGGAAGTCTTACTCATCAGGCTCGGGCGCGGCCACTGGGGATGCCGGAGCCTTTGTCTGATTTGCCACGATCGCCTGCCAGTTGAGGATAGCGTTCCACAGCAGCCGCTGATCGCCGCGGTTTAGATCGCGGTGCATGGGGTTGAAGTTGAAGGAGACGACATGTCCCTTGCCCACGGGCATGTCCAGGATGGCCGGCCGTCCGATCAGGTTCTCTTCTCCCCACGCCTGGCCGCTTTCGACGAAGGGTTTCCCCTCAGTATCGCCCCATTCCATGACCACACCGCTGCGGTCTTCCGGGCCGTCCAGGCAGGTCGTGCAGTAAGCCATGCGCAGCCAGCGACGCGGGGTGCTGTACAGCGGGAAATTTTGCCGGAAGACATAAGTGTGGGCAGGATACCCGTACGCGATGGGATGATCGGTCCGATCGAAACTGACTCGTACATGGGCGCCCGGCGTCCGCGTAGCCGCTTGCTGCGAGGCAGCGGATGAGGCGCCACCACCTCCCGCCGCACTTCGCGGAACGCCACCAGACGATCGCCGGACAAACCTCACCAGCCCGCCTTCCAGTGCCAGCATGCTCCCGCTGCCCAGCGTCACCATCAGCCCGCCGTTGTCGATGAAGCGTTGAATCTGCGCGAGTCCTTCGTAGCCGATTCCTCCCGTAATGTCGTCCGATTCGGCTGGCGTTCCGAAACTCGGCGTCTGCGCTGTCTTCTTGAACGGCATGGGCGACCAGGTCTTCGGCAGACCTTCAATCTGTTCTGCCAGCTCCAGATCAACATGCCCGTAAAGCAGGACGTCGATGCGCGCGCTCAGGTTCCCGGCGCGAATATCTTCATCGCGGAGATAGGTATAAGGAACTTTCCGCTGATCCAGCGAGTACCGGATCCATCCGATCGAGTCGGTGTCCGCCCACGGCACCCACAAGCCGATGCGCGGCGCTTTGGCCATATGCCGCGGCACGTCCGGCAAAGTGGAGACCTGGGTGAAGTCTAGGCCCAACTCGGCCGCCGTCGACGCGATCGCTTCGGGCAATCCAGCTTGAGCTTTGAGGATCCAGGACCCGGCTGGAAACTTGGTCCCACCCGCTTCGAACGCATGTTCGGCGATTAGGAGTTCGAAGTTCGCCAGACGATAGCGCGCGGCCAGAAACGATTCCTGCCCCGTGTCCTTCAGCAAATAAACGGACCCGCTGCCGGTGACAAGTCCCTTGGGATGCGGCACATCGGTCAGCTGGGTGAGCGCAGCCTTACGGATGGACGCGTCGGCTGTCGCGATCGCTTGGAGATGGTAGTGGGCGGGAAGTTCCCAGGAAACGTCATCGTAGGGTGCCTCTCCATCTTTCGGGTAATGCTGCGGGGTGAGCAAATCCACCGCGTAGTTGCGGTAGGGCTGATCGAGGCGCACAACATAGGTGCCCGCGGGAAAGCTTCCTTCCCTAAGTTGGACCGCGCCTTGCGCCCGGGCCACTTCGATGTGCTGGCCCATCAGCCGGCCGATCATTGCTGCCACCCGCGCCGGGTCTCCTTGATCTTCTGGAATCAGGAAGGCATACGGGGGCTGGGTCAGTCCTTTCTGCCAGGAATCCCACGACTTCTTGTAGAAGTTGTGCAGCATCTCTTTAGATTCGCTGGCCGTTTGGTCCAGCGCCGCAAGCGCTCCAGTTTCCTGGTAGTTGAGGTTGTCGCGGGCCGACCATGTGACTTCTCGCGGGGCCGGAAGTAGCCGGTACCACTCCATGGTTGCCGCGGACGGCGAAACTGACCGCTGCTCAGTTTCCGCGCTGCCGTTGCCGAACGTCTCATAGCCGCGCCCAATGCTGTTGTGGTTCATGGCCACGGAATCCAGATACAGGTGCGCAAAGGCCTCTCCAAAATTCCACGTCGAAACGCCCGGCATGCCCATGGCCGTCATCGCCTCCACTTCGTGGAAGCTAAGCGCGAGAAATTCGCTATAAGTAATGGGATCGATGTTCGGGTTGTAAGGGCCGGTGCCGTTCCACGTCATCATCAAGGGCGCGCCTTCGTGCAGATCGTGTACCACCGTGGGATGCCACTCATGAAACATGCGGTGCACGGCCTTGGTGGTTTCGTGCGTCTGCTGGTGGGTGTCGCGGTTGATGTCGACGAAGGTGTACTTCGACCAGTACGGCGGCGACTGGCGGGGAAGCGTGTTGCGGTCCGTTTTGCCCTGGAGGTAACGGTAGAACCAGTCCACCATCTTGTCGCGCCCATCGGGATTGGAAATCGGATTGATCAGAACGACGAGCCGTTCCCGGATCCGCTGGATCATGGGCTGCTCCGAGACCGCCAGGCGGTACGCCAGTTCGAGCATGGCTTCCGTCGAGCCGGTCTCATCGGAATGCAGCGCCGCATTGAAGTAATAGATCGGCCGTGAAGCTGCGATTAGCTTATCCGCGGCGGGCTCGTCGGTGCGTCGCGGGTCCGCCAGCGCCGCAGTGGCCGCCTTCAGCCGATCGAGATCGCGGATGCCCGCTTCGTCCGCGATCGCCAGCATGACGATGTCGCGTCCTTCTTCACTATGCCCAATCGTGAAGACGCGAACCCGGGGACTCGCCGCCAGGGCGCGAGCATAGGCATACGTCTTTTCGGTGCCCAGCAGTTCTCCCGGAGCCCCCATGATGCGCCCCAGAAACTTCTCAGGCGACGGAACGCTATCGGACTGGGGAATGTACGAGACCCACGGCGAAACAAAATGCGGATCCGTGGTAGCCGCCGCGATCGACTCGACCGATCCCGGCTCGGGGATATCCGGGCTTTGCGCAATCGCATTGACGGTCAACCACGAAAGCGACAGCATCCACACCAGCAGCAGTCGGAACATAGGGCCCCCGGATGAAGTTTGACGAGGTAGTTTGACGCGAAAGTTTAGCACGCGCTTGCCTGCGCCGCCCGTGCCGCCGCCAAGAGCACTCTGGCGCAGCATGCCATCGATTTGTGGTCAAAGCGCGAGAAGGTGCCTTCCTGGCAAATCCAGGCGACGAATCTGCTCGCGGCTTACCCTCCACCAGTGCTGCCCGCGGGAAGGACAATCAATTTCGAGCCCATCGCGTCGCTGCATGGCCAGGGATTCTTTCTCGAGGACATGCACTTGATCACCGGCAAAGGTGTGGAATTGCTGACGCCGGGAGTCCCTACTCCGCCGAAGACATGGAGGCTCAGATGCGATAAGCAGCGCACTTACCACAAGGTCATAGTGGCTGCAAGGGCTGGGTGCCCACGATCTTCTCGGACAAATCTCGTCTGAGATCATGTGGCGGGCGTAAGGCCGCGAGCCCAACCGGGGGACGAGGTTGTAGCCCGCCGAATGAGCCATACCGAGGGCTTACAATAATAACTACGTGTATGCCAATTGAAGTTGAAGTCCGGCATGAAGCGATGGGCGTGATCTACCACTGCAGTGGTGCCATTGTCATTGCAGATTTTTTCGTCGCCAATCAAACATTTCTGGCCACTCCGGATGAGATCCGCAAGTGGCGATATACGCTGATCGATCTCAGCGCCGTCGAGTCCTTGGATATCAATTACCTGGACGTTTCGCGGGTGGTCACGCAGAATGCGACCATTGCCGCCAACGCAGTGCCCGGTGTACTCCTTGCGGTGGCTTCTCCCAGAGATCACGGCTATGCTCTGGCGCGCATGTGGGGAGCGCTGGTGGAACGGGTGGGGTGGGAGACCATGACATTTCGCTCTGTTGCCGAAGCTGAAGATTGGATCCAGAGAAGAGTCAAACAGAAATTTGGAATCGATCTGGCAAATCCTGCCTGAGAACCAACCTGGGGCGCTACCTCCTTGGCCCAGCAAGGTAGACTCCGCGGAATTCTCCATGCACGCCACTGCTCGCAAGCGGTCTTTTGGCATTTGTCTGGGAAAAGCTATAATCCGTCGTCGTTGACCGAGTGCGGTCTCGCGAGTCTAACTTCTTCGCGGAGGTTCCTATGTCCCTTCCTGATCGTTCTACGGCGGTTCGGCGCTCGTTTTTGAGTGTCTTCTGGGTCAGCGTGTTGCTGATTGCGACGCCGTCAATCAGCTTTGCCCAGAGCGATCCCCTCCACATCTGGGTGGGCAAACCGGATCGCCCCGCTGCGGAGAAATGGGTCAGCGACCATCTCGCCAAGGAACAGCAGTACGTGGACGAATTGCTGGCGGCGAAGGTCCCACGTACGATCGAGAACACGCTGCGCCCCTTCGACAACGCCCAGAACGAACTGGGAGTTGCAGGCTCGGAGGCGTACCTCATGTTTGCGGTGGCCCCGCAAAAGGATGTGCGGGATGCGGGCCAGGCCCTCGCGCAGCAGATCCAGCAGGCCAATACCGTCCTCTATTTGAATCAGGATGTGTATCGTGCGCTCGCCGCGGTTGACCTCTCAGCAGCCGATCCTGCCACCCGGCACTACATGGAACGAACTCTCCTGGAGTACCGCCTGGCGGGCGTCGACAAAGATGCCGCCACCCGCGCCCAAGTCAAGAAGTTTCAGGATCACATCACGGAGGCCGCTCTCAAGTTCGGCCGTAACCTGCAGGAAAATCCGAATCACGTTGTTGTGAAGGACAAAGCGGAGTTAGCCGGCCTGCCTGCGGATTTCATCGCTGCTCACCCGCCGGCGGCCGAGGGATCGATCACTCTGACCACGGACGAGACCGACTACACGCCGATCATGACCTACGCCACCAGCGACGATCTGCGCAAGCGGATGTATCTGGCGTACACCACGCGAGCCTACCCGGCGAACAAGGAAATCCTGCTGGACGTCCTCAAGACGCGGTATGAGATGGCCAAGATCCTTGGGTATGCGAGCTTTGCCGATCTCGCAACCGCCGACCAGATGATCGGCTCGGCAGCGAACATGAAGGCCTTCTTGAATGAAGTGGATGTCGCCTCACGCCCGGCATCACGCCGCGAATATGACATGCTGCTGGCCTTTGCCCGCCAGAAGCAGCCTGGCATCACCGCCATTCCAGCGTACGGGCGCTTTTATTGGGAAGATCAATACGCCCGGACGACCTTCAACTTCGATTCTCAATCCGTACGCCCGTATTTCACCTACGATCGAGTGCAGCAGGGAATTCTCGACACCGCGGCGAAGCTCTTTCATGTGTCATTCAAACCCGCACCCGATGCCCCGGTCTGGGATCCTTCCGTATCTGCCTGGAATGTCTTTGACGGCGACCAACTGGTCGGGCGAGTTTACCTCGACATGCATCCCCGCGACGGCAAAGACAAATGGTTCAGCTCAAGCCCGGTCGTGCCCGGCATCAAGGGCCGGCAGTTGCCCGAAGGAGTGCTCATCTGCAACTTTGCCGGAGGTAAGCCGGGCGATCCGGGCTTGATGCAGTATGACGATGTCGTCACCTTCTTCCACGAGTTCGGACACCTGATGCACAACATTCTCGGCGGACAGCAGGCGTGGAGCGGCATCACCGGGTTTTCGACCGAGACCGACTTCGTCGAGGCGCCCTCGCAGATGCTGGAAGAATTCTTCCGCGATCCTGGAATCCTGCGTGCGTTTGCCAAGCACTACCAGACTAACCAAGTGCTGCCGATCGACCTGATCGATCGCATGAACCAGGCCAGCGCCTTCGGCCGCGCCGGGTGGGTACAAGGACAGCTCTTCTACTCGACCTATTCGCTCGATCTGCACGACCGTCCGCCCGACACGATCGATCTCGACGCCATCCTGCGCACCGACTACGCGCGCTTCTACCCGTATCCGTTCGTCGATGGCAATCGCTTCTATGCCGGCTTCGGCCACCTGATGGGCTACACCTCCAACTACTACACCTACGTGCTCGACAAAGTCATCGCGGTCGATTTCTTCAGCCAGTTCGACAAGAACAATCTGTTAGGCGGAGAGGCGGCCATGCGCTATCGCAAAGCGGTTCTGGAACCCGGGGGTTCAAAGGCCGGCACGGAACTGGTGCGCAGTTTCCTGGGGCGGCCGCAGAACTTGGACGCGTTCAAGCTGTGGATGGACGAAGAGTTTCGCGGTACTGCCCAGTAGGAGAGCGCTAGAATCCCTTGGCCTTCAGCATGACGTCGAGGTCCTCGGGATGCAGTGCCCGCACCATGGCATCTTCGCGTCCGAGTTCATTTTGAAATACCAGCTGGGCCAGCGATTCTTCCAGCGTGAACGATCCTTGCTTACGGGTGATGGTGATCTCCTGCTGCAGATGCTGCAGTGCATTCTTGCGGATATGCTGCCGCGCTCCGTAGCCGACCATCAGCAGTTCCGCCGCTGGCACGCGGCCGCCATTCCGCCGCGGAATCAGAGTTTGGGTCAGCATAGCGGCCAGCGCCATGGCCATCTCGGCGCGTACGGTGTGCTGCCGTTCCTGCGGAAACGAGTCCGCGATGCGCGAGATCGTCGAGGCCGCGTCGGTCGTGTGCAGCGTGGTGAACACGAGGTGCCCGGTCTCGGCCGCCGCGAGCGCAATTCTCGCGGTCTCCGGGTCGCGCATCTCGCCCACAACGATCACGTCCGGCGCCTGTCGCAGTGCCGCCCGCAGCGCGGTAGGGAAGTCCGATGCATCGATTCCGATTTCCACCTGCTCGATGACACTCATATGGTGAGTGTGCTCGTATTCGATCGGATCTTCAATCGTCACAATGTGGCGTGCTTCGTGCTGGTTGATCTCGTTCACCAGCGCCGCCAGAGTCGTGGTCTTGCCCGACCCGGTGGCTCCGCCGATGATCACCAGGCCGCGCTGCAGCCTGGCGAGCGCAGCGGTTCCGGCCGGAAGATGAAGTTCGTCGAGCGCGGGTATTTTCGTCGGCAGCGCTCGCACAGTCGCAGCCGCACGTCCCCGCTCCCGATGCAGATTGATGCGGAAGCGCCCCAATCCCTCGACTCGATAAGACGAATCCGCAATGTGGTTGCGCTCATACTCTTCCCGCGCATGCGAGGCCAGCACTGGCAGCACCGCGGCTTCGATTGCATCGCCCGTGAGAGGGGCATCGCCGATCGTGACGAGGGTTCCTTCGACACGAATGGACGCCGGCGCCCGCGGCACCAGCAGCAGGTCACTGCCATTTCGTGAGACCAGTTGCTCCAGCCATGAATTGAGCTGAACCGGGTCGGGCGGCTGGGTTTCGGGGTGAATCACTTGAACCCGGGCTGGATTCGCTTCAGAAGTCATCGTCCTAGCTTAGATGCAACAAGACCGATCTGTGCACCGATTCGAGGCACGGTCCCCGCATTTTACTAAACCCTTGACCATCGCCCGGCTCAAGGGTAGCCTCCCGAAGACGCCCTGCCGTCAACCTTACCAGGAGGCTCGCATGGTTCCGCTCTCCGCGCTCTGGCTTCCCATCGTGCTGTCGGCGGTCATCGTATTCGTCGCCAGTTCCATCATGCACATGCTATTGCCCTACCACCGCAGCGATTACCAGCAACTTCCAGATGAAGACAAAGTCCTCCCTGTCCTGCGCGCCGCCGGTGTGAAGCGCGGCCTTTATATCTTTCCATTCACCACCCACAAAGATATGAAGTCGCCCGCCGTGATCGAAAAATACACCCAGGGGCCGGTCGGGATGATGACCGTGTTCCCCAGCGGCCCGCCGGTCATGCCGAAATTCCTCGGCCTGTGGTTCGGCTATTGTCTTGTCATCGGATTCTTCGTCGCCTACCTCACGGCGCACACGGTTGCGCCCGGCGCGTACTATCTGCGCGTCTTTCGCGTCGTCGGGACCGCCGCATTCCTTGGTTATGGCCTGGGAAACATGAGCAACAGCATCTGGAAGGGGCAGACCTGGAGTATGACCATCAAGGAAATAATCGACGGACTGGTTTACGCGCTCTTGACCGCAGGGACGTTTGGTTGGCTTTGGCCGCGCTAGCGCTTCGGTGGCAGCGATCTCATGCTTTGGAAGGGCATGGCATCTGTCGTGCCCTTTAGGCGTCTTCTGATTATCCGGTTGTTTCAGCAAAGCACCAGATGTTGCGCAAAGACTAAATCGGCGCCTCTAGAGCTTGCGGTTTGCTTAAGCAACCGGATAATCAGAAGGCGTCTAGCTCTCTTCCCGCGGACGCATGTTCCCGCTCCGCAGATAACGGTTGTGCCAGCTCAGCGATTCGGTCAGCAGGTGCGGCGTATGTTTGCCGTACGACAGTTGTTCCGCTCGCGACAAATAGTCGAGCAGCAAAGGTTTGTACTCCGGACTGGCACACTTTTCGATCACGAGCTTCGCCCGCTCCTTCGGCGAGAGCCCACGCAAGTCTGCCAACCCGTTCTCCGTCACCAGCACCTGCACATCGTGCTCCGTGTGATCTACGTGCGAAACCATCGGCACGATGGTTGAAATCGTCCCCTTCTTCGCCGACGAAGGCGCCATGAAGATTGACAGGTATCCGTTGCGCGCGAAGTCTCCCGAGCCGCCAATGCCGTTCTGAATGCGGGATCCCATCACATGCGTGGAATTGACGTTGCCGTAAATGTCGGCTTCGATCATGCCATTCATCGCGATCACGCCCAGCCGCCGGATAATCCCAGGATTGTTCGAAATCTCCTGCGGTCGCAGCACAATCCGTTCGCGGTAGCTGGCCATATCAGCATTCACTTCGTCGAGCATGGCGGGACTAAGCGAGAACGCAGTCGCCGAGGCCGAGGTGAGCTTGCCCGATTTCAGCAGGCGAATCATTCCATCCTGAATGACTTCAGTGTAGGAAGTGAGTCCTTCAAACGGACCTTCCTCCAGCCCAAACAAAACTGCGTTCGCAATGTTCCCCACGCCCGATTGCAGCGGCAAGAGGTTTGCCGGCATCCGGCCCTTCTTTACCTCCCAGCTCAGGAATTCGAGAATGTGCCCGGCGATGCGCTTCGAAGCCTCGTCCGGAGCCTTGAACGGACTATTGCGGTCCGGAGAATCGGTCAATACGATGCCTGCAATTTTCTCGGCGGGCACCTTGAGATAGGGTGTGCCGATCCGATCGCCGGGCCGTACCAACGGAATTGGTTTGCGATTCGGAGGCGGCTCCAGACCGTAATAAATGTCGTGCATACCCTCGAGCGCCATTGGCTGCCAGGAGTTCACCTCAAGGATGATCCGCTCTGCGCAGTCGATCCATGTCTTGTTATTGCCCATGGAAGAACTCGGCACTACCCGGCCATCTTCAAGGATAGCCGTGACTTCGATCAGTGCCACATCCATCTTGCCCAGAAATCCATATTCCACGAACTGGGCGACATGGCTCAGGTGAATATCCATGTAATCCATTTCGCCAGCGTTGATGCGCTTGCGGGTCTCGGGATCGGACTGATAGGGAAGCCGCAGGTGAATGCCGCCCGCCATCGCGAGCGCGCCATCGAGCTCCGGTCCAGTCGAAGCCCCGGTGAACACGCTGACCTGAAACTTCTGCCCGTGGAAGTGGGCGTCGGCAATGCGGTGCGCCAGCTCAATCGGCACCGTCTTCGGATAACCCGACCCGGTAAAGCCGCTCATGCCAATCTGATCGCCGGAGCGAATCAGAGCCGCCGCCTCCTCGGCGCTCATAATCTTCTTCTCTAAATCGGGGTTCAAAACGCGTGCGGTCGGGGACGCAACACTCATGGAAAAGTCCTCACAGTCTATAAATCGATCCACCTTCACGGTAGCGACGCGGGACCTAACCGGTCTGTGATTTCAATCACACGCGAGTCGGGCGGCTGAACTTTCGTGCCAGAAAGGGTCTTTCACTCGTAACGCAGCGCCGCCATGGGGTCGACCTTGGCAGCGCGGCGAGCAGGAATGTAACACGCCAGCAGCGCCACGAGCATTAGTAGTAAGGCGACGCCCGCAAAGGTAACGGGATCGGTCGGACTCAATCCAAATAGGAAGGACTGCAAGGTGCGGGTCAGGACGATCGCTCCGCCAATTCCGATCGCTACACCGATCAGCGCGGTCATAAGTCCTTGCCGCAGCACCAGGCGGAGGACATTTCCGGGAGTTGCACCCAAGGCGATTCTGGTACCCAGCTCAGCTGTGCGGCGCGCTACCGAATAGGCCATCACGCCATAAAGGCCTGCCACGGCCAACAGCAGCGCTGTCCCGGCGAACGCACCTAATAGCGTCAAGTTGAATCGCCGGGATTGGAGAGAAAGCGCGGAGATCTCGGTCAGCGTGGCGATGACCGGTGGCACGTTGGGATCGAGGGTGCGCACGACCGTGCGGGCGGACGAAATTACGGCGGAGGGATCGGTCGCCGTCCGCAGCACCGCAGCAAAACTCGAGGTGGCTTGGGGACGCTGGCGGTAGTTTACATATACGATCGGGCCGGAGGGCTTTTCCAGACTGTCCTCGCGCACGTCCCCCACCACGCCGACGATCGTCAGCGGACGAAGGTCGCCATCCATGTTGCCGAACTCGATCCTTCGCCCGATCGGATCCTGCCCGGGCCATTGCTCCCGGGCCAGCGACCGGCTGATGACAGCCACATGCGGCGCATCCATCGTGTCGCGATCCTCGAACAGGCGTCCTTGCAGCAGCGGAATTCCCAGCACGCGAAAGTATCCCTCACTGACAGGACAGTAGTCGGCGTACCCCGTGCGCGCCACCGTGTGAATCCAGGTTTCCCAATCTTCGATCGAGCGCGGCGGCTGCTCCGCCGGCGTCATCATGACATAGGTCCCGTCGGCGAGTCCTGATGTCAGGGGCAAGGTTGCTGCACCACCTGCGTCCTGTACGCCGGGAATCTGACCTAACCGCGCCAGCAATTCGCTCAGGAATTGCGCGCGGCCCTGCCTGGCATCGGCGCCCGCGAAAGACAACGCGAGATCGACCGTCACGATGTGATCGGTGCGGAAGCCGGGATCCACGGAAAGCACCTGCAGCAGACTGCGGCCGAGTAATCCTGCCCCGGTGAGCAGCACAAGGGTGATCGCCAACTGCCCGGCGATGATGGCGCGCCCCACCCGCTGGCTGCGACGCGAACCGGTCTGCGAACGGCTCTGCTCTCCGAGCGCCTGTTGCACATCCCCCGAAGTTGCGCGCGCAACGCTGAAGAGTCCCAGTCCGACGGCAACCGTCAAACAAATTCCAAACGCAAAAAACAGGACCGGGAGGGGGATGGACGTATCCTCCAACCGGGGCAGTTCAGGCGGAGCTAAGTGCAGCAGCCCAACCACGCCCCACTGCGCGATCAGCACGCCCAACCCGCCACCAGCGAGGGCCAGCAGCAGCGATTCGGTCAGAAACTGCCGCGCCAGTCGCGCCCTGCCTGCGCCAACGGCCGCGCGGATCGCTAACTCCTTCTCTCTGGTCGAGGCCTGGGCCAGCAGCAGGTTAGCTACGTTCGCGCATGCGATCAGCAGCAGAAACCCCACTGCTCCCAGCAGAATCAACAAGCCCCCGCGCACACTGCCGGTCATTGCCTCCTGCAATCGCACCATCGCCACATCCGTCATGTCGACGTCCCGACCGTACTGTTGCTTGATCTGGCGGGCGATCACCGTCAACTCAGCCCGCGCGTGTTCAGGCTCCACGCCATCTCGCAACCGGCCGATCACCTGCCAGTTGTGCGCCGTGCGACTCGGCAAACGCTCCCAAAGTTCTCGTGGCACCCAAATCTCCGCTTGCTCGGGAAAGCGGAATCCCGCTGGCAACACTCCGACCACCGACACACCTTGGTTCAGAATCGTGAGCTTGACGGTAGAGAGATCGCTCGCGCTGCCCAACTGCTGCCTCCAATATTCGTAACTCACCAAGGCAACCGGCGCGGCGCCGAAGCGATGATTCTCGGCCAGAAATCCACGGCCCAGCACGGGCTGAACCCGCATCAGGGGAAAGAAGTCCTGGGCAACGGAGGCGACCACCGTCCGCGTCGGTTCAGCGCCGCCCGAGACGGACTCTTCGATCGCTCCAAATTCCGCCAGCCCTTCGAACGAGTGATTCAGCGAACGGATGTCCTCAAAGTTAGGGTCGGTGAAATTCACCCGGTGGCCGCGATCGTTCATTTCCCAGAGCTGGACAATCTGGTTTGGCTGGTCGTACGGCAGCGGTCGCAGCAGAACTCCATAAACCACGCCAAAGATCGCAGTGGTCGCCCCGATCCCAAGCGCCAGCGTGAAGACGGTGATCGATGTAAACCCAGGATTCTTCCGCAACACCCGCAAGGCATATCGTAAGTCCTTAATCATCGCTTCCATAAGGCGGAGCTCCTGCTCGCTCGGTTGAGATTCCGGATCTAACAACACCGAGCAGGTCCCGTACCAGATGCTTAAAGCGCAACTCACTGACGCCAAAGGCAGAGGTGCTTCGCTTTTCGCTTGTCGTGGGATCCGCCTGTCCGTTCCCGGACGTGGCTGCCCGAAATCGGACAAATACTACACTCCCCGACCCATCCGATCGTGTGAGTATCGACCAGCCAGAGCCGCTGCTCGGAATTTGCTAGGCGTCGTAGGTTGAGCTGCGTCAGCTCGGGCAACGCAGAGTTTTCCTTCCGAGTCTTGGCCGATTCAGGGCTATCATCTCCCGATGGTACGGCACCTGTTCGCGCTGATTGCAACTCTGACGCTGGTCTGTCAGGCGCAGGAAGGAACCGCGGCAAAAGCAAGCGACCATTCCGATCTGGCAGCGGCCCTTGCCTTTGAGCTGCAGCCCGTTGGTGTCATGCCCGGAGGTTGGAGCGGCGGTCCCGCGGGCACGATCTTCGCGGACGACCAGGTCTTCCATGGCGGTCGATGGTCTGCCCGAATCGAACGACATCCCGACAGTCCCGGCAACTTCTCCACCATCACCAAGTCCATTCCTGCGGACTTCTCGGGTGCGACGGTTGAGCTGCGCGGTTTTCTGCGCACCGAAGAGGTGAGCGATTTCGTAGGCCTGTGGATGCGCGAGGACGGCGAATCTCCCGCCCTGGCTTTCGACAACATGCAAGCCCGCCAGTTGAAGGGGACGACAGAGTGGAAAGAATATTCGATCACGCTGCCCTTGCATCCCGAAGCCCGGCAACTCTTCTTCGGGGTACTCGTCGCCGGCACGGGAAAGGCATGGGCGGACGACCTGCAGCTGCTTGTGGATGGCAAACCGGTCGGGGACGCACCCCGAGTCGATCGGCCAACCACCGTCCTTGATCGTGATCACGAGTTCGACGGCGGTTCCGGCATCACCCTCAATGAGCTTACCGAGGTTCAGATCGACAACCTGGCCACGCTCGGCAAAGTTTGGGGATTTCTCAAGTACTACCATCCCAAAGTTACGTCCGGAGAGCGCCAATGGGACTATGATCTCTTCCGAGTGCTGCCCAAAATTCTGGCCGCCCAGGATCACACTGCGGCGAATGCGGCGCTGGAGCAGTGGATCGAGAACCTGGGGCCCGTGGCCCTTTGCAACGCCTGCGCCACGCTGAACGAGAAGGATCTTTATTTCAAGCCGGATCTGGATTGGATCGCAAACCCGGCGTTGCTCGGATCCGATCTCAGCCAGACTCTGCGGTCGATTCGGGACCATCGATTGTCGGGGAAACAGTTCTATGTCTCTAAAGTTGCCGAAATTGAGAATCCTTCCTTCGACCACGAACTCAGCTACGCGAGCCTCAAGATTCCCGACGCTGGCTTCCAGCTTCTGGCCCTCTATCGCTTCTGGAACATTATCGAATATTGGTCGCCCTATCGTGATCTAGTACCGGAAGATTGGACTGGAGTACTGGCGGAGTTCATACCCCAAATCGCTGAAGCCAGGAATGCCGAATCTTACCGCCAGGAAATGCTGGCGCTCATTGCCAAGGCCGGGGACGGCCACGCCAACCTATGGAGCGCGCTCGATGCGCGTCCTCCAGCGGGTAAATGCCAAATTCCCGTAACCGTGCGGTTCGTCAATGATCTTCCTGTCATCGCCGGACTTTCTCCCGCTGACCCCCTCCGCCCGACTGAGCTAAGCGTCGGCGACGTCATTACCGAACTGGATGGTGTCGCCGTCGGCAAACTGGTCGAAAATTGGAAGCCCTATTATGCCGCGTCAAACGATGCTGCTCGCTTGCGCGACATTGGCCGCGCGCTGACTCGGGGCCAATGCGGCGAGTCGACCATCGCCGTCCGCCGACAGAATGAGCAACTCAAACTCAAGATGACCCGGGTGTTGTACGCCGGCAATACCGGACCCCTCACACACGACCTGCCCGGACCGGCGTTCCGCCTGCTCTCGAAAGACGTCGCCTATCTCAAGCTCTCGTCCGTCAAGGCTGAGGAGGCTCCCCACTACATCGAGCAGGCAGCCGGCACGAAGGGACTGATCATCGACATCCGCAATTACCCTTCTTCGTTTATGGTGTTCGCGCTGGGATCGCTTATCGTCGACCACGAAACCCCGTTCGCGAGATTCACCGAAGGCGATCTCGGCAACCCTGGCGCCTTTCACTGGGGAACGATGCAGTCGCTGAAGCCAGAGCAGCCCCATTACAGCGGCAAGGTCGTAATCCTGGTCGATGAAACTTCCATGAGCCAAGCCGAATACACCGCCATGGCCTTTCGAGTCGCCCGCGGCGCAACTATCGTGGGCAGTACGACCTCTGGAGCCGACGGCAATGTGTCGCCTTTCGCACTGCCCGGAGGTTTGCGCACGATGATCAGCGGCATCGGAGTGTTTTATCCAGACAAGACGCCAACTCAGCAAATCGGCATCGTGCCGAATGTGAGGGTCGCGCCGTCAATCGCAGGAATCCTGGCAGGTAGAGACGAAGTGTTGGAAGAGGCATTGCGCCAGATTCTTGGCCCCCGCGCTCCCGCCGCAGATATCGAAAAGATGGCTAAGCGATAGTCTCGTCTTGGCAGCAACTCCGTAACTCATATGGATAGAATGGTTTACGGAAAGAACCGAGGCAATTGGAGTTCCCAGCACCGTCTTTACCAGGTTTTACACACTGCCCTCAAATAAATACTTGACCTCTTCTCGCCTTGCAGCTACATTAGCGAGTTCTAGGACATCCGGAAGCTTCTGGGCCGTCTTTATTCACTCTGCGCCTGCGAAGCCTAGCCCAGAAAATCGAGCATCTTCGGAGTCCTGTCACGCATCTATTCAAAAGGTGAGTTTTTGCGCTAACTCCTTTACAACCTACTGGGAATCAGTGACTTAGGCTGCAGTGTGGGGTTCCGGTCAACCTCCCGGCAAAGGACGAATGCGGAAGGCCACAATCATAAAGCAAGGAGAATGAACGCACATGCGCTCTGATCGTGTGTTTGATGCTTTACAGACTCTGCGGAACCGGTATATGCTGTGTCAGCTTGCCTCGAAGGCCACGCGGAAGTTCCACCGGCCCAGCACCAGAATCCAGGAAACGATGAACGGTGTGTTGGACCGAATCGCTGGCGCGGATCGGCAAGAAGTTTTGTCGGAACCAGAGAATTTTGCTGAGGCACAACGGCGGGCTGCTTAACCCAGCCCCGCCTTCCTGCCTGGTGGTATTTGCGTCTTTCCTGAGTCCCCTCCTTTCGAAAATCTCCCGCTAACACTAACGAATACGTTTGAGTGCGCGGGTTCAGGTGAATCATGACGATTGCTGAACTAAAAGAAAAGAACATCACTGAGCTGACCAAGATCGCAAGGACCTTGGATCTGCCCGGTGCCAGCGGTATGCGCAAGCAGGACTTGATCTTCAAGATCCTGCAGGCGCAGAGCGAAAAAGAAGGCCACATCTTCGCCGAAGGCGTACTCGAAATTCTGCCCGACGGCTACGGTTTCCTCCGCTCTCCCGACTACAACTACCTTCCCGGCCCCGACGACATCTACGTGTCGCCCTCCCAGATCCGCAAATTCGATCTCAAGACCGGCGACACCATCAGCGGCCAGGTGCGTCCGCCGCACGAGGGCGAAAAATATTTTGCGCTCGTCAAGATTGAAGCCGTCAACTTCGAATCGCCGGATGAAGCCCGCAACAAGATCCTGTTCGACAACCTGACGCCGCTGTATCCGCAGGAGCGCCTCAAACTCGAGACCACCCGCGAGAACGCCAGCGCCCGCGTCATGGATTTGCTCACGCCCCTTGGCAAGGGACAGCGCGGCCTGATCGTCTCTCCTCCGCGCGCCGGCAAAACCATGCTGCTGCAGAACGTCGCCAACTCGATCACCACGAATCATCCCGAAGTTGTGCTGATGGTTCTGCTCATCGACGAGCGTCCCGAGGAAGTCACCGACATGCAGCGCTCGGTCAAAGGCGAAGTTATTTCTTCCACCTTCGACGAACCCGCCGCTCGCCACGTCCAGGTCGCCGAGATGGTGATCGAAAAAGCTAAGCGCCTTGTCGAGCACAAGCGCGACGTCGTGATCCTGCTCGATTCCATCACCCGTCTCGCCCGCGCCTACAACACCATCGTTCCGCCCTCGGGCAAGGTGCTCTCCGGCGGCGTCGACTCCAATGCTCTGCAGCGTCCGAAGCGTTTCTTCGGATCCGCCCGCAACATCGAAGAAGGCGGCTCGCTGACGATCATCGCCACCGCGCTGATCGACACCGGGTCCCGCATGGACGACGTCATCTTCGAAGAGTTCAAAGGCACCGGCAATTCGGAAATCATCCTCGAGCGCAAACTGGTCGACAAACGCGTGTTCCCGGCTATCGACATTCAGCGCTCCGGCACCCGTAAAGAAGAACTCCTGATCCCGAAAGAAGATCTCTCGCGCATCTGGGTTCTTCGCAAGGTCTTGAACCCGCTCTCCCCGGTGGAGGCGATGGAACTGCTGATCGACAAACTCAGCAAGACCCGAGGAAACAGCGAATTCCTGGCCAACATGAGCGCTCTCTGATCGTTATCTAGACGGATCGTTATCTAGACGACAGGCCAGAGCCCCGGCTCTGGCCTTTGTTCTTCCTCTGCGTCCTCCGTGTGCTCTGGGGTGAATTCCTCTTTTGCCCCACGTATAATTTTCCCAGAGCAGTGCAGGTCTGACTCTCTGCGAGGTTTCCGTGCGATCCAGATTTTGCCTATGGATAGCCTTCCTGTTTCTCTTTTCTCTCCCCTGCCTGGCGCAGACCCGCCAGTCCAATCCTCCGCCATCCCGGAACGACGTTAACCCGCCCATGACGGATGCAGATGAAGTGCAGGCCCGCCTCGCCAGCGAGATGGCCAAGAAAGCCGCCAAAGAGCGCGTCGCTGCCCTGAAGCACGATACCGATAAGTTGCTGAAGTTGTCGGTGGAATTGAAAGAGTCCGTGGACAAATCCGACGAAAACGTGCTCTCGCTCGACGTCATCAAGAAGGCCGACGAGATCGAGAAGCTGGCCCACAGCGTCAAAGACAAAATGAAAGGTCCGAACTAAAGGGTGCAACGTTTTGGACGCCCGTTCGGCGCTCGCCTCGCAAACTACTTCCGGGCGAGGCGTAACACGATCCCCGCGCCAATCCGCAGATTGTTCTGGCGGTTATTGAGACCATTGGGCAATCTCGTCATGAAGTACTCAGCCTGCACGGGGCGAACGGAGAAGTTCTCAGACACTTTGAAATCAATGCCGCCGCCCGCCGTCATCGCAAAATTATTTTCGGGACCGGACTGGCCAATTCCATCGGTTGTGCGAATGCCTCCGAAAAGAGCCTGAGCGAACGGCGTAATTTGGCCGTGTGTGAAATTCACTCTGGGTCCAAAAAGATAGGTAAACGCTCCTCCGACTAATGAGCCGTTTACCGTGCTGGTCGCCCCATAGCCGCCCAGATCTCCCACCACACCGAGCCAGTGGTTGGCGTTGTACTCGAACTGGCCACCTCCGCCGTTTCCGTTGAATGTTTCCGACGGCATGACTCCGGGGATGTTGGCATTTACATTAAAGCGCACGTAGTAGTATCCACCGTACACCTCGGCCTTGGAGGGTTCCTGCAGTGCCTTCGCCAGTGGCACGGTTCCAAGTAGTCCAAGCAACAGACCAACAGCGAGTGACTTGCTCATCGTTGAGCGACTCCTTTTTACGCGAGGCCGGTGAGCGATTACTCGGGATCGATCTTCCTTATCGTCGGCGGAGATATCCCCGTGCGATGGTTGCTTCCTGAGAAGGGTTGCCTGCGGCCAAGAGCGTCGCGCGTCCTTCTGCACCGAAACTCCTGCTCGCGCCGCGTGTTCCATCCAGTAACCGCGGATTGCGGTCGGAGGAAAAACTTTATGAAACGCGCAATTGCTGGGATTCTACTGCTAGTGGCAACGGGTGTGGCGCCAGCGCTGGCCGGGGATGGTGACCGGGGCCTGCGTCGCGACATCCGGCACGATGAGGCCAAGATCGCACACGATCGCCGCGAGTTGCGCCGCGACCTCTACCGCGGCAACGATGCTGCCGCCCGCCACGAGCGCCGGGAACTGCGCCGCGAATACCGCGACGTGAATCGCGATCGCCGCGAACTCGATTGGCGCTGAAGTGCAGCCCGTAGCGACGTTGCTTGCAACGTCTTGCCGACGCACAGCAGAGGAGTAGCGCGCAACGTCTCTACGATTCAAGAACCGACAAGCGCGGCTGGCTCACAAGAGTTCATCCCGTCGCGCTTGCGCATCTCCAGACAGAACCTGCTGGGCTCACGGATAACCGAAAATCCATCCTGCGATGAAATCATCATTGCCTCTCCGCCCTGTCCACGTCATAATGCCCGGAGAGTTCACCCCTCCGGCGACTTGAAGCACGAATCTGCGTCTTTCGTAGAAGGAGGCCCGTCATGCTGCAGACAATTGCACTCGCCTTGATATTTCTCGCTCTGATGGTTGCGCCCCGTCCCACGTCCGCGCAAATGCCACGCCTTCCGCCCGCAATCGCGCAGGGCCCTGGAGGAAATGTGCCCGTCACATCAGGGGACGACATTCAGAAAGTGCAAGCCCAGGCCGCCAACCTGCAGCGCCAGGCCGAGATCCGGCGGGACACCGAAAAAATGTATCAGCTTACCTCCGAACTGAGAGACTACCTAGAGAAAACCGGCCAAGGGGTCATGTCGATGGATGCCATCAAGAAAGCCGAGCAGATCGAAAAACTGGCGCACGGCGTGAAATCCAAAATGAAGCAGCCGTTCTGATCCGGTGGTGGGGATATTTCGCCTTATGTGGGAACAACCGCCCTCGGCTGTCCGTCGAGCGCAGCTCGACGAATCTCTAGATCAACCCAAAATGAAAACGCCATCCAGATCACTCCGGATGGCGTCGATGTTTTTGTTGGTGTTCTATTCTGCGCCCTGCTTGATCCGCATGCTGTAGAACGAGCGGTATACGAACGTAAACGACACGACGAAGAACGCCAGCGCCAGCACTCGCGTCAGCGTCTTCCCCTGATCGGCGGCCAACTTCACGGCGAGTTCCACCGCCAGCAGGCCGAACAGCGTGGTGAACTTGATGACCGGATTCAGCGCCACCGACGACGTGTCCTTGAACGGATCGCCGACCGTATCACCGATCACCGTGGCATCGTGCAGCGGCGTGCCCTTCTGCTTCATCTCGACTTCCACAATCTTCTTGGCGTTGTCCCACGCGGCGCCCGCGTTGGCCATGAAGATCGCCTGGTAGAGACCGAAGATCGCAATCGAGATCAGGTAGCCCACGAAGTAAAACGGATCGACGAATGCAAACGCCAGCGTCCCGAAGAACACCGCGATGAAGATGTTCAGCATGCCCTTCTGCGCATACTTCGTGCAGATCGCGACCACCTTCTTGCTGTCGGCCACCGAAGCCTTCTCCACGCCTTCCAGTTTGATGTTGGCCTTGATGAACTCAACGGCTCGATAAGCGCCTGTGGTCACGGCCTGTGTGGAAGCGCCGGTGAACCAGTAAATCATGGCTCCGCCAGTGATCAGTCCCAGGAAGAACGGTGCGTACAGCAGCGACAGCTTCGCCACGTTCTCGGTATTGGTAAGTCCATTGGTCAGGGCCATGATGATGGAGAAAATCATGGTCGTGGCGCCCACCACGGCCGTCCCGATCAGCACCGGTTTCGCCGTAGCTTTGAACGTATTCCCTGCGCCGTCATTGGCTTCGAGCAAATGCTTCGCGCGCTCGAAATCGACGCTCAGGTTGAAATCTTTCTTGACCTCCCCCTGCACGTTCGGCACGGCCTCAATCAGCGAAAGTTCGTACACCGACTGCGCATTATCCGTAACTGGTCCATAGGAGTCGACCGCAATCGTAACCGGCCCCATACCCAGGAATCCAAATGCCACCAGCCCAAACGCGAACACTGCCGGTGCCAGCATTCCCGCCGCGATCGCCAATCCCATCGTGCTCATGTAATAGGCAATCGCCATCAAGAACATCATCGCCAGCCCAAGGTAGTAGCCGGAGAAATTGCCCGCTACAAATCCCGACAGAATTCCGAGCGACGCTCCGCCCTCCTGCGCCGAGATTACGACTTCCTTCACGTGCCGCGACTCGGTCGAGGTGAAGACCTTGACCAGCTCCGGAATCACCGCGCCAGCCAGCGTGCCGCACGAAATGATGGTCGCCAGCTTCCACCACTGTGTGTCGTCACTGCCGAGTTGCGGAATGATGAAGTAAGAAATGAGGTAAGTCAGCGCGATCGATACGATCGAAGTCAGCCACACCAGCGAAGTCAGGGGCGCTTCAAAGTTCATCTCGTTCGCCGAGCCATACTTCGCCTTGGCAATCGCGCCATTCAGGAAGTACGACACCGCGCTCGACACCAGCATCATCACGCGCATCACGAAGATCCATACCAGCAACTGCACCTGCACGCTGGGATCTTTCACGCCCAGAAGGATAAAAGTGATCAGGGCGACGCCCGTCACGCCGTAGGTTTCGAAGCCGTCGGCCGACGGCCCAACCGAGTCGCCCGCGTTGTCGCCCGTGCAGTCGGCAATCACGCCAGGATTGCGCGCGTCGTCTTCCTTGATCTTGAAGACGATCTTCATCAGATCCGAGCCGATGTCGGCGATCTTGGTGAAGATGCCGCCCGCTATACGCAGCGCGGCCGCGCCCAGCGACTCGCCAATGGCGAACCCGATGAAGCACGGTCCCGCATAATCACCCGGAATGAACAGCAGAATGAACAGCATGATCATCAGTTCCACGCTGATCAGCATCATCCCGATGCTCATGCCCGCCTCCAGCGGAATCTGATAGACCGGATACGGCTTGCCGGGCAGGGACGCGAACGCCGTGCGCGAGTTGGCGAAGGTGTTCACGCGAATGCCAAACCACGCCACGCCATAGCTGCCAGCGATGCCCACCAGACTGAACGCGAGAATGATTGGCAGCGTCAGCCCAACTGATTTTCCCGGCACAGGCGACAACCATCCGAAATACGCCGCAATAATGACAGCGATGAATGCCCAGAGCAGCAGGATGAACTTGCCTTGAGTGATCAGGTAGGTCTTGCAAGTCTCGTAGATCAGTTCCGAGATCTCGCGCATCGAGCGATGCACCGGCAGGTTCTTCAACCGCATAAAAATGGTCATGCCGAAGCCCAGCCCAAACAGGCAGAACAGAATTCCGATCATCAGCAACTTGTGGCCATCGATACCGCCATGGAAGAAGCTGACCTGCGAAAGGTCCGGCAGTTTCAGGGAAGCTTCGCCGCCGGCTTCGCCAGCGGGTTGAGCCAGAGCGGTCGCGGCGCCGACGGTCAGCAGCGCGGCGAAAGCCAAGAGTTTCGTTCCCACGCGGCGTGGAAACCACGCCGCAGTGGCGAGCCAGGTGCGCATAATAAGTCCTCCGAAGATAACGGTTTTAAGGAATTTATAAACGTGTATGGACTCCGCACTCCGGAAGCGGCATCCAGCCTCGCGTGCCACGGTTCTACAGGTCAACCGTCAACCCGCCGATCGAGTTCTGGGCAGCATTTCCGGAAATTCCGAACACGCTTCCACCGCAAAACCTGAAGAGTGTTGGAGCTTGGCCGCGTCGGAGTTCGCGCTGGATTTAAGTTAAGAAAGCTACGCCGCGAAATCCTGACTAGAGAAAATAAGTCTCCAGTCCCGACATGCCAGCGCAAAACAGGCGTTTATAACACGTCAGGTACCACCGGTCAAACCTATTCAACCGGCAACCTATTCAACCGGCATCCGTCCCCGCCTTCCCATATCGGCTAAAGAATCGATTTTCTAGACACCTTCAGCCTGCTCGAGGCTTCCTCCTAGACACTTCTACCCTGCGCGGGGGATGGTGGTTCCACGAGAGGAGTCCCGTTCCGCTTGAGCGTCTATTTCGCCGAGATCAGCGAAGCGTTATACATCGCGACCATCAAGTCCTGCGACTGGCCGTCATAGTCGGCGTCGAGCGACCACATGAAAGTGCCGCCCAGACCGCGATCCCAATCGGAATACCACACGCGGTAGTACGTCGAGAATGCGTCATCGTAGGTGATGTAGCCGTCCTTGCCGTCGGTCCTCAGCATGTAGGGAACGAAGGCGATGGGATCGTAAAAAGTCTCCCATCCTTTCTGGTTGATCAACGGCTTGAAGTCTGGACCGTAGTTCCCACTGGTGACCGTCTCATCGCATTCGCCATCCTGGGTGATCGTCGAATTCGGACACAACCCAAAAAGCTGGTTGATGTTGTGGTAGTGGTACCCGTAAAACGGCGTCCCCATGTTGAGCTTTGCGCCTGGCACCTGCTTTAGAAAAATGTTCGCCGCGTCGTGCGCGCTTCCGCCGGGCTGGCATTCGTAGGGCGCAGGATCATGCCAGTCCCAGAAGATGGGCGAATTGAGCTGTCCGTGCGCCGTCCATGGACCGGCGCAGTCGTACATCATAATGTTCACGTAGTCGAGGGAGGTCCGCAGTTGCTTCAGGTCGTATCCATACCCGCCCCACGGCGCTGCGTCGATCGACAGGACATAACTAGGCTCCGACTTGCGAAACTTTTCCATCAGCTCCACTAGAAAGTTGCGGTCGCCCGTGGTTTCGGGATACTCCCAGTCAATGTCCACCCCGTCATAGTGGTACTGTTTTTCGAAGGCCGCGATGTTATCGACCAGGGTCTGCACTTCGCCGCTGGCTTCGAGACCGACGAAGTCGCCGCCCAGCAGGAGTAGAACCTTTACCCCTGCGTTGTGAGCCCGGTTGTTGAGTTCGGGTTCGAGGAATTCATTTTGCGCTCCCGAGGGCACGTACAAGGTGCCACTCGCATCGAACGACACTCCATCGTGGTTGATGTGCGTCAGCATGTGGTATGGAATCTGCCCGGCGCCGTACGCCGGAGTCTGATACTTGCTCCAATATCCGTAGTCACCCACGACGCGTTTCGTGAGATGGTTGGGCAGCGGTTGCTGCGCGTTTGCGCTGGGGACAGAAAGGGCCGCCGTCAGACCGGCCAATAAGCAGGACGCCAGGCGAGCGAAACGTAGGGAACGAGAGATCATGGAGGCTGCCTCCGGGAGAGGTTCACGGCCGGAATGGCCCGCGCAGAGCGGGATCCAGCTGTGAGTTCGAGCATTCTATCATGACAAGTTTGCTCCCGGCTGGTATTGTTTCGACATCCAGTCAGGCTTCGCCATTTTCTCGGAGGAGAACTTTATGCCCGACCCTGCCGCAGTGCCAACCTCCATCGCACCTTGGCTTTCCGTCCGCAACAGCGCGCGCGCCGTCGATTTCTACAAGGCCGGCTTCGGAGCAACCGAAGTGTTTCTCCTGGAGGACGGTGGCAGCGTCGTGGCTCGCCTTTCCGTGGAAGGCGCGGAGTTTTGGCTGAGTGACGAGTCTCCCGCACACGGCAACTTCAGTCCCCAAAGCCTCGGTGGCAGTTCGGTCCGCCTCATTTTAACTGTGGCTGATCCCGATGCTGTCTTCACGCGCGCTGTGGCTGCCGGTGCGTCGCAGGTCTATGCGGTAACCGAGGAACACGGCTGGCGTTTAGGCCGCGTCGCCGATCCCTTCGGCCATCACTGGGAGATCGGACGTCCGCTGGCGTGACGAGGCTGCTGCCTATAACGCGAGCCTCATTTAGATTTGATTGCTGATAGCGCTGGCCCTGCCGCCGCCCGCAGCAGCATGCGTTGGTCGCTGCTGTGCGCGTCGTGACAGTCGACGCATGGTCCCTTCACGGCCGGCACATGCTGCTGCAGTTCGGCGGATTTCTCGTGGCACGCGAAGCAGATCAACTCTTTCGGCATGGCGAGGCTCAGGGTCGTCATGTCGCCCTGAGTTCTCGCCACATGACATACCGTGCACTGCGTTGACATCGCCGAATGCACCGACTTCCCGGTGACTTTCTTCACGTGACAGGAAGAACAATCGGTGCCGACGGGAATAACGCCCGGATGCTCCACGCCCCACGCCGGCATCGCCAGCAGCCACAGAAGCAGGCAAGCGATCCACGGGCTCAGGATGGGTCTCATAAGCACCGGCATTCTAGAGGGCCGCGACCGCCCAAGCATTACTAAGAATCAATTAGGGCGTGAGAATCAAGCCCCAAAAGGGATTGTCCAATGCGAAATCCCGACACGTAAGTCGTTTGAACCGAGGGCGAAGCGGCGCCCGCGTGATCTCAATCACTCATGCATGCGACGGCACGCACAACCCTTGCCGACAATGCTATCCCCCGTGTAGCGTGGTGCTGTTTCCAAGTCTGCGCGCAGTACGGTCCCACGCATGATCGATCGCAGAGACTTTCTGAAGACCAGTGTTCTAGCGTCCGCGAGCAGTCTGCTCACCCGCGGTTACGCCGCAGCGCAAATCGTCAAGCCCGGACAGATCGCGATCTACACTCAAGCGGCGAGTACTCCGAAGACGAGGCTCGCGGCAACTGAACTCTTGAGCGGACTCCGCCTACTGAACCCCGCATTCGAGGTGAAGCAATCCAGCGGCGATGCGTCAGCCTCAGTCTCGCTCACGCTCACCATCGACGCGTCGCGCTTCCGGGGAACGGAAGAATATGAAATCGCCGCATCCACCCAGGGTGCGATTCTTCGCGCGGCGAGCGAACAAGCGCTGCTCTTCGCGATCTTCGATTTTCTGGAGCGGCAGGGATTGATCTTCGGTATCGATGGCACGATGGCTCTGCTGGATCGTCCCTCCGAATTGCGTTTGCCGCCGCAAGGCCAGCCCTGGAGGGCGTCCCCCTGCTTCGCCGTCCGCGGACTCCTGCCCTGGCCCGATTTTCTCAACTGCATCAGCGTCTACAACGAGGAAGACTTCCAGGCTTATTTCGCCGCGATGCTGCGTATGCGCTTCAATATGTTCGGCATGCATGTCTACACGCAAAATGATCCCGGCCCGTTAGCCGAGTCGTATCTCTCGTTCGACTTCGCCGGCAGCGGCCACCGTTCCGCGCTCGAAGACACCACCACGACGAGTTGGGGATATCTGCCCCAGCGCACCTCGACCTTCAAAATGGGCGCGGCCGATTTTTTCGACCGAGAAACGTTCGGATCCGACGCCACCCGCCTCGCCGCCGACACCTGGGACATCGCCGACCGCTCCACGGCCATGATGCGGGCTGCGTTTCAATTCGCCAAAGACCTCGGTATCCGCACCGGCATCGGCTTCGAGCCTTATCAAAATCCCACGGAAATCGTGCGCGCACTCCCGCCCGAAGCTCTTTCGCATCCCCGCGGCTTTATCGAATCGAACACTGCGCGCGATCTTCTCGAACGCCGCCTCGCCGATCTTCTCGAGCGCTATCCCATGGTCGATTACGTCTGGCTCTGGCAGGACGAAGGCGCGAACTGGGAAAGCCGCGAAAAAAATGTCCCGCTCTCCGTGACGCCTTTTGCGCAGGCCCATGATTTCCTGCGGCGCCACGCTCCCGGCAAGCGCCTCGTGCTCGCCGGATGGGGGGGCGTCACGCATCATTTCGAGTCTCTGCACCAGCGCCTGCCGGAGGACATAGTCTTCTCCGCGTTGAGCGACTCGCTCGGATGGGACCCGATTCATGAAGCCTTCAGCAAGCTGGGAAGCCGCGAGCGCTGGCCCATTCCCTGGCTCGAAGACGATCCCTCGATGTGGTTTCCCCAGTTTCGCGCCAGCCGTTTTCAAATCGACATGCGCCGCGCGCAGGATCTCGGTTGCCAGGGTATGCTCGGCATTCATTGGCGACACCGCATCGTCGATCCCACCGCGACTTACCTTGCCCGCGCGAGTTGGAATCGCGAACTCACCGGCCCCGACCACTATCGGCAATTTTGTGCGACGCAAGCTTCGGGTCGTCGCGCCGAGGAACTGGCCGCGCTCTTCGATGACTGCGACCGCAATCACGCGATCTCCTCCACTTTCCTCGGCACCTATGACAAATCAGGATTCGCCAACCGCGTCGAAATCACTGGAGACTATAGCGAAGCCTTCAACTACGCCAGCAATGAACCGGAACTCGCCGTGCTCGCCAGGCAGCGCAAAACCGCAGACCGTTTCCGTCTCCTGGCCGCGCAGGCCGCCTCCCCGGTCGAGCGCGAACGCATCGGATATTTCGTCGGCTTCGTCAGCCTCATGGTCCCTTATTGCGATGCGTACGAGAGCGCCCACCAACTCGACTCTGTTCTGAAGCATGCTGTCGAACTGAGAACTGCTGGCAAACCGAATGAAGCCCGCGCGCACGTGCTGGAACGCGGCGTCCCGCTCTGGCTCGCCATAGCTCCTCTGGTGCGCCAGACCATGCTCGAATTTCAGGCAATCCTCGCCACACGCAACGACCTCGGACAACTCGCTTCCATGCAAAACAAGTTCGTCCGCATCGCGCTCGAACGCTTGCGGCTCTCGATCAAAGAGTTCCTGCAAGACTTGCCGCCAGAAGTGGATCGCGCTTATAACGCCGCGATCTCGTCCGATGGCGCGAATCCGCCCCGCTTGTTCATCCCCACCAGACCCTCTCTCCTCAAGGCCGGCGAGTCTCTTCGCATCTTCATCAACGTATCGGGCGAGCACGACGCGGCTCCAATAAGACTGTTCACCCGCGTCCAGGGCACGCAAGAATGGAATGCCTCTGATGCCGCTCACGCCGGACGCAGCGTCTACACCGCAACGCTGGGGCCATTCGCCGCGGCGGACGCTGCCATCGACTGCTACGCAGCGGTTCCCGGAAAATCGCAGATGCTCTCGGATCCGCTGCAAGCCCCGCTCAACGTCTACACGGTGAACATTCTGGGATAGGAGATGGTGTGGCGCGGTTAGTGCGCTGCCATCGCCTCGCGCAACCGCTTCTCGGCGTCGGCACTCCAATAGCCGCATTCCAGGCGGATGAAGACCGAGGTGTAGGGAATCGTCAGCCTGGTTTTCAGCACCAGAATGTGAAACGTTCTGCCCGCCTCGTCCAGCTTGGAGATGATTTCCTCGTGCGGCAGAGATTGCGCTTCGGTCGTGCCCAGAAGTTTGGTCAGCGCCTCGCGATAGGCGGTCACACCTTTGGCGTCACTTTCGGGCACCAGCTTCAGCTCCGCATCGGTGAAGATGACCGGCCGAACATGCTTCGCCTTGGCGAGTTGATCTAGGACCGTCTTCACCACCTCGAGTTGATCGGCGCCCGTGTCGATCGTCTCGATGCCGGCGCTGGTCTGCAATGGATAAGCCGAATCCACGATCGCGATCCAGTTCCGATGCCCCAGCAATGGCAGCTCTTCGTTCAGGCGCGCGTGCCAGTCGGCGGATTGTGACGTGCCCGCGGATGCGCTGGTGCGCGCAAGCGCAAAAACGGGCACCAGGCAAACTACAGCGAAACTGAGAACTCTGCCAAGTGTCGCGATCCCAGGTCGTTTCCCGAAATGTCTGGTCGGCATCCGTGTCTCCGTATCTCGTCTTGAAATTGCAGAGTGCCCATCCTACCTCAGCGCACTCAGCAAGAGCGCGTGTAGAGCGGACACTCCCTTCGCCAAGCTCAGGGCAGGCTCTGTCCGCTGCTTTTGACTTTGGAAGTTGGCTGGATCGCTCTCTCTTTATTTCCCCGCTCTCTTGTATAAAGCGTTCATTATTAAGGAGTTATCGTGGTTTTTTGGGGGGCGTGGGGTGGGAGGGGTGGGGGCTCCGTTTTTTACCGAGGGAGACAGCCAACCGCAAGGGATCAAAGTGGATCCTTCAGGTAAGTTCCTCTATGTCGCGTTATCCAACTCGGGCAATATCGCTGCATTCACGATTGACGGCGCTACCGGCGCATTGACCGGCGTGCCTGATTCACCGTTCCCGACCGCATCCACTCAGTTCACTCGAACTTACCAGCTCACGATTGTCCCTTCTGGAAAATTTCTCTACGCATTCAATTTCAATGGCAGCACCATGGCGGCGTTCACGATCGATTCCACGAGTGATGTCCTAACTACAGTTACTGGCTCACCATTCCCAGTGATTCGGAATGGCGAGGGCGAAATCATCGTCGATCCCTCTGGAAAATTCCTCTCCAAGACGATAGGTTTTAGTCCGCCGGCGTTCGTCATCTTCGACATTGACCCAAATACGGGCGCGCTCACTCCGAACCCAGAGTCGCCAGTTGCAGGCAGCCAGGAACCTTTTGGGCTGGCAGCGGCACAAATTCCAGCGATGGGGGTAGCCCAGGCTCTTGACATCGCCCGTACCACCAACACAGGGGGTGCCCCATTCCTTCGCGCGCTTTGCGAAAGGGGGGAACCACGGACGATGCTCCTAAAGGTTTTGCCCCAGCTGCCAAATACACATCCGTAAACTCCTCGATCTGCTGGGGAAAGGTTTTTCCCGGTTTCTTCAGCCGTTTGCGAATAAGCCACATTGGAATATCCTTTAATTATGGGGAAGTGGCTGGAACTAGCGCAGAAAAATGGCCCAGGCGGCCCGTGCGGGCCTGGCTATTGAAAGAAAGCGCCTGAACGAGATTCTTGCTGAGCAGCAGCGAAAGCAGGTTTCGCCCTCGAGCCAGTCGTCCCCTTGATCCGTCCAACTCTTACCTTTGTCGCTGGAGCAAACGGCTCTGGCAAGACGACTTTGACCCGCTGGAATTCCGAGTTGTTCCAAGCGATTCCGGTGCTCGATCCCGACACAATTGGAAAGACCCTTTAATCAACTACTACGCGGGATTTCCGATTGCTGGCGCACGTCAAGTTTTGAAGTCCGCGAGCGAACATCTGGGGAAGGCTGAAAGCTTCGCCATTGAAACCATGCTCGCCGGGAAGGATTACTTGCGGATGATGCTTGACGCGCGGAGGGGCGGGTTCGAGATCGTGCTGGTCTACATTGGCACGGAAGACGTCGAGATCAATTTGGCGCGAATCAGAAATCGGGTCTGGCGGGAGGTCACGACGTTCCATCGGCAGACGTCCGGCGACGTTATCAACCCAGTTTCGCAAATCTCCCGATTGCGATAAAACGCGCGGACCATACCATCTTGTTCGATAACTCCACCGAAGAAGGGTATCGACTGATCACGATCCTCAGCCCGGCCGAGAGTCAGTGGCTCAACGCGCCACCGAACTGGGCCTCCGCATTAACACGCTGACCTACGGTTTCACCCCCAGCTGCCAAAACAGAAACGAATACACATCCGTAAATTCCTCGATCTGCTTGGTCACCGGCTTGCCCGCACCATGACCCGCCTTGCTTTCGATTCTTAATAAGATCGGCCTCGTGCGGCTGGCGCCGTTCTTGGCTTCGGCCTGCATCTGGGCCGCCATTTTTTTCGCGTGCATGGGGTCGACTCGGGTATCGGTATCCGCCGTCATAAATAGGATCGCGGGATACTCCGTGCCCGGCTTCACGTGGTGATAGGGCGAGTAGGCGTAGAGCCACTTGAACTGCTCGGCATTTTCCGACGTGCCGTATTCGGGGATCCACAATTTAGCGATTTGGAAATCCTGGTAGTGGATCATGTCGAGCAGCGGAACCTGGCAGACGACGGCGAGGAACAGGTCGGGACGCTGCGTGATCATGGCGCCCATGAGCAGGCCACCGTTGGAGCCGCCCTGGATGGCGAGGTGATTTTTGTCGGTATATTTTTCGGCGATGAGGTGCTCGGCGGCGGCGATCATGTCGTCGAAGACGTTCTGCTTTTTGTCGAGCATGCCGGCGCGGTGCCAGTCTTCGCCGAACTCGGCCCCGCCGCGCAGGTTGGCGACGGCGTAGACGCCGCCGTGCTCAAGCCAGAGATACTGCTGGCGCTTGAACTCGGGCGTCAGGCTCACGTTGAAGCCGCCATAGGCGGTGAGCAGCGTGGGATTCTTGCCGTTTCTCTGGATGCCTCTTTTATGCACGACGAACATGGGGACGCGCGTGCCGTCCTTGGAGTTGAACCATTCCTGATTGACGTCGTAGGCGGAGGGATCGATGGAGGGCGCGTCGACCTTGGTCCAGAGCGAAGTGGAACCGTCTTTCAGGTCGTAACGGTAAATGGACGGCGCGAACGTAAAGGACTGGAAGCCGAAGAAAACTTCGTCGCGATCCCAGCGGCCACCGGTTCCGAAGACTGTGCCGATGGCGGGAAGCACGAGGTCGTTGAGCTTCTTGCCGTCGAGATCGAAAAGCTTGAGTTGCGAACTGGCGTTCTGTTCGTACTGCGCGAAAAGTTTGCCGCCGAAGACGGCGGCACCTTGCAGCACGGCGTCGGTCTGCGGAATCAGTTCCTTCCAGGCCTCGCGATCGTAGTTGCCGGCGTCGCTGACGAAGACGCGGTAGCGGGGAGCGTCTTCATTGGTCGTGATGTAGATTTTGTCGTTGTAAACTTCACCGCCGTATAGAAAATTCTTGCCGGTCGTGATGCGCGTGGGCGGCGTGCCTTTCTTCACGTCCATCAGAAAAAGTTCGGACTTAGTCCAGCCCTGCGAGACCTGGATGAGAAGCCAGCGGCCGTCGTTCGAGAGATTCACATTGGGCCAGTCTTCGGCATCGCGGCCTTCGCCAAAAATAGGTTTGTCGTCCTGGGTGGGATCGTCTCCGAGTTCGTGATAGAAAACGTGCCGGTTGTACATCTCCTGGCCTTCGGGGACGTCGCCTTTTTTCGGATAGCGCGTGTAATAGAAGCCGGTGTTGTCGAGCTTCCATGCGATGGAAGCGGCGCGGGTGCGCTCGATGGTGTCGGGAAGAACCGTGCCCGTCTTGGTCTCGATTACGTGCAGCGTGCTCATCTCCGAGCCGCTCTGCGAAGTGCCGTAAGCGACATACTTTCCGTTTTCGCTGGGCTGAAACCAGTCGAGGGCGATGGTGCCGTCGGCCGCGAGTTGATTGGCGTCGACCAGAACACGGTCGGGGCCGGTGAGGCCTTCGCGCACATAGAGGACGGGCTGATTCTGCATGCCTTCGCGCTTGGTATAGAAATAATGTCGGCCGGCGATCGCCGGCGGCGTCACGCTGCCGATCGAGAGCAGCTCGGTCAGCCGTTTGTGAATCGCGTCGCGTCCGGCGAGGCGATCGAGTATCCCGCGGGTGTAGGACATCTCCTCCTCGACCCACTTCTGCGTCGCGGGACTCTTGCCGTCCTCCAGCCAGCGGTAGTTGTCGAGGACCTTGGTGCCATGAAACATATCGATGACGGGCTTCGTCTCAGCCTTGGGAGGCGTGGAAGCAGTGGAAGAAGACTGGGAATCGTCCCCGGCGAACACCCCAGCAGCGACCAGAAAAAAAGAAGAAAGAGCGAGGAACAAACGCAACCCTCCCATCATGAGCACCTCTGTGATGGAACGACCAAAGGGCTAGAGTAGCAGAATAATTGACGAGAACAGTTCCCGAAACCAACTAGCGATGAGATTTCTGAGGGACCGGTTCACCCACATTGAGAACGTTGACAAGAACTACGGAGAGTTCCTGAACGCGCACAACGTGCACTGAAAACGCCGGTATTCAGCGATGGAACAGCGAGGCCGGCGAATCGATATCAGTTTAGCGCCTTAAGTGTTTTCAGACCTTAAGGTGGAATGCTATGATAAGACGTCGGCTAAAGATCGGGCGCCACGCCCGATCTTCCACACTCCTCAGTAGCTCAATGGTAGAGCATCCGGCTGTTAACCGGAGGGTTGTAGGTTCGAATCCTACCTGAGGAGCCATTTCTTTTCTAAGCCGCTGACTCCGCAAGGCTACGACGTTCCTTTCTAATGTTCTTTCTAATGTTTCACCCCGATTTCTCTCAAATCTCAGTATCAGAGGGAGAGGTCGATGCGAGTGAACAGAAAAGTGAGCATTTGGAAGCATGTTCGTCTTGCCGATGGGAAGTGGCGGTATTGCCGCCCGGTCCTCGACGCCAAAGGCAAGATCATCTCCGACATGGTGATGGTCAAAGGGCGCGAAGAGCGCCACGCAGAAGGCACCTACTGCATCTGCTTTTACAACCCGAAGCTGACTTGGCAGAAGTGTGGGCCGAAGCCAGCGGACGCCCTCGCCGCTGCGGAGCGTCAGCGTGCGCTCTTCAAGGCAATGGAGCACGGTATCGAGCGACCCAAGAAGTCGCAGACCACGGGGACGATAGACGAGGCAGTTACAGCGTATTTGGAGGAGCTTGAGGCGAAGGTCGGCAACGGAAGCAAGCGCCCTCAGACGCACGCCGCATGCAAGCAGGTACTTCGCGAGTTCCAAGCCTACTGCGAACGCAAGGGCAAAAAGAGCCTCTCGAAAATCACAAAGCTCTATCTGCTCAACTATGCAGGCTGGGCGCACCAGGAGAGCCCCACAGAATCCCGACGCCCCGAAGTACACGAAGAACCCACCCGTCCTTGTCTACTCGGAAGAACAACTCGCGAAGTTTCTTCGCCAAGTGCAGTCCTCGCCAGCGTCCGATCTTCAAAACGTTCCAGATGGCGGGGTACTTTCCAGACTCACTTTTTCAACAGCCACGCCTGGTTACGTCAACCGAGTTGGACCCGCCGCAGGTGGTGGAATTCGCCGCCATGAGCTACATGAGGAGCGCGAAAGGTTACGTTGGAAGAGAAACCCACCGGAGAGCCCTATCGTTGTCCAGAAAGTTGCCCTAGAAATGTGCGACCGTCCACGACGCAGGGGTCGCTGCAAGGGTAATCGATAGCTTTTCCGGTGCTGCTATCGATGGCAATTTCAGTTGCGCTGGTCCGGCGCACCGAGAAAATTTCCTGTGTCTCTTCTCCGTCCTTGTGAAGGACGGACATGCCTTCTGGTATTCGTCCCGCGAATGAGCCTGTGGCCATGTTGACCAGGGAATCCCATTCGAGAATCGTGACAGAATCGCCAGCCGTTGAGTAAGACTCGTATCGAAGGTGCAGGACGGGCCATCCGCCCGGCAACCACTTCTGTACTTCAAACCAGTTGATTTTGGTAAGCCGATCGTATGGGTCAAGAGGAATTTTCTTGATCTCCATGCCCGATCCGGAGGGTGGGATGCGAAAGGCGACAATCGTGGTTTCAAAGTGGGCGCCGTCGGTCGACTGAAACTTTTTAAGCTTCTGGATGTGCTCTGCCTTCGCCGATCCAACTTCGAGCATCGCTACGCCGCCGGTAGATCCATCGTCCAGTCGGTGCGCGGTGAAATCCCCGAGATCGACGGGTTCGCTAGGACCGCTTCCTTCGCGGATCGTCAGAACCGGATCCCATTGCACCTTGGCGCCGGGGAAAAGGCTATGAAGCAAGGTTTCAGTCAATGTGGCGATCGCCGGTCCAACGGCGTCACGACGACTTTTTATTTCCTGGGAATACACAGCCGAGGCCGAGATGCCGAAGGCAACGACGAGGGCGAAAAGAATCGTACTGGTTTTAAACATCATTGTAGCCTTCCTATGAAAGCTCTCCGTGTGCAAGAGATCAGCGGCATGTGTTGCTGGACAACAAACGGATTCAATGTGGAGTCTGCAGTATAGTGTTCGAACATCCCACTGCATTGTACGAGGAATCAGACTGTATCAGTGTCGTAATTGGCGAACACTTCGCGAAATTGCCCATGAGAGCAGTGGTGAGACGTGTCGATTCAGTACCAGGGTAGCTACCTTCGTGGGATTTCGCTCAAGTCAATTGGGCCAAGGCACTATGCTGAATCCAAACCAATGAAATTCAAGACCTCAGCCTGTGTGATCCTGATCGTGATGCTGATCGCCATAACGCTCCGGCCCCGTCGGCACGTCGCGTGGGTACCAATCTCGATCGAGCCCCGCGTTGAAACGACGGAAGCGCTGGATACGCCTCGGGTCCTGATGGATGAGGATAGTGGCCCCGTTGCCGTTTCGGTAAAGGACAATCCCGACGACGTCGTCAACAAGGCTGCGTGGTCTTTAGTTGCCGATACCGCGCACAGCTGTGTGTGGGAAGGCATCGATCCCAGCTATCGTACCGAGACCTTGATGGAGGTCGCCGGACGACCCGAGCGCGTGCATTGGGTCAAGATCCGTGCAGAGTGGAAACCCGCCGCTGCCAAATGAGGTCATCGTTATCGGCACAACCCAGTATCACCGCGCCTCGGACGGCCCGTGGCAGGAGGACGCGGAGGACGGGAGCCATTATGTGGTCCTGATAAACCAAATATCCATGGGGTTCTGGCTAGAGTCTCTAAAAAAAGATCTGAAGCTGATCCGGCGCGACGTCATGGACGGATCGCCCACGTTCAAATATGAGGCCCTGATCCATCCAGACGGTTTCATCACCCGCGATTCTATCGTCGACATCTGGATCGGAATCAAGGACGGCCTTCCTCGGAAGTACCTGAGGCGCCCTCTACAGAAACCCCTACCGCAATTGATCGAGCGTGATACCTTCACCTGCTCGTACGGCAACGTGGAGATCGAAGCCCCGATCTAGGTTGGGGGAAGCGAATTCTTCACTTCCCTTAACTACGGGGTATGCTTAAGTTTCTTGCACGCTTTCTCGCTTGATACACGACTCGAACGAGGCTGCGAGCAACCTCATAATTGTTGCAAAATCCCCATTACGCTCACTGACCCACTGACCCGCTCGTGAGTGAATCTGGGACTCCCAGTGGACTTCGCCGCGAGCGCAGCCCCTACGAGCCTACGATGGCGTTGTAAATGTGGTTGGGAACCCAAATCCCGTGATTTCGGGCTTTCCCAAGCCCTCGCCAATCAGGTGGTTCGAAAGGGTGTCTGCGGCGACTTCATTTTATGCGGCCTTTCGCCCCCTGTTTCGGCAGGTTGGTCGCTGGTGCACAGGTATACCTTTTGCCCACTTCGTGGCGAGGGGATGCTAAGTCAGTGATGGATGAAGTCGGGGCAACCGCGAGTAACTTGAGTGATGGGACAGCCGGTTAATGGTGGATTCTGGCTGACAGCAATGCTATACTCGATTTCGAAAATGACGATACAGACCAAATCCATTATGAGACGGCGCGTCAATCGCGCTGGGCCCTCGGGATTGGTCTGACCGTTCGTTAGATTTCCAAGTTCAGATTCGATTCTCGAAGGCCCCGACAAAATCGGGGCCTTCGTGTTTTTGGCCGGTAGCCAAGCTGGAAAGGCACGTGACTGTTAATCACGCCATGCGCAGGTTCGAATCCTGCCCGGCCAGCCAAATTTTCGAAGGAAGACACGGCTCGCTAGTTCAGTAGGAAGAACGCGGCTCTCATAAAGCCGTCGCGGATGGTTCGAATCCATCGCGAGCCACCATGGAGGGGCCTCGGGCGAGGGGCAGTGGCTTATACCCACTTCGGCGCCAGATTAGCGCGGCCAGACAGGTTCGACTCCTGTACCCTCTACCAATTTTCGCGCCGGTAGTTCAACGGACCAGAATAGTTGGCCTACACCCAACAGATGCGGGTTCAACTCCCGAACGGCGCACCATGCAGGATTAGCTCGAAGGTCGAGCCCGCGGTCGATAACCGC
>Ga0181532_10000056_pt1 | contig 113861 bp, 85 predicted proteins | sample PEATcosm2014_Bin_33_FD_119768 | JGI IMG/M metagenome (GOLD analysis project Ga0181532, IMG submission 119768) | Peatland microbial communities from MTU Mesocosm Facility, Houghton, MI, USA - PEATcosm2014_Bin11_30_metaG | ecosystem: Environmental > Terrestrial > Soil > Wetlands > Peat | place...
CACCCGAGCAAATCACGCATCGTTACCGATGCATGCATCGGGCATGCTAGCCGTCTGAAACAGGCAACTGACGGCGGAAGGACTTTCACCTTCCCAGACTTGCAGCCATGTCGGCCGCTACCAGCCTCTTCCCAGAATCCACCGGCCAACAAGAGTCACCCCAAGCCCGTGTTACCATCGAATTTCGGTTTCGATAGGCATGCGAATTCTCTTCATTGGCGACATTTTTGGGCGGCCGGGGCGGAACATCGTCAAAGACCGGCTGCCGGGAATCGTCCGCGATCACTCCATCAACCTGACTATCGCGAACGGGGAGAATTCGGCGGCTGGGTTTGGCATCACACCGGCGCTGGCCGAAGAGCTCTTCGAACTCAACATCGACGTGATCACCACCGGGAACCACGTCTGGGACAAGCGAGAGATCATCGATTATTTTCAGATGGTCGAGGGGAACGGGCACGGGCCGGCACGGCGCGTGCTGCGTCCGGCGAATTATCCCGCGGACATGCCGGGGGCGGGCGTGTATGAGGGGATCAAGGGGAAAGTTCCCTACGCGGTAATCAACCTGCAGGGACGCGTGTTTATGGCCTCGAACGACGATCCGTTCCGAACGGCGGACCGGTTACTGCAAAAGATTCAGGCCAAGGTGATTTTGGTGGATATCCATGCGGAGGCGACTTCCGAAAAGATTTCGTTGGGATGGTATCTGGATGGCCGCGTGACCGCGGTGGTGGGCACGCACACTCATGTACCGACGGCGGATGAGCGGGTTCTGCCCAACGGAACCGCCTATGTCACCGACGTTGGCATGACTGGGCCCTACGATGGCGTTATTGGGGTGAAGAAGGAACTCGTGGTGGGAAAGTTCCTGAACGGGATGCCGGTGCGGTTTGAGCCCGCCACGGGCGATGCGCGCCTGTGCGCCGTGGTGATTGATTGCGACGATCATACGGGCAAAGCCCGCTCCATCGAACGGCTGATGCTGTCGTAGAGACGACCGCGGCTTACCTCTTTTCTGCCGGCGCAAGACGGACACAGCACGCTATCTCCACAAATCGGATGCAAGGGGGAGCCCGTCTGCCGTTCTCTGACTGGGCAGCTCGAGTCTCCCGGCAAATCGAGGCCATTGAAACCAAAGGTACGAGGTCCTATTGGCCTGTGCCCTTCCGGCGGAAAGCACGTTAGAATCACGATACATGCGGCGGACAGCCTTCAAGATCGCGGTGGGACTTGTGGCGGCGACGCTGGCCGTACCCGCATTCGCTGGTGGCGACGATACGCCTTCCGCTCCGCCTATCTCTTGCGGGAGCGGAATTCCAGGCGGGGTCAACTGCATCGTTTCCAAAACAGATCTGAAAGAAGCGCAGAACGCTTTTAAGAGCGGCGTCAAGCTCCAGGATCAGCGGCGACTGGAAGAGGCATTGGATCGGTTCGACGAAGCTGCACAGCTGGCGCCGCAGAATATGCAGTTTCTGACGGCGCGCGAAGTAGTGAAGGCCCAGCTGGTCTTCAGTCATATCCAGCGCGGAAACGTGCTGATGTTGGAAAATGCGCGTGCCCAGGCCGCGGCCGAGTTCCGTAAGGCTCTGGATCTCGATGTGGAGAATCAGTTCGCGCGGGAACGACTGGCAGAAGCCACCCGCGAAGTGGCGCCGGCGCTGCCCCCAGCCTTGCCGCTTCGAATTGCTGATTCCGGCGAAATTCACGTGGAACCCGCGGATGTTCGGGCAACATTCCATTACAGCGGAGAGGCTCGCGGACTGTTCGCCCAGTTGTCGGCAGCATACGGAGTGACCACACAATTTGACGATTCTGTGAAGACCCGGCAGGTGGTGTTTAACGTCGATGACGTTGGGTTCTTCACCGCTCTCAAGCTGGCATGCCAAGTCAGCAAGACCATGTGGGCGGCTCTCGATGCGCACCAGATACTGATCGCCGACGACACCGTGGAAAATCACAAGCAGTTCGACCGTATGTCGCTGCGGACCTTCATTCTGCCGCCCCATTCCACTCCGCAGGAAGCGACCGACCTGGTCACCACGTTGCGGAACATGTTCGAACTGAAGTTTGTCAGTTCGGGACAGACCTCGGATAAGGTGGAAGTGCGTGGGCCGCAACCCCTTCTCGAGGCGTGTTCCAAGTTGATGGAGCAGCTCAGCAACCAGCGGCCGCAGGTGATGCTCGATATTCGCGTGTACCAGATCAGCCACCAGCTCACGCGCAATATTGGAGTGCACATTCCCAACACGTTCAACATGTACAACATTCCGGCGGTGGCGCTGGCCGCACTCGGCGGGCAGAGTATCTCGCAGCTCATCAACCAGTTGATCTCGTCGGGGGGCATCAACCAGGCGGGCAGTTCGGCTCTGTCGGGGCTCTTGGCGCAACTGGAAGGACAGCAGAATTCCATCTTCAGCCAGCCGCTGGCGACGTTCGGAGGCGGACTCACGTTCATGGGATTGAGTCTCGACCAATTTGCCGCCAATCTTTCCGTCAACGAATCGTGGGTACGCAGCCTGGAGAACATGAACATGCGCGCCAGCCAGGGGACCGATGCCACGTTCCATCTGGGCGAGAAGTATCCCATACTGAATGCGAGCTATGCGCCCATTTATAACTCGGCGGCGATTTCGGCGGTTCTGGGGAACCAGACGTATGTTCCGCCCTTCCCTTCCGTGAGCTATGAGGATCTGGGATTGAACCTGAAGGCGAAGCCGACGATCCACGGCGATAGATCGGTCAGCCTGGATCTCGAACTGCAAGTGCGCTCACTGACCGGGCAATCGAACAATGGCGTTCCGGTCATCTCGAACCGGGAATACAAGGGCAGCATCAACCTGAAGGATGGCGAACCAGCGGTCGTAGCCGGTGAAGTGTCGCAGACCGACACGCTGTCGATGAGCGGGATCCCGGGGCTGGGGCTCTTGCCGGGCCTCAATCAGGCGATGGTGAACAATACCAAGGAATCGGACAGCGACGAACTCATGATCGTCATCACCCCGCACGTGCTGGCAAACTTCACCCGGACCACGCCGGAGATTTGGTTGAGCCAGAACTAGAAAACGGCGCCGGACCTCAGACCTCAGCTATTGCGTCTCCGTGCGGGGCTTCCACTATTTTCCTTGCTTCGCGGCAAACTCGACCAGGCTCTTGTAAATCTCCGACATATGCGGATCGAAGCTTCCGACCTTACGTCCATTGATGTAAAGCGTGGGCGTGCCGGTAACGTCGACAGACTTTCCCAAAGCAATCGATGCGTCGACGTGGGCCTTGGTCTCGGGCTTGACGGCGCAGGCGGCAATATCGTTTCCTTTCACTCCGGCACCATCGGCGAGAACGGTCAGCTTCTCATCTGCGTTCTCGGCGGTGATATCGGACTGGGTCTCGTAGGTTTTTGAGATGAATTTCCAGAAGGCCTCATTCGAAGCACGGCCGACGCAGTCGGCGTAAGCCGCACCCTTTGCGGCCCAGTTGTGCATCTCCAAAGGAAAATTCTGGAACACAAAGCGGGCGTTGGGCTCCGCCGCCACGAGCGCTTCGATGGTAGGCTGCGCCGCTTTGCAGGCGGGACACTGCAAGTCGCCGAACTCGACGATGGTGACGGTAGCGTCCTTGGGGCCGCGCTCGGGGCCGGTGATTCCCTTCTCCAGCTTTTGTTTCGCAGGATCAAACGGGTGCGCGCCGAACGGAATAATTTCGCCGACCAGGGCGTGCTGGCCGTCGGGAGCGACGTAGAATTTGGTCAACTGCTGACCCTGCGGGCTGGCGAGCACGACCGTGACCTCGGCCAATTCTGGGATCGGAGAGGGTCTAATGCCGGAGATTTTCCACGTCAGATCCGCCTCATAGCCAAACTGCTGATGCAGGAACGAGTCTATTGTGGCTTCCGAGGGAAGATCCGCGGAGGCGTGCGTCCCGAGCTTCGCTGCTGGTTTGGCGGCAACTGGCGCCGTAGGTGTGGACTGAGCTGCGGCCAGACTGCCGGCTAGCAGACAAATACAGATCGAGTTCAGAAGACTGCGCATGGGTTCCTTTCGCGTTTAGGGCTTGGGGTTTTAGGAAAGCAATCCATCAGGATACTGGAAAAACTTAATTCAAGCCTCGGACTTCGCGGCTATCGGAAAACGGCGCCCGTAGCCGAAGGCTTTGGGAGAAATCTTGAGACCGGGCGCGGCCTGTTGTCGCTTGTACTCGGCGCGATCGACCATACGGATGACGCGCTTCACCACTTCAATGTCGAATCCACGACCGGTGGCGATTTGTTCGGCAGGATGGGAGTCCTCGACGTAATCTTCGAGCACCGCGTCCAGAACTTCGTAGGGCGGCAGCGAGTCGCTGTCTTTCTGATCGGGGCGCAACTCAGCGGAGGGCGGCTTTTCCAGCGTGGCCTGCGGAATCACAGGGCGTCGTGAATTCACATATTCGCTGAGACGATAGACCAGCGTTTTGGGGACGTCGGAGATGACCGCGAGGCCACCCACCATGTCCCCGTAGAGAGTACAGTAACCTACGCCCAGTTCGCTCTTGTTGCCGGTGGAGAGAACGATCGCGCCGAATTTGTTGGACAGAGCCATCAGCAGAGTACCGCGGGCACGCGACTGGATGTTTTCCTCGGTCACGTCTTCTTTCTGCCCGGCGAACACGTCGTGCAGCGTCTGGCGATACGCCTCGTACGCGGGATTGATGGAGAGCAACTCGAAACGGATGCCCAGATTATTGGCCAACGAACGTGCGTCGTCGATGGAGCCTTGCGACGAATAGGGCCCGGGCATGCCGACGCCGATGACGTTTTCCGGGCCGACGGCATCGGCAGCCACGACGGCGGTGAGGGCGGAATCAATGCCGCCGCTCAGGCCGATAATCGCCTTGCGAAATCCGCACTTCTGCATGTAGTCGCGGGTGCCGAGCACGAGCGCCGAATATACGCTGGCTTCGTCGCCTGCAATCTGCTCATGCATTTCGCCCGACAAACTCTGTGAATCGAAGAAAACGAGGTCTTCCTCGAAAGACCGCCCTTGCGCGATGACTTGTCCTTCCCGATTGAGAACGAGGCTGGACCCATCAAACACGAGACTGTCGTTGCCGCCAACCTGGTTCACCAGCACCACCGGAACCTTGTGCTGGCGGGCGATGCTGGCCAGCATGTCGCGGCGGAGTTCGCGCTTTCCGATCCAGAAGGGTGAGGCGGAAATGTTCAGCACGAAATTCCCCCCCGCCTGAATGAGGGACTCCACGGGATCGACGGTGTACATCTGCTTGCGCCAGAAGCGCTTGTCGTTCCAGGCATCCTCGCAGATGGTCAGCGCCATGCGATTGCCGCAGAACGAGAACAATTCCTGACTCTTGGCGGGCGCGAAGTTGCGCATCTCGTCGAAGACGTCATAGGTGGGCAGCAACATTTTCGACTGGATGAAGGTGACCTTGCCGTCCATGAGCAAGGCGGCGGAGTTCATCACCGCTTTTCCTGTATCGGAATGCGCGGGGGTGACCAAGCCGCAGATCACAGCGATTCCCTCGGTTTCAGCGGCGATCCGCTCGACCGTGGCGCGATTGCGGGCCACGAAAGAAGAGCGTTCGACCAAGTCGCGCGGCGGGTAGCCACATACCGACAACTCAGGGAACAGAATCAGGCCGGCAGCTGCGGCCTGGGCGCGGCGGGCGAAATCGATGATCTTCGAGGCGTTGCCGGAGAAATCTCCGACCGTGGGATTGATTTGGCCGAGCGCGATCTTCACCTTTCTAGTGTAAAGGGGCACGCGGGGGAGGCCAAGTGATGACGCTGGCTGGGCGTATGTTCGCGTTCTGTTCGCCTATACGAACGGGCAGTGAACAGACAGATACTACCAAATTAAATAGGCTGGACTTTGCAAAAAGGCGTAACATTAACGATTTGGTAAGCGCAAATTCGCGCGAGGAACGATAATGCCCCTGCACGGCTCTTCTCTACTAAATCGTTTTTTCACCCTCACTGTCGTCGTCCTGAGTTGCACTCTCTTCTCATCCGCCCAGTCGGGCACGGCGCATCCCTGGTCCAACCCTGCGCTCTCCCCTGACGAGCGCGCAGCGATGGTGGTAAAGGAGATGACCATCGACGAAAAAATCACGCTGCTGCACGGCACCGGCATGGCTGGACTCAGTCCGATGAGCCCGCTGGCCGTGAGTTCGAATGGCGGTGCGGGATATGTGCCGGGCATTCCGCGTCTGGGCATCCCGGCGATCCAGATGTCGGACGCGGCTTACGGCGTCCGGAGCAGTGGCGAGAATGGCCGTTACTCGACCGCGCTGCCCGCCGACGTAGCCGGGGCGGCGAGTTGGGATCTCGATGCGGCCTACGAATACGGGGCGCTGATTGGCCGCGAGCTGCGCGCTCAGGGCTACAACATGTCGCTCGGCGGAGGCACCAATCTGACGCGTGAGCCGCGCAATGGACGCACGTTTGAATATTTGGGCGAAGACCCGGTTCTGGCTGGAAAGATGGTGGGATCGGTTATGAAAGGTCTGCAGGCGCAGCACGTGCTGGGCGACATCAAGCATTACGCTCTCAACGATCAGGAGAGCGGCCGCAATGCCGTGAATATCACCATCGATAAGCGGGCGGCCCGCGAGAGCGACCTGCTTGCGTTTGAGATTGGATTGCAGGAGTCCGATGCGGCGGCGGTGATGTGCTCCTACAACCGCGTGGACGGTGACTATGCTTGCGAGAACAAGTACCTGCTGACCGACGTCCTGAAGAAAGACTGGAACTTCAAGGGCTTTGTGCTCTCGGACTGGGGAGGAACCCATAGTACGGAGAAGGCTTCGGCGGCCGGCCTCGACCATGAGGAGCCGGGCTGGATTTTTTACGGCGACGATTTCAAGAAAGCGGTGGAGTCGGGCAAGGTGCCGGCGACCGAACTGGATGATCATGTGCATCGCATCCTGCAGGCGATGTTCGCGACTGGAGTGATTGACGATCCGCCGCAGAAGAGCGTGGTCGACGTGGTGGGCGGCTTCGAAGTCGCGCAAAAAATCGCCGAGCAGAGCACGGTACTGCTGAAGAATGACAACGCGCAACTTCCGCTCGATGCTTCGAAGATCCACAGCATCGCGGTGATCGGTCCGCACGCCGACGTGGGAATGATTTCTGGGGGCGGTTCGGCGCAGGTCGATCCTCCGGGCGGAAACGCGATCATGCCTCCCGGCAAAGGCCAGACCCGATGGCTGGAGAAGATATGGTTTCCAACCTCGCCTCTGAAGGCCATTCGGGCGAAGGCTCCGGGAGCGAACGTTCAGTTTGACTCAGGCGCGGATCCTGCCGCGGCCGCGGCTTTGGCCAAGAGCGCGGATGTGGCCATCGTGTTCGCCTACCAGTGGGAGAGCGAGGGGATGGACCTGGATAGCCTGTCTCTTCCCGCGCACCAGGATGAACTGATCGCGAAGGTAGCGGCAGCGAATCCGCATACCATCGTCGTGCTCGAAACCGGCACTGCCGTGACCATGCCCTGGGTCGAGCAGGTCAGCGGCATTCTGGAAGCCTGGTATGCGGGCAGCCGCGGGGCCGAGGCTGTGGCGAATGTCATTTTTGGGGACGTGAACCCGAGCGCGAAGCTGCCTATGACTTTCCCCAAGAGCGAAGCCGACCTGCCGCATCCCACGGTGGTCAAACCGCCCAAGGTCACTCGGGACGCGGATCGAGAAGGCTGGAAGCGGATCGCGGGCGGTTTGCCGGCATTCCCCGTCAATTACGACGAAGACGTCAAGGTTGGATACAAGTGGTACGACGCGGAAAACAAGCCGGTGTTGTTCCCCTTCGGATACGGCCTGTCCTACACCACTTATTCGTATTCGAATCTCAAGGTGGCGCCGGGAAAGAGTCCGCGCGTGACGTTCACCGTGACCAACACGGGCAGCCGTGCGGGAGCGGAAGTAGCGCAGGTGTATGCCTCTCTTCCGGCGGCCGCAGCGGAGCCTCCAAAGCGGCTGGTGGGCTGGAGCAAGGTCAAACTCAACGCCGGAGAGAGCAAGGACGTGACGGTCGACGTGGACCCGAAATATCTCTCCATCTTCAACGTTGAGCACAACGGCTGGCAGTTGATTCCGGGAGACTATGGCTTCATGGTGGGGGGCTCTTCGCAGAGCTTACCGTTGAAGGAAATGGTCAGTTTGAAATAACGAAGACAAGGAGACGATTTAGCGGACAGCGACTACTGGGCACGGGCTGCATCTTCAAAGGCTGCCCTCCGGGAAACGAGAAAGTACAGCAGTACCGCTAGGAACCCGAGGCCCGCACAGGCCCCGATCACGACTAACGGTGTTAGATCGAATTGCAAGCCGGACTGGCTCTGCCAGAGCTGCCTCCACGGGAACATCGCGCGCTGCCTCCCCATCAAGTCGGTCATCCGAGCGCGCCCTCCAGGTGCAAGGAAGAAAACCGCAGAGTTCACGAAGGTAAACAGAAAATATCCAACACCCACCCGCCGGGCTACCGGCTTCAGGCGGAGCAGCCCTATCCCAATGTAGAGGAGCAGAAAACCGACCAGGAGGTTGAGCAATAGCGCCGGCCATCCACCAAAGACCTTGGTAAACAGAACAGCGGGCGCCCGCAACACTAGATTTGCCGGGACGAACAGACAGCTGACCAAGAGAAACCAAGCGATGATCGTGAGGCTGATAGGGCATCGGGGAGCATTTTGTCCAACTGCCGTCGCTGAAACTGGCTGAGTCGCGGTTGAATATGACGGTTGCAGCGGAGCGACAGTGCCGATCTCCGGCAGCGAAATAAATTGCTGTTTCACTTTGGCACGATTAAAAAATACCAGCCACCAAATGCCTATGCCGAGTTGTCCTAAGCAGAAGACTGCCATGAGACACCCATCACCACCATAACGGAGGAGTCTAAGGTTCCGTTCGGGACAGGAAAGAATGGAATCAGCAAAGCGGTCAAAGCCGAAAAACTACCCATCAGAATCAGCAGAACCGAGAACACAATGATCGAAATCCGCGCCCAATTCTTCAGACGCAATAATCCAACGCTGGTGAGCATTCCCCAGGTCGCAGGGAGAATGTAAACAAGCGAAGCAGCGAGCACGATCGCGCTGAAGAACGCTGGTGACCATGGCAACTCTGGTTGCGTGGGCAGAGGCGCCACGGCCATGACCACCGCCATCAGTATCCCATCAATAGGGTCAGGTTGAACCCAGAAGGGCGAGTACGGCAATTACCGTGACTCCGACAGAACGTTTCATGACAGTACCCCTCCGACCTGACGAAAGCGGCTGACCGGAAGAAGCCTAGTCGCCGCCCCCAGGAAAAACTTTGTGCTTGGTCACAGGCATCGGCGCTGAGCCCTTTTGATCCCGCCAGAGCACTCGATTCAGGCGGGCCGCGCCGGCCGCATCGGGACGCGAGAAATCCATTTTTTCGGAGACCTTCGCACCCGGGGCTTCGCGTCGGTTGGTTTCATAAATCAGGCCATTCTTCAGGTTGCGATAATCCGCTTTGTAGGCGGGTTGATCGCCGGGCCCAGAAAAGAGCCGCCCCATCACCGGCGCGTATGCGTCGTTCTGATTCATGGGCGGAAGTCCGAGCAACATTTCCATGGTGTGGATGACGTTGACGGTGGTGTAGAAGCGGTGCTCCAGGTTGGGTTGCGCGGCCGATCCGGGCGAGTATTTGCTGATGACGAACGCAATGGAGCGATGCGCGTCGACGTGGTCGGCGCCATCTTGGGCGTCGTCTTCCAGGACGAAGATCGCGGTATCGGCCCAATACGCGCTGTGCGAGACGGCCTCAACGACGCGGCCGAGCGCGAGGTCATTGTCTGCGACGGAGGCTGCAGGGCGCGGAAGATTGGGACGCGTGCCTCCAGTGTGGTCGTCGGGTAGATACAGCAGTACGAATTGGGGCATCTCAAAGTCCGGGCCCTCATGCGCGTCGCGGGCGCGAACGTAGGCGCCAAATTCATTCAGGAACTCGTCGGCGCGGAGCTGGTCGGGATAGTCGGTATTGAAATCCGGATAAAGCGGATCGAACTGATCGCGCAGCACCGCCTTGGTCGGTTTCACACCACTGAATAGGGGTACCGCCCATGGCCACGGACTCGGCCCAGCGTGCGGGTCGCCGACGTTGGGCGCGAGCGGGGAGCCTTGCTGCACTACGGTCCGCGGACAACTCGTCTCCTGTCCCGAGGGAGTGCCCTGCTTGGGACTGGCTGCCTTGGGCCTGTCATTGCACCACTCGGCGTTCACGAATTCACCATAATCGCGAAAGCTGACGTGGTTGCGCGCGAGATTGTCCCACAGAAATCCGGTGGAAGGATCGTCAACGTCGGGCTGATTGTGTTCCAAAGGAAATTCGTCGGCGACTTGTCCCTGGAAGTCGTAGGTGCGCTCCTTGCCTCGGTAGGCAATCTGCCAGGTCTTCTCGTTGTAGTCGGAAGTGATTGCTGCGGTCGACCAGAGATGGCCGTCGCCGGAGACTTCCCCGCTGTCGTAAAAATTGTCGAGCACCCCGAACTGCAGGGCCAGTTTGTGCTCGTTGGGCGTAATCTCTGCGCCGTACATCGTGATCGAAGGATCGCCGTCGCCAACTTTCAGATCGCCGAGGATCTGGTCGTAGGTACGGTTTTCCTTAATGACGTAGATCACATGCTTGATGGGATTCTGGCCGCTGGCGAAGGTAATCGTTCCGGGATCGCTGTGCAGCAGGTTGTCTTTTTCCACCATTTGCGTCAGCTGCGGAAGTTTTTCGAGAGTCGACGGAATGTTCAGGCGCGCGATCGAACCTCTCAGCAGCGTCGGGATGTAGGGGTGGTCGTGGTGCTTGGTCTCGTAGGCCGTCTTGCCCATGTCTTTGTTCGGGCGGGAGCCTTCGCCTTTCGCCGTGGCGATGAGGAGATCGTCGCCCTGAACGGCGAGGGCGCTGGGGTACCAGTCGGTGGGGATGAAACCGAGCGCTTGCCGGAGAAGTTCGAGCGGACTTGACGAACCGAGTGGGACTGTAGCCAACGGGTCTAGTTCCGACGTATCGAATACGGCGACCGCATCCAACGAAGAATCTGCCACGAAGAGGTAGTTGCCGTCCGAGGATTGCGCCAGCGCGGTCGGACAGCTGCCGGGGTATTTCTTCGGGCGCGTGCTTGTCGAAAGATCGTAAATCAACCTCCTGGCGGTCGGACCCGGCTCTATCGTCGGAATCGCCTCCACTGTGTCTGAGTTGGAGAGAGCAACGTACAACATCTTCTCGTTCGGAGTTAGCAGCAGCGCCGTCGGATGAGAGCCCGGCGCAAGCGGATCTTTCGGTTGCTTCAGCTTGATCCAACGGGCCACTTTGCCCGTGGTGAGATCAAGTTCCGCCACTTGCGATGCGTTCCACAAGCTGCACCAGGCGTGGCGGCCATCGCGTGTGGCCAGGCAGGTGTACGGGAACGAAGATGGCACCAGATCACTGGTAGTCAGATCGAAACTCTGCAGCACTTTTCCCGTCGCGGGGTCGAGCAGGATTGCGTTGTCCGAAAGGTTGTTGGCGATCAGAAGTTTGTCGCGGCCGCCGTCGGCAATCACGGCCAGTCCGGCGGGGTACGGAATCGCCATGTGCGGAGGCGGCTTCAGACCGACGGCCAGTCTCTTCCCTGTCGATAAGGGCTGGAGCGCGATGGGGATGAAGCGTTCCGGCGCGACCTTGCCTTCAGAGAAACGATAGACCGCGATGCCATTTCCCGTATTGCCCGCCCTCGCGCCTGTGGGATCCGACAGCGAACCCACCGAGGCGTACAGGTGCTTGCCATTGGAACTAAACGCCAGCCCCATGAAGTAGCTTTGGTGTGATTCGTCGCTCAGGCGCGCGTCGGGATACTCGACGATCTGGTTGTTCTTCAGAGTAAGCACTGAGATTGACTGGTGGGCCAGCGCTTCTTGCGTGCCATAGCCATCATTCAGCAACGCGGCATAACGCCCATCTGGATTGAGCACCATGGTCGCCGGAAAGCTGTTGGTGCTGCCAATGCGTCCTGGTGAAGGAACCGTCAGCAACTTGCTGGTGGGCAGCATGATGGGAGGTCGATCTCCTGAGGACGATTGTGCAACCCCAGAAACGACGCTCAGCAAGACACAAACGGAAAGACGGGAAAACGAACGAATCACGGCGCCTCCGAAGATCCTGGAGTGAGAAACGTAAAGAGGTGATGAGCGTAATGCAATCCGGCGCGAACGGTCAAAGGCGGCAGGAACCACGAAGCGCTACAATCCGGAGGCCCTCGTCGGTAGCCGTTCTGTTTCTGGGCCTTCCGACTCGTCGGGGTGCACGTTGTGGCGGACATCGGCGCCCTGCACCCAGAAGATGACATCCTCGGCGATGTTGGTGGCGTGGTCGGCCACGCGCTCCAGATTGCGGGCCACGAGCAGCGCGTCCAGAGCCTGCCGCACGACCTCCGGGCGATCGTTCATGGTCTTGACCAGCTGGATGAAGGCATCGTCGCGCATGCGGTCGATGACGCTGTCCATTTCCAGCACAGCCTGCGCCAACTCGGCCTTGCCCTCGATGAATGATTCCAGCGCCCGGCGAACCATGGCGCTGACGGCTGCGCCCATGCGGGCGATGTCGACTGGCAAATCGGCCGCAGGAAGCTCGACCATGTCCATGACGCGCTCGGCAATGTTCACCGCCTGATCGCCTACCCGCTCGAGATCAGAGTTGATCTTGGTGACGGCGAGGATGAACCGCAGGTCGACTGCCATGGGCTGCTGCATGGCGAGCAGGTCGAACGCGGCCTCGTCGATTTCGCGCTCGGCCGTGTTGATCAGGCTCTCGCCTTCGAGCACCATCTGGCAGCGGGTAAGGTCGCGCTCCACATAAGCCTGGCGGGCGCGATCCACCGCCTGCTCCGCCAGTCCGCCCATGCGAAGCAACCGCTGCCGCAGATCGTCAAGCCCTTGCTGAAAACGGGTACGCATTCTCCTCGCCTTCCTTTATCTAAATCCGCTTTATCTAAATCTTCCTTATCCAAATCTGCCGGTGATGTAGTCTTCCGTCTTTTTGTCCGATGGCTTGGTAAAGATCTTTTCCGTCTTGTCGAACTCGATCAACTTGCCCAGCAGAAAAAAGCCAGTGAACTCGGCGACACGCGCCGCCTGCTGCATGTTATGAGTCACAATAACGATGGTATACCGCTCTTTAAGCTGGAAGATCAACTCTTCAATCTTTCCGGTCGAGATCGGATCAAGCGCCGAACAGGGCTCGTCCATGAGCAAAACCTCGGGCTCGACGGCGAGGGCTCGGGCGATGCACAAGCGCTGCTGCTGACCTCCGGAAAGGCTGGCGCCGGATTTCTTGTGTACCTGATCTTTTACTTCGCTCCAAAGGGCGGCGGAATCGAGCGAACGCTCGACAACTTCGTCGAGCTTGCGGCGGTCGCGGAATCCGTTCAGCTTCAGGCCCGATGCCACGTTGTCATAAATCGACATCGTGGGAAACGGATTCGCCTTTTGAAATACCATGCCAACGCGGCGGCGGAGCTGCGTCGCGGAGGTTCCGTTGTAAGCATCGATTTCGCCGATGCGGACGCGGCCCTCGACGCGCGCTTCCGGAATGGTCTCATGCATGCGATTGATGCAGCGAATAAACGTCGACTTGCCGCATCCCGACGGACCAATCAGGGCGGTGGCGTGGTTCGCCGCCACCTTCAGATTGATGTCGTACAAGGCCTGACCTTTGCCGTACCAGGCATTGAGGCTCTCGACCTGGATTCCAACGCCCATAGATTATGCCGCTCCGAACGTGCCGCGCCGCACCACGTAGCGCACGGCCGCGACTGAGGTCACGATAAGAAGAATTAGTACGAACGATCCCGCCCATGCCTGACGGTGCCAGTCATCATAGGGCGAATTGGCATATGTGTAGATCTGCAGCGGTAGCGCGGCCGTGGGCTGATCGTAGCGGAGACTCCAAAATGTGTTGCCCAGAGCGGTGAAAAGTAATGGCGCAGTTTCGCCCGCTACGCGGGCAAACGCCAGCATGATTCCGGTGATCACACCGGAGGTCGCGGTGCGAAGGGTAATCGAAAGGGTCGTCCGCCAGCGCGGAATGCCGAGTCCATACGCCGCTTCGCGAAGCGCCTGTGGCACCAGCAGCAGCATCTCTTCGGTGGTCCGACAGATGGTTGGCACCATCATGATCGCCAGCGCCACTCCGCCGGCAAGCGCCGAGAATCCGCGACCGCGAACCAGGATGGACCAAGCGACGATGCCGATGACGATGGAGGGCACTCCGTTCAGGACATCCGCGGTGAAGCGAATGGCGCTGCCGAAGCGGTTCCGTCCAAACTCGGCCAGGTAGATACCAGCACCGACACCGAACGGCACGCCGATGAGGCTGGCAATTCCGAGGATGAGCATCGACCCCACGATCGCGTTGGCCATGCCGCCTCCGGATTCTCCCACGGGCTTGGGAGTCTGGGTCAGGAAAGCCCAATTGATGGAGCCCAGACCGCGATATACGAGGTAGCCAAAGATGGCAACCAGCGGAGCCAGCACGAGCACAACCGTCAGAACCGCCACGCCAGTCATGACGTGATCGGTAATGCGGCGGCGCCAACTGATGGGCGGGACGCCGTGCTGAACGGAAGAACTACCAGTTAGTTCAGGCATGTCCCCTCGCAGGCTGGCCGCGCGTCACCGTCCACACTAAGAGCTGTGCCAGCGCGTTCACGATAATCGTAACCAGGAACAGGGCCAGGCCAATCTCCACCAACGCGGAAAGGTAGACATCACCCGTGGCCTCGCTGAATTCGTTGGCGAGCACACTCGCCATCGTGTATCCGGGCGCGAACAAGGACTTCGCGATCTCGGGACGGTTGCCGATCACCATGGTGACTGCCATGGTTTCTCCGAGGGCGCGACCTAGTCCGAGGATAACTCCGCCGACAATTCCGGCGCGCGCATTGCGCAGCACGCCGACCCGAATCATCTCCCAGCGCGTCGCGCCCAAGGCCAGGACGCCCTCGCGCTGATGCTGGGGCACCACCATGAGCACTTCGCGCGTAATCGAAGAAATGATGGGCACGATCATGATGGCCAGGATGATTCCCGCTGCCAGCATGCCGATTCCGTAGGGAGCGCCTTCAAACAGGCCGGTCCATCCAAACGTCTTCGCCAGGAAAGGCTCGACATATCCACTCAAAAGCGGCACCAGGACGAACATTGCCCACAGTCCGTAAATCACGCTCGGAATCGCCGCGAGCAATTCCACGAAGAATGAGAGCGGACCGCGCAGCACCTTGGGGCACATCTCGGTGGTAAACACGGCGACGCCCACCGCCAAGGGAACGGCGATAACGAGGGCCACCAGAGACGAAACCAGCGTCCCATAGATGAACGGCAGCGCGCCGAACTGCTCGCTCACCGGATTCCAGTCGCTCCCCCCGAAGAACTTGAAGCCGAATGCGTGCCAGGACAGGCCGGAGCCTGACACGAGTTCGTAGACGATGAGCACTAGCACGCCGATGACAGCGAGGCCGCATGCCGTCATGGCCGACTTGAAAATGCGATCGGGAACCTCGCCGCCGGACGCCTGCAGCAAGGGGGCTGCCCGTTGTGCCGATACGGATGTAACCTTCGTCTGTTCAACGGGTTGCGGTCCGGGCATATCAGGCCGTGGTAAAGCGGGGTTGGCCATTCGCTTTAACCGTAGCAGAGCCGTGTTACAAAGGTGTTAAAATCACCAGGGCTTTTTCTGCTGTCGTGGGAACCGTAGTCAACCCTGAATCCTTGAGTTGCTGCTGTCGGCAAGATCATGCTATTGCGTTAGCGTTGAGTTTATCCTCTCCCGCTGCCCAGGAATTATTTCTATATGTCGATGACACCTGAACGTAGCCAGCGAGTCTTCCAGAAGACGGAGCGGGCGCTGCTGAAACTTTCCTCGGGACAGGACGCGGAGAGCGTCCACGGCTTTCGCACCACTAGCCGCCGGCTGCAAACCTTGCTCGAACAAGTCATTCCCGATGGCGACCGCAATCAGAAGAAACTCCTGAAAATGCTGGAGCGAATTCGCAAGCGTGCCGGGAAGGTGCGCGACCTCGATGTTCAGCTGGCGGCGCTGCGCAGCCTGAAAGTTCCGCAGGAGCCGCGCCGCAAAACGCAGCTCACGCACGCTCTGATCGAACTTCGTGCTAAACATGAGAAAAAACTGCGGAAGATGTTGAATAAACAAATGATTCGAGAGATTCAAAAGCGGCTGAAGCGGAGATCAAGAGCGGTGAAGCTTGCAACCGCGCTTGATCCTCTGAATGTCGCCCGAACCATGCTGGCACGGGTGGTGCGCCCGGCTGGGCCAGTCACCGAAGAAGTACTGCATCAGTACCGCATCGCAGTGAAGCGGGCACGCTATGCCGTTGAATTTGCGCCAAAGTCCGCCGCGGCAACCCAACTCATCGCACAACTCAAGCGGTTACAGGATGCGGTGGGCAATTGGCACGACTGGCTGACTCTGACACAGACCGCAGCTCAGCGCCTTGGCGATGTCAATCAATCGTCGCTGGTCGCGGCGCTCCACAATGTGACGGGAGGCAAATTCCGCCAGGCGGTCGCGGCGCTCACGACTTCACCAACGATCCAAGCGGCGAGGAAACCTGTGCCCCTAGCCTCATCCTCGGAACGTTCGGGTTCGGAAGGTTCGGGCAAGCTGAGCACGACGGGTCCGACGCTGGTGGTGCAGGCCGAGACGGCCGCATAGCTTCTCGGTAGCAATCCGCAATTTCGATTCAGCTCCGCCAAACTCCGGTGACGATCTGGCCGCATCCATGTACACTGTGAGGCTTCCCCATGCCCACGTTTGCCGCGGTCGATATCGGCTCGAACTCGGTCCGGCTTAAGATTGCGCGCCTGCAAGCCGGACGTCTGCGCGCGCTCCACGAAGATCGCGAAGTGACGCGCCTCGGCGAAGGCGTTTTTGGTTCTGGATTCCTGACCCCCGAGTCCATGGCCGAGACGGTGAAGGTTCTGCGCCGATTCCATCGGGCTACGCAGCAGATCGTGACTGACAGCGTACGCGTGGTCGCGACCAGCGCCCTGCGGGATGCACGCAATTCGCAGGCATTCCTCGAGTGGGTAGGGTCGGCCACGGGTTGGCGAGTCGAGATCGTCTCGGGCGTGGAAGAAGCACGACTGATTCACCTCGGACTGGTCTCCAGTCCGCGGGTGGACCGCTCTCCGACGCTCATGATGGATCTGGGCGGTGGCAGTTGCGAACTGACGGTTACGCAGGGCGGACACATTCGTGACGCGGTGAGCCTTCCTCTGGGTGCGGTTCGTCTGACCAATGAATTCCTGCGCCACGATCCGACTCGTAAGGGCGAACTGAAGCGTCTGCGCGGCTTTGTCACCCGCGAGGTCAATCGCATCACCGGCCGAATCGCGAGCGCCAAGGTGAAGAACGTGATCGCGACTTCCGGTACAGCGGCGGCCCTGGCGGCGGTCGCCAGCCACCTGCGACGTGGGGCGGGGCGGCAGCGGCCCGTGGTATCACGTGCCGAAATGAGCCGTATCGCCAAACGCCTGGCGCGCCTGCCGGTGGCGGAACGCCGCAAGATCGAAGGCATTGGTCCACGGCGGGCGGAGATCATTGTTGCCGGGGCCACGGTCTATCACGAACTGCTGGACCGCCTCCACCTCAAGAGCTTCCGCTATTCGCCGCTCGGCCTGCGCGATGGAATTCTGGCCCAGATGGCCGCGGACTACGATCGCAGCACACGCTCGGGCCGGCAGATTGAATCGGAACGATGGGAATCCATCATGAGAGCGGTCGATCATTACCACGTCGACCGCAAGCACGCCCTGGATGTCCGCGATGCCGCCACGGTCTTGTTCTCGGGGTTGCGCTCGCTGCACCGACTGCCTCCGGAATATCGCGAGTGGCTCTCAGCGGCGGCGATGCTCTATGAAGTGGGCGACTACGTGAACCGGAATGGCCGCCACCGCCATACTAACTACATCATTTCGAACTCTGAGATTCTGGGTTACACGCCACAGCAGCGGCGCCTCATCGCGGCGATTGCGCGCTATCTGGGAAAATCGCGCCCCACGATGGAGGATGGCCCCATGAAATTGGTGGACCCTGGCGATCGCGACAACGTGCAGAAGGCGATTTTGCTGCTCCGCCTGGCACGTGCCCTGAACCTGGGCCGAAGCCGCGCCGTGGAAAAAGTGCGCATCGGGGTGCGATCGGCGGAAGTGAAGTTGACGCTGGTGCCTCGGCGGCGTATGGGAGTCGACCTGGAACTCTGGGCGATCGAAAAAGAGCACGATTATTTCCGGGAAGTATTCGGACGTGAACTTTCCACGGCCGTGTCGTAGAGAGTACGCAGAATCTTTGGCGTAACGCACCACTGCAGAGTGCCCGACGTGCGCCGCATCTCCACTTTGGCCACCGCACCCTTCTTCAGTTCCAGCGACGCTTCGCAGCCCGAGTCGCTAATGACCGCTCCCAGGAACTGGCTCAGGTTCGGATTGTGTCCGACCACCATGATGGCTTCTTGGCGGGCATACTTTTCCAGGAGTTTACGGAAGTCGGCGAGTCCAGCTTCGGGGCGAAGCCCGGTGTCGATCTGCAATTTGCCTTCGTAACCCAACTCGTTGCCCACGAGCGATGCCGTCTGCGTGCAGCGCTTCAGAGGACTGGAAACGATCGCATCCACCTGAACGTCCAGCGCGGCAAGGGCGCGTCCGATATAACCGCAGTGCTCAATGCCCTCTTTGTCGAGGGCGCGCTTCTCGTCCTTCTTCGGACTGGTAAAGTGCTCGCCCGCGCTCGCGTGGCGCAGAAAATAGAGAATCATCGGAGCTTATCGTTCCCTTCCTGCTACGACTTTACGCTTTCTCGCCAGAACCGGCACGGGCAACACCGCCGGCGATTTCCCTTCCGCAACGCTGATCAGGAAATCTTGGGCGCTGAAAGCCGCAGCTCCCGTTGGCGGACGTCGGTTTCGTGTGCCGTGCAAGGGCTGCCACGCCCGAATGTAGGTCGCGTCCTTTAGCAGGACTCGCGCTTTGCGGTTGTCGGCCAGGTACGCGTCGAGAATTTCATGCCGCACGCGTTCCCGCAGCATCTCATCGCGCAGAGGCACCAGCACTTCAACGCGCTCGTACAAATTGCGCGGCATCCAGTCCGCACTTCCCATGTAAATCTCTTCTTGGCCAGCATTCGCAAAATAGAAAATGCGGCTGTGCTCGAGGAAGCGTCCGACGATGCTGCGCACGCGTATGTTGTCGCTGACGCCGCGCACCCCCGGACGCAGGGCGCAGATGCCGCGCACCAGCAAATCAATCTGCACTCCGGCCTGAGAAGCACGGTAGAGCGCCTGCACGACCGTCTTGTCAAGCAAAGCGTTCATCTTGGCGATGATGCGAGCGTCTTTCCCCTGGCGCGCGTGCCCGGCCTCGCGGTCGATCAGTGCAATGGATTTTTCTGCCAGATCGAGCGGCGCCACCAGCAGCGGCTCGTAGCTGGGATTCTCGGCGTAGGCGGTCAGAAAGCTGAAAACGTCGTGCACGGCGCGTGTGATCTCGGGATTCGCCGTAAACAGGCTCAGGTCGGTGTAAATTCGGGCGGTGGTGGCGTTGTAGTTGCCGGTGCCGATGTGGGTATAGCTACGGGTTACCCCATCTGGATCGCGCCGCACCAGCAGCGATAGCTTGCAGTGAGTCTTCAGGCCTACTAATCCATGGAAGACTTGAACTCCCGCGTCTTCCAAATCGCGCGCCCAGCGAATGTTCGAGGCCTCGTCGAAACGCGCCTTCAACTCGACCACCGCCGTAACTTCCTTGCGCGAGGCGGCGTCCATGAGCGAAGGAACAATCAGCGAGTGTTCGCTGGTGCGGTAGAGAGTCTGCTTGATGGAAAGAACGTTCTCATCTTTGGCGGCTGACTCAATAAACGAAATTACTGCATCGTAGGAGTCGTAGGGGTGATGCAACAGGATGTCATGCCCGCGCAACTCCTCAAACAAATCCTTCGACTTCGAGGTCAAGCGCAACTCGCGCGGGGAAAACGAGCGGTACTTGAGGTCTGGACGCTTCACCTGTTCGTAGACGTTGAACAGGCGCGAAAGATTGACGGGCCCGTTCACGGGAAAGACCTGCCAGGGATCGAGTTCGAACACGGTGCGCAAGCGATCAATAATCTCGGGATCGGCGTCGGCTTCAATTTCCATGCGCACGGCATCGCCCTTGCGGCGGTTGTGAAGTTCCGCGCGTACCGACTCCAGCAGGCTGCGCGCTTCTTCTTCCGCCAGATAAAGATTGCTGTTGCGCGTGACGCGAAAGGGCGCGGAGGAAACAACGTCGTAGCCGTGATACATGCGCACGGCATGATGGGCAACGAGATCGGCCAGAAAAATGAAGTCCGCGGTGCCGTCCGATGGCAGACGCACCAAGCGCGGGAGAGCCCGCGGGACCGAGACCACGCCGGTGTAGGTCAGCGCCGAACGGCGGCGCCGCCGCAACAGGAAACCCAGGCACAGAGCTTTGTTAATGACGCGCGGAAAGGGATGGGCCGGGTCCACGGTTACCGGCGTCAGGAGCGGATCCAGTTCCTTCTCGCAGTATTCGTCCACAAAGCGCAAAGCCTCGGAATCCAGTTCGTGCAATCCCAGCACGCGAATTCCGTTCTCCGAGAGCGACGGACGCAGGCGGGCGTTCCAGCAGTCATACTGATCGTCCACGAATTCGTGGGTCAGCTTGTTGAGGACATCCCGCTTTTCCGTCAGAGTCACGCCATCCGGACCGGCCTCGTTGTAGCCGTCCTCAATCTGCTGCATCATGGCGGCCACTCGCACTTCGAAGAACTCGTCCAGATTGCTAGCCGAGATGGAGAGGAACTTCAGGCGCTCCAGGAGCGGATTGCCCTCGTCCTCCGCCTCTTCGAGCACGCGGCGGTTGAACGCGAGCCAGGAAGTGTCGCGGTTGAGGAAGTACTGTGGATTGTCGAGCGTGATGCGAGCCATGGCAGAAGTCGCTTACCGGTTTGTCTTTGCCGATTCGTTCCTGCCGAGCTAGATCCACCCAGGAAAGCTCGGGATGAAGCGTACGGGACTTTCAGTATAAAACATCCGACGAGCGGGCGCAGGACGCAGACTCAATGCCGACACTGCCTCCTCTTGCGCTGGTCGAAAATTGAAAACCGGCACTGGGAGAGGATTGGTTCTGTCCAAGTGCCGGGGTGTGTGTGTGTCCATCCAGTTGGACCCACGGATTGCAGGCGTTGTTACGGCAAGTAATAACGGAACGAGGTGAAGAACATGCCGTCGATTCCGTGGGGCGAGTTGGGCGACGATGAACCAGACCAGGCGTTGCGGCTCACATAAGAGAACTGCGGACCGAACTGAATGCGGCCCCGATTCACTTTCTCTTTCGAGCCGTCGTACAGCTTCCACCAGAAGCCGGCAGTCCCCTCTATGAGAACGCGGGTGTCGGCGGTGCAACTGGCGAGAGTGCCCGGAGTAAAGCCGCCGCTTCCCGGGCCGGGTTCGGCGAAGCAACCCGTATTGGAGAAGAACGGCGATCCGTAACCGACGTACTTGCCGTTGTTCGGATCATAGCTGGCGGCGCGGCTGGCATACTCCGCTCCCGCGTTCAAGTAGACATCGACCTTGGGTCCGTGCCACTCGAGAGTGCTCAAACCCTGATAGCTGCGAATCAGATCGAGCGTTCCGTTGGAGCGCACCGACATGTCGGGCAGGCCACCCGTGCCGTAGCGGCCTATAGCGCTCCCACCGAGAGCGTGCAGTCCGAAGTCGAGGCGCTTGTTCGCCAACGACCAGCGGGCGTTGGCGCCGAAGCCGCCGCCGTTCGTCGAACTGTTGAACGCACCCGAAGGATTGGGGCCCGTGCCGGTGCCGCAGGGAGTGGTCGTAGAAGGCAAGTCCTCGCAAGGATAGATGCGATCGCGGAAGCGGCTATACACGCCGAAGATTTCGTAGTGTCCGAAGCCGGGCTCGAAAGCCAGCTTGGCGATGATATCCGGCGAGGGATTGAAGGAGTAGTTGGCCTGGTTGTTGTAGAGACCGCTGAGAACTCCCGCCGTGCCCACCAGGAAATTGGAGGCGTTGTTATGGCTGGTGAGCGTGACCTCGGAGCTTTCCATCGAGACCGCGAACCAGACTTTGTTGTTGAAGTTCTTCGCCAGGCGCAAACCGTATTGCCGCGCCCAGCTGAAACCGACGGTGTACTGCGGATCGATGGTCATGGGGACCGCTTCCGTGCGGTTATCGACACCATGCTTAGTTTCGGTAACGAGACTCCACATCTGGCCGCCGGTGAAGCTCCATCCGTTGTCGAACGCGGCCTGGCCCCAAGCCTGCCGCTGGCGCCAAGTGTAACTGTTGCTTTGGTTGTTGTTGGAAGTCACGCCGGCCGAGAGGAAGTCGGCTTCCACATAGCCCGACAGTTTCGCGCTTTTCAATCGACCTTCCGCCAGCATGGAAAGTCGTGACTGGCGTCCGGAACCGAAGAATTCTGACATGGTACTGGTCGAGGCGCCGGGCATGGGTACAGTGTTGAAGGGTGTGTTGATATCCGCCCCCAATGCGCGCGAGCGGCGCACTGTTTCAGCCGCGAGGAAGCCGCCGGGGGTGATGGTGATTCCCTTCACGTGAATCGCCGTCGGAGGTTCCGAAACGCTCTTCTGCGTTTCCTGCAGAGTCACGACCGTGCTGGCCATGTTGGTCTTCAGGTCGGTCACGTCGCTCTTCAATTCGGTGACCGCCTGCTGATCCTTGTTGGACTGCGCCTGAACTGCATCCGCCTTGCTCGCAGCATCGGTGGCGGCGGTTTGCGCCTGCTGGACCACCTGATCCTTGTGACGCAGTTCGTCCCGCAGTTCCTGGATCTGTTGTTGCTGTTGGGCCAGCGCCGCCTGTTGCGCGGCGATTGCGTCCTTCAGCGACTGGACGTCAGCCGCCGTCAGTGTCGCGGCCGCGGGTTTCGCCTTCCTGGGTTTGGGCGGGGTGCTGGTTTGCCCGACCAGCGCTGTCGCCAGAAACAGAATTGCACACATCTTCCACGCAGACTTCATTGTTCTCTCCTTTTTGATCCTGCGATGAATGAAAATATCCCGTGCTCGCGCGGTTTCACTTGACCTGTTTGATTGCTTCCTTCACTTTTGCCGCCACGCTATCCGGCAAGGGTGCGTAGGCCAGCGCCGTGGTCATTTTCTGGCCGTCGGTGACCATCCAACCGAGAAAGTCAGCCAGAATCTTGCCCTTGGCCGCGTCCTTGGACTGGGCCGGGATCAGCAGATAGGTGAAGCTGGAAATCGGATACGCATCCTTGCCGGGAGCATTGGTGATCGAGACGCGGAAATCCGGCGGCATCTTCGGAGCGGAAGCGGCCGCAGCCGTTACGCTCTCCAGGGACGCTTTCACGAAGACGCCCGCGGAATTCCGCACGCTGCCGTATGGAATGTTGTTCTGCACCGCATAGATCAGCTCAACGTATCCGATCGAACCCGGCATCTGTCGAAGCGACCCGGCCACGCCCTCGTTGCCTTTTTGCCCCAGTCCGACCGGCCATTTCACCGAGGTGTCGCTGCCCACCTGGCTCTTCCACTCCGGGCTGACCTTGGAAAGGTAGTCGGTCCAGATGAAGGTGGTTCCACTGCCATCGGAACGGTGCACGACGATGATGTCCTTGTCGGGGAAATTGACTCCCGGGTTTGCCGAGGTGATCGCCTTGTCATTCCATTTGCTGATCTTGCCCAGAAAGATTCCTGCCAGCGCCTCGGGCGTGAACTTCACTTCGCCGCTCACGCCGGGAATGTTGTAAGCGGGCACGTCCGCTCCCAGCACGGTTGGAATGTTTAAGATCTTGATTTTGGCTTCCTGCAGCTGCTTGTCGGTCATGGGCATATCGCTGGCGCCGAAATCCACGGTGCCGGAGGTTACCTGGCGGATGCCGGCGCCGCTGCCGATGGACTGATAGTTGACTTGTACCTCGGGATGGACCTTGTGGTACTCGCTGAACCACTTCGAGTAGATGGGATTGGGGAATGTAGCGCCTGCTCCGTTGAGCGTGGTCTGCCCCACGACAGGCAAGGCCAGAAGGACACCCACCAACAGCACGATTTTGCGCATCACCAGATGATGCCTCCTCAGGATTGATGTCCCCGTTCTATCGGCGCAGTGTTACAAGACGGTTACAAACGGGTGAATTTCTGGTGAATGACTGGGACCCAACTGTGAATTGTGGTGGCTGCCACTGAGCAAAGATGTCGAAGGCAAAAAGAAGATTGGCCCTGCGCTAGTGCGCAGCCTGCAAATGCGCGATTTCGCGGGGAAAGAGAGTATTGGCGGGAAACTCGCGGCGCAGGCCGGTGAGCCACTGCAAGGCGCGCGAGTTGTCTTTTCTCCCGCACCTAAGCAATCGACAGCAGGATTCGAGCAAAGGGCGCGAGCTAGTGTCCATGGTCGGCGGTTGTTTGCAAATCGGTAATGCCACCTTGCTTGTCCGCGGGCAAGCCACCCATGCGAAGAATCCAGCGCACTGGAGCTGCCATGCTCCCGATGATGTATTTGCTGAAGCCGGTCGCCGGCAATGCGTCGTAGCAATCGTGGCAAACCGCGAGCAACTCCTGCGCCGCAGGCGGAGGCCTGTTTGGTGTAGTGCAGAGAGGCCAGGTTGGGCTTTTCGATGAGCGCCGCATAATCGGCTGGCAGTCCTGACGACAAGGTCAAGGCAAAGATCGCGTCACGATGCTTGGGATCTTTCGCTAGGCGGGGGTGGGAAAGATTCTCGGCCCGCCCGATGGCCGCCATGAAATGCTCGCGCAATGCGGGATCCGGAGTTAGTTTCGGACGTCCGGCAAAGGCGTCGTCATTCTCATAGAACTGGGCCTCCAGCACTCCCAGCCGGTTAGACTCGGAGAATAAAAAGGCCGCCGCTTCGCGAATCGGGCCCACCGGATCGTCGGGATGCAATTGCTGCCACGCCGCGAAATCCTTTTGAGCGCCCGCGAAGTCGAGGTTATAGAGTCCGGAGAAGCCGAGGGTCCAGGGACGTGCCGAGGCCGCTCTTGGGAATCCTCGGCTCCGGCTTTCGGAACCAAGACGCAACGAGCAGCCCAGACTGCTACTATTCTCCACGCCCGTGCATCTAAGGTTTTGGCCATATTGCCGCGCTCGTGTGGTCTATTATGGTTGATTTGTGCTTGCTTGTAATTTACTTCTATCAGGGCTGCTAACGATTTGATGAGGCCTGCCGCAGAAACGAGAATCCCGTCTTGTACACAGTTTGTCAATTCCACCGGGGACTTGGCCTCGGCCGAGGGCAAGTCTTTCCATGACTGATTCCCCCGCACGCTATGCTCCCGGCTGGCCCGGCATTCCGCCGCGTTGGACCTCGAGCGCCAAGACGGGCGCCGGTACGGCACTCAACCAGCACAGCAAAGTATGGTTCACGCTGAGTCATGGCATCCTCAACGAAGTCTACTTTCCGCGGGTGGACCAGGCGTGTACGCGCGATCTGGGATTCATTGTGACCAACGGCCGCGATTTCTTTTCCGAGGAGAAGCGGCACTGCACATTTGAAAACCGGCCCTTCGAGCCCGGCATCCCCGCCTATGAGCTGACCAACACGGACATCAGCGGACGCTATCGCATCCGCAAGGAAGTCCTGACCGATCCCTATCGCAACGTGGTTCTGCAGAAGGTTCGGTTCGAGCCGCTGCAAGGACAGCTCTCGGACTATCACCTGTATGCTCTGCTCTCGCCGCACTTGGCCAATTGCGGATACGGGAACACCGGTTGGATCGGCGACTACAAGGGCTATCCCATGTTCTTTGCCGAGCACGACGGGGTTACCCTGTCGCTGGCGTCCTCGGCACCGTGGAAGAAGATGTCCGTCGGATTCGTCGGCGCTTCCGATGGCTGGCAGGATCTCTCGCAGCACTTCCAAATGGAGTGGGAATACACCCACGCGGAGAACGGCAACATCGCCTTCACGGGAGAGATCGATCTCGCCGCTTGCAACGGTGAATTCGTGCTCGCGCTGGGCTTTGGGTCGATTTGGACCGAGGCGGGACAGCACGGGCGATCCACGCTGTTCGAGGACTACACGGAGACTCGCCAGCATTACGTCTCGCAGTGGAGCAACTGGCAGAGCACGTTGCTCAAGCTCGACGAACCGCTTCGGCAATGCGATCTGTACCGGGCCTCGACCGCCGTGCTGCGCACTCACGAGTCGAAAGACTTCCTCGGTGGCATCATCGCCAGCCTCTCGATTCCGTGGGGATTCAACAAGGGCGACGAAGATCTTGGTGGCTACCACCTGGTCTGGCCGCGCGATTTGGTTGAAACCGCCGGAGCGCTGCTGGCCGCCGGAGCGGTCACGGATGCGGTGCGCGTGCTGCGCTATCTGGAAGCCACGCAGGAAGCGGCGGGCAACTGGGCGCAGAATCTGTGGCTTGACGGACGTCCCTATTGGGGCGGTGTACAGATGGATGAAACGGCGTTCCCCATCCTGCTGATCGACCTGCTTCGCCGCGAATCACCCAAAGCGCTGGGCAAGCTCGAGCGATGGTGGCCGATGGTGCGCAACGCCGTCAGCTTTATTCTCCGCAACGGTCCCGTGACGCAACAGGATCGCTGGGAGGAAGACGCGGGCTATTCACCGTTCACGTTGGCAGCCGAGATTTCTGCGCTGCTGGCGGCGGCCGATATCGCGGAATTGACCGGACACAGTGAACAGGCCACAGCCATGCGCGACACAGCCGACGCGTGGAACGACAACATCGAGCGCTGGGTGTACGCCACAGGCGGTGAACTGGCGCAGCAACTCGGCATTGATGGCTATTACGTGCGCATCGCCCCGCCCGACACCGACGGGGCCGCATCGCCCACGCAAGGGTTCGTGCCCATAAAGAACCGTCCGCCCGGTCAGGATGGCGAGCGCGCGTATCACATCATCAGTCCGGACGCGCTGGCGCTGGTGCGCTTCGGACTACGCACGCCCGACGACCCGCGCATCGTGAATACGCTTCGCGCCATCGACGCCCTACTGGCCGTGGAGTTGCCCCAGGGACCGTGCTGGTATCGCTACAACGGGGACGGCTACGGCGAGCACAAAGATGGATCCGCCTTCGATGGAACGGGCATCGGCCGTGCGTGGCCCCTGCTCGCCGGAGAGCGTGCCCATTACGCTCTCGCAGCCGGACACCGCGATGAAGCTGAGGCCCTGCTTACGGTCATCGAAAACTCCACCGCCGGACAGAGCCGCTTGCTTCCTGAACAAGTCTGGGACGCCGCCGACATTCCCGCCCTGGAGCTCTTCCGAGGCAGGCCTACCGGCTCGGCCTGCCCACTGGTGTGGGCTCACTCCGAGTATGTCAAGCTGCGACGATCGATTCGTGACAACAAAATCTTTGACCAACCTCCCCAGACCGTTAAGCGCTATTTAATTGATAAACATGTGCGGCAAATCTTCGGGTGGAGATTTAACAATAAAACACGCACCGTACCGCGGCACAAGACGCTGCGTATTGTGCTGCTGACGCCCGGCCTGGTGCACTGGAGCGTGGACGACTGGAAGACGGCGCATGAGACGGATGCGCGGGACACTGGCCTTGGCACCTACATTCTCGACCTGCCAACCGCATCTCTACCGGTTGGGGCCAAGGCCGTTTTCACGTTTTTCTGGCCGAAGGAGAATCGCTGGGAAGGAACGGACTACACGGTCACGGTAGCATAATGGCGGATAAGAGAATACTCGTGCGAAGGATTCGTTCCAGAATGCGGGACAAGATCGCCCCCCTTGAAAACGACTCAGGCTTCGTCCACGCTGGTGTAGCACAACTCGACAACCGTGCAATCGTCGCTTAGGGGATTTCCCGCGCAGAACTCCGTGACGGAGGAAAAAATTCCTTCGAGAGTGGGAGACTTGGCTGCGGCGGCTTCGAGCCGGAAGTCTTCATAAAAATCGCCCATGGCGTTCTCTGCTTCGGTGACACCGTCGGTCACCAGAATGAAGCGGTCGCCGGACTTCATCTGACATTTCGCGCTTTCGAAGGTCGCGTCGGCCAGCAGGCCCACCGGCACATTCCCATGCGGCGGACGCATCACCTCTCCGGCGCACACCAGGAGCGGCTGCACATGGCCGCAGTTCACATATTCGAGTTCGCCATCGCGCCGCAGCCGCACCAGAAGTACGGTCGCATATTTCTCGCCCACCAATTTCTCGGTGAAGAACCGGTTGACCGCCGACACGACGTCGAGCAACGGCACGCCAGCGCTCAGGTGGGAATAGATCATCCCTTGCAGAGTTGAAGCCAGCAGCGCAGCCGAGACGCCCTTGCCGCTCACGTCGGCCAGCACCACTGCAAGGCCCTCTTTGGTGTTCACCGCGTCAAAGAAGTCTCCCCCAATTTCTTTACAAGAGAGGTTCTTTCCACGCAGCGTGGCAAAGGGGACTTCGGGAATCTTCACTTGCATCAGCCGCTGCTGAATGCTGGCGGCGATGCTCAACTCCTGCTGGTAGCGCCGCGCTTCTTCCTCGGCCTGCACCAGGCGCGCATTCTCAATGAGCGATGCCGCTTCAGTCGCGATCACGTGCAGAATGTCCTGGCCGACTCCGCTGATATCGCGGGAAGCGAACCGCGAGTCGACGTAGAGAACTCCCATGGCTTCCGCGGAGTTGGCGGCATGCACGGGTGTTTGGGCATCGCGAGTCGCCTGCACCACCAACTTGCGCAGAGGAATGCACACCACAGTTCGAAGATCGTAGGCCACGATGCTCTGGCGGCCTGCCAGATCGAGCGACTGGCTGGTGTCGGTCAGGAGAAACTCGGAGTTCGACCGCATCGATTCTTCCAGGATCGAGTGCGAAATCGTCTTGTCGTCGAGCAGCGGCTCTTTCTTGGAGTTGCGGCCGGCAGCCAGGCGAAGCTTCCCTTCGTCGTCCTTCAGGAAAACGTAAGCGCGCTCGGCTCGCGTCAGTTGCAGGGTGACGTCGAGCATCGTCATCAGAATTTCGTCGAGCACGCCCGCGGTATTCAGCTTGCGCGCTGCTTCCAGAAACAGCGTGAGCTTTTCCAGATCGGTGGCTTCCTGCTTGATCTGGATGCCGGAGATCTGGCTCAGAAATTCACGGGCCGTATTGGAAGTCGCGTGGGCCGGATTGAATAAGATATAAGCCGAATCGCGCGCCCCGAACTCGAGGCGATCGCCGCGCTCCAGTTTCTGACGCTGGACGCGCTCTCCGTTCACGAACGTGCCGTGCTTGCTGCCTAGATCGACGAGGTAGAAGTCCTGTCCCTCTTGCATGATCTGCGCATGGTCGCGCGAGACGCGCGGGTCGGCAATCACGAGATCCTTATCCACTTTCCGCCCAACCGTGAACGGAGTGCGATTCAGAACAAGGTTCTTTTGCTCGCTGCCTTGCACGAACACAAGGGCAGGAAACACACCGGAACCAGAGCTGTGATGACTGATTGCGCCTAAAGACATGAATGGCTATTTCGCGCGCCCGTTCGCCTTCGCTAGTCGACGAGCAACGCTATTGCAGAGATATCTCCCCGCTGCAACAGACTACTCTGCTGGCGCGTTGTCCCGCAAGGTACGGGGCTGGCTCCGCTGGCTCCCCCACGTATGGAGCAACGCCAATCCGAGAATGAATATCGGCACCAAGAAGTTGGAGTATAGAAACAGCAAGTGCCAGACCTGTTCCCTCACGGCGGGAACCAGCCCAAGGTAACCCATGCTCGATCCCACCGTGGCTATCGACGGCAGTACCAGCAAAAGGCAACCGACCGCACGTGCCAGTCGAATCGCCGGTAAGACCGGGTCACGAGAGACCTCGCTCTGCAGCAACGCCAAAACTGCTGGCACTAATAACACTTGGTTGTACGGAGCAAACATCGGAACGATGAGCACGGTGAGAGCCAGCGCAAGCGCGGAGGCTTGTCCAAATTCCGGATTCGTAGCGGGTGCTTTGCGCACTGGCCAAATGCTGATCGCACACAGGATCACGCTCGCTGCCTCCAGAATTCGGCCTGCGATTGAGCCGAACATCCAAATGAGCACCGACTGGTTCTGCGTGTACTGGTGATATTGGCGAATCGCCTCGACGAACATGCGCAGCCATCCGGGCAACAGCAGCTGCGCTCCGCCCAGCAGAAGAAGCATAACGAATCCAAATCCGAAGACGAGCCGCCGCCGCGAACGCCAGTCACTCGCAGCCCACAACAGGAGCCATAGAACCAGTGGCCATGCCAGTTGGGGCTTAATCGTCGCCAACGCAAGCAGTCCTCCCGCCAACAAAAGCCAGCCGCCTGTAATGGAGGCGCCACACGCAGCGAGCATTCCCGCCACCAGCAAGCTCAGTTGTTGCAGCTTGATGCCCTGCACCATGGGCCACCAGCCCAGTACAAGCACGATGAGAATCAGCATGGTTCCGAACGATGCCTTCCAGCGCAGGATCGAGAGCCAGAGCAAAATGCTCCCGGCGGCCAAACCCACTAATAGCCATCGGAAGCCGATCTTCACGGCATCGAACGGGAGCTCCACCGTAGGCGCTAGCAGAAACACAACGTAGACGGGATAAGCGAATCCCTGCTGATCTTTGGGATCGTTGGGGCGCGCCGGATCGAGCGGCCTGCCGTAGTATCCCTGCTGAATCTCGCGCGTGACCTCTGCGCTATAGGGATTGCGGCCGTGTTGAAGCAGTTCGCGCGCGCCCAGCCACCGGGGGTACAGGTCCGAGAGATTGCCGCGCGGGCGGCTGTGTACGGCCGCATCGGCAATTTGTTGTGTCCTGAGAATCCGATCGACGTAGAACCAGGTGCTTGCCGAGGCCACGACAGCAAGGGCGAGTCCGAGCACGAACGATGGGCGCATTGGCAATGTGGAGTGCTTTCCGTTCCAACGTCGACAACGAATCCGGATTCAACCGCTTCATGTTACAACTGTGTGGCACGACACCCTTCATGCGCTGGCGCATCGCAGTCTCGGCCGCAATCGGCGTTGCCACGGGCGCACTGTGCTGGTTCCTGATGAAACACCTCCACCAGGACGCCGCCGACTTCCGCTGGGCGTTGCATCTTGCACATCGCTTGCTGGCCCGGCAAAACCCCTACGATACGCCGTTCGAGCAGTATCCGCTCACTGCGGCGATCTTCGCAGTTCCTTTCGTTCGCTTACAGCCTGAGCTGGCGGCGGGGCTCTTCTGGGGAATCAGTTCTTCCCTGCTGGCGTTCGGACTCACGCGTCACGGCTATATCCGGCTACTCATCTTTTTCGCGTACCCGTATTGGGCGGGCATTCTCACCGTGCAGTGGTCTCCCCTTATCGCAGCCAGCGCGTTCTTTCCACTATTACTGCCCGCAACGATGGCTAAGCCGCAAGTCGGTCTGCCTGTGTTCCTGACGCGCCTGAGCCGCCGCGGCCTGTTGGCGTGCGCGATTGTGGTACTGGGGAGTCTTGCCGTAATGCCCCACTGGCCCTTACTGTGGCTGCGACAGATTGGGAACTATGAGCATTTCTTCCCGATCCTTGTCCTTCCTGGACCGCTTCTTCTGCTCGCCCTGCTGCGATACCGGGATCGCGATGCGCAGCTACTTTTCTTATCGGCGCTTCTGCCGCAGCGCTGGTTTTTTGACAGCTTCATCCTGTGGTTGATTCCGCAATCGCGCCGCGAAATCATCTGGACCGTCTTCTTCAGTTGGGGAGCTGGGACATGGCGCTGGTATCACACTCCGCGCAGCTTCAATGAGGTCGGAGTCTGCACCGTGATCTTGCTCTATCTGCCTATGTTGGCGGTCGTGCTTCTGCGCAAGTCACGGACCAAGGTCGCTGATTCTGCCGGCAGTCTGGCTCCCCGGTGAACGGCTGGACTCCACAGCTCATGAACCTCTCAACCGACAGCCCGATGAAACCACGCTACTGGCACTACTGGATCAGCCTGCTGATGTGTCTGGCCGTGGTCCCGGTTCTGCGCAGCCAGCACCTTCCGCTCAAATTCGATTGGATCACCCTCGGAATCGCATTCTGGTTTCTTCTGGCGGCACAGGCCATCTTCGTGGCAGCAGTCCTCTGCGTGATCGGGCGGCCTCGCGAGCAAGTGCTGGGGCCCTTCCTGGCACGTTATCGACAAGATCCGCTTCGCATCATTGCCTTACTGGTCTTCTTGGCCATTCTCGTCTGGGTCACCACTTGGGCGAAGGCGTTGGTCGTGAGCGTTGACGCGGTCGCTCTGCTCGAACTTCTCCACCGGCAAAAGACGCCAGGACTGCGCCACGCCGCGGCTTCCGTGTTCGCCCCCGCCGCCTACCTGTTTTTCGGATTTCTGATGGTCCTGGCGTACAACTGTGTCATCGTTTCGTGTCGCTTCAACTTTGCGACGGACCCGGCTCTGGCCGCCATCGATCGCTGGCTTCTGCTCGGCCGCTCGGTTTCTGATCTCGCGCACTGGTCCGTGCAGACCTTCCCGATTTCTTTTTTCCGAGCGCTCGAGTTCATCTATTTCGGGATGTTTCCGCAGATTGGAGCAGCCCTCATCTTTGTCGCTCTCTGTGAAGGCCGCGGACGAGCCCTGCAGTTCGTGGGGACGATCCTGATGTCCTACTATCTCGCCCTCGCCATTTTCTACATCTGGCCGTCACAGGGACCGTATTATCTTTGTCCCGCGCATTTCTCGCGATTTCCTGCCAGTCTTCAGGTATACAACCTGCAAAAGACGTTGATTCGGGATGCGCTGGCACTCTGGCAGCATGTGCCCATTTCGCGCATCTCCACCGACTACTTCATCGCGTTGCCGTGCATGCACGTTGCGCAACCGATGGTCGTGATCTGGTTTCTGCGCCGCTGGAGACGTATCGCGCTGGTACTCGCCGCTTACGACCTGCTGCTGATCGCCGCAATACTCATGCTTGAACAACATTATGTAGTCGACATCATCGCCGGCTTCCTGGTAGCTGGCCTTGCCATCGCGATTACGGGCGGCCCGCTTCGCAGCAACTACAATCAGCTGGCTCCGACACGATCCGGGGACTGGGCATGAGGAACTCTCCACGGATCCGCAACGCGGTCTGGTGGCTGCTCCTCAGCGTGGTCTCGGCCGGGAGCATGGGTTATTACGTCGGCGAGATATGGAGCGCCAACCAGAGTCCGCATTTCAACGATTTATACGCGCCCTGGTGGGGAGCGCACGAGCTTTTGCTCCGCCGCCGTAATCCCTATTCCCCGGAGGTCGCTCACGAGATACAAACCGTGATCTACGGCGCGCCGGCGGTCTCAACCTCGCCGGACGATCCCTTAAACATCGCGGGCGGATTCGCGTATCCGCCTTACGCGGCACTACTGTTATGGCCAACCCTCCAGCTTTCGTTCTCCGCTGCTCAGAAGGTGTTCTTATCGGTCGCGGGCGTACTGACGCTGTTCAGCGTGGCGCTATGGCTCCGGGAGTTACGAATGAGTCTTACGCCCTTGAAATGGATCACGATTGCGCTGTTTGCTCTGGGCAGCTTCCCCACCTGGCAGGCGTTTCAGTTGCAGAATCTTAGTCTGATCGCGAGCGCATTTATTGCGATCACACTTTTTCTCGTGATCGAGGACCACCTCGTTCTGGCAGGAATCTTCTTGGCGGCGTCTACCTTCAAGCCCCAATTCACCATCGCGTTGATTCCCTGGCTGGCTCTCTGGACCTTGGGCGACTGGCGCCGGCGACGGTCCTTAGCTTGGGGCTTTGTCCCCGCCATGTTACTGCTGACTGTCGTGAGTGAATGGCTGGTGCCGGGGTGGACGGGCAGTTTTCTGAGGATCGTTCGCGCCTATCGCCACTACACTTACGGTCATTCTTTGCTCGACGTTTGGTTTAGCCCGACAGGGGGAGCGGCGGCCGCAGTTTGTGTCTTACTCACAGTCCTTGTGGCCTGCGGAAGGTACCGGTCGCAAGTCGCAGATTCCCCCCGATTTCTTCAGGTTACCAGTTTGGTACTGGCGGCGACTGTAGTGATCATTCCGACTCTGGCTCCCCACGCGCAGCTATTGTTGTTGCCCGGGGTATTGTGCCTGTTTCGCGATCGGACATCGTTGCGGTCGTCGGGATCGCTCAAGCAGCTCGTTCTAGCCGCGATATGGTGTCTCCTGGCCTGGCCGTGGATTGCGGCCTTCGGACTGCTCCTGGCGGCAATGCGGTACCCGGCGCACGAATTGCTGCGCTACTGGGAAGTTCCCGTTTATACAAGTCCTCTGCTACCGTTGGCGGTCCTAATGGGTTTAGGGTGCCTGCTGTTCCCTCCTCCCCAGCCTCTTAAGCCCCACCTTGAGCTACCCTAGAGGGCTCCCCAAACTGGACGATTCGGCCCTCCTCCAGCTCGCCGGACGGCTAACCCGGAAGTAATCCTTTTTGCCGCGAGTATGCAATAAATTACGTCTTTTTCCGGAGTTTGCAGGGTATGATTACCGTTAGTCGGGCGGGAGAATCTGCGGCAGATTCTGCTCGGACGTTTACGGGTGCGTTCCCACCCGGTCTCGGAAATAACAGAAATTTAAGGAGTCGCCCATGGAGCTTGTACGCAGATTATGGCTCGGCCAGGAAGGACAGGACATCGCTGAATATGCTGTTATGCTGGCAGTGATCCTTGTCATTGTCGTGGGAACCGTTCGACTCATTGGGTCCAACGCCAATAACGTGTTTTCCTCGGTCGCTAGTTCCATCCAGTAGCGCACACACAGAACGGCGTACAAGAACCCGGGCCGCCGTCGCGCCTGGCGGCGGGAGTTTTGGTTTCTAAGGGAGCAACATGAACCGCACACGGTTGTTGATGATCGGAGTTCTAGCACTCGCGCTTGGCTTCTTAGCAAGTGTGTATGTCTACAGGAACTTGCAATCGGGAACCCGCTCGGCCGATTCCGGGGTCGACGTGATGGTTGCGGCGGACGACCTGCAGGTGGGGGCGAAAGTAGAAGAGCACGACATAAAGATTATTAAGATTCCCGGCGCTGATCTGCCCCCGGGTGCGCCGCGGAAGCGCGCCGACGTACTGGGACACGGTGTGATCGTCCCCATTTCCAAGGGCGAATTCATTCTGCCGAACCGGTTGGCTATCGAGAATGCCGGGTCGGGCCTTCCTTCGCTCATCCCTCCCGGCATGCGCGCCGTTTCCGTGCGGGTGAATGAAGTCGTGTCCGTAGCTGGATTCGTGACGCCGGGGACCCGCGTTGACGTCCTGCTGACGGGAACGCCGGGCGGAGCCGGCGAACAGCAGACCACCACCGTTTTGCAGAACATTCTGGTGCTTGCTTCTGGCCACACACTGGAGCGAACCTCGACGGGTGAGGCCCAGACTACGGCCGTCATCACACTCGAGGTGTCACCTGACGACGCCGAGCGCCTCACGCTCGCGAGTTCGGAAGGACACATACAACTCGCGTTGCGGAATCCGCTCGACACCAAGCAGGACGAGGTACCATCCGCCAACTCCAGAGGCCTGTACAAGGGCATGGCCGCCCCGGCGCCGCAGCCGGTCGCTCATCACGCAGCGGCGAAGACGGTCCCGCCGCCTGCTCCACCGCCGTCCACCGGCATCAGCGTTGAGGTCTATCAGGGCGACAAGAAGCCAGAAATTGTGAAATGCTCGGAGGAGAATTGCGGCTCCAATTGAGCAGGATGAGTTCGATCTTCCACGCTGGACAGAGCATCACCCGTTTCCTCACAGGGAGAGGAATCTGAAAATGAAAGTTCGCACGTCTTTGCTCGGGGCTTTGCTGTTCGCCGCCTTCGTTCTTCCCGCGCTTTCAGAGATCATGCAACAGGCGGACACCGCCGGGCAGGCTCCCCCGCCGACTGGCACCCCGACCACGACGCTGCCTGCGCAGTCGCAGCCTCAAGGATCGGCACCGTTGCGTGTCATGGTGGGCAAGTCGTTGCTCATCAACACCACTGAGAGGCTCAGGCGTATTTCGGTCACCGACCCTGCCATTGCTTATCCCCAAGTGATCACGCCTACGCAGATTCTGGTGCATGGGAAGTCTCCGGGAGAAGTTTCGCTGCTGATCTGGGATGAACTGGAACGCTCGCGTAGCTTCGACCTTCGCGTCGATGTGGACGTTAGCGCTTGCGCCGACGAGGAGCGTCGCGTGTTCCCCGACGAGCAGATCACGGTCACACCTTCCCGAGCCGCTGTGGTTCTCTCCGGCCACGTTTCCACGGAAGACGTCGCCAAGCGCGCTGGAGAACTGGCCAGCGCCTATTCTCCGAAGGTCGTGAACGTGCTGACCTTCGGGCCGGTCGGTTCGCAGGAGGTCTTGCTGCAGGTAAAGTTCGCCGAAGTGGACCGCACCGCGCTGACTCAGATGGGAATTAACTTCATTTCCACAGGAGCCGCGAATACGATCGGCACCGTGACTACGGGACAGTACGGCGCCTTCGGGGCTCAGACCCTGACTCCGGGCACGCCAGCTGGCACCGGAACCTCGACCACCATCAACAACGTCTTGAATCTTTTCGTTTTCCGTCCTGACATCAACTTCGGCGCCGTTATTGAAGCGCTTGAGAATAAGAGTCTGCTGCAGATTCTCGCTGAACCCAATCTGATCGCGGTCAATGGCAAGGAAGCCAGTTTTCTCGCGGGAGGTCAATTTCCCTTCCCCATTGTGCAACCGGGCGCAGGTTTCACCGCGGTAACGATCTCATTCAAGGATTTCGGCGTGCATTTGCAGTTCACCCCGGTCATCATGCCGAACGGGAACATCCACTTGAAGGTAGCGCCGGAGGTGAGTACCCTGGACTTTTCCAACGCGCTGACCATCTCTGGATTCACCGTGCCCGCGCTGAGCACGCGCAAGGCGGAAACTGAATTTGAAGTGCAGGATGGACAGAGCTTTGTCATCGCGGGCCTCATCGATAACCGGGTTACTGACATCTGGAACAAGATTCCCGGCCTCGGCGATATCCCGATCCTGGGGAATTTCTTCCGCAGCAAGAGCTTGCAGAAGAGCAATTCGGAACTCATGGTCTTGTGCACGGTGCGCCGCATTTCTCCCAATGGGGAACTGCCCGCGCTGCCCAAGAATCCTCAACCGTTTATTGACAACAGCAAGTTTGACAAAGGCAAGTAGGCTGCGAGTCCGCCAAGTGAAGGTGGTACAGAGTTTCTAATAAGTGGGTAGGCTTCGGGACTTGGTGATGCCAGAACTGTCAGTCGTCATTGTCGCTACGGACAACGAGCAGCGCGCGGTACTGCAGGTGCTGGTCGACGGCACCAGTGTGGCGCGCACGGTCCACACCTGCGCAAGTTTTCCGGTGGCTGCTTCGGATCCGGTGACCCGGCGGGTGCGCACCGCCAATCCTGACGTGACGCTGGTCGACATTCCCGCCGACAATCCTCCACTGGGTCTGCGCGCCATTGAACTCCTGCACCAGGAGATGCCGGACGCCGCTATTTTTGCCATCGGCAATCTGAACCAGCCTCAGGTCATCGTCAATGCCATGCGCGCCGGAGCGCGTGAGTTCATTGAACGTCCCACCAATACGACCGACATGCTGGAGGCCTTTGTCCGCCTCACGACCGCGCAACGCCGGGGACGGCAAGAAGGGATCCGCGGCAAAGTCTTCTCGGTCATCAATGCGAAGGGTGGAAACGGCGCCACCACGGTAGCGGTCAATCTCGCACTGGCTCTGCAGTCTGCCTATGGACAAACCGCCCTTGTAGACCTCGCGCCTCTCGGCCATGCCGCGCTGCACATGAATCTGAAGCCGGTCTTCAATGTGGCCGACGCCACCCGCAACCTGCACCGCATGGACGCTTCCCTGCTCGAAAGCTTCATGACGCGTCACAGCGGCGGGTTGCAATTGCTGGCTGGAACCAACGTGCCCGCGGCCGTGGATCCTTCGACCGCGGAGTTTGTCCGTCTCTTCGACATGCTGGCGACGCATTACCGTTACGTAGTCGTCGACGCCTCGTCACGTTTCGACGCGGCCAGTCGTCTCATCGCGAGTCTTTCGGAAACCGTTCTTCTGGTCGCCTGCAGCGACGTCGCGTCACTGTGGAGCGCCGCCCGCGTTCAGCAATATCTGGGAGAGAGCGGCAGTCGCGAGCGTGTCCGGCTGGTGTTGAATCGCTATCGCAAGGTGCCGGGCTTCAGTGAAGCGGACGCCGAGACGGCGGTCGGGGCCAAACTGTTGTGGCGGATCCCGAACCAGTATTTCGCCGTATCGGGCGCAATCGACCGCGGCACTCCAGTGATGGACCAGAGGACTTCCGAGATCGCCCGCTGTTTCGCCGGACTGGCACAGGAGTTAACGCGCAATGACGCCGACGTAAAGCGCGCGGCGTGGTCGTTATTCAAGTCAGTTTAGGAATTAAAGGCAACGGGTTTAGGAAACAATGGCAAATCTTCAATCGTTCGAGCGCACCGATTACCAGCAGGTAAAAGCCGACCTGCATCGCAAGATCCTCGATCGTCTCGACCTCGAGAAACTCGGTAAAGCCTCGGGCGACTCGGCACGCGATGAAGTGCTGGTGGTCATTCGTAACGCCGTCAACAGCGAAGTTGTGCCGCTCAGCTTTGCCGAACGCGAGCGCCTCTCGCGCGAAATCCTCGACGAGATTTTCGGCCTTGGACCACTCGAGCCGCTGCTTAAGGACCCCACCGTCTCCGATATTCTGGTCAACCGTTTCGACCGGGTCTACGTGGAACGCGCCGGCAAGCTGGAACGCACAGCGCTGTCCTTCAAGGACAATTCGCACCTCATGCAGATCATCGAGCGCATCGTCTCGCGCATCGGCCGCCGCGTCGACGAATCCTCTCCCATGGTGGACGCCCGGCTGGCGGACGGCTCGCGCGTCAACGCGATCATCCCGCCGTTGGCGATTGATGGGCCATCCCTCTCCATTCGCCGTTTCGGACGCGAGCCCGTGACCGCGCGGCAGATGATTGAGAACCTGACGCTCACCGAGTCGATGCTCGAGCTGCTGTCGGCCATGGTCAAGGGGCGTCTCAACATCCTGGTGTCAGGCGGAACTGGCGCCGGCAAGACGACTCTGCTGAATGTGCTTTCCGGATACATTCCCAACTCCGACCGCATCGTCACCATCGAGGATGCCGCCGAACTGCAACTGAAGCAGGAGCACGTGGTCCGCCTGGAAACCCGACCACCCAACATCGAAGGCAAGGGTGCGGTGCGGCAACGGCAACTCGTCATCAACAGCCTGCGTATGCGTCCCGACCGCATCGTGGTGGGCGAGGTGCGTGGCGAAGAGGCGTTCGATATGTTGCAGGCCATGAATACCGGTCACGAGGGATCGCTGACCACGGTCCACGCCAACTCCCCGCGCGACGCCATAGCCCGCGTGGAAAACATGGTTTCGATGGCGAACCTGAACATTCCCGAGCGCGCCGTGCGCCATCAGATTGCATCCGCCGTGCACGCGGTGGTGCAGATCGCGCGCCTCTCCGACGGAACGCGCAAAGTCATCACCGTGTCGGAGATTACCGGCATGGACGGGGACCTTATCGGCATGCAGGATATTTTCAGCTTTGACCGCACCGGCACGGACGAGAGCGGCAAGGTTCGCGGCGCATTCCGGGCAACCGGCGTGCGTCCGCAGTTTGCCGATCGCTTAGCAACATCCGGAGCCCGTCTGCGGCCGGCGCTGTTTGAATCAAGAACTGAGGTCTAGGGACTGATATGCCCGCAGCTCTGATTGCCCTTCTCGTGTTCGCCGTGGTCGCGCTCGCGGCGTTTGCCGTGGGCTCGATGTTCGACCAGCGTAACGCCCGCGCCCGGCTGATCAAGGAACGCCTGGCCAACGAGCGCAAGGCGCCCGAGCTCGCCGCGGAGGAAGAACTCGCCCTCTTGCGGGACGAGCAACTGAGCGGGATCCCCGCGATTGATCACTTACTCCGGCGGTCCGCCCGGGTCAACGATATCCAAAAGATGCTGGCGCAGGCGGGGATGTCCGTGCGCGCCGGAAACTTTCTCGGGATCTCCGCGCTGACCGGAGTGGTTGCCACCTTCCTGGGTTACGGTCTGAGCAAGCGGGTCGAAATCGCATGGGTGGCGATGCTGGTCGGGTTCGTGCTCCCATACTCCTACGCTTCGTACCGGCGCAACAAGCGCTTTGAGAAATTCGAGGAACTTTTTCCGGAGGCCATCGACACACTGGCGCGGGCCGTTCGGGCCGGGCATGCCTTCACCACCGCGCTCGAAATGATCACCGACGAAGTGGCCGAACCGGTCTCGAGCGAGTTCCGCCAGCTGTACGAAGAGCAGAAATTCGGCATGCCGGTGCGCGATGCTCTCATGAATCTGACCGAGCGCATGCCCTTGGTCGACGTGAAATTCTTCGTGACCGCGGTTATGCTGCAGCGCGAGACCGGCGGCAACCTGGCCGAAATTCTGGACAACTTGTCATACGTCATCCGCGAGCGGTTCAAAATTCAGCGGCAGGTGCGCGTCTATACCGCCCAGGGACGTCTGACGATGGCACTGCTGATGGGGATGCCACCCATCATCGTCACCGTGATGCTCCTGTTGAATCCGGCTTTCATTCGCCCGTTGTTCTCTGACCCGATCGGACACACGCTGCTGGTCGCCGGGATCACACTGCAAACGATTGGATACTTCGTGATCCGCAAGATCATCCGGATCCAGGTTTAGTTAAATCAGGTTTAGTTAAAGCAGGTTTAGTTACGCAGGTTTAAGTAAAGCAGGTATCGTCATGCTGTCTCTGATCTTGGTCGTCGTCGTATTTGTCACCGTCGTGATGGCCGTCCTCGCCTTTGGAGCGGCGGTGGTCACTCCCAGTTCGGTGCTGGGCGCTCGTCTGCGAGCACTGGGCGGGCAGCAGCAACCGGTGGAAAACAAGCCTGCGATTCGGGAGCGCATCGAGCAGGCGATGGGTCCGATCAGCAGGGCGCTTCCGCTTTCGCCCTCGGATGTATCCCGCACGCACGCCTGGCTGATTCAAGCTGGATTCCGCGATGCCATCGACGTTAACTACTATTTCGGTGCACGCGTTCTGATGGCTGTGCTTGGATTTGCCGGGGTCGTCCTGTTTTCCGGATTCGACAATCTTTTCCTGCTTGTGGGCATACCCGGTCTCGGATTTTTCCTTCCGCGCTTCATCCTGAAGCGGATGATTAAAGACCGGCAGCATCGCATTCGCCTCGGCCTGCCCGATGCCCTCGACCTCACGGTCATTTGCGTGGAGGCAGGTCTCGCGCTCGATCAGGCTCTGACGCGCGTGGGCCAGGATCTGCACCATGCTCACCCGGATCTCAGTGATGAGTTCCAGTTGGTGAACCTCGAGATGCGCGCCGGAAAGCCCCGCGCCGAAGCCCTCCGTAACCTGGTGGACCGCACCGGGGTTGACGATATCCGTTCGCTGGTTGGTACACTGATTCAAACTGATCGCTTCGGCACCAGCGTTGCCCAAGCTCTCCGCGTGCATTCCGACTCGCTCCGCACGGAACGCCGGCAACGGGCCGAAGAACAAGCTGCAAAAACCACCATTAAAATGGTCCCCCCACTGGTGATATTTGTTCTGCCTTCGATCATTTTTGTCACGATCGGTCCGGCAATCATCGAACTGTTCCGACAACTCGGGCCCGTTTCCGGCGGGCGTTAGAAGGCGGCGCAAGCGGCAGCACAGGACTGGGGAGCATTTGTATTTTATGGCGGTTTTTTCCTCGCACGGACAGGCCTTTAATCAGACCCGTCAGGCGTACCTCGCCACGGCCCTGGCGGTGGCCGACACGCACTGGACCCGGTTGCGCGGCCTGCTTGGACTCCGCTCCAGTGACTTCCGTAATGGCTCCGGCCTCTGGCTTGTCCCCTGCCACGGCGTTCATACTCTGGGCATGGGATTCGCCATCGACGTGGTTTATCTGGATCGGATGATGACGGTCATTCATGTTCAGCGCGACTTGCAGCCTTGGCGCTTTGCGCCGGTCCGGACGCAAGCGGCGTCCGTACTGGAACTACCCTGTCGCACTGCGGCCGAGACCAGAACTGCGGTGGGCGATAAAATTGAAATAACGATCGAAAAGGATGGTAAAGTACCGCCCTCGTGACTGAAACCCTCCAACTCGAAGAGCCCGTCGAACTTCACGACGCGCCCAAATTGCTGGTCGAATGGTCGTCGTCGCCCTGGCGCGAGTTCGTCGGCTCCATCAGGCCTGCCTTGGCGCGTTCAGAACGCCGCCTGGCGGGCGAGGCTCCTTTCGGATTAGTCCCCTTGCGCATCATGGTGCCTTCGTATTTGCTGGAGGCCTTTTTAATTTTCGCCGCCATCGCGGTGCAGGTGAAGATCGCCGAGTTGCGACCCTACGTCGCGCCCAGATTTTCGCGTCAAGACGTGATCTATTACAGCGGCGACGAGTTACCCCGCACGGAGGATCTCGGCGGAGCTGAGGCTGGCACCACCGGCCGCGCCGGCGGCGACGAAGCGCACCATCGCACGCAAACTATCAAGATTGCCCGCGGCGGCTCTCTGGTTCCGAAGGTGGTGGATGCACCCAACCTGAAGCTTCCATTCTCGCGCGACGCGGTGGCGAACCTGCTGGCCGTCAAGCCGAATCCGGGACCCCCGCCCGTGGAAGGATTGCGCTCGACCCGTTCTGCGCCGAATCTGGCAACCGCGTTAGTCGCCCCGGCTCCGAATGTAGTCCGCGACTACACTCGCAACGGAATTCAACTCAATTCGGTGATCGCTCCAGCGCCCTCGGTGTCGCGTGACCGATCACTGACAGCGCCCAATCTCAGCGCTACTCTGATACCACCGGCTCCGAACGTCTCCAGCGACCACACTCTAGTAGCTCCGGCTCTGGCTCCAGCCATGATTCCGCCTGCGCCCAGCGTTTCTCGTGACCGCACGTTGAATGCTTTATCACTTAACGCGTCGGTGGTAGCGCCAGCTCCGAGCATTGCCCGCGACCGGGCACGATCGACTCCCTCCCTCGCTGCCAATGTGATTCCGCCTGCGCCTGGAGGAGTAAGCCGGGAGACTTCGAGTTCGCCTGTACAGATGATCAACCCGGCGGTAATCCCGCCTCCGGTCTCGGCTCCGGAGCGGGATTCAACGCGGAATCCCAAGCTGAGTTTGCAGGCACCTTCCGTGATTGCTCCGCCACCCTCGGCCGACGTCTCGCAAGACCTGCACCGCATTGCCAGCGGCAGCATGCCGGATCCGTCGAAGACGGTGGTACCTCCGCCGCCCTCGCAAGCGAGTAGCGGATCCTTCATGAGCAGCTTGATGGGAAAAATCTTTGGGGCCACCGAAGTGGTGCCGCCTCCGCCAGCTGTTCATGGGAACGGTCCGCGCGGGAGTACAGGGACCTCGCTTTCGGCCAACGTCGTCCCGCCTCCGCCAAGTGTTAGTGCGAACACGCCTGGGGGTAATACGCGGGGAGCGCGCAACGGCACGGGGACCTCGCTCGGCACGAACGTGGTCGCTCCGCCGCCCTCCGTTGGCGTGTCCGGTGGCACCGGCACTCGCTCTTTGGCAGCGTCCTCTGGACCGACATTGGGCGCGCCGAGGGTGGTTCCACCTCCGCCCTCGCTGTCCGGAGCCGGTGGCGGCACTGGCAGCACCGGCGGGGGCGCAGGGGCCCCCGGCGGCACCTTGCTCGCTAACAATATCGTCCCTCCACCACCGTCTGTTGGAGGGGGAACTGGGCCGGCCGGCTCCGGGCTGGGCCGCAAAGGCACCGGCCTCGGGGCACCGCTGGACGCGGGCACGGGCCTGGCTCCTTCCACCAGCGGCGGCAGCGGTGCCAACGCCGGCGCGGTGATTTCCAGCCAGCCTGGCCCTAAGATTGGACTACCCAGCAGCGGCGGCACCGGTTCGCTTGCCATGTCTCCCACGGGCGGAGACAAGCCGGGCCTCGGAGGGACTGGTGGCGGCACTAGCATTGGCCGAGGCGATGGTCCCGGCAGCGGCATGAATGGCGCAGGCACTGGCGCTGGCAAAACAGGCTCCGGACACGGCTCGGATCCGAGTGCGCGAGCAGGCATCTCTCCCGTTGCGGGTACGGGCGGCGCCGGAAACGTGCCAGCCGGCACTCCGGCGGTCCGCGGCGTCGATATCAGTGGGGGCACCAGCCAGGTCACGATTCCAGCTTTTGGGTCGGATTCTTCCGGCAGCGATCCGCAGAGCCCCGGACATTCCGTAATCAAGCAGCGACAGGCCCTTGGAGTAACCATCGTGGCCACAGCAACTTCCGGAGGAGCTTTCGAGCCTTACAAGAATCTACTGAAGGGCGAGAAGTACACCACGTATTTCGATACTTCTCTGGGTACGGTCGTCATGGAATTTGCCGATGAGGCTGCCACTGGAAATCCTTACGGTGCGACCCTCACCGCCCCAACCGCGATACGCACCGATCTGGCCGACGGTTTGCCGCACGCTCGAATGGTGGTCGCTTGCACTCTGGATGCTTCCGGCAACCTGAAGAACGTCCGCGTCCTCGAAGCCGGACCTGCGGAGATGACCGCAAAGATTCTCGCCGCCCTGCAGAGCTGGAAGTTCCGGCCCGCCACGCGCGGCAACCAACCCGTGGAAGTCACTGCCATCCTGGGCTTCGGTGTGGACACCAACGATCGCTTCTAGGGCAGCTTAAGCTTTGCTCCCGGGTTACATCCGTCATGCCCGCATCCTCCATCCGTTGATATTCAGTCCAACGTTGCCGATACCCATGAAAGGGCGCTGCCCGCCTAGCCTAGATCACGGGAGTGAAAATGGATTTCGACGAAGCCGTCGGCACCCACAGCAAGTGGAAGCGCAAGTTGCGCCGCTACGTAGCCAAACACGACGGCAGTCTGCGCCCTGCTGACGTTAGCCTCGACCACAAGTGTGTGCTGGGACAATGGATCTAGGGCGAGGGCGCGACCTTATTCCTCGCTCCCGGAGTACACCCAACTGAAATACGAGCATGCCCGCTTTCACATGGTCGCCGCGGAGTTGGGGAGGAAGGCGAACTCCGGGAATCCATCGGCGCCGAGATGGCACCTTGCTCCAACAGTGAATTCTCGACAGCGTCGGCGGCTATCGTGGCCATGAAGAAGCGGTGGTCAGGGTAGGGCGCTTCTCTCGATCGAATTACTTCACGCTTCGCTTAACCCGGCGCCGCGACGGAGGAATCACACTCTTCTCCGGACGCTCCTTCTCGATGGGGTCCGACAGTTTGTGCAGGGGCTTGTCGCCAGCGGACGAGAACTGCCGCCCTGCGGCCTTCACAGTCAGTCCCTGCGCCGTGTAGATCGCCTCGCTATAGGTTGTTCCCGAAATGGCCGATGCCATCGCGAACACTCCGTGGGGTACGCCGTTGGTGAAGGCGGTGGCAACGTAATCTCCCACCATCAACCCGTTCTGCGAATTCGCGAGCCAGCTCAGAAACATCGGCCCGGTGAGAGCGGCCGGTGTATTCCACGTCAAACCTCCATTGGCCGACGCAATGTAGCCTACGAAGAGTTGGCACGTCGACATGGTGCAGTCGCTCTGCGAATAGTAGTAGTAGTGCAGCGCCACGTGGGCCGTGGGACCCGAAGTCGCCGGATCGATCCCAATCCCGGGAATGAAATGATCCACGGTGCTGGAGGTGTCATCGATGGGAACTCGTGTCACCGCGCTCCAAGTCACGCCATCGGTCGAAGTGCTGTACACAAGATCGTTGGTCGAGCAGTTTGAACGGAACCGGCAATCCTCCCATACTGTCCAGACTGTTCCCGCGCCATCCACGGCCGCCGACGGCAGCGGCCCGCTGCGGATTCCTCCGGCATCGGCATGAAACTGCAGGTTCGAGATGGGGACGGATGCAGTCCAACTCTGACCCCCATCGTTCGAACTGAATGCCGACATCACGTTCGTCTCAATCGGCACGACCACCGTGCCGTTCGGTTGCACCAGAGGCTGGCCACCGACCCCTACTGCCTGATCTGCAGTCGGCATCGGCACTCCCCATGTGAGGCCACCATCCGTGGAAGTGCTCATCAGAATCTCATTCACGTTGAGGGGATCGTCCCACTCTACATAACAATTGCCATAATGCGGGCTGCTGGCCCAGCTGTCGCACACAATCCAATTCTTGTCGGAGCTCTTAGAGGTCGCGTCGACGCTGACTGGATTCTGCCAGGTCAACCCATCGGTAGACCGGCTCACGACCCCGGCGGGTGTCTGCGTATTCGAGAGCGGCAACGAAGCGATCATCCACACCCCATGCTTCGCGTCGTAGGCGACAGCGGGATCGCTGGCGGCGTCGTACGGCCCCGAGCCTTCCCCGGCCGTCAGGGCCGGCAGAAATCCGTGGCTCCAGGTCGTTCCGCCGTCAGGGGAAGTCGCCCACCCGATGTCGGTCGCGCCTCCCGGAACGATGCGTCCAGTCTGAAACGCCGCCACCAGTGTGTTTCCGTTCGCCAGCATGTGAGGCTCAACCTCGGTCGCATGCTGGCCCGGGCCCACCGTATACGGATCCGAACTGAGCTGCATCAGGTTCGGCCCCACCGGATTCGTAGGCTGCGTGACGGTGGAGGAAGGGGACGACGAAGGTCCCGAGCAGCCGGTGAGCACGAGCGTGAAGGCAAAGACAGCACACATAGCCCATCCCCGGGAACTAGGCCTGAATTCTTTAATCATGCGATCGGATCATGCGATGCAGGGTGAAGCTTCTGGGACGATGCTCATCATCTTCGGAATCGGCGGTATGCGCAACCGAATTCATCGGCTGGGAGCACGGTCTGTATCTTCCCGGCTTTGCCCGTTCCGTACAAACACGATCGCCACGTCATCGGAATAGACCGAATTCCATCCCGGAGTTTCGCTTACCATCGCTGCAAGCGCGGCCCTTCTCGGCACTAGCAGGCAAGAGTGCCCTTTGAGCAACCCCTCCCAGCCCGGTTCCCCGCGCACCATCGCCAAATAGAATCTCAGGTGTGGCTCGCCATACATGTCATGCCGATCATCGATCACAACCTTGTTGTGAGGATAGAGCCGGTAGATCAGATAACCACCCCAATAATCCACACTGAGCACCGGAACCTTTACGCCACTTTGCTGAATAAAGTTCACGGCCTCGACCGGCATTTTCTCAGGGTCGAAATGTGCATTCATCAAAAGTGCGGAGCCTGCGCGCCCGCCGTTGGCGGCGAGCAACAGAACCACCGCGGTGGCGAACATTGGCCAGAAGTGACCGCGCAAGTGCGAATCGACCGCACTCATTCTCCGCACCAAGCCCCAGGACTTCAGCGAAGGCAGCACCGGCCCGACAATCAGAACCAGGAAAACGGAAGAGAGGGGAATGTTCCGCGAGGCATACAGTCCCGCATATACCGCGAACAGCGCTAGCAAAATCTCGCTGAGTTTCAGCTTGCGAGCACCAGCAGCCAGAGCCGCGATGGCGATCAGCAGGAGCGCGAGAAAGCATCGCTGCGCGATGCCGTGGAAATTGGGCGACTGGAACTCATCGATATGATCCATCAGGAAACGGTTGGAGAGATAACGGTAAATGTGCGCGTGCAGTTTCCATCCATACGGACTGATGAAGCTGGCTGCGATCGAGAGCAGCCCTACGCCGGTTAACTGGCGCACGCGCTGCCCCGACGCGATCTTCTCGAGCGCGTCCTGGAGGCCAGTCTCCCGCATAGTCATCCATGTCCAGAGCGACGCCAGCCAATAAATCCCCAACAACACAAATCCAAGCAGAAATCCACCATGCACATTCACCCACAGCAGCATTGACAGCGGCAATGCCCATAACCATCGACCGCGCTGACTTCGCAGTCCATTCCGATCTGTGGAATCGAGAACCCAGAACCATGCGAGAGCGAAGAGCCAACTCAACACGTGCGGACGAGCCAGAAAGTGAATCATCGACGCCGACATCGCGAGTAGCGTCAGCAGCAACGCAAGCAGCAGGTTCGTCCCGCGCGACACCGCCAACCGAAACGTCAAGGCAAACACCGTCGCAATCACAACCGCGGTGAGCCAAACCACACCATTCAACCCGCACCACGCTTCCAACTGCCCCACGGCGATGTCATACAACCATTCCCAGGCGAACCAGTGCAGCCAGAGACTGGAAGAGAACGAATCGAATCGCGGGATCGTGTGCGTGGCGAGAATCTGCTGGCCGTTTCGAATGTGCCAGCCGATGCCTGCGTCGCCCAACAACTTGACGGAAAGAGGTGTAAACACAAGCACGCCTAGGAGCGCGAGAAAGATCAGGTCAGCGACCGATGGCATGACCCAGCGGAGCCACACAGAGTAAGCGATCGCCTGAGGAGGGCGCAGCGAAGAACTTCTGGAACCGTCTGCCATCGCGGTGAATCTTATAGAGGTGGGGGCGATAACAGCAAGATGACGAGCAAGGCCACACCTCGGGTCGTGATCGTCGGCGCGGGCTTTGGCGGCCTGAACGCCGCGCGCGCACTGGCCAAGGCAGGGGTGCAGATCACGGTCATCGACCGCAAGAATCACCACACTTTTCAACCGCTTCTTTACCAGGTAGCGACCGCGGGACTTTCGCCGGGAGAGATCGCCGCGCCCATCCGCTCCATTCTTCGCTCGCACAAAAACATCGAAGTGCTGATGGCGGAAGTCACCGGATTCGACCTTGATCGCCGCATCGTTAAAACCTCCGAGGCTGGCATTCCCTATGATTATCTGATCGTCGCCGCGGGCGCTCGCCACGCCTACTTCGGCAACGACGAATGGGAGCCTTACGCTCCCGGCCTCAAGACGATTGAAGATGCGCTCGAAATCCGCCGACGCGTGCTCCTCGCCTTCGAGTTGGCTGAGCGACATGCTGCCACGGGTGAAACCTCGGCTCCGCTCAACTTTGTGGTGGTCGGCGCCGGGCCTACTGGCGTCGAACTGGCCGGCACTCTCGCCGAGATATCGCGTCACGCGCTGGCCCATGAATTCCGCTCAATCGATCCGTCCCGCACGCATATCCTGCTGCTCGAAGGAGGGCCGCGCGTTCTTCCGGCCTATGCGGAAGATCTGTCGCGCAGCGCTCAGGAACAGCTCAATCGCCTGGGAGTCGAAGTCCGCACCTCGACCACAGTGACTCAGATTGACCCGGGCGCTGTCCATGCCGGGGACACTCGTCTGCCCGCCACGGTGGTGCTGTGGGCGGCGGGAGTCGCGGCCTCCCCGCTTGGCAGGTGCTTGGGCGTACCGGTGGATCGCGCGGGACGTGTTCTGGTGCAACCCGACCTGAGCCTTCCCGGCTATCCGGAAGTATTCGTCATTGGCGATCTCGCAGCGCGGAAAGACGAGCACGGCAAAATGCTGCCTGGCGTCGCTCCGGTAGCGATGCAGGAAGGCCGCTTCGTCGCCAAAGTGATTGGCGAGGAACTGGAATCACGCCCGCGCACGGCTGCCTTCCACTACTGGAACAAAGGCAGCCTGGCCACGATCGGCAGGGCGGCAGCGGTCGCCGAGTTCGGCCGCATCCACATCTCCGGCTTCATTGCCTGGCTTGCCTGGCTGTTCGTCCACATTCTTTTCCTGATCGGATTCCGCAATCGGCTGTTGGTGTTCATTCAGTGGGCGTGGTCCTATGTCACGTACGAACGGGGCGCGCGCTTGATCACAGGCAGCACACATTTGCCGGGTTGGGCTGCCGATCCACACATTTCGCCGGCCGACGCGGAGCCCGTACCCCAAGAAATTCGCGCCAGCGCGGCCAAATAGAGGGACAATAGCTGTGGGCCTTGGATTGGGACTGACACGCCTCCAAAGTTGGTCTAGCTGCACACAAGGCAATGTCCGTGTCATCCTGAGGGAAGCGAAGGACCTATGCACTCTTCATCGAAACTGACCGGCTCGAAATTGCGTCTAATCATCAGCATCGCAACGGTTGTACTCTTCTCGTTTCCCGCTCGAGCCGAAGTCCTGAAGGTTGTCGTCAACGACACGATCCAGCCCATTAGCGAGGAGTACATTGCCCGCGCCATCGACGAGGCGCGCCGGCGCGGAGATCAGGCTGTATTGATCGAGATCAATACGCCCGGCGGCCTGGTGAGCTCGACGCGAGAGATCATCGAGAAGATCTCATCTTCTTCGGTGCCGGTCATCGTCTACGTGACCCCTACCGGTGGCCATGCTGGTTCTGCTGGAATATTCATTCTCGAATCCGCCGATGTTGCAGCCATGGCTCCAGGAACGGCGGCCGGAGCCGCTCATCCGGTCACGCTCATCGGTCCGGTCCAGGTCAAACCGGACGACGAGATGAACCGGAAGATCGAGAATGACGCCGCCGCCCTCATGCGGTCCGTCGCATCCAAACGCGGAAGAAACATCGAAAGCGCCGAGAGTGCGGTCCGGGAATCGAAGTCCTTCACCGAACAAGAGGCTCTCGCCGGGCATCTCATCGATTACGTCGCCTCGAGTCCCGAAGACCTCTTCCGCCAGATGCAGGGAAAGACGTTCAAACGGTTCGACGGGGCATCTGCTTCACTGAACCTCACGGGGCAGCAGATTGTTCCTTTTGACATGACTCTCAAGGAACACATCCTCGACGACCTCATGGACCCGAACATCGCCTTCCTGTTGCTAGCCATTGGCGCGCTTTCGCTCTACGTAGAGTTCAATCATCCCGGGGCAGTCATCCCGGGCACGGTCGGCGTGGTCTTCATCCTGCTCGCGGCCTTCGCACTGAATTTTCTCCCCACGCGGTTCGCTGCCCTAGGATTGATCCTCGGAGCTTTCGCACTGTTCGCGGCCGAGGCGAAGTTCGCCACCCACGGAGTCGCCACCATTGGAGGAATTGCTCTGCTCACGCTGGGTGGCCTGCTTCTGGTCGATTCGCCCATCCCGGAAATGCGCGTGCACCTGCTGACCGCGCTCGCCGTTAGCATCCCGCTAGGATTGATCACTGCGTTCCTGATGACCATCGCTCTTAAAGCGCGGCGCAACAAGGTGGTCACCGGAGCGCAAGGTCTGGTAGGAGAAACCGGTGTCGTGCAAAGCGCGCTCTCGCCGCAGGGCAAAGTCTTCGTCCACGGCGAACTTTGGGACGCGACTGCCTCCTCCGCTTTGCCCGCGGGGCAACTCGTGGTCGTACGCCAGATTGACGGCCTGACGCTCCAAGTCGATCCGCTGGGCGCGTCTCCGCCGCCGGCGAGTCCTGCGCCGGCGATTCTTTAACCGCAATTGGAATAGACAATTTGGATATACAACGAGGTGCTGCCCGAAGGGCCAGATCCTTCCCTATTTGCGCCCGATGGCAGGCCCGGCCACAGCCAGAAGGTCGACTTGCAGGCTCGTAGAGTGGAACCCTTCAATCGTGGTGGAAGGAAGTTTCCCGGAGGCCGCCAGGATGCCAACCGCTCGGTTCTTGCCCGCCTGCTTGGCCTGATGGAGGCCGCGATCGGCTAGAGTGAGAACTTCTTCGTATGTGATGGCACGCGGATTATCGAGAAACCATGGAAAGGCAGCCCATCCCAGGGAACACGTATGGTACGTCGTTTCTCCCGATCCGGCGAGGTTAAACGGCGTATCGGCCACCGCCGCCAGTACCCGCTGGGCGAGCAATTCGGCCTCGGCACGATCCGTGTACCGCGACACAATCAAAAATTCCTCTCCGCCCCAGCGCACCAGAACATCCGAGTGACGAATGGAAGAACTGAGGCGGCGTGACATTTCCACCAGGACCTTGTCGCCGACGTCGTGTCCATACTGGTCATTCACTTCCTTGAAATTGTCGGCATCGATCAAGTAGAAAACCAGATCGCGGGTGTGCGGGTCGCGGCCATCGGCGTGAGCGCGCAAAGCCTGGCTCACGTCCGATTCAATGGTCGCCGAGAAATAGCGGCGGTTGCGCAATCCGGTCATGGGATCGGTGAGCGAAGCTTCCTGCAGCACGATGTTGGTGCGCCGCAACTCCTGGTTCAAGCGGCGATGCTGGATGAACAGCAGAAGAGCCATCAGAAACATGGTCGCCAGCGTGACCACCACACGGAAATCCGCGACTCGGTGCGGAAGGTGGGGATCGAACAGAGCGTAGAGCGCAATGATGGGCAGCGAAAGGACCGCCAACATAGCCAGGTTCGCCATCCACGAACCGTACGATTCATCGGCCGCAGTCTCAAGGGTCGGAGAGAGGCCCGGTCCCAGCAGCGCTACCGCGGTGAATAAGGCAAAGGAACCGGAGTACGGAAGGTCATACCAGCTGCCGGTGAAATAGACATTTCTCTCGATCGCGTTGTTAAGAACATAGAACCAGACGCCATTGAACGCGAACGCGCTGCAAAAACAGGCGTAAAGCGTTTTCCAACGTCCTGAGCTTTCGCGCCAGAAGAACAGCAGGACGCCAACGATCAGGATCGTCTCCGCTCCGGAGAGAAAATCGAAATTGCGGTTGTATGCGTCTTCGTTGGGCCAGATGTACTGCCAGCAGATGACGAACGACACATAGAGGTAAAGCCACCAGAGCAATAACAGAAGAAAGTCCAGCACACCGAGCCGCGCGCTGCGTTCCGAAGGCTGTCGATGAGGACGGAGCAGCAGTCCGGCCATCATGGGCGCTCCTGCCAGAAACAGCAGGGCGTCTGCGGGATACATGCCAGGCAGCTTTTTTTTCAGGACCAGGTCAAAAGTGATCCACACTACTTGGTCGCCGAACCACAGCGCCCACCCCGCGGCCTGAAGCATCCAGAACCAACGCGTGCGGCCCTTGCTGTCCACCCCGAGGGAAGCGAATGCAAACAGGGCCAACAACATGAGCAACCCGCTCACCAGGTCGCTGATCGCGATCTGGGCGGTGCCGGGGCGGAGGAGCAGACACCCCGCCGTCAGCACGGCCATGAGCGCCGCGGCAGCCCGCGCAAAGAGTTTTGACAGACTACGGCCGTTCAACGGTTTCCACCTTCGCGAACGGATTTACCCCTTAGCCCCTGTGGAATACGTGACCCGGTAGGTCTGCCCGTCAATTTCCTTGCGCAGATCCTCCCAGATCTTGTCCGGCATTTGGAGGAACACCTTCACGATTTCCGGATCGAACTGGCGTCCCGACCACTTCTCGATTTCGGCGCGTGCCGCCTGCAGCGTCTGCGCAGGACGGTACGGACGATCGGAGGTAATCGCATCGAGAGTGTCGGCGACGGAAAAGATGCGAGCTCCGAGCGGGATCTCATTGCCTTTCAGATGGCGGGGATAACCGCTGCCGTCGAAGCGCTCCTGGTGAGCGTACACAATCTCAGCAGCCTCGGCGAGGAACGGGATTTTCTTAACGATCTGATACCCGTGGTAAGCGTGTTCCTTCATGATCGTCATTTCGTCGGTTTCAAGTTTCCCCGGCTTATTCAGGATTTTGTCGGGGATGGCCATCTTTCCGATATCGTGCAGAAAAGCTCCGCGCGCGATGATCGTGATTTGCTCGCGCGGCATGCCGAGAGCCTGCGCAATGGCGATCGTGAACAGCGTCACCCGCCGGGAATGACCCTCGGTTTCGCGATCTTTTAAGTCCAGCGCGTCACCCAAGGCCTCGAGCGTGATGTCATAGGAACGCTCCAGGTTGGCCATCGCGGCCTGCAGTTGATCGGTGCGGGCCTTGACCAGGGATTCCAGGTTCGTCTGATAAGTTCGGTTCTCTACTTTGAGGCGCCGGTTCTCCAGAGCGCGGCTGACTGTATTGAGAAGTTGTTCGCGCTCGAAGGGCTTCAGAAGATAATCGTAGGCGCCATTCCGAATCGCCGCGAGGGCGACAGAGATGTCATGCACGGCGGTAACCATCACGACCGGCATGTCGGGATACTTTTCCTTCGTGCGCTCCAGCAGGCCAATGCCGTCCAGGTCCGCCATCATCAAGTCCGAGAGCATCAATTCAAACTCTTCTCCGGAGGTGAGGACCGCAAGGGCTTCCATGCCGGAAGCTGCCTGTTTACAGGCATATCCGGCAGTTCCGAGCATGGAGGCGACGATTTCCCGAATAGGTTCTTCGTCGTCAACTACGAGAATGCGATCTGGCATGGGGATACACGAAAGTCTATCGGCGATTGTAACTCACACGCGAGATGCCGAAAGTAATCAGTCAGGTCCCGAAACTCCATCGAGAAACAGCCGGGGCATGATATTCAAAAGCAAGGAAGAGGTACGTCCGCGAAGCGATGAGCGAATCCCTTTGGTCGATCTGGAATTCGGCAGCGAAGCTTGGCTTAGCCAAGCCCACGGCAGCAGAATTGGCTCTGCTGATCTTGCTGGGCGCATCCGTGCTCGCGCTTCGCGCTTGCCGAGAGAACTATTTCAAAGTGTGGGTTCTGGGTTGGACGGCCTTTGTGGCTTCGCGCCTGGCCGAGCATTGCTTTGCGGCAAAATTACCCGCGCCGTTCGATTTGGTGGCTGTGCAGGCAACATTCATGCTCGCGGTGGGATTGCTGGCGGGCGCAGTTCTGCTCTACACCCGCAGCCGGGATCTGCTGCTGCCGTTAACCGTGATCACTCCCATTCTGGTGGGCTTTGCTGGCGCCAGAATCCTGCTGTGGCCGGATTCCCTGCCCTTGCGCGTGGCCGCAGAAGTCGGTTACCGGATCATCCTGCTGACGGCGTCGATTGCACTGCTTCGTGCGCGGCGCGGCCGCTGGGAACCGTCGGCGTGGTTGCTGGCTTTGTGCCTGCCGTTCCTTCATCTTTCCTGGTCGCCCTTCACCGATCGCGTGCCCGCAGCGGCTTTCCTCGCGGCCGAAATTGCGCTTGCCCTGAGCATGCTGCTCGTGGTGCTCGACGGGGCCCGGATGCGCACGCGCAGCCTGCGCGCGGTGCAGGCCATCACCGCCAGCGTAGCCAGTGCTCAACAGTACGGGAACGTAGTTCAGTCCGCGGTCGAGGAATTGCAGCGGCTGACCCGGACCAAAGCCACTTGGTTCCGTCTGCTTGAAGGCGGACACCTGGTCGCGACGCACGCCGTGGGGCTTTCCTCCGATTTCCTGCGAGACGCAGGGTTCGCCGAGATCAACGACGACATCCAGAAGCTATTGGCGCAGCCTGGGCCGCAAGTCACCACCCGGGCGGCGGCTGGTCCCGAACCTGAGGCATGTCTCGAAACCGAGAAGATTCGTCAGTTGGTGATGGTACCGGTCGTGGGCAACAAATCGCCGATCGGATTGTTGCTACTGGGCAACTCCGGGAGCAGACAGTGGACCCCGGAGGAACTGGAGTTTCTCCAGTCCTGCGCGAAGCAACTGGCAGTTGCGGTCGAGAACTTCCGCCTGCTCGAGCAGGTGCTGCGCTCGCAGCGGCAGTGGATCAATACGTTCGATTCGATCCACGACATCATCCTGGCGCACGACGCCGATTTCCGCATCATCAAGGCGAATCAGGTTTTGCTTGAACATCTCGGCCAGGCCGCCGCGGATGTCGTCGGCAACTCCTGCGAGTCAACTTTGCCGCACGCTTTCGGGGAATGGACCGGTTGTCCCTACTGCGCCATGGGCGGGGACGAGGAATTTACCGAAGGCGCGGACCCATGCTTCGGCGGCTTCTCGGTGGTTTCGACTTCTTCCTACACCGAGCAAGGTAGTCCGCAGAAAGGCACCATTCACGTAGTCCGCGACATAACGGACCGCCGTTCCGCGGAAGAGAAATACCGCCTGCTCTTTGAGCAAGTCCAGGAAGGCGTCTACGTCGCCAACCCGGCGGGCCAACTGATTGACTGCAACGACGCCTTGGTGTACATGCTGGGCTATAGCAAGCGCGAAGAATTGCTGGTTCTGAACTTGGATTCGGAAATCTGCGTCGACTCCAAACAGCGCGAGGCCTTCCGCCGGGAAATCGAAGGTCAGAATTACGTGCGGAATTTCGACGTCACCCTGCGCCGCAAGGATGGCACACTGCTTCTGGCAGTCGAGAGCAGCTTCGCCACGCGCAACGCGGCCGGCGACATCGAGCGCTACCAAGGCTTCGTGCTCGACATGACGGAGAAGCGCCGCGCCGAAGATGAGATGCGGCGCCGCAACCGTGAATTGAACGCCCTGAACGCCATGGCCGTGGTCGCCGCCCAATCCTTCGACCTCGACGAAATTCTGAATCTGACCTTGCGCCAGGTTGTCACTCTATTTGGCGCCGAGAGTGGAACGGTCTACCTATCCGATAGCGACACCACCACCTATCGCCGGCGCGCTGCCTGGGGCCCGCGCAGCCGCGACAAGATGCGGACCGCTGAGATTTGCTTTACCGAAGGCTTTGGCGATCTGGTCATGCGCTCGCGGACCGAAGTCGTCACCGCGGAATATCTGCCGCACCTGCCGCCCAAAGTTGCGGAATTCGTGCGCTCCGAGGTGGACCGGTCCTGGATCTGGGTACTTTTCTGGGGTAAGGACAGTCCGGTCGGCATCATGGGACTGTGCAGCCATCTGGGATACGAATATTCCAACAACGACGAAAATCTCATGGTGGCCATCAGCCGGCAGCTCGCCACCACCATCGAAAAAGTCCGCCTCTACGAAGAAACTTGCCGTGCCTACGAAGATCTGCGCAAAACCCAGGAACAGCTGCTGCAGAGCGAGAAGATGTCTGCCGTAGGACAACTGATCGCCGGCGTCGCCCATGAACTGAACAATCCGCTCACTGCGATTCTCGGTTACGCGCAGCTTCTTGAAACCGAAGGTCTCAACACGCGCGCCCAGGACTACGTCGGCAAGCTGTTCAAGCAGGCGCAGCGGACGCATCGTGTGGTGCAGAACCTGCTATCTTTCGCACGCCAGCGCAAACCGCAACGGGACGAGGTCGACATCCGCAAGGTGCTCGATGAAACGCTCGCGCTGCGCGACTACGACCTCAAGATCAACAACATTAAAGTCGAGCGTGAAGCTCCTTCAGAACCTGCTCTGGTGGTTGCCGACCCCCATCAGATCGAGCAAGTGTTCTTGAACATCATTAACAACGCGGTCGACGCCATTCTTGAGACCGGTCGGACCGGCAAGCTTAAGATCTGTATCTCCTGCTTCGGTGGACACGTTTGCACGCAGTTCTCCGACGATGGCGCCGGAATCAAGGATCCCAAGCGGATCTTCGATCCGTTCTATACCACGAAAAGCGTAGGCAAAGGCACCGGACTCGGCCTCAGCATTTGCTACGGCATCGTGAAAGAACATGGCGGAGACATCACCGCCAACAATGCTCCGGAGGGCGGCGCCGTCATCGAAGTGCGCTTGCCCGCCGTCGTCTCCGCCCAGATCGAGCCCGAATCAGCCAAACCCGCGCCCCGGCTGCACGAGGGCGCCATCCACGGCCGCGTCCTCCTGGTAGAGGATGAAGAGGCCGTCCTCGAATTTGAGCGCGATGTGCTGGCTGGCGCAGGAGCCACCGTCGTGACGGCCAAGACCAGCCAAGATGTGAAAACTCGTCTGCTCTCCGAACCCTTTGACGCCCTCATCATGAATGGCAAGATGCCCGGTCAATGGAATGCCAAAGAGTCCCACCAGTGGCTCAAGGACAATTGCCCGGGGATGGACGCTCACGTCCTGTTCACCTTCTCGAGCGGACCGGGCGACGAGCGGGCCTTCCTGCAGGAAGGCAGTATTCCCTACCTGGTAAAGCCCTTTGAAGTCGCAGAACTGATCGCTCAGGCTCGTCGCTTGCTGCAAAAGGCGCAGGCCGCAGGCTCCGGGGCGGACTAGCTGCGCCTTCCAACCACCCCCCTAATTGCCGAGTTTTCCTCTGCCCAGGTTGCGGTAGACTAGCTCTACCGAACCCATGTCCCAATTCGTCCACCTGCACCTGCACACGGACTACTCCCTACTTGACGGCGCCTGTGATGTCGAAAAGCTTTGCCAGCGCGTAAAAGAGCTGGGCATGCCCGCCGTGGCCATGACCGACCACGGTAATATCTTTGGCGCAGTCCACTTTGTGAACGCGGCAAAGCATGCAGGGGTGAAGCCGATCGTCGGCTGCGAACTCTACATTTGCAAGAAGGACGACCACCGCGCCGCGCCCGAGGGCGACACCTACAACCACCTGCTGGTGCTCGCCGAGAACGAAGAGGGCTACCGCAATCTGGTCAAGATCACGTCTGAAGCCTCGCTGCACGGCTTTTATTACAAGCCGCGGGTGAGCAAGAAGTTTCTTGCCGAGCATTCCCGCGGCTTGATCGGCCTCTCGGGATGCCTCAAGGGCGAAGTGGCCGAGCGCCTGACCGAGGGCAACTACGACGCCGCGCGCGCGGCCGCCGGCACGTTCACCGACATTTTCGGCAAAGAGAACTTCTATCTCGAGATTCAGGATCAAGGCTTGGAAATGGAGCACCGCATCCATCCCGGCTTGTTCCAGCTCGAAAAGGATCTTGACCTGCCGCTGGTCGCCACCAACGACAGTCACTACCTGTGCGAAGACGATGCCCACGCGCAGGACGTCATGCTGTGCATCCAGACCGGCAAGTCGATTCACGACACGGCTCGCATGAAGTTCGAGGGCAACCAGTTCTTCGTTAAGAACCATGACGAGATGTACCGCGTGTTCAAGGATTCGCCCGAGGTGCTCACGCGCACGCTCGATATTGCGGATCGTTGCAGTCTGCGCCTGGAAAAGGTCGCGAACCCGTTTCCTCAGTTCGAAGTTCCGCCCGGCTACACGATTGACAGCTACTTCGTTCACGTAACCCGCGAAGGCTTCGCCCGCCGCCTCGAGACGCTGCGCCCGCTGCACGAGCAAGGCAAGCTGAAGCACTCGATCACGGACTACGAGCAGCGTCTTGAACGCGAACTCGGCATCATCCAGCAGATGCAGTTCCCCGGATATTTTCTGATCGTCTGGGATTTCATCCGCTACGCCAAGGACCATGGCATTCCTGTCGGTCCCGGCCGCGGTTCGGCCGCTGGCTCGCTCGTCTCTTACGCGCTCGGCATAACCGACATCGACCCACTGCAGCATGAGCTCCTGTTCGAGCGCTTTCTGAATCCCGAGCGCGTGTCCATGCCCGACATCGACATCGATTTCTGCATGAACCGCCGGGGCGAGGTCATCCAGTACGTCACGCAGAAATACGGCCGCGACAACGTTGCCCAGATCATTACGTTCGGCACCATGGCCGCGAAGGCTGCGCTCAAAGATGTTGGCCGCGCCATGGACATCCCCTACGCCGATGTCGATCGCATCGCCAAAATGGTCCCGACCCAGCTCAACATCACGCTGGAGCAGGCCATTGAGGACTCAGCTCAACTGCGCGAGGCGATCGAAAAAGACGGCCAGATCCGCGAGCTGTTCCAGACCGCAAAGAAGTTGGAAGGCATGGTCCGCAACTCCGGCGTGCATGCTGCCGGCGTGGTGATCTCGCCGCGCCCGCTCACCGACCTGGTTCCGCTGCACCGCACCAAGAACGACGAAATTGTGACCGCCTTTGACATGGTCGCCATCGAAAAGATGGGCCTTTTGAAGATGGACTTTCTGGGCCTGACCACGCTCACGATTCTGACTGACGCCTTGAAGCTGATCGAGCAAACGCGCGGCACAGCCATCACGCTCGAACAGATCCCCTTGGAAGATAACGAGACCTACGAAAAGGTCTTTCACAGGGGCCTGACCTCCGGCGTCTTCCAGTTTGAATCGAACGGCATGCGCGACGTGCTGCGCAAGTACCAGCCGAATTCCATTGAGGACCTCACGGCTCTGAACGCTCTATACCGGCCGGGCCCCATCCAGGGCGGCATGATCGACGACTTCGTCGACCGCAAGCATGGCCGCAAGAAGGTCGAATACGAACTGCCTGAGTTGAAGGAAATCCTGCAAGAGACCCTGGGCGTGATCGTGTATCAGGAACAGGTGATGCAGATCGCCAACCGCCTGGCGGGCTATTCCCTGGGTGAAGCCGATCTCCTGCGCCGCGCCATGGGCAAGAAGAAGGCCGAGGAAATGGCGCAGCAGCGCGAGCGCTTTGTCGAAGGCGCAGCGCAGAGAAAATATCCGCCGAAAAAAATTGAGAAGATTTTCGACCTCATGGCCCAGTTTGCCGGATACGGCTTCAACAAGTCGCACTCCGCGGCCTATGCCTTGCTGGCTTATCACACGGCCTATCTGAAGACGCATTATCCCGTCGAGTTCATGGCGGCCTTGCTGACGTCGGTGACGGGCTCAACGGACGACGTCGTCAAGTACATCAATGAATGCCGCGAGATGGGTATTGCCGTGGAAGCTCCCGACATCAACGTCTCCGACGCCAACTTCACCCCTCACGGCGAGTCGATCCGCTTCGGGCTCGCCGCAGTCAAGAACGTAGGCGGCAATGCGATCGAATCGATCGTTGCCGCACGCAAAAAGTTGGGCCGTTTCAAATCGATTTTCGAATTCTGCGAGAACGTCGACCTCCGTCTGCTCAACAAGCGCGTCTTGGAATCTTTGATCAAGAGCGGAGCCATGGATTCGATGGGCCGCCGGGCGCAGCTTATGGCCGTGCTCGACAAGGCGATGGAACAAGCGCAGAAAGCACAGCGCGACGCGGAATCCGGCCAGCACGGCTTGTTCGGCGTTTTCCAGCAGGAAGATGCGGAGTCGCACAACGACAAGCTGCCCAACATCCCTGATTGGGATGAGCACACCCGCCTCGCCGCCGAGAAAGAAATACTCGGCTTCTTCATCAGCGGTCACCCGCTGCAGAAGTACAAAGACAAGCTCGCAGATTTGCAGGCGCTCAACATCGAAGAAATCGCAGCGATGGCCAAGTCCACCGGCAAGGACGAGACTATCGTGACCGCCGGCATCATCGGCAACGTGCGCGTGCTCAAGTCGAAGCGCGGAGATTTCTACGCGCAAGCGACGCTGGAAGACATGTCCGGTTCGATCGACATGATCGTCTTTCCCGAGGCCTACAAACGCATCGGGGATAAGGTCAAACTCGAAGTACCCGTCCTCTTGAAAGCCGGTGTGCGCATCGAAGAAGGCGCCAATCCCAAGATCACGGCGGCAGAAATCCAGCCGCTGGAGGAAGCCAAGGTCCCGCTCCCGCGCGCGATTCGCATCCGCGTGCCTCTGGAGAGCTCCGGCGAGACCACCGTTGACGACCTGCACAAACTCTTTCTGGAGCGCAAAGGTGAGGCCAAAGTGCTGTTCGACGTGGAACGCCAGGGCGATTTCATGGTGGTGATGGAGGCAGAAGGCTATAATGTCATCCCGGACCGCAATTTCATAGCCCGCGTCGAGCAATTGTGCGGGCGGGGCAGCGTCCGCATCATCGCCTAAACGCAAAGCATGGCCGCCACGGAAAAAGCGCAGCAAGAGTTGGAGCAAATCGAGCGCCAGGTCGCTGACCTGGAGTCTCCCGGAGCCGACGATGCGACTCGTCGTCAGATCGCCAAACTCCAGGAGCGCATCGATACGCTGAGGCAAGAAATGAATGCGGCACCCACCGCCTGGCAGAAGACAGAAATGGCGCGGCATCCCCAGCGCCCTCAGTCTCTCGACTACATCGAGCGCGTCTTCACCGACTTCAGCGAAATCCACGGCGATCGCGGTTTTGGTGACGATGCCGCCATCGTTACCGGCATGGCCCGCTTTCACGGCGACGAAGTCCTCATCGTCGCCACCCAGAAGGGCCGCGACATGAAGCAGCGCGTCCACCGGAATTTTGGCACGCCGCATCCAGAGGGCTACCGCAAGGCGATCCGCGTGATGCAGATTGCCGAGAAGTTCCGCCGACCCATATTCACGCTGGTCGATACCGATGGCGCCTATCCCGGCATTCATGCGGAAGAGCGGGGACAAGCCGAAGCCATTGCCTACAACCTACGCGAAATGGCGCGGCTCGAAGTCCCAATCATTACAACGATCATTGGCGTCGGCGGAAGCGGTGGCGCTTTGGCCATCGCCATCGCCGACCGCGTGTTGATGATGGAGAACTCGATTTATTCGGTCATCTCTCCGGAAGGCTGCGCCGCCATCATGTGGCGCGATGCGACCAAGAAAGAACTCGCTGCCGAAGCCATGCGCATCACCGCGACCGACCTGAGCGAACTCGGCTGCATCGACGACATCGTTCCCGAACCCGAGGGCGGAGCCCACCGCGACCACGAAGCTGCCGCCCATCTGCTCGATGCCAGCCTGCAGAAACACTACGCCGAACTGAAAAAGACCCCCACTGCGGAATTACTCGTGTCACGATATAATAAATTTCGTAACATCGCTCAGTTCTACAAGACGGAATCCTGAGTCCGCGAACCTCCTGCGACGTTTTCAAAACAGGTTCCTCCGGGCTACAGGCGGGCACAGGCGGGCGATTTGACGCGACGCGGCGCGGCCGCCGCCCTTATAATGAAATGTTTCCTCCTCTGCAATTCACAAATCACGGGCGACTGGGTTCAGCCCGCTAACTGAAGGTAGGTGTTGGGATGGCCACTACGGATGTCGTGCCCCGGGAATCCGCCGGAGGCCCAGGGCACAAGCGCATCGTCAACGACATGAGCATTCAGGTCGCGACCGTCAACGGTTCCGGCTCGCAGAGTTCAAACACCGTGCTCCTGCGCAGCATTTTCCAGATGGGCGTACCGGTCTCGGGCAAGAACATGTTCCCCTCGAACATTGCCGGCCTTCCGACCTGGTACACGATTCGTGCCAACAAGAACGGCTACATCGGCCGGAAGAAGGAAATCGATTTCCTCGTAGCCATGAATCCTGAGACCGCGCAGGAAGACACCATGTCGCTGGCTCCCGGCGCCGCCGTCCTCTACGACGAACCTCTCGCTTTGCACAAGCTGCGTGATGATCTCATCTTTTACTCCGTTCCCTACGACCAGCTTGTCGCCGCAGTGTGTCCCGAAGCCAAGCTGCGAAAGCTAGTCAAGAACATGGTGTATGTCGGCGTCGTCGCCAGCCTGCTCACGATCGACATGGTTGAAGTCGAAAAGGCTATCCGCAAGCAGTTCGCCAACAAAGTGAAGGCCGCCAATCTGAATCTCGCGGCGGCCCAAGCTGGCTTCGATTACGGCAAGGCGAATCTGCAAAAGCGGGGTGCCTTCTACATCGAGCGCATGAACGCCACCGCCGGCAAGATCATCATCGACGGCAATGCCGCCGCCGCTCTCGGCTGTATGTTCGCCGGATGCACCGTGGTTACGTGGTACCCGATCACGCCGTCGTCTTCGCTTGTCGAGACCATGATCGAATACATGAAGGAATACCGCATCGGCCCCGATGGCAAGGCGACCTTCGCCATTGTGCAGGCCGAGGACGAACTCGCCGCGATCGGCATGGTCATCGGCGCAGGCTGGGCGGGAGCACGCAGCATGACCGCAACGGCTGGCCCCGGCATCTCGCTGATGTCGGAATTCGCAGGACTCGCGTACTACGTCGAAGTTCCGGGCGTGATCTGGGACATTCAGCGGGTAGGCCCTTCCACGGGCCTGCCGACGCGCACGTCCCAGGGCGACATTCTTTCCACCGCATTCCTCTCGCACGGAGACACCAAGAACATCATGCTGTTTCCCTGCTCCGTGACTGAATGCTTCAGCATGGCACCAGAAGCTTTCAACTTGGCGGAGCAGTTCCAGACGCTGGTCTTCGTCATGTCCGATCTGGATCTGGGCATGAACAACTGGATGTCTGATCCGTTCGAATACCCCACAACGCCAATCAATCGCGGCAAGGTGCTCAGCAAGGAAGATCTCGACCGCCTCGGTGGATTCGCGCGTTACAAAGACGTCGACGGAGACGGTATCGGCTACCGCACCCTGCCCGGAACCATCCATCCGGCAGCGGCCTACTTCGCGCGCGGCAGCGGCCACAACGAGAGAGCCCAGTACAGCGAGCGTGCCGACGATTTCGAAAACAACATGGAGCGCCTGAACCGCAAGTTCGAAACCGCGCGCTCGTTCGTTCCGCGGCCCGAGATCACGAAGGGCAGCAATGCCAAGATCGGCATCATCGGCTACGGAACCTCGCATTGGGGCATCACCGAGAGCCGCGATCAACTCCGCGACGAATACTCCATCGAAACCGACTACCTTCGACTCAGGGCTTATCCTTTCACCCGCGAAGTGCACGAGTTCGTCGAGCAGCACGACCGCATTTATCTCGTCGAACAGAATCGCGACGCGCAAATGCTCACGCTGCTGAAACTGGACCTCAAGCCCGAGCTGACTACGCGCCTGCGCAGCATCGCTCACATCACGGGACTGCCACTCGATGCGCGGTCCATTACAGACGAACTGACCAGCATGGAGGGTAAGTAGATGGCAACCACTCCCACCGTAGTGCCCGGAGCAGCCGGACCGAAGACCAACCGCATCGGTCTCACCGTCATGGATTACAAAGGCGGCAAGACCACGCTGTGCGCCGGATGCGGCCATAACGCGATCTCCGAGCGCATCATTGAGTCCATGTACGAGATGGGCGTGCAGCCGGAGTTGCTCATTAAGCCCAGCGGCATAGGCTGTTCCTCGAAAACTCCCGCCTACTTCATGAACCGCTCGCACAGCTTCAATGCGGTGCACGGGCGCATGCCTTCGGTTGCCACCGGGGCCCTGCTTGCGAATCACAAGCTGATTTGCATCGGCGTCAGCGGCGATGGCGACACTGCCTCCATCGGCGTCGGACAGTTCGTCCACCTCATGCGCCGCAATCTGCCGATCATCTACATCATCGAAGACAACGGCGTTTACGGCCTCACCAAGGGCCAGTTCTCAGCCACTGCTGACCTGGGCTCGAAGTTGAAAACCGGCGTAGTCAACGACCTCCCGCCGATCGACACCTGCGCGCTGGCCATTCAGCTCGGCGCGACGTTGGTCGGCCGCTCGTTCTCCGGCGACAAGCGCCAGCTCAGCGCCATGCTCAAAGCTGCGATTGCGCACAAAGGCACGGTCATGCTCGACGTGGTCTCGCCCTGCGTCACCTTCAACGATCACGAGGGTTCGACCAAATCCTACAAGTACGTGAAAGAGCACGAAGAGACCCTGCAGGACGTCAGCTTCGTTCCGCACTTCGAGGACATCGACGTCGAGTACGATCCCGGCACGACCGTCGAAGTCACCATGCACGACGGTTCGCGCCTGCACCTGCGCAAGTTGGAAGAAGACTACGACCCGACCGACAAGATTCGGGCTATCACCCGCCTCACCGAAGCCCACGACAAGGGCGAAGTGCTGACTGGCGTGTTCTACGTGAATCCCGAAGCTCCCAACTTCATCGACATGTTGAATGTCGTGGACCAACCGTTAGCCACGCTGCCCGATTCAATGACGCGTCCGGGTAAGCAAGTACTCGACGCGGTGATGGAAGAGCTTCGCTAGCGCGAGATTCGCCCGCAACCGGATTGGACCCCAAAAGGAAAAGGCCCTCTCCTGAGAGAGGGCTTTCCACTTTGACGCCTCGGCAAGCTGTTCTACCCAGTTTTTCGTTTGGGCTCGCCGCTATGTTCTGGATTTTGCCCAGGTTCGGGAAAATCGGAATCTGCATCCTTCAACATCGGGTCCTGGTCGCGATGCCCTAGCTGTTCTTGCAGGCCAACATTACCGGGGATCTTGTGATCCTCTGTTTCCGTGGCCCCCTTCGCTGTATCCTGATCGTGGGTGCTATATTCCATGATTCCACCTCGTACAATAATTCCGTATGAAAGCAGTTTAATCCTGGAGCTTTCCGAATAATATAGCTATAAATTTAGGAGAAGGTGGTCGGAGAGAAGGTATATGAGACGGTGGTCTTCAGTACTGATGCTGTGTGTTCTGTCCACTGCGTTTGGATTGGCGGAAACACCACATGCCATCCTCACTCCGGTGAGAGCCAGCCACCACCGCGACAAGCGTGTACAACGCCATCACGCCCACAAAGCCACAAAGCATCACGCTCCGAAAAGGCCGCACCACCAGGGCGCGTAGCTGTGTGCTCCTGCAAGCGGCGCCATCTTGTGAATTACCTTCCCGTGGTTGGAACTCCCAGCTTCCGAAGCCTATCCCGCGCCTGCAGCGCTTCCGGCGAATGCGGGTAACGCTGGATCAGGCGTCTTAACTCGCTGACCCCGTCATCCTGCTTACCCAGTTCGATCAGAGCGAAGCCCTTTTTTAACTGCGCTGAGGCAGCTTTATTTCCGCTGGGAAAGTTTTGCAAGACCTGGTCGTAGTTCTGTGCCGCCTGCTGGTAGTTTCCCTGGCGGAACTGAATTTCTCCGAGATAGAAATAGCAGTTCCCCGCCAGATCGGTGTTGGGATAGAACTTGATGTAGTCCGAACATTCCTGCAAAGCCAAGTCGTTCTTGCCGCCGTTGTAATCGCGCAGGGCATTGTTGTAGAGCACGTCGGGCGGCGGAGCCTGCGCCAGTGCCTGTTGCTGCGCTTGCTGCTGGGCCTGCTGCGCGCCCAGACTCTGTTGCGCCGCTTGCATATCTTCCAGTTGCTTGCTGACTTTGGCCAGGCGCGCCTTGAGTTCGTCCATGGTGTCATTGAGCGCCTGGATCTGGCCCGAAAGCTGGTCGATCTTCCCGCCCGCGTCGCCCTGTTGCTTCGCTAGCGTTGCCTGCAGTCCGTTGAGAGCCGCCGCCACCTTATTGACGGCATCGGTGTCCTGCTCGACCAGGTTCTTCATGACGCCCATGCGCTCATCGAAGCCGCGCTGCATGGCCGTCATTTGTTCCTGCAGTTGCTGCACTTGCGTCTGCAGTTGCACCATCTCTTTGCTTACGCCCCAGGCCGGAGCCAACCCCAGCCAGAGCACCAGGAACAACGCGAAAAATGCGGAAACACGATGTAGTCTCATAGATATTCCCTGAACAACCCGTAGTTTAGATGCCATGATTGTCCCACAGGCTGGGATGATTCCGCACAGAAAGGCCCACCGGGAACCGGAAGCCTCAATGGGGACAGCGGCGGCGGCGCACACCGACGCGTCATCCCAGGCAAGAAGCAATGGGAGACGCCGGACGGCGTCTCCCGGCAAGCCTCACTTCTGATAGACGAAATGGCCGCGGCGGTTCTGCTGCCAGCAAGCTTCGTTGCTTTCTGTGCAGAAGGGTTTTTCCTTGCCGTAGCTGATGGTCTTGATCCGGCTGGCCGCGATGCCGCCCGCGGTCAGTGCGTTCTTCACGGCACTGGCACGCTGGTCGCCCAGCGCCAGGTTGTATTCGGTCGAGCCGCGCTCGTCGCAGTGTCCTTCAATCGTGAAGCTGATATTGGCGTGCTGATTGAGGAACTGAACGTCGGCCTGCAACGAAGCCTGCTGGTCGCCGCGAATGTCAGACTTGTCGTAGTCGAAATAGACATCCTTGATGTTCTGGCTGAACAAATCTTCGTCCGTAACCGACGGCGTCGGCGGTGGTGGCGGTGGCGGGGCCTGCGTCACCGTCAGGCGCGCGGTGGCTTCCTGCGTCCCACCAGATCCCTTGGCCGTCAGATGATAGGTCGTGGAATCCGTCGGGGACACGCTTTGCGAGCCGTTCGGTTGCACCGCGCCAATGCCGTCGATCGACACGTCGGTGGCATTGCTGGTCTGCCAGGTCAGCGAGGCCGACTGTCCCGCCTGAATGGAATTTGGAGTCACGGCAATCGATGCAGTCGGAGAGGGTGGTGGCGGCGGGGGTGGTGGCGGGGGCGGAACCGCTTTCTTTCCGCAGGCGCCAAGCGCCAATAGAGCGCTGAGGGCAACGATGAGCAGAAACCACTTCATGCTTTGATGATTCACTTTATTCCTCCCTGCGACCCCAGAAGGCTAGCCTCCAGAGTCAGACGAAGCGTATTTGCTATTTCCAACTCCAATTGGGTTGGGTGTTGCGTCCTGTAAAAGTCAGTTGCTGCACCTTGCTGCCGTCGGCCAGCATCGTCCATATCTGAAGACTGCCGGAACGGTTCGATTGAAAAACGATATGCCGGTTATCCGGCGACCACGAGGGAAAATCGTTCCGCCCGCCATCGTGCGTAAGCTGCACCCACTGCTTGCTGGCGATGTCCATCAAGTAAAGATCCGACGATCCCGGTTCGCCCGGCCCATACTTCCGCACCCAGGCTAGCGCAAGAAACTGCCCGTTGGGCGCCCAATTCGGCGATACCGCGTAGCCTTGATCGGTCATACGCTGCTGGTTGGTGCCGTCGGCCTCCATGGTATAAATCTGCGGCAATCCCGTGCGCCCACTGACAAAAGCGATCTGCGCGTTCGTCTTCCGGTTCCATACCGGTGAAACGTCGGGTCCCTTCGCCGTGGTCAGACGACGTAGATTCCCCCCGGACACATCCGATACATAAATTTCCGATTCGCCCCCGCGCGACGACGAAAACGCCAGCTTTGTCCCATCTCCCGACCACGCCGGGGACAGATTCGTCCCGCCCATGTGGGGGAAACTCACCGCCCGGTTCAGTTCCAGCGAGTACATCATGATTTCCCAGCCGGTTTTGGTGAGGCTACTGAAAGCGACGCGAGACCCGTCCGGCGACACGCGCGGCGACAATGAAATCGAGCCCAGATGCGTAATCTGGTGCTGGTTTGAGCCATCGTAATCCATGGCCCAGATTTCCTTGTGCCCGGTCCGGTCGCTGACAAAGTAGATTTGCGTCTCGGCGATGCCGGTAATGCCTCCGCCCAACCGGAAGATGATTTCGTCGGCAAACTTGTGGGCCATCAACCGCGCCGCCGCATCGCTTGGAGTATCCGTGTATTGCTTTCCAAGGATCTGCGGGGACTGGGTATTCTTCACGTCATACAGCCAGCCTTGAACCGTTAACTTTCCACTCGCCACACCCAGGCTTCCGAAAGCCAGCACGGCTGCATTGGGAGGAGGCACATTCCACGCCAGGAAATTGACGTCCGGCGGCTGGCCCGGAGCCTGCAATGGATAAAAACTCTTCGACACCAGCTCAACCACGCCGGAGACGTCGAGATCGTTCCACAAAGTGTCGTTGAAAGTCTTGAGCAGCGCGGTGTTCTGCGGATCGCCGGTCAACGGCTTGAAGTCCGGGACCGCCAGTCGCACTCTCTCCACGCCCAGGCTCGTGCCCGTCTTGACCCAATCCTGAGCCAGAAGCGCCGAAGAAAGAACGCAGCAAAGGAGTACGAACGTCAACGCTGGGCCGCGGAAACTGCTTGGCCATCGCCGGAAAGTTGGTCTAGCGCTTGCGTCCATCCGTGGGGGGCTGAAACATACGCCGTACGGCAGTATCGTATAACGATATGAATTGCTTTGCAAGGCTTCTTCCCTCTTACGCTCTCTCACCGCTCGGAACGCTCCCTGTTCGCATTGTGCCCCGATTCCGAAGCACGCAGGGCAATCGGTAGTGCTCGGTATTTACCCTGATGGTTCACTTCTTGTAGTCGAACCAGTACTCGACCGAAATTTTCCCGCCGGAGTAATCCTGTGGTAACGGGCCGAAAGTATCAATGCGCTGCAGCGCGCGTACCGCCGAAATGTCCAGTGAGGGCACGCCACTCGATTGCTCCACCTGCACATTCATCGGATGGCCGTCGCGCGCCACGTCGAACGTGATATACACCCGCTGCGCCGACTTGATGCTCGGATCGACTTCGTACTTCAGCCAGTTCTCCGAAACCTTCTGCTGAATCACGCGCACATACCACGCGTACTTGTTTCCAAAGTCTCCGCCGCCTCCGGTGATTCCAAATCCACCCTTGGCGCCGGCGGCGCTGAACGTCCCGTAAGGACCGCTGACCGGCCCGCCTTCCCCAAACGCAACCTGATTATTTTCTTCCTCGGGCGGGGCCTGCGGTTTCTCTTTGGATGCTGTCTCCTGCTTTTTCTTCGGCTTTATTTTCGCGTTCTTGCCCTGAATCTCAATCGCATCCGGCACTTTTTCTTCGATCTTAGGTTGCGACTGCGTGATCCCTTTCGACTCGTTGGCCAGCACGTTCTGCGTCTGGGTGGGACTTGCCGGCAGTGGAACCGTGCTCACCAGCGTGGCGCCGATCGCTTCCCCGCCCCCGCCCGAACCCCAGGTGTCGCCGCTCGTGCGATAGAAAACCGCGGAGTACAGCAGCAACGCAACGGTGATACCGACGTGCAACCCCGCCGACCACACCAGCGCGCGGCCCCAGCGGTCATGCTCGAAATAGATCTCAGCGTTTGCTGCCATTTTGTTCGAGAGGTTGCGTCACAATGCTGACATTGGTAATTCCCGACTGCTTCACCGCATCCATCACCGTGGCGAAGGCGCCGAACGGAACATTTTCATCTGCCCGCACAAAGACGGCCTGGTTGCGCGGATCCCGAATTTTCTGCCGCAACTTGCTTCCAATCTCATTGATGTTGATGGCGTCATTGCCTAAGAAGACACGCTGATCTTTGTTAATGGTGATCACCATGCGCTCTTCGGTAATCTGCCTCACCGTCCGCGTCTTCGGCACGCTGACGTCGATTCCCGACTGCAGCACCGGAGCCGTCACCATGAAAATGATGAGCAGCACCAGCACCACATCCACCAGCGGAGTGATGTTGATGTCGGCCAGCGCAGTCTGCGTGCGCCCGTTGGAAGTAGTGAACGCCATCAGCGCCTCACTTCTGCGGCCGGAGCCTGCGCCTGGCTATGCTCCACCGCGTTCAGCACCTCGAGGGCAAAATCATCGCTGCGCGCCGCAAACTCGCGGATCGACGCCCCGATCAGGTTATAGGCAATGACCGCGGGAATCGCGGCCGCTAATCCTGCAGCCGTGGTGATCAGAGCCTCTGAAATGCCCGGAGCCACCGCGCGCAACGTAGCCGCTCCCGCCGTCCCCAACCCGTGAAAGGCATCAATGATGCCCCAAACCGTGCCAAACAGCCCCACAAACGGTGTTACTGCAGCCGTAATTGCAAGCCACGGCATGTTTCGTTCGAGCCGCGTGATCTCTTCCGAGGCCCCGATCTGCATCCCGCGCTGGATCGACAGCAGATTCCGAATCGTGCCCGACGTCTGCGCCTGCCGCTTGTACTCCTCATACCCGCCTTCGAACACGCCGACCAGAGGGCTAGGCTTAAACTGCTCCGCCACGGCCGCAATATCCTGCAGTCGTTGCGCCTTGCGAAACGCGCGCACGAAGCGCCCGCTCTGCATGCGTGCCCGCCGCAGCAGGCTCCATTTGGTCAGGATGATGGACCAGGAAATCAGGCTGAACACCAGCAGCCCCAGCAAAACCAGCTTGGCCACCGCGCCACTATTGGAGATCATGTCGACGATTTCGCCGCCGACGAACACTGCTAGCAAGGGGAGGACATGCATTGCGTTTTAGGAGAATACCTTTTCTGATTATAGATGAACCCGCTCACGCTGCTTTCCCGCACGTACCCGATCCGCCAACCGATAGTGCACACGCCTCACCGGTTCGCTTCCGGATTCACCGGCGGTGGACGACATCCACGCTGGGAGCGTCGACAGAGTCTGAGATTGACTGCACCTCCATTTTTCGCAGCCAGCCGCACAAGGCGTGCGAGGCACGATGGCTGTTCCGCGCCAGCCGCGCCACTCGAGGCCACTGCCAGGGCCGCACGGCGGCGAACCACGCAAATCGTCCCTCCAGAAACTGCCCGTTGGAATCGACGAAGCGCTCCGTCGACGGGAAATCGAAGTCGAATTCATCCGAAATCACTTTCACCACCGCGAATTCCGCCCCTCGAGCCTCAGCAGCGCGCGCGACCGCGGCCGCTTCCATATCGACCGCCTGCGCTCCAAACGAAGCGCGCAGCCTCGCCTTCTGCTCGAGGTTCGCGACCGATCCGAAGCTGACCAACACTCCTTCGCCGCACCCAAGGTCAACGCTGCTGCCGTCTCCCGCGTTGACGACCCTCCGTGGCTGGACAATGTCCGCCACTTTGAGCCCCGGATCGAGCGCCCCCGCAAAGCCCACGGAATAGACGACCTTCGGCGCATAGATGGCGATCACCGCCTCCGCTGCTCGTCGAGCCGCTTCCGCTCCGATCCCCCCACAGACCAGCACCAAATCATCCTTCTCGAAAAAGCGAAAGTTCCGCCCGTCGTGCTCCTTCTCGCGGACGCGCCAGTCTTTCACCCGCACACGCACTTCGCGTTCCAGCGCAGCCACAATGGCAACCCTAGACATATCCATTGCCCCGGAACCACTCCACCGCCCGCCGCAGTGCTCCTTCGACAGGAACGATCTTCCATCCCAATTCGCGCTCGGCCTTGGCGGAGCTGGCAAACATCTTCTTCTTGCCCATGCGGACCGTATCGACCGTGGCCCGGGGCTCACGGTGCAAGATGCGCCCTGTGATCGCCTCGTCGATGACGCCCGCGGCAAAGGCAAACCCATAGGGCAACTTCACCTTTGGCGAGGGCAGCCCGGTAATGTTTGCGAGCTTATCCAGAATCTGCTTCAGAGTAAGATCTTCTCCGCCCAGAATATAGCGCTCGCCCGACTTCCCTTTTTGGAAAGCAGCCACGTGGCCTCGCGCGCATTCCCTCACATCCACAAGGTTCAATCCCGTTTCCACATAGGCAGGAAATTTGCGCTTGAGAAAGTCGAGGACAATCCGCCCGGTCGGCGTCGGCTTCACGTCCTGTTCTCCGACTGGCGTCGTCGGATTCACCGTGACCACATGCAGCCCGCTGCGCCCCGCCTCGAGCGCAACTTGCTCTGCCATGAACTTCGAGCGCTTGTAGTGGCCGATCATGTCGGCCAGCGAGACCGGGGAATCCTCGTCCGCAGGATGTCCATTGCTGGTGAACCCCATGGTCGCAACACTGGAGGTGTAGACAATCCTCTGCACTCCGTTGTTTCGCGCAGCTTCCAGAATCGCCCGCGTGCCGTCGACGTTGGAGCGGTACATTTCCGCCGGATCGCGCACCCAGAGCCGATAGTCCGCCGCGACGTGAAACACGGTGTCGCAGCCCGACATGGCTTTTTCGAGGCAGCCGGCATCGCGCAAATCTCCGGTAGCGGTCTCCGCCTTGAGACCTTCCAGGTTGCGCAGGTTGCTTGTGGAACGCACTAGGAGTCGCAGATCCGCACCTTGATCGGCAAGAACGCGGGCGACGTGGGAACCCAGGAATCCGGTGGCACCTGTGACGAAAGCCTTCAAGCAGTTCTCAGTTCCCAGTTCCCAGTTCTCAGTCAAAGCCTCATCTCTTGGGCAGCAAAACTGAGAACTGAGAACTAGTTTTGCGCCTTCTCCATCACCTTGGCATACGTCGTCAACGCGAGCAGCGGGAAGTAATCCCGGTAGAGGTGGTACATCAAATAAAACACGCGCGGAAATCCAGTGCCCGTGAAGTACGGCTCATCCCACGACCCATCTTTTCTCTGCGTGCGCAGCAGGTAGGCGATGCCGCGAGCCACCGAATCGCTGCGAATATCGTTGGCCGCGAGCAATCCCAAGATTGCCCAGGCGGTCTGCGACGGAGTGCTGTCACCCTGCCCGCGCAAATTCGGGTCATCATAGGACCCCACGGTCTCGCCCCATCCGCCGTCGGCGTTCTGCACCATGCGTAACCACTCCGCCCCCTGCTGAATGCACGGCTCGTGCAGATCCATGCCGATCGCTTCCAGCCCGCGCAACACCAGCGCCGTGCCGTAAATGTAGTTCACGCCCCAGCGCCCGAACCAGCTTCCATCTGGCTCCTGCTCGTCGCGGATGAACTGAATCGCGCGCTTCACCGCCGGATGATGCTCGTCGTATCCGTAAGTCGCCAGCATCTCAAGAATGCGCCCCGTAATGTCGACGGTCGCCGGATCAAGCATCGCGTTGTGATCGGCAAATGGAATATGCTCGAACACCATCTTGTCGTTGTCTTTATCAAACGACGCCCACCCGCCGTTCTTGCACTGCATCGAAAAGATCCAGTCGATGGCGCGCTGCACGGACTCGTGTTGGTACCGGCCATTGGGGTGCTCCACCCGGCTCAAACCAAGGCAAACCATTGCGCTATCATCGACATCCGGATAAAACTCGTTGTTAAACTCGAAGTACCAGCCACCCGGCTGACCCTTGTTGTTTTTCACCTTCCAGTCGCCCACGGTGCGCACCTGTTTCTGCAAAATCCAATCGGCGCACTTCACCATACGCGGATCATTCGCCGGAACTCCCGCTTCGCCCAGCGCAAACAGCGCATAGGCCGTATCCCACACCGGCGACATGCAAGGCTGCATCCGGAAAGTGTCTTCTTCCTCGATCCCCAATTTCTCAAACTCGTCGAGCGCCCGAATCACCTGCGGATCGTCGAGTGAATATCCCAGACACCGCAGTGCAATGATCGCGTTCATCATCGAGGGATAAATCGCGCCCAAGCCATCGCTCATCTCGAAGCGCTCGAGCATCCATTTCTCGGCACTCTTCAAAGCCACCGAGCGCAGCGGCCGCACGTGCACGCGCTCCAGCCAGTGCGTCATGCGATCGAGCACCAGAAAGAAATTTCGCCACGAGACAAGTTTCTTCGCCCAGTGCAGGTGCATGCGCGATTTCTGCATCCCACCCACAAACAACTCCTCCACGCCCATCTCGCGCGGAATCTTCTTGAACGGCTTCTTGGCGTAGCAGATCGACAGCGGCACCAGAATGGCGCGCGACCACGAAGAAATCTCGTAGATATTGAACCAGAACCAGTTGGGGAACAGCACGATCTCGGGCGGAATCGCCGGAACCGCGTCGTAGTCATACTGCCCGAAGAAACACAGATAGATCTTGGTGAATGTATTTACTTCGGTGACGCCGCCCAACTCCAGAATCTTCTTGCGGGCGCGCTGCAATGCAGGATGATCGGCCGTGTACCCCGCCAGCTTCAGTCCAAAGTAGGCCTTCACTGACGCACTAATGTTCGACGGCCCAGAAGCGTAGATGCTCCAGCCACCGTCCTCATTCTGATGCCGCAGGATCCAATTGGCCGCTTTCTGGAACCGCTCCTGGTTCCCGGTCCCCAGCAGCGTGTGCAGCAAGATGTAATCCGACTCAAGCGTGGTGTCGGCTTCGAGCTCCCCGCACCAGTACCCTTCTTCATGTTGCTGCGAAAACAGAAACCTCCGCGCAACCGCGACCGCCGCACCTACGCGGCTGCCCAGTCCCTCAATTTTGCCGAAGCGAAGCTGTGGATTCGAACCTATGGAAGTAGAGCCTAAGTGAGCATCGGGGGAGTCAGTATTCATCGATTGGCGGCTCCGTTAATCCGCGGTTGCATTGGCCGGAGCGGCCGCGATCGCCTCAACAATCTCCGGTGGAAGCCCGAAGCGTACGTTCTCCGGCATCACTTCGAGTTCCTGCATGTTGTCAAACCCCTTGTGGCGCAGAAACGTCACGGTTTCCTCGACCAGGTGCTCCGGCGCCGATGCCCCGGCAGTCAGCGCAATGGTCTTCACACCCTTCAACCACTCCGACTCAATGTCGTTGCAGCTATCAATGAGATGCGCGTTCGTGCCCAGGTTGCGTGCCACTTCGACCAACCGGTTGGAATTGGAACTGTTTTCCGAGCCCACCACCAGTAGCAAATCGGCTTCGGACGCCACCTGCTTCACCGCAACCTGCCGGTTTTCCGTCGCGTAGCAAATGTCCTGCGCCGCCGGCCCCTTGATGTTGGGAAATTTCCCCTTCAGCGCCGCGATAATGTCTTTGGTCTCATCCAGGCTGAGAGTCGTCTGCGTCAGATACGCGACGCGGTCCGGATCCGGCACACTAAGAGACTTCACCTGCTCCGGCGATCCCACTACCTGCGTCACCATGGGAGCTTCGCCCAGCGTCCCAATCACTTCGTCGTGATCCTTGTGCCCAATCAGGATCAGCGAATACCCTTCCTTGGCGAACTTCACCGCTTCCACGTGGACCTTGGTCACCAGCGGACAGGTCGCATCGATCACGCGTAATCCGCGCCGCGCGCTGTGTTCACGGACCTCTGGAGAAACTCCGTGCGCGCTGTAAATGACGCGCTCTCCGTTGGGCACTTCGTCCTCGCTGTCGACAAAGATTGCGCCCTTGCCGCGCAGTTCCTCGACCACAAAGCTGTTGTGGACGATTTCCTTGCGCACATAAATCGGCGGCCCAAACGCCTCCAGAGCAATGCGGACCACGTCAATCGCCCGCACCACTCCCGCGCAGAACCCCCTCGGCTTGAGCAACAGCAAGGTCTTTCCGTCAGTTTTCGCTAGCCTTTCAGCCATTGAACCCCGCTTCTCCCAATCCGTTTCGTGATGTCATCCTGAGGCGCCTGCTTTCGGCGCCGAAGGACCTGTGCAACCCGGCTGTCCGAAGACCAAGCCGCCCTGAGTTGATTGTTAGCTGCAAGAGCCACCACAAAATCAGTACCTTCAGGGTACATGATCCCCCTTGTGGCGATACTAATAAACTACCGGAAAGTACCGGGATGGTCAACGTAAGCCACAGAAAGCGCAAGGATTAGCAGTGAACGGGGAAATCAGGGCCCCGGACGGGGAGCGCGGCTCGCCGGCGGTGGTGCCTTAGCTCGCCAGTTGCAGCGCTCGCCGCGACTTCAGATCCGTAAGGGTTATTGCGAAAATCTCGTCCGGAGATCCGTCGGCGGCAACACGGACCAGCAACCCAGCCTTCCTATAAAACTCAATCAGTGGTGCAGTACTGCGATCATAGGCCTCCAGCCGCACCTTAATCGATTCCGGCCGGTCATCTTCCCGCTGAAACAGCTTCCCTTCGCAGTGGTCGCACCGGCCTTCGACCTTCGGAGGACGTTCGGTCACGTTGAACACTGCCTTGCACTGCTCGCAAGTCCGGCGGCCGCCCAGCCGCGCCACGATTTCGCTGGCCGGCAATTCGTAGTTCACCACCGCGGTCAGCGCGAGTCGCTCGCTCTCCAGCAACTGTTTCAGGGACTCGGCCTGCCCCAGTGTGCGAGGAAACCCGTCGAGGATAAACCCTCCGCCGCAACGTAGGCAGTCGGCCCGCTCCCGAACCAGCTCCCACACCGTGGAATCCGGCACCAGGGCGCCACGACGCATATATCCCAGGGCTTCCTTCATGGCTGGACTCTGCTCGCACGCGTTCCGGCTCCCGGCCGCGCGGAAAACATCCCCCGTCGAGAGGTGACAGGCTCCCAGCCGCTGGTTCAACAGATCCGCCTGCGTCCCTTTGCCGACGCCCGGAGCTCCCAACAGAACAAGCCTCCAGGGAGTCGAAGCACTCGCTGCCATGCCCTCACACTGAGCCGAGGGGCCCTGCAGCCACGCTTCACGATTCGTGTTTTTTGGGCTCATCCTACTGGCTATATCGGATGTGCACCCGCCCCTCAGTGACGGAAATCACAAACGGTCCATCCCGGGATCACAGTCTTCGTAGCCTCTTTTCCCTGGTATGGCCCGCTCGTGCCACCAGCCCCCCGCCACGTGCCATTGTGATCGCACCCTGGGTATCGGAGGATAGTAACGTCATCGCGCAGACTCCCAGGTCAGCGAACATGTCAGAGTTCAGAACCAGACCGATGGTAGGCAAGGCTCAAGGCCTCGAGAACCCGCAACGGCGCAGGCTGCTGCTGGCACTCGTCCTCCTGCTGGTGGCGCTCGCCGCTGTCGTGCTGAGAGACCAGCAGTTCTGGTTCGACTCCGATCGGTCGACGTTGGAGTCCGATGGACCCGAGCCTGCGGTCGCTTCCAAAGCGGTAGCAAACCCGGTTCCGGCGGCCGCGAAAGCGCAGTCCGTCCCAACGCTCACCGCAAAGAAGCGGATCCCCGCCTCCAAGACCTCCGCCGAGCCGAAGCCCGCCGACGCACCCGTCGTGGCCACCAATCGCACCGTGCTGCCTCCTCTGGACGTCGAAGTGGTGGCCGGCGACGCACACAGCAAGATTCATCCCGGCAGCAACGCGGCGAAGGTTGAGATTACGCATCCAGGAATGGCCGCACCGGCGCAACCCACCACTGCTCTTTCGGCGCCCACCAATGCCGCCGAGCGCGAGCCCATGTTCACCGGAACCGCCCAAGCGTCCTATCCGCTGCTGGCGCAGCACATGAACGTGCAGGGATCGGTGGTGCTACAGGCCCTGATCAGCGCCGACGGCGTCGTTCAGCATCTCCACGTGCTGAGCGGTCCCGCCATCCTCGCCGCGGCAGCCCAGCAAGCAGTGCGCGAATGGCGCTTCAAACCGGTCTTGCAGAACGGTCAGCCGGTAGAGACCAAAGCCAATATCACAGTAAACTTCAACATCAAGGTCGCCGATGGCTCCGAGACTACCTTAGCCGAGAGTCGATCCGACGGCATCCGAATCCTCAGCCGTTAGCTTTAATCATCTGCTCAGCATGTTTGCGCGAAGTCTCGGTCAGCTTCGCCCCGCTCAGCATGCGTGCCACTTCCTCTGTGCGCTTCTCGCCGGTCACCGCGCGAATGCTGGTTCGTGTGCGCCCGCCGGACTCCTTCTTCTCGATGACGTAATGATGATGGCCGAAGGTCGCGATTTGCGGCAGATGGGTCACGCATAAAACCTGATTCGATCGCGCCAGAGACTTCAGTTTCTTGCCGACCGCCTCTGCCGCCCGCCCGCCAATGCCTGTGTCGATCTCGTCAAATACCAAGGTGCGCTGGGCTCCCTTCTCGCGCTTTTTTCGAGACCCCGAATCCTGAGCCCCCGCCTCCACGCTCGCCTTCAGCGCCAGCATCACCCGCGACAGTTCTCCGCCCGAAGCAATATGTTCGAGTTGCCGCAACGGCTCACCGGGATTGGTGGAAATCATATACACCACCTGATCGATGCCCGACCCCGTCCAGTTCCCTTCTTCGCCCGAACTCGTCATCTCAATCCGGAACACCGAGTTCATCGCCAGGTCGTTGATCTCCGCCTCGACCAGCTTCTCCAGCCGACGCGCCGCCTCCACTCGCCTTTTCGACAGCGCCCGCGCCGCCCCCAGATACTCCCCAGCGGCCTTCGCCAGTTCGCGCCGCAATCCCCGCAGAATCTCGTCTTTGTTCTCGACCTGTGATAATTTGCGCGAAACGTCTGCCCCGAACTGAATCACCTCATCCAGCGTCGGCCCATACTTGCGCATCAGCCGGTCCAGCAACGCCAGCCGGTCCTCCACCTGCGCCAGATGTTCCGGCGAAGCATGAATTCCTCCGGCATAATCGCGCACCGTCGCCCCCACATCTTCCACGCTGATACGAGCCGTCTCCAGCGCGGCCAAAGCCTCTTGAAACTTAGGCTCATAGCGAACCAACTCTTCGACCTGCTTCTGCGCTGCCCGCAGCGACGACGCGGTCGACCCGTTGCCCTCGTACAGCAGATCAAACGCATTCATCGCCGCGTTGTAGATTTTTTCGGCGTTGGCGAGGACGCGTTTTTCGCCTTCCAGCTGCTCATCCTCTCCACTCTGCAGGCGCCCCTCTTCGATTTCATGTTTCTGGAAAATCCAAAGATCCACCAGCCGCAGGCGGTCCTGCTCTCCCCGCTCCAGCTCCTCGATGCGGGCGCGAATCTCCTTCCACGCCGCAAATCCTGTCTCTACCGCCTCAAGCTCGCTACCCGCAAAGGCATCCAGCAACCCCAGCCGCGCCGGCCCGTCAAACGACAAAATGGATTCGTTCTGGGCGTGAATGATCGCCAGATGGGGCGCCAGCATCCGCAACACCGCCACCGTTGCCGGCTGATTGTTCACGAACACGCGCCCCTTGCCTCCGGCAGCGATTTCACGCCGCAGAATCAACGACCCGTCGTCCGACTCGTCCAAGCCGTTGGCCTCCAGAATTCCAGCCCGTGGCTTCTCCGCCGCACCCTCGGCCTCAAACACAGCGGACACCATAGCTCGCTCCGCCCCCGCTCGAATCACATCGCTCGAAGCCTTGTCCCCCAGCAGCAGCGCCAGCGCATCCACCAGGATCGACTTCCCCGCTCCGGTCTCGCCCGTCAGCAGGTTCAATCCCTGCCCGAACTCCACCACCAGACTGTCAATCACCGCATAGTTCTCGAGCCGCATTTCAATCAGCACAAGCCATCCTGAAAACTCGAAGTTTTGCGCAGCATAGCATGAAAGCTAGCGCCCGTCTGAAGCAGGTTAGCGCCGCCATCCTGCCGGCTGTCCCGTGGGCGTCTCGCCCGCGGAGTCAGGATTCTTTTGACGCCCCTGTGTACGCCACCGTACCCTGGACCTATGTCGTTACCATCGCGCACCCTGGACCCCTGATTTGAAACAAACCAGCCCCAACATCATCTAAAATAGCTCGATGGCCATTGCCGGACAGTTCGCGGTGGAAACTCCTCCGCAATCGATCCCCGCGACCATGCAGGCAGCGGTCTACCGTGGCGTAAACGACGTCCGCCTCGAAACCGTCCCCGTCCCCAAGATCGGCCCCGGAGAAATGCTGGTCCGCGTCCACTCCTGCGGCGTCTGCGGGACAGATCTCAAAAAGATTTCCACAGGGTCGCATTCCGCCCCGCGCATCTTCGGACACGAAACCTCCGGCGTCGTCGCCGCAGTCGGGGAAGGCGTCCAAGCCTACCGCCCCGGCGACCGGGTCATGGTCTTCCACCACATCCCTTGCCGCCAGTGTTTCTACTGCCAGAACAAAACATTCGCCCAGTGCGCCACCTACAAGAAAGTCGGCTGCACCGCCGGATTCGAGCCTTCTGGCGGGGGTTTCGCCGAATACGTCCGCGTGATGGACTGGATTGTTGAGCATGGCACGGTCCGAATTCCGGACGGAGTTTGCTTCGAGCAGGCCTGCTTCGTCGAACCGGTTAACACCTGCATGAAGGGGATCGAGGCCCTGCGCCTCCGCAGGGGCGAAACTGTTCTGGCCATCGGCCAAGGCCCCATCGGCATCATATTGAGCGTGCTCGCCAGGCAGGCCGGGGCCACCTTAATTACTTCCGATTTGTATCCCGAGAGGCTTAGAATAGGATCAAGTTTCGGGTTAGAGCTTGCAATTGATGCATCGCGGGCAAATGTGGTCGAGCGCGTCCGCGAGTTGACGGAAGGGCGTGGCGCCGATGCGGTCATTCTCGCAGTCGGCGGCAATTCCCTGATTCGCACCGCGATGGACGCGGCCCGTCCCGGTGGTCGAGTATTGCTTTTTGCGCAAACGCAGCACGGAGAGGCATTGATCGATCCTGCAGCCATCTGTGTCGATGAGAAAACCCTGGTGGGGTCCTATAGTGCGTCGGTCGACTCGCAGGCCGAGTCGGTTCGTTTTGTCATGAACCGGGTTATGGATCTGGAACGGCTGGTCAGCCATCGCTTCCCGCTCTCCGAGAGCCCGCAAGCCCTGGACTTGGCGGCCCATCCGCAACCTTCGTCAATGAAGATCATGATTCAGCCCGGCAGTACTGGGGAAGGAAGCCAGCAGTGAACGGAAAAATGACCGCCGCCGTCTTGTACGGCAAAGAAGACCTCAAGATTGAAAAGGTACCCATCCCTCGCGTGGGTGATGGCGAGGTTCTGGTCAAAGTCCAAGTCGCATTGACCTGCGGCACCGATCTTAAGGTGTACCAGCGCGGCTACCACGCCCGCATGATCGTCCCTCCCGCCCTGTTCGGCCACGAATTGGCCGGCGTGATCGAGGAAGTCGGAGCCGGTGTAAACGGCTTCAAGAAGGGCATGCGCGTCGTAGCTTTGAACTCCGCGCCCTGCCAGATGTGCTTCTACTGTTCCAAGCATCAGGAAAACCTCTGCGAAGACCTCCTCTTCAACAACGGTGCTTACGCCGAGTACATTCGTGTACCCCGGCGCATCGTTGAAGCCAACATGCTGATCATCCCGCCCAACGTCAGCGTGGAAGAGGCCGCTATGACCGAGCCTCTGGCCTGCGTACTGCGCGGCCTGCATGAAACCGGTGTGGAGATCGGCGACACGGTCACGATTCTCGGCGGCGGCCCTATCGGCCTCATGTTTGTTCAAGTCGCCCGCGCCATCGGCTGCAACGTGATTTCCGTCGTCAAGCGCGACGGCCAGGTTGAGGCCGCCAAGCACATGGGCGCGCATGAAATTATCCAAACCACCAAGGTACCGAACGTAGTGGACGCCGTCCGCGCACTTTCTCCGCAGAAGCGCGGTTGCGACGTCGTCATCGAGGCTGTAGGCAAGCCGGAAGCGTGGGAGTGGGCCGTCGACATGGTCCGCAAAGGCGGCACCGTGAACTTCTTCGGCGGCTGCGCCAGTGGGACGAAAGTGCAGCTCGAAACCAATCGCCTGCACTATTCCGAGATCACCCTGAAGGCCACGTTCCACCACACGCCGGAAACGGTTCGCCGGGCCTTCGGATTGATCGCAGCCAAGAAGATTCGCCCCACCGATTACATTACCGGGGAAGCGCCGCTGTCGCGCCTGCAGCAGGTCCTTCGCCACATGCTGAACCGCGGAGGCGACATCAAAACCGCAATCATCCCCGGCCATTGATTCGCGATGCAGGATGGAGAGCAAAACCAAAGATTACTTGTCATCCTGAGCGAAGGAATTGTTCGCGAGCGAACCAATTACGCAGTCGAAGCATCCCTGCAACGCCTGTGCCGGCATGAGAGCGGAGAGGAATTCTCCCGACGCTCTCGACTATTTGAATAGGTTCGAAGTCGCTCGCGCTGAAATGGAATGACTCAACTCGCCACCCCAAACCCGCCGCTCTCCCCGACGTCCTCCGCCGCGCTGGGCTGGAGCCGCTTGCCCGCCCATTACGCTATCCCTTCTACTCCGCCCACACTCGCCGAAGCCCGCGAATACTGCGCCTGCCTGACCCGCACGCACTACGAAAATTTCTCCGTCGCGAGCTGGTTTCTTCCCCGCCGACTCCGTCAGCATTTCTTCAACGTCTACGCCTACTGCCGCATCTCCGACGACCTGGGCGACGAAGTTGGCGACACTGCCGCATCCCTCAAACTGCTGGACCAGTGGCGGGAAGAACTCGACGCTTGCTACGACGGCGCTCCGAAGCATCCCGTATTCGTCGCTCTGGCCGAAACCGTCCGCCGGTTCGACATTCCCAAGCACGAATTCTCTGACCTGCTGATCGCCTTCCGCCAGGATCAAACCGTCACGCGCTTCGAAACGTTCAACGACGTCCTAGCGTATTGCAAATATTCCGCAAATCCCGTCGGCCACCTCGTCCTGTACCTTTGCGGATACCGCGATTCCGAGCGCCAGCAGCTTTCCGACTTCACCTGCACAGCGCTGCAACTTGCCAATTTCTGGCAAGACGTCAGCACCGACTACGCCAAGGGCCGCATCTATCTGCCCCTCGAAGACCTTCACCTCTTCAACGTCAGCGAAGACGACATCGCCCACAACCAGAACACGCCGGCCTTCTGCTCGATGGTGAAATTCGAAGTCGAGCGCGCCCGCGACTGGTTTCGGCAAGGCCTGCCGCTGATCGCAAAAGTCGATCGCGAGCTGGCCATCGATCTCGATCTCTTCAGCCGCGGCGGACAGGAAATCCTGAACGCGATTGAGAAGCAACATTACGCCGTTCTCGGCAATCGTCCCGCCATTTCGAAGCCGCGCAAACTCGCTCTGGTCGCGCGCGCTGCCGTCGGAAAACTTTTTGGAAGCGGGATCGGAGGCAACCGATGAGCGCGGGCGCGCAGCAGGTCCCCATTCCCTGGACCCCTGCCCCGCCGCAGCTCGTCATGGCGTATTCCGTGTGCAAGGGCATCACACGTACGGCGGCAAAGAATTTCTACTATGCGTTCTTAGTCCTGCCGCGCCGCAAGCGCGAAGCGCTGTGCGCCGTTTACGCCTTCATGCGCCGTTGCGACGACATCGCCGACGACGCCACTTTGAGCTTGCCTGACCGGCGCCAGAAACTCGATATCTGGCTCGCCGCTCTGCACCGCACCCAGCAAGGTGAACCCACCGACGACGCCATCCTGCTCGCCCTGACCGATGCCCAGCGCCGCTTCTCCATTCCCGCCGGATTGCTCGACGAGCTCGCCCTCGGCACCGCCATGGACGTGGAAGAGGAAGAAGCTTCTGCACAAACCACCAACGCCCCCGGCCTCACGATCCAGTACAAGACCTTCGAAGACCTCCGCCTCTACTGCTATCGCGTCGCATCGGTTGTGGGCCTGGTCTGCATCCACGTCTTTGGATATCGCGACCCCGCCGCTGAGCCTCTGGCCGAGCGTTGCGGACTGGCCTTCCAACTCACCAATATCATTCGCGACGTAAAGGAAGACGCGGGCATGGGCAGGATCTATCTGCCGGAAGAGGACCTCGCGAAGTTCAATCTATCCGCTTCAGAACTGCTCGCGACGCCGGATCCAGCCCGCTTCCGTCCCTTGCTCGCGCTCGAGGCCGACCGCGCCCGCGAATTCTACGCTTCCGGCGAAGAGCTGATTCCCTATATCTCCGAAGACAGCCAGCCGGCGTTGTGGGTGCTTGTGACCATCTACCGCCGCGTGCTCGAGAGAATCGCCGAAAAACAATACGACGTCTTCACCGCCAAAGTCGCCCTGAGTACGTGGGAAAAGTTGCGCATCCTCGGGAAAGGGTTCTTTAAGCGCCTCACATGAACTGGGGGTTAATACAGTTTCATCGTGATCTCGAAGTCGGGTGCCCCATTTCTCGCGCGGTCTGTGCGCGAGAAGTGAGGATTTCCTAAACAACCCTGACCGCATGCCTCCCACTTCATCCCAACCCACAGTAGCCGTCGCCGGAGGCGGCCTTGCCGGACTCGCCGCTGCCTGTGCCCTATCCGACGCTGGGTTCCGCGTGACCCTATTCGAGAAACGTCCGTTCCTCGGCGGTCGGGCTTCGTCATGGGAACATCCCGGCACCGGCGAAGTCGTCGACAACTGCCAGCACGTTCTGTTCCGCGTCTGCACCAACCTGATGGAGTTCTATCAGCGCATCGGCGTCGCCGATCAAATCCGCTGGTATGACGAAATGACCTTCATCGAACCCGGCGGCCGCACTTCTGTCATGAAGTCCTCTCCGCTGCCCGCGCCGCTGCACACCGCGCCTTCGTTCTTGCAATTCTCATTCCTCAGTGCCGCCGACAAGTTCGCCATCGCGCGCGCCCTGGTCCCGCTCACGCTCAGCGAGCAACGCGACACCGGACAATCCTTCCAGCATTGGCTCGATCAGCACGGACAAACGAAACAAGCGGTCGAGCGCTTCTGGCGACCCATCCTGGTCAGCGCCCTCAGCGAGGAACTCGACCTAATCTCCATTTCCGCCGCCGTGCAGGTTGTGCGCGAGTCGATGAAATCTCCCGCCGCGCGCCACATGGGAGTACCTACGGTCCCGCTCACCGACCTCTACAACGCCGCCGGCGACTACGTTCGTGCGCGAGGCGGTGTGCTGCACTTCCGCCGCCCGGTCGAAAGCTTCACCGCGGATAGCTCGCAGGTGCGAGTCCGCCTGCGATCTCAAAAAGACGTTCAAGAAGAAAATCAGGACGAGGCGTTCGACTATCTGATCGTCGCCCTGCCGTTCGACGCGCTGGACCGCGTCCTTCCCGAAACCGCCGAGAGCGCGCCGCTCCGCGAACAACTCAGTCACTTCGAAACCGCACCCATCACCGGCATCCACCTGTGGTTCGACCGCCAGATTTCCGATCTCGACCACGCCGTGCTGCTCGACCGCACGATCCAGTGGATGTTCCACAAATCGCGCCTGCAGCCGATTCGCACCCAAGGCGCCGATGGCGCGCCATCCGGCAGCTACATCGAACTCGTCGTAAGTTCGTCGAAGACGCTGATCGACAAATCGCGCTCCGAGATCGTCGATCTGGCCCTCGCCGAGGTCCGCGAATTCTTCCCGGCGGCTCGCGAAGCCAATCTCGTGAAGTCCGCCGTAATCAAGGAAGTGAACGCCACGTACTCGCCGCGCCCGGGGATCGACGCGCACCGCCCCACCGCAGCCACCGCTTGGCCACGAGTCTTTCTCGCTGGCGACTGGACAGCTACAGGCTGGCCCGCGACCATGGAAGGCGCCGTCCGTAGCGGTTATCTCGCAGCCGAAGCGCTAGCCCGCGCTGCCGGATTCCAAGACCCACACTTCCTTTCTCCCGACCTGCCTGCCAGCGGATTCATGCGCCTGTTCGCGTGAACCATCCTGGGAACCGTACCGTTTTGATCGCGAAGACATCCGTTCCGCTACGGCCGCATCCAGCCGATCTTTCGCAGTTGGGCACTTCTGAGCCGGTTAAGTGCTTTGGAATCAGTTGAGGCTATCGAAAGGTCTTCCCCACAAACGGGCCAGCTAGCGGGTGATCTGGACCTCGATTTCGTTACTCCCTTTTTGCGCAGTGAGGCGCGGTGGCGGCTGGCTCGGCAACTCCAGTCGCAGTTTCTCGATGAGCAGCTTGCGGTCGGAGGAAGGTTGCGTGTAGCGCGGCAGAATCAACCACCGTTGATCGACGGGCGGAATCCAGACGTCGATCATTTGGATTTCTGCCAACTTCTCCAGCACCGCCGTGGGCGTCAACCCCGGAGCGTGCGGCGCGGATTGTCCGCCGGGCGCAGCCCGGCTCCTTACGACCGAGGGCGAAATTTGTGGAAGTGCGTCTCTCACTGTTTTTTTCTATCCTTCTCCATAGTATTCATTCCTAAGAACTTGCGGGCGCGGATATAGCGGCACCCGCGCGAGATCTTGAGCCGCAAGGACTTACAGCTAGAATATTCCGGAATAAGGACTTAGCTTCGTGTTTATCGCCCAAAGTGGATCGGTTCCGGAGAACTTGTTGAGAGAGCCTTCGCGTATAGGGCGAGCTTGCGCTTTCCAGAATTCTCAGTAAAGGTTGTTCGTCCCAGGAACTGGGATTCTTTCTGTGGAGGGCTGTGGAAAACAGCTTGGTGGCGGGCGCCCACCTGCGCGAAATACGAGCGAAGAATGGGCACCCCCGTGCCCAGGGAGATCAAAGCGTTGCCCGCTGCCCCAAGTTCCGGGGGAGTTTGAAGTGGAGGATCGCGGGTGGGAAAACCCCACTTCTCGCAGAGGACGCGAGAAATGGGGCACCCGGTCTTGGGTCTGTCGTGCCTGAATGTGAGAGGTGCGCCCCCGTAAATCTACTTTGGAGGCTCGGGGGTTTGCAGTGCGGGTGAGGTCTTCTGTGGCGGTCTTTCAGCATTGTAATTGTCGACCACGGGCTTCGTGATATCCACCGAAGGACTAGCCCAGAGCACCGGCGAGTCGGGCCAGGGCTTGGAGGAATCGAGGACGAGACTCAGAGCACTGGCCTTTGCGTATTTGGCGATGACCGGCAGAAGCTTCTGCAAAATCTTCTTCACGATCTCATTCTGCTGGTCCGTGTAGTCGTTCTGGGCATCTTCCTGGGATCGACTCAGAATTTTCTGCTTACTGTCGATCTGCCTGCCCAAGCTGGCGCGCGCCTCGTCATTCAGTGTGGGACCTTGCGTTTCCAGCTGCTTCTTTAGGCCATCGATTTCATCGTTGAGAGACTTCAGGTCATTCTTCTTCGGGTCGAACCTCTTTGCGAGACTCTGAAAGTCTCTCTGACCGTCGTTGGTGCCAAGAATGGCACTTTGCATGTTAATGATGCCGATCTTGTCAGGCCCTACGGACGGTGCACCGGGAGGTGCCATACTTCCGCTTTGAGCCAGGGCAACTATGGGCAGAAGAAACGCGCACGCGAGCACGCGCACAATGCGGTGAATCATCGCTGGTCCCCTTTGGACTCTTGGGTGAACGGCCACACCGGCGCCAATACAACTGGGTGAAACGCAGGTGAACGGTTCGAGGTTCGTAACGATTCGGTACGTACGAGCCACACCTGGTACCAGTCGATATTGGGAATCAACTCGGATCGATTGCGAGGTGGGTCGCTCTGAAACGGTCGACCGCACGCGAAGCTGAAAACGCTGGGTGGAAAGTTCAGCGAGATGGCGGCAAACGCCGTACGCTCTCCGGGATTGGTGGCCATGGAATCCGCAGCATTCGCCAGCGGATTGCGCTCGGCGGAAGGCATGAGGAACGACAGATCGAACCATGGGCGCCCGGAATTTCTGTCATCTGTTTGAATGCGTCTTGGATGTTCACTCCTAACATCTCTTAAGAAAACCTGACTATTGAAAGCCGTGTTACCCGGATCATGATTGGCCGAGTATGCGACGCCATGAAACACCTGCTCTGAGTTTAGGCGCGTTGGAGCGTGCAGAGAATTTGCGGAGCCCACATTCGACGTCTTCGATTGCCGAGGGACAGGCAGCGGGTTTGTGCGCGGTCGCGTTGAACGAGCTTGGGTGCTTTTTGTGTGAACAGATGGCTCGGCTGGAATTTCCACTGTGGCAGTTTGGATGGTAGCTGGCGATGGTGCTCGCGAGGCAATGTACCTCAAAATACCGCCGGCAACAATCGCGATGAACAGCAGAGCCGCTGCCAAGCTTCCCTTCCAACTTAAAGCGAACGACAACTCACTCGGGAGCAATTGGTGGGGCTCGCGCAAGGGGATGCCTTGGGCGCGGGCCCGCTCCACGAACCGACCCGTCATCGCTGTGGGGCGTCGCGGCTGACTGTATTTATCTCCCGACAGCGGCAACATCTGGGCGCTGATTTGCGCGAAGTCTGAAATACGATTTTGGCAAGCGCCGCAGCCCTCAACGTGCCGCTTCAGTTCGCGTAGATCGGCATCACCCGCTTGGCCGACCACGACCAACGCACACAGGATTTCGAATCTCTTGTGGTCATTCATATCCGAGTCCGTTCCGCCAGTTTTCCGTTCTTTGGCTCTCCCTTGTGCGATTTGCTGCAAAGAGCGGCGCGCAGCCTTTCCAGTCCGCGATACAAGTTGTGACGGACGACGCGCACGGACTCTCCAGTTACCTCCGACGCTTGCTCCGCCGTCAGGCCCTCATAGTAGGTGAGTTCGATCGCACGGCGTTGCCGCGGCTGGATCAGTTTCAGAACCTGTTCGACCAGGATGACCGCCTCGGTCGAAGCGAACGGCAATCGGCGGCCTGCGCCTTGGATCAATTCTTGGGGCAGTTCTTCTAAACTGTCGGAATCGTAGAAACCACGGGTACGCAGCTGACGACGGCGGTTGAAAGTCCGGTGATAGGCGAACATCAGGAGCCAGGACTTAAAGGAACCCTTTTCGGGCTCGAATTGCTCGGCCGCGCGGAACATGTCCAAGAACACTTGTTGCACCGCATCTTCCGCTTCTGCGTCGTTGCGAAGAATTCTGCGCGCCATTCGAAATACGAGTGGGCTGTGACGCTCGAACAGGATGGTTAAGGCGTCGGGCTCATTTGCCAGCAGGTCCGAGACGAGGTCTTCGTCGGTCTTCAGGCGAAGCCTCACATACCGCACCAGCGAATCGCCAAAGGCCAAACTTCCAACCTGTGGATCGGCTGCGCATTCACTACCATTCGAATCTGGTAGTGATGGGAAGCCACCCAGTAGCCTCGGGATCCTTGACGACATCAACGCCTTCCTTGCCGGCAATTCCTTCGATGGAGCGGCATGCAGCCTGGGCCCTTGAATCCACAACTCCGGATCCTACCGTCAGTAAGTATGCTTCAACCCTCTAATTGGGTATGCACATTTTTCGACGGCATTTCCCCATACCTAGATATTTTGAATGTCCTATTACCTTTAAGTGCGATTGCGGAGAAGCGGGCCGTGCCGGATGGAGCGCCGAACCCGCCAGCGCGACTGCCGCTGCGACGATCACGGCGGCGATCCGTCTGCGGCGAATCGGGTTAACGCTCCGCAGAAACAAAATGCGCCGGAAAGGCTCCGGCGCATCCGGGCATAACATGAAATGATTCGTCAGTAGCTCATCGAGGAGCCTTTGGGCGCAGGAACGTCTTTTGAAGTCATGTCGAAAGTGAGCATGAACCCATTCGTCCCCTTGAATTCATAGGCTTTGGGACCCTCTTTGTACGTTTCCAACTCATTCGGCATCATGACGAAACCGTCATTGCGCGCTGCACCCCAGTACTTGACGTTCTTCAGGACGGCTGGTTCGTCGGTCATGCCTTGAAAACGCTGCAGCTTGATCTCAGCGGTCTTGCCACCGTTGAGAGTTGCATGGGCCTGATCTTTGTCGAAAGTCCAGGTGTCGATATCGTCCTCGGCAGTTTGGAACGACTTCCACTTCACGGGAAACACGTGTCCTAGGATCTCTCCGAGCGCTTGCCGTTGTTCGGGGGTTGTACCTTTATCGAAAGTCGCGACGACCCAATCCATCTGGCCCTGCGAAAAGTCGCCGCCGAGATCGCCGCTGAGCCAGACCTTGGCGCCTGCGAGATCGGTGCTGCCGTAATGTCCCTTATTGACTTTGTAGGCGTTGTTGAACTTGCAAAAGTGTTCTGCCTTGCCGTTTTCGTGGTGAACTGCAGGATGTGTATTGAAATAGCACATGCAAAACTGTGGACAGCTGCACGCCTCAATTGCAGGGGCGTTGATCGCCCAGTTCGCAGCCGGCGGAGGGGAATGACCTGGGCTGACACTCAGCAGGGGCGATCACGATGAGCAATGCGATTCTACGCATAGGAGCACCCCTGGTTGCGCGCCAGTATGCACCTGCCAGGATCGCGACGCAAAAGGTCGGTGCAGACAGTGCAGACATCTGGAATACCAACAGTCGTTAGCCGGCCAGTAGGGCCACACCGGCCGCGACTAGCACGGCAGCGATCCCGCGGCGGCGATCGACTTTTTCGTGGAGGAAGATCTTCGCGGCGAAGGCGTTGCCGATGAAGGTGAGTGACGCTGCGGCGGGGGCGACCAGGCTTACGTCTCCCCAGGACAGCGCGAACAGCAGGCTGAAGAACGCGACCGCCATGGCGGTCACGCCCAGAAAAAAGTTCGGGTTGCCCAAGATGCGGGAGACTACCCTCCAGAGGCCGGCGCGGCGCCAGAGGGCGTGCACGTCGCCGACTTGCTTCATGGCGCGCGCGAGGAGAATGTCTCCCACTACCGACGCGAAGACGACGATCAGAATTCCTCCCCAGGTGTAGGCGCTCTTCATGGCTGCACCCCACCGGAAATTACCTCTTCCGCGGGTGCTCCATGGCTCGCGTTCTTTCCGGCAAGCCTGCCCGGAGCAGAATCGAAGGGTGAGGATCCCTCATGCGGATGCTCGTGCGCAGTGAGCGCCGGGCCTCCGGCAACGAATCCGACTCCACCGGAGATCAGTGCAATTCCCAGCCAGCGCAGCGGGCTGACCTGTTCGTGCAAGGCGAACCGTGCCACCAGAGCCAGCAGAACGTATCCCAGCGACGTGGCGGGCAAAACGTAGGTAAGATCGGCCCAGGAAAGCGAGTTCATGTACGAAGCGAAAAAGGCGAGTAGGAGCACAATGCCAACGGCGACCCACGGATTGCGCACCGCGAGAATGACGCCTTGCAGGTGATGGAGGGAAATATTGCCGGTCTGCTTCATCCCGTGCGAGAGCATGGAGTCACCAGCCGCTGCGAAGACGGTTACTCCAGCCAGCACCAGATACTTGCGGAAGGTCACTTGAAACTCAAAAGGATCGCGCGGCGCGGCTGCACGGTATGGTTCCTACGATTCAGCCGCAACGCGACGTTCCCACCTCAGGGCTAAAGCCCAATATCAGTTATGCCGTCCTTAGCGGCCCGGTTAAAGGCGGGCCCTTTCAAAACTATTTCCTGAAACTCAGGCTTTCACCGGCACCGCGGCGGCGGCCTCGTCATGATGTTTTTTCACCATCTTGTTGCGTGCGGATCGCAGCTTTAAGAAACTTTTCGCTTCTTTGTAGAGCCGCTTGCGATCGTTGCTGTCAAAAACAGCCTTCCTCAAAATGCGGTACACGGCCTTGGGACGGAAATAGTACTCGTCATAGAAACGATGCACGGCCGACATGATGTCATCGGCAGGCAGCCCGGGATATTGAATCTGGGCAAGCTGATGTCCGCCTTCATCGACCATCTTGTTGTCGCCCACCATGAATCCGTTCTTCACCGCGTAGTCGTAGAGTTCGGTGCCGGGATAGGCGTGTGCCACCGAAACCTGAATGGTTTCGACGTCGAGTTCCTTGGCGAAGGCGATGGTGTTGTTGATGGTCTCGTGCGTCTCCCCCGGCAGGCCGAGAATGAAATCACCGTGAATGACCAGGCCGAGTTTGTGGCAGTCTTTGGTGAACTGGCGGGCGCGCTCGATGGTCGCGCCTTTCTTGATGTTCTTCAGGATCTGCTGGTCACCGGACTCGTAGCCGACGATCAGCAGGCGGCATCCCGCTTCCTTCATCGCCTTCAGAGTTTCGAAGTCGGTGGTGACGCGCGAGGTGCAGGACCACGTCAGGCCTAGCGGTTTCAGTTTGGCGCAGAGTTCGATGGTGCGCGCCTTCTGAATGTTGAACGTGTCGTCGTCGAAGAAGAACTCTTTGACTTCGGGCCACATTTCCTTGGCCTTCGCCATTTCAGCCGCGACGTCATCGCTGGAACGCTTGCGCCACGGATGTCCGCTCAGCGTCTGCGGCCAGAGGCAGAAGGTGCACTGCGCGGGGCAGCCGCGCGTGGTGTAAAGCGATACGTAGGGATGCAACAGGAATGGCACGTTGTAATTCTTGACATCGAGATCGCGCCTGTAGACTTCGGTGACGTGGGGCAGAGCGTCCAGATCCTGAAGCTGCGGAGCGTCGGGATTGTGCACGACTTTTCCGTCGTTCAGGAACGAAACACCGGGAATGTCGGCCAAGGGCTTGCCCTTCGCGTAATCGGTCACCGAGTAGTCAAATTCCTTGCGGCAAACGAAATCGATCTCAGGGCAATCGCGCAGAGATTTTTCCGGGAGCACGGTGACGTGCGGTCCGACAAAAGCAATCTTGATGTTCGGATTGACCTGCTTGATCGCCCGCGCCAGCCGGATGTCGCCGGGGAATCCAGGCGTGGAAGTGAACACGACCAGGAACTCGTAGTCCTTGGCGATCTGAATCGTCTCATCGCCCGAAACGTGATGCGACGGCGCATCGAGCAAGCGCGCGCCCTCCAACATCCCCGTCGGATACGCCAACCAGACGGGATACCAGAAACTTTCGATTTCGCGGGTGGCGGGCCAACGGGAGCCGGCGCCTCCGTCAAAGTTTTCAAACGATGGGGGATTCAAGAACAGTGTTTTTAGAGGCATATTGGGTATTTGGTTAATTTTACCATCCGGACAGGGTTATGCCGGGTTTTGACCCCGTATTTCCGCAGGTTCCCTACAACCCGTCGTACATGACCTAAACGCTTGATTTCAATGTACTAGCCCGGCTACGAAAAAGAAACGTCGTTGGGGTGAATGCACTGTTGGATGCAGCGAAAGGGGGAAATGGTGCGGTAAGCGGGTATGACGATGGTTTGAGGCGGGAGAGCTATTGGCCCTCGCCGGGGGTTGGAACGCGGAAAGTCAGGCCGCGGTCGTCGTTGGCTTTCGTGGTGGCGGGCAGGTCGAGCGCGGATAAGGGAATCTTTTCGGTACGCTGGGGAGAGAAGTTCCAAAGTGTCTGGCCGACGATGGCGTAGTTGCCAATTTCCTGCTTGTGCTGATCGCGGAAGACTAACACGGTATCGGGCAGGACTGGCGCGCCGTCTGCTTCGCGCTGCGCGGGGCGGGCGGGGACCGGGCGGGCATAAGCATCCTGGTCGCCGTCGGCTTGTTCCTGGCGGAGCATCTGCTGCTCTTCGAGGCTTTGCCGGTTCATTTCGGAGGCTACGGCGAGGTTCTGGTTGGTGTCGTCGTCATAGGTCGAGCCGGAATCCCACCACCAGTAGGGATCGTAATATCCGCCGTACACCCAAGGATAGCCGTAGCCGTATCCATAGCCACGGCAGGCATAGCCATAGCAGTTGTTGCGGAATCCGTAGGTGCGAATGTAGGGACCGCGGAATCCGTTGCGGTAATACTGCGGACGCGAGAAGCTGCGTTGCGAGTATGAAGGAGCGCGCGAGAAACCGCGTGAGGCAACCGGGCCGGAGCGCATGCCACTGGAAACGTGGCCACCAGCGGTGCGAGCGCCGCTCAAGCCACTGCCGTGGCCGCCACCGAAGCCACCGCTGTGACCGCCGCTGAAACCGCCGGCGTGACCGCCGCCGTGCTGCGCCCACAGGGGCACGGCCAGGAAAAGCGCGAACGCCGAGATGGCTATCAGGCGGCGCATTACAGTAAATTATACGCCTGATCGCGAGGGCAATTTTGTCAAACTTTGTATCTAGGTTCCGGCCTTCGCTGGTTACTTCAGTTCTGATTACCGGCGCACGGATCAGCCGGAGTGGCGGACTGGGCGGCCTTTGCAGCGTAGGCTGCCATTGCGCGCTTGGCATCTAAGCGCCGACCTCGATCACACTCTTGTCGCGCCTATAATTCAGACGTGTTGCAGGTGAATACAGTTCCGAGTCCTTGCGCGGAGCTTGTCCTCACTGCTTACCAAGAAGCGGCATTTCCAAAATTCGCGGAGGTCTTTGAGACCGCTTCGTCAACATCCCTTCTCCGTCGTCTCGCTCGCGATCCGGGGGAAACATTCGCGGCGATTGTTCTTGAGAACCGATCCCAGAAAGCAGTGACGGGATTGCGGTATCGGTGGAGAATGACTGACGAATCGGGCAGACTCAGCCACCGCACCGTTGCGAGTGATAGCTACATGGTGGATGTTTATCGCGCGGTCGCGGAGCCGGGATCACGTTATCTCTTCAGTCCTGAGTCCTGCAGGGAGTGTTGATGAGGCTTAATGAGGCTTTGATTGACCATGTCCGGGCGGGTGGTGGGCTCATTGGAGCCAGAGCGTCAGAGCGTCCCGTGGGCGGGATTGTCGAACTGACTTTCGAGATTGACTTCGTTTTGTTCGAGATGGGGAAATCGCCGGGCCTGATCCTGATCGATATGCGACGGAACTGCAACGCCGAAAACCGGCGGCGGAGTTCATTGCCAAGCAGATTCGATTGGCGATGGACGAGCAGCGGGTTGTGACTCCGGTGCTATCCGCCCTTGCACAGGCTCCGTGCCTGGGCCGCCTGGGAGCTGTGCAGGGCGATCCGTTGGTGCAGTGGACTCGACACCACGCTCGTGATTACCTGCGCGCGATATAGCCGCAGGGTGGCGGCGTTGACTGGCGCGAAGCGAGGTTGCGACACCTGGAGAGCCGGCCCGTGCTCCCAAGGTTCTATCGACGAGCGTAATGAGTTGAAGCTGGTTGTGCGAGTGCCTTCAATCGGTCCGCAGCGCCTTCATCGGTTCGATGGAAGCGGCACGGTGCGCGGGCAGAAACGCGGCTGCCAAAGCGAGAATCAGCACGAAAACGGCTGCAAGAGCCAGAACCAGCGGATCAAACGGGCTCACTCCGAAAAGCAACGAGCGCAGCAACTGAGAAGCCGCCGCGGCGCCCAGCAATCCCGCGGCACAACCAAAGATTGCAAGTCTTGCGGCAGAAGTGAAAACGAGGCTGAGAATTCCCGACCGTTGCGAGCCAAGGGCAATGCGAATGGCCATCTCCTGCACGCGCAGAGCGGCCGAGAACGCGATCACGCTGTAGATCCCGAGCGCAGCCAGCAACACCGCGGCCCCCGCAAAGGCCGAGATAATGAGCGTGTTGAAGCGACGTGGAGCTTCGCTTTCGGAAACCGCATGCTCCATGCTCTGAACCTGGTCGAGCGCCAACTGAGGATCAATGGTGCGGACAGTAGCGCGGAGAACATTGGCCATCTGCTCCGGCTCCATCGCAGTGCGCAAAGCGATGTAGCCTCCGTTCCCTTTCGGAGGATCGGCGGGCGAGGCCAATGAACCCAGGGACTCTTCCATCTGGTCGATGGGCTGATAGTACTGTTCCTTGTCGGGGGCGTCGGGCGAGTCCTCCTTCACGTCGGCCACTTCCCCCACAATCGTCATCCAAGGTGTCTGCATATCAGGTGTACCGATGCGCAGGCGCTTGCCGATCGGGTCCGAACCGGGCCAGTAGTGCTCGGCGAACTTGCGGTTGACGATCGCGACGAGTTGTTTGTTTGGCGCGTCGGCCTGAGTGAAGAAGCGGCCGCCCAGCAAAGGAATGCCCAGCGCCTGCAGATAATCGCCTTGAACCGTTACCGGCGTAGCGAGATTCATGTTGGCTCCCTCGGGCAGCACATAGCCTTCGGCGACGAAAGTCGTCATGCCGCCATTGCCGGATGCAGGAAGAAAGGACGAAACTCCCGCAGACTTCACGCCCGGAAGCGCCTGGAGTCGGCGGATCAATTCAGTATTGAATGCATCGGTCGCCGCTTGCGTTGGGTACTGCTTCTGCGGCAGCGAGTAGGACGCGGCCAGCACGTGATCGGGACGGAATCCGAGATTGACGGCACGCATCTTCTCGAAACTCCGCAGCAGCAAGCCGGACGCCACGAGCAGCACCAATGCGATGGCAATCTCGCCAACCACTAACACGGAGCGGAGCCGCGCATGGCCGCCACCGGCTGTGCCGGTGCGCCCACCTTCCTTGAGAGTCTCGTTCACGGTGGTCCGCAGCGCGGCAAAGGCCGGAGCGATTCCGCAAATCAGTCCGGTGACCACGGCGAGGATCATCGCGAACGACACTACCTGCCAATCGAGGCCGATCTCATCGATCCGGGGTAGCGTTTCGGGCAACCGGCTCACCCCCACTCGCAACGCCAGCGCGGCCAGCCCCAGACCGAGCACGCCTCCGCTCACACTCAGCACAAGGCTTTCCAGAATCGCCTGCCGCAGCAGCACTCCAGCGCGCGCTCCCAGCGCCAGGCGCACCGCGATCTCGCGGCGACGGCGGATGGCGCGGACCAGCAGCAGCCCGGCCAGATTGGCGCAGGCGATCAGGAGCACGACCACAATCGCCAGGAACAAAGTGCGCACCAATTGCCGAGCCTGTTCTACCGCTTCCTCGTGCAGCGAGCGCACCACGGCCCGAATGTGCAGACTCGCCATGGGGGCGGGAAAGTTACGCATCGTCTGCAAGGCGACTTGCTCGGCATCGCTCTCCGCCTGATCCGCGGTCATACCCGGCTTGAGGCGACCCACCATGCTAAAGTTCCACGAGGATGCTCCGCCTCCGCTGAGTTCCCGTGGTTGAAAGCTCATCGGGATCCAAAGTTCGCTGCTGCTCATGTGTCCTGGTACAAGCGGGAACTCAAAGCTGCGCGGCATTACGCCAATCACTACGTAGGGTTTGCGGTCGAGCAGAAGCTTTGTCCCCAGCACGTTGGGGTTGCCGTGCAGGCGGTTTTGCCAGAGTGAGTAACCGACCACCATCACTTGTTCGCTTTGCTCATCGTCCCGTTGCGTGAAGAATCGGCCCATCAGGGGCGCGACTCCCAGGGCGGGAAATACACCGCTCGTAAGCCGAGCCGCGTTGATCTGCGCGGGTTCGCCAATGCCCGACAGTTCGTAACCCGTTTGCACATAACCGCCGAGATTTTCGAAGCTGTGCGTCTCTCGCGTGTAGGAATTGACCTCAGGGGCGGTCGCTCCGATCTCTCCGTTGCCACCCGTATCCGCGCCTTGCAGAATGTCCCCAATCTGCACCAGCCTCTCGGACTGCGGAAAAGGCAGCGGCCGCAGCAAAACCGCTTCGACAATTGAAAAAATTGCAGTCGTGGCGCCGATTCCGAGTGCGAGCATAAGCACCGCGGTGGCCGTAAAACCGGGCGACTTCAATAAATGGCGGACTGCGACGCGGAGGTCCTGAAAAGGCATGGGTCGTTGCCTCTTTGCGAGATGAGTTGGCGGTTTGGCAGCATCTGACTGCCCAAATGGCGGATTACTCTAAGTGATTGTTTCATCGATATCTACGGGATGAGGCGAGGAGAGGTGGCCGGCGAAAGCGTCCGCATTCCAAAACCTGCTGTCCGCGTGTGGACACTGCCTTGATGCCACGGAGAGATGCGCGTTAAGGATTCGCGTCTGAAAGCTGGCGTTCGTTACTTCTTCTTTCCTTTGGCGTGTTTCGGCGGGGACTTATGGGCAGGTTTCTTCGCTGGTGTTGCGGCTGGCCTCGAGGGCTTGGGCGCGGGTTTGGCGGACTTGGATTTTTCGGGGGCCTTCGCTTGTGGCTTGGCGGGCACAGGCGCAGGTGGCGCTGGTGGCGCCACTGCGGCGGCGGCCTTGCCTTTCTTGCCTTTTGGACCGGGCTTCGCCGGTGCTGCGGCGGCTGGGGCTTCGGCGGCCTTGGCGGCGCGTCCCCGCCTGGGTGCTGGCGGCGGAGGCGGTGGAGGCGGCGCGAACGGTTTTAAGAATTTCAGGGTCTCGGTGCGCGAGCGCAGCTTTCCGTCCAGCAGGAGCATGAAGACGTCGTGCGCAAGTTTCGGATATTCCGGGAGCTGCGGCGTGATGAGCAGCTCCGTCATTTCGGGCAATGGAATCTTCTGCTGCACCTGACGCCACTTGGTGAGGTAATTCTTGATCTTCTGTTCGACCGACTGTTGCTTGGCGGTAACGGCCAGGAACAACACCATCTCCGGACGCGCCGACGAGAGCAACTGCCAGGTGCGCGATGGAGTGGCGGCTTCTTTGCCCATCAAGCGCTTAGCCAGTTCTTTCGCGTGATCTTCGATATCGCGCCAGGCTTCGACCAGATCTTTGCGCGGAATCAGCTTTTGAATGTCCGAGACGTCTTTGTCGGAGAAGTGCGCGGTCAGGAAGTACATGAAGGCAGGGCCGGCGTCGGGAGCGTATCCCATGTCGACCATTTGCTGGCGCGTCTTCATAAGCTGCGTGATGCCGCTGGTGTCGACCTTGGCGAGGGTCCAGTGGTCGTGGAGAATCTCGAGCCAGCCTTCTTTCTCGAGCATCTTGACGACGTGCAGGGGATCGTCTTCATGCGCCAGAGCGGCGATTTCGTGGCCGATCGACGAGCGCAGAATGTGGTCGATGTATTTGCCTTCTTTGGCCGCGTCGTAGCGAGCCTGCGTGCGCTCTTCCAGTACCCAGTGGAAGCGGGCGGCGAAGCGGGTTGCGCGGATGAGGCGCGAGGGGTCCTCGAGGAACGAATAGTTATGCAGGATTCGGATGACTTTGGTCTCGATATCCGCCACGCCGTTGAAGGGATCGAGAAGCAGGCCGCGAGACCCTTCGTTCAGCGAGAGCGCCATAGCGTTGACGGTGAAGTCGCGGCGGCGCAAGTCGTCGTGAATCGTTGCGGGCGTGACGATGGGAGGCTTGCCCGTTTTCTCGAAGCGCTCGGTGCGCGCCATGCTGACCTCGGCGCGGGCGTTGCCGGGCAGTGAGATGAAGATGGTACGGTTGTCCTCTTCGACAGCCGTGATCTTGGCGCCGGCCTTCTCCAGATCCTTCTGGAGCTTGAGAGGATTGCCCTGAACGGTGAAATCGAGGTCGCGGATGGTGAAGCCGCTGATGATGTCCCGGATGGCGCCGCCGGTGAGGTAAAGATTCATGCCCGCGGCGCGGGCTACGTCCTGCACCAGGCCGACGCCCTTGAGTTGGTCCGGCGTCAACCGGATTTCCATCGTGTAAATGTAGTCAGCCATTCGCTTTTCGAGCGGCGGTCAGGACCCTTTTCTGGACACGATCCAGGTGCGATCGCGACCGGGGGAGGCCGGACATGCCAAGAAAACCAGCCAAACTCTCCACAAGATTTCCACAGCCTTGGGCACCGCACAATCCAGCCCCTCAGCCACCCGAATGCAAGTGGCTTAATACAAAGTACTTATACAAAGTGGAAACTTTGCGGCAAGCTAAAGAAAATAACACAACGTTTACATTTTGGCTACTGCCAAGGCGGATTCCGGCCGTTTCCCGCGAAAAAGTGCGAGAATCAAAGGCGGCTTTCGGCTACCGGCTGCCGCAAACCAGGGCTACCGCGCGCAGAATTAATTTGCGGAAGCCGGAAGAAAACAGCGGTAGCCCTACTCACATGCCCTCAACGCACAAGAAAGTGATTGTCCGCAAGATGGACCGGGATTCCGTCTCCGGGTACGTCTCGCCGGCCCAGTTCGTCCACGAGGGCAAGTTGGAACTCTTGAATACTTCCGGCACGGTCATTTCGATGGATCTGCGCGAGATCAAGGGTGTGTACTTTGTGCGCGAGTTCGGAGATTCCGAATCGCTGACGCGGAAGACGTTCACTTCGCGTCCGCGGTCGGAGGGGTTGTGGGTGCGGCTGCGGTTCAAAGACAGCGAGATCCTGGAAGGACTGATGCCTGCTGATCTGACGCAGACCACGCCCGAGGGATTTCTAGTCAACCCTCCGGACCAACGCTCGAATACGCAGCGCATCTTTGTGCCGCGGACGGCGCTGGAGTCGTTGACGGTGCTGGCAGTGATCGGGGCGACGCGGCGGCAGCGGCGCGGCGGGACGCAGGATCAGCGGCAAGTGCCGATGTTCGAAGAATAACGAAGTGTCAGCCAGCCGTTGGTACTAGCCGCAGCCGGGATTACCCTGCGCGGCGCAGATCAGGTAAATCGGCAACACTAACGCGATGAGCAGAGGAGCCAGCAGGATCAATGCGATCCAAACTCCTACTGGCGTGTGGGGAAAAGGCCATCTTGCCCCGCTCACCTTGGCGTCATGGTCAACTACGGTGATGGGGATCGCGATCTCCAACTGCTGGGCTGGGCCCAGGCTGGAATCAAAGTGAATGGTCTGGAAGGTCAGCTTCCCGGTGAGAATGTGCGACTCCAAAGCGGCGGTCCGGCCAGCGCGAACCCTGAAGTGAATCACTGGCCATGCTGCGACCGGAACTGGATCCGCACGGAAACTGAACTTTCGCGGGTACTTCTTTGGATAACGAAACGTGGTAAGCGTCAGACCCCCAGCAGGCTGCAATTCCAACTTCAGCGCAACGATCCCGGACACTGGGGACTTGAGCGTGGTCACGAAGCCAGACAGCGTTAGCTGGATGGCTGCGTCCTCTTCGGTGCCACGAGGAATTCCGTCGTAGAAAGTGTAGGCCTGGTACGCCTGGAGCGAGGAGCGGCTTGCGACGGTGGGTTGGAAGTGTCCGCCGGAGCGGACGGAGCGCTTTGGGTCTGAGTTGCGGTCAGAGACGGCAACAGAATGATTGCGAAAATGCTGCGCCACATGACTGCCTCCTGTTTACGAGGCAAGTTTTCGCAGCTTTCGCGAGGCGGGGCAATGCACGGTCGCTCAACTGATTGTCATGCGCTAAGCGCTTGCGTGGGCGCAGTTTGGCGACAGGGATCAAGCGCGAATGATGGCCAGTGCCTCGACGATGCTTAAGGGTCAGTTCACCGGGGTCAGCAGGAAGGCGTGGTTGTGGCCGCCCTTGGTGCCGTAGCCGGTGATTTGGCCGACGTTGTTGATGGCGTTGGCGTTGATCAGCACCCATCCCGAGTTGGCGGGGATCAACGAGTTCAGATCCTGCATGCCTCCACTGGAGGTCCAAATCATGGCGTGCGCGGCATTGTTGAACAGGTTGCCGTAGCCGACTACCACACTGGAATCGTTGATAGCGAAGGCGATGCTATAGGTGCCGCCGGGGAGCACTCCCAGATCCTGAATCTTCTCCGAAGTGTTCCACATGACAGCATGCCAGTTGCCCTTGGTGCTGGCGCCGTCGGATTGGCCGACGACGACTCCGGCGGCGTTGATGGCGTTGGCAAGGCTGGTCACGCCGCCCGGGAGCGTGCCGAGATCTTTCATCGTAGAACCGTTCCACAGAAAACCGTGCGAGGTAAAAGGCGGGCCGTAGCCGAATACCGATTCACCCGCAATGTAGCTGTTGTCGTTGATGCCAAGTCCAGCGGTGAAGATTGCCTTGGGAAGAGCACCCAGGTTCTTGATTTTCTTGCTGGTCCAACTGGTGGCGCTGACCACACCGCTGCTGAGGAAGGAATCGCCGGTGATTTCGCCAGCGGAGTTGATTTGGAACGCGGCGCTGGAAGAGCCTCCCGAGAGCGTGCCGAGGTTGGTGATGGAGCCCGTCGACGACCACTGAATCGCTACGAAATTTGTGGCGAGCTGGCCTTTGACATTGGAATAGCCAACGACGGTGCCGGCATCGTTGACCCCGATGGCGCCGCTGACGGTGGCTCCGGAAAGCGTACCGAGATCTTTCATTCCGCCGCTCTTGGTCCAGGAGAATGCATGCTGGCCCGATACCAGGCCAGTACAGGGATAGCCCTCGGAGGTCTGGGTATCGGAGCAGCCGACGACCTCGCCGAGATTGTTGATCCAGAAGCCACTGCTTTCGTTGTCGCCCTTGAGCGCTCCGATATCGGTGATGGTGTAAGTCTGCGCCGTGGTCAGGGCGACCGCTGCCAAGACGAACGTCAGCAATGCTCCCGCAATCCTGCTTTTCATGAAAACCCCCGATTGGTTGATGTGTCTCAGTATGCCACCGGGTGAGGCCCCGGAAACACTCACTAGTACAGTACAACAGGGGAGGGAGAACTGGGATTGGCGGGACATCGAGGGGACAATCCGAAGTAACCTGAAATGCGTTGAAATCGGGAAAGAGTTGATGTAGGGTGTGAGGTCCACGCGGGCCCTGGGCCTGAACAGAGAGACGACCGGATCTCTTCTTTTTTCTTCCTCCTTCGGGTCGCCCTCCCAGTGGGTGTCGCCTATCTCGATCACAGGTGTGTCCGCCATGCGAGCGATGCCGGTGTCATATCCCAGCCGTCCCTCTTCCGCTTTTCATTTCATTTTCACGCTTATCGCTGCCATGGTTTTTGCGCTGGCGCTGTGCGCGCCGATGCCGGGCCAGGAGACGGCGCAGGCAGCGGCGGTTCACCCGCCGCTGATCACCCAGCTCGTGGACGAGTCGCAACTCACGACGCTGATGGGCAATACACATCCAATGGCGCGGCCACGGTTCGACCTCGGCACAGCTCCGGCGAGCTTGCCCATGGCGAGGATGCTGCTGGTGCTGAAACGGAGTGCCGACCAGGAAACGGCTCTTCGGCAGTTGCTCGATGATCAGCAGAACAAGGCATCGGCGAATTATCACAAATGGCTGACGCCGGAACAGTACGGTCAGCAATTCGGGCCAACGGATACCGACCTGCAGACGATCACCGCATGGCTGCAGTCGCACGGATTTCAGGTGGGCTCGAGCAAAGGACGAACGGTGCTGGAGTTCTCTGGGACAGCGGGGCAGGTGCAGGAAGCGTTTCACACTGCGATTCACAAGTATGTTGTGAACGGAGAACAGCACTGGGCGAACGCGAGTGACCCGATGATTCCGACGGCGCTGACGCCGGCGGTGGCGGGGATGGCCTCGTTGAATAATTTCCCGCGCAAGGCGATGAATGTGCCGGGCGGAGTTGGTGAACGCGACCCAAAGACGGGAAAGATTCATCCTTCGCAGCCGTTGCTTACCTTCCCCTCCGGATGCGTGGAGAACAATACCATTTCCGATTACTGCAACAACTGGCTGGGGCCCTATGACTTCGCCACGATCTACGACGTGCTGCCGCTCTGGAATGCGGGAATTGACGGCACAGGAGTATCGATTGCAATTGTGGGTGAGACCGACATTCAGATGTCCGATGTTCAGGCGTTCCGCAGCTTTTTCGGACTGCCGGTCAATGACCCTGTGTTCATTTGGAATGGATCCGACCCCGGCATCCAGGGCGATGAATCGGAAGCCGATATTGATGTGCAGTGGTCGGGTGCAGTAGCTAAGGGCGCGACCATTGATTTTGTGATTTCGCAGTCGACGGAAACAACTTCTGGGACAGATCTCTCGGCGGTTTATATCGTGGAAAACAATCTCGCTGCCGTCATGAGCGAGAGCTACGGGGAGTGCGAGTTGGGGTTGGGCACGACGGGCAACCAGTTCTACAACACGCTGTGGCAGCAGGCATCGGCGCAGGGGATCACGGTTCTTATTTCCGCCGGCGATGGCGGCTCGGCGGGGTGCGATAACTTCGATGCGGGATCTCCCGCGCCGGCTCAATACGGGCTGCAGGTAAGCGGATATGCCTCGACCCCCTACAACGTTGCTGTAGGGGGCACGGACTTCAACGATTTCAACAATCCCGGCTCCTACTGGAGCACGACCAACAATCCCACGACGCAGGAATCAGCGTTGAAGTACATTCCCGAGTCCACGTGGAATGATTCCTGCACGAATGCGCTCTGGGAGATGTTCCCACAGCTCAGCACCAATCCGGAAACGAATTGCAACAACCCGAACCTCAACGACGTAATCATCGTCGCCGGTTCGGGAGGCGTGAGCAAGTGCACGACTCCGAGCGGTTCGACGCCCTCCAGTTGCGCAGGAGGATATGCTCGTCCCTCATGGCAGACCGGGAGCGGCAGCTTCTCTACCGATGGAAAGCGAGATATTCCCGATGTCTCGCTGTTTGCGAGCAATGGATTTGTGGGGCACGCTTACGTGGTTTGCCAAGCAGACGCGCAAGGTGCGTGCCCGTCGAGTTTTCTGGGATACGGGGGAACTTCTGTATCGTCTCCGGCATTTGCGGGAATTATGGCGCTGGTGAACCAGCAGACCGGAGAACGTCAAGGCAACGCGAATTATGTTCTCTACACGCTGGCCGCTCAGCAGCCAAGCGCGTTTCATGATGTCACGGTAGGGACGAATGCGGTGCCGTGCGTTACAGGGTCGCCGAACTGCACCACGACGATTGCGGGCGACTCCTACGGGATACTGAGTGGATACAACGCCGCCGCAGGCTATAACTTGGCGACCGGGTTGGGGTCGGTCGATGCGAACAATCTGGTGACGAAGTGGAATTCGGTGACGCTGCTGCCGTCGGCGACGACGTTGAGCAGTCTGACGCCGACAACAATTACGCACGGGCAGGCCGTAAATTTCACGGTCTCTGTAGCGCCGAAGTCGGGGACGGGAACGCCAACGGGGTCGATCTCGCTGGAAGGCGGGCCGACGAGCAGCACCGGGGCCATTGCGGGCTTCAGTTTGACCAACGGCTCGGTTTCCGGAAGCACGGAGACCCTGCCGGGCGGAACGTATTCGGTGACGGCGCATTATCCGGGGGATTCGACGTATGGGGCGAGCGATTCGGGCCCGATTAGTGTGACGGTGAATAAGGAGAACAGCCTTCCCCAGGTGTTCCTGGCGACGTTCAACTCGACCGGCAGCGTCCTCAGCAGCAATACGAATACAACGACGTACGGCTCGCCTTACGTGTTGCGCGTCAATGTGGACAATGCGGCGGGACAACTGTGCGCACCGGTCGTCACCTCGGGTGCTACTGCCTGTCCGACCGGGAGCGTAACTCTCACCGACAATGGCAGCGCGCTCGATGCTGGCACGTTTGCGTTGAATAGTTATGGGTATTTTGAGGATCTCGCGGTTCAGCTTCCGGGCGGAACGAATTCGGTGAAGGCGACGTATGCGGGAGATGACAGCTTCAACAGCAGCGTGATCACGACGCCGATCGTGATCGTTCCAGCGCCGACTACAACTCAGTACACCAACGCGGGTACGGTTTACGCGGGTCAGCCCGCCAGTCTGATTACCCTTGTGCAAACCCAGAGTTCGGGCGTGGCGCCGACGGGCACGGTGACCTTTTCTGTCAACGGCTCTCCTCTGACGGGCACGCTTACGTTGCAGGGCACTGCCGGATCTGCCTCCAACCCTGCGATGCTCTATGCCGACTTGTCGAACGTGATCTTCACCGCTGTAGGTTCAGTCGCCGTCACGGCGGCCTACAGCGGCGATGCAAATTACGTCCCCTCGAGTTCGTCCACGAATGTGATCGTGACCGGTCAGGCCACAAACACCATCATGGCGAGTCCCATGAACCCTCAGCCCGGGGCCAGCGTCACGTTGACTGCCGTCATCGACACGTCAGTTAAGAGTCCAGCGCCGAGCGGCGTTGTGGTTTTCTACGATAGCACTGACGCAACAGTAGGCAGTCAACAAATCGCAGGAAACGTGACCTACCTTAAAACCACGGACATGAGCGGCAATGCTGAATTACAAGCCACAATCACTTTCGTGCCTCCGACCATCACTACAGGCGTGCAGGCTTATTACACGAACGATCCTTTCTTCCCGCAGGGTTTCTCTAACGGCGTCAACATCGTGTTGGCAGGCAACGATTTCGGCATGTACCCCACCGTGTCGGTTGCGAGCGCCCCCGCTCAGGGGCAGGATGCATTCGAAGGCATTAACATCTATGGCGAGACCAACTACACAGGCACCATCAACTTCACGGGCGCATCCTGCACTGGGCTGCCAGCCGAGACTACTTGCAGCTTTAGCCCAGCTTCAATTACAGGAACCGGTTCAACCACGATAACGCTTCAGACCACTGCGCCGACCGCACAGGCCAAGCGCACAATCCAATCGAAATCATCGCTATGGATGGCGATGGGGCCGCTCGTTGTAGGAGGGTTATTCATGTTGTTTGGTCCTTCGAAGCGAAATCGCGCTGCGGGGGTGGTCGGGCTAATGTTACTTGGACTTCTCATAATTCTACCCAGTTGCGGAGGGGGAAACAGTGGCGGGGGTTCAAGTGGAGGTGGTAATCCGGGCACGCCAATTGGCAGCTACACCGTGACCGTCGCAGCAACCAGTGGTTCGCTCTCACACAGCACATCCTTCACTCTATTGGTACAGTAGCCGGGTTTGATGCATGCGCTGATAGGACCGTCGCAGTCCTTGGGTCCTCAACACCCGGCCTCAGCCCCGGCCGCGCAAGGCCGGGAAATGCCTTGGTGTACGATTCATTCGTACACAACTTCATCGCCATGAAACTCTCTGCCATCGCTTCTGCCCTGCACGCTCGCCTTGAAAACGGATCTCCGGACACGGAGATCTGCGGCCTTAATGGAATTGAACAGGCTGGGCCGGGGGAACTCACGTTCGTATCGAATCCCAAGTATGCGGCGGCGGCGCGGACCACCAAGGCTTCCGCCGTCATCGTTGGGGAGGACTTCCCCGCTATTCCTGCGGCCATGTTGCGGGCGAAGGATCCTTATCTGACATTCGCGCGGGCGCTCGCACTGTTTCATCGGCCGCCGCAGTATGCGCCTGGGGTACATGCCACTGCGGTTGTGCATGCCAGCGCGCGGATTGGGGCGAATGCTCATATCGGGCCGTATGTGGTAATCGGCGAGGACGTCGAGATCGGGACGAACGCGGTATTGCTCGCGCAGGTTGTCATTTATCGCGGGGTGAAGATCGGGAACAACTTTTTCGCGCATGCGCACTCCGTGGTGCGCGAGAACTGCCGGGTGGGCAACAATGTGCTTCTGCAGAACGGCGTGGTGATTGGTGGGGATGGGTTCGGGTTTGTGAAGACGGCAGAGGGACGCTGGTACAAGATTCCGCAGCCGGCGCCGGTCGTAATTGAAGACGATGTGGAGGTGCAGGCCAACTCGTGCATCGATCGCGCCAGTGTGGGAGAAACGCGGATTGGACGCGGCGTCAAGGTCGATAACCTGGTGCAGGTGGGGCACGGGTCGCACGTCGGCGAAGACGCGCTGTTGTGCGCACAGGTGGGACTCGCGGGATCGTCGGAGATCGGAAACCGGGTCATTCTCACCGGGCAGGTCGGCGTGGTGGGACACTGCAAGGTCGGAGACAACGCGATTGTGACGCCGCAGAGTGGAGTCGCCCACGACATTCCTGCGGGTGCGCTGGTGAGTGGAGCACCTGCCGTTGATCACAAATTGTGGCTGAAATATTCGGCGATCCTGCCTCGGTTGCCGGAACTCGTGCGGGCGATGCGCGCCAAAACCCCAAAAGAATAACCACAACAGAGGACACAGGGGACTCAGAGCAACTTCAGGCGTACGCTGGTCCGCCTTCTTCCTCTCTACCTTCCGCGGGTTCCATTGCAGGTTGGCGGTACTCTTCGGGAAGGCCACTGTCGATGGCGGCGCGGACTTTTTCCATCAGGCAATCGCGGCTGCAGAAATCCTTGGGATCGATTGGCGGATGAAAAATCACTTTCACCAGTCCTGGCTTGATGGCGAATCTCGCCTTCGGCATGGTGTAGTGCGTGCCCACGATCGTGATCGGAATTATGGGAACTCCGCACTCGACGGCCAGATAGAACGGACCTTTCTTGAAGGGGAGCAGTTTGCCATCGAAGGAGCGCTTGCCTTCCACGTAGATGGTCATGTTCAGTCCATGCTCGACGACCGACTTGGCGGCGCGCACGGCTTCGATGCCGGCATCGCGATTGCCGCGGTCGACGGGCACGAGCGATCCCATGCGCATGGCGCGGCCGAGGATTGGTACTTTGAAGAGTTCTTTCTTGACCATCACCGACGTGCGCTTCGGGATCAGTGGGATTTGAATCGGCGGGTCGAGGTTGGAGACGTGGTTCGTCATGAAGATGTAGCTGCGGGAGTGGTCGAACTTGTCGAGTCCGACGGTTTTCACGCGCACGCCGGTGATCCACACGCCGGCCCAGGCGCCCCACATGAAGAGGCGATATAAAACGCGGACGTCGCCCATGAGGTAGCTCGCTGGGAAGCCGATGATCGCGGCCACGGGCGCGGCCAGCGCCCAGAAGATCAGCATGATGATCGTGCGGATCATTTTCGTGTCGCCCCAGTTCCTGCAGTCCCTGTTCTTATCGCCGCTGTTCCTATAGCCCCTGCTGGTGCGGCTTGTGACGTTGCCTGGGGAGCGCTCTGCGCTTCGCCTTTCAGCCAGGCAACGCGGCGCGCGCGTTGCTGGGGGGTAACCTGGTCAAGGTCTTTTACCTCGTACGAAATCTCCTGACGGCTGCCGATGGTCCATTTCAGTTCGCGCTCTGCCCCGCGGCGCGATCGAACCTTCACAGCGAGGGTGTCGCCGGGATTGAGCCGTAACAACTCTTGGCGCGATTCCTGACCCGCGGGCTTGCCTTGCAACTCAACAATAGTGTCGCCCACTTGCAGGCCCGCATGTTCGGCGTCGCTGCCGGGGGTGACGGCTGCGACCGACATGGGACCATCGAAGTTGCGCGAGGCGATGAAACCGGCGTCGGAAACGGTGTTTGGGATGGGCACGGCGCGCAGGCCGACCGAGCGGAAGAAATCGTCCCAGGGAATCTCTTCGGTTCCGGCTACGTATTTCGCGAAGAACGAAGTCAGGTCAGCGTGGCTGACTTCTTCGGCGGCTTCGCGAACGCCTTCGGAATCGTTGAAGAAACGGTGCTTCTTGGCGTAGTTCTCATTCATCCACTGCAGGACTTCACGCAGGGAAGCCTGGCCGTGACTGGCGTCGCGAACCGCGAGGTCCAGCATCACGCCCAGAAGTTCGCCTTTGTTGTAGTAGGAAATGCTGCGCTCGGGACGGCGATAGTAGCCGTTGCCTTCGAGCCAGGCGTCGAGGCTGGACTGTTCCGCCGACTGAGTGAGGTGAGCGGGGCGCCGCTCGAGTTCTGCGATCTGTTCGCCCAAGTGGGCAAAAAACTGTTTCTCGTCAACGAGGCCGCCGCGAAGCTGAATCGTGTTCTCGACAGTGCTGGTGACGCCTTCGCTGAACCACAACGCGCGTGTGTAATTTTCTCTCGTGTAGTCCACGGGCTCGAGTGTTTGCGGCCGAATGCGCTTGACATTCCACAGGTGAAAAAATTCGTGCGCGGTGACGGCGGTTAGAGGATAGAGGGATTGCTTCATTGCGTCGGCATTCAGATCGATGGCGGTGGAGTACGCGTGCTCCATGCCGCCGCCCGCCGGGCCGCGCGGGAAGTGATACAGGAACGTGTACGTATCGAAGGGACGGTCATTCATCCAAGTGGTCGCCGCGGCGACGATCTTACGGAGCGCTGCAACGATCTTTGCCATATCGTAGTCGGCGGGGTCGGCGTCGACGATTACGCGGAAATGGCCGCCAGCTTCGTCAAAGTCGGACTCCTGAAAGTTGCCGATCTCGACGGGCGAGTCGACGAGACGGTCGTAGTTGGGGGCACCGAACTCGTCGCTCGAGACCAGCGTCAGAGGAGTCGCGATGTGCCATCCGTCGGGAACACGGCTGAAACGCACGTTCTGCGGGGCGGCGCGGGCGTCGACGGGATACATCAGAATCTGCGCTAGATTGAGGAAGGCGTGATGAGGGTTCAGCTGCGCGCCGAATGGGCCGGGCGAATCGACGTAGATTTGATATTCCGCGATTGCCCCGCCCTCAGCGCCTTCAATTTGCCAGCGGCTCTTGTCGAGTTCGCGCACCAGAAGCGGCTTACCGGAACGATCTTTCGCGCGGACCCAGTTCACGTACTGGGAGAAATCACGAACCTGATAGAGGGCATTCCAAACGGGAAGCTGGAGTTCGCGCTGCGCAGCGCCCGCGGGCAGGGTGATCTGCACTTCTACGAGATGCTGCGCGGGTGAGGAAAGATCGACCGTATAACCGACAGCAACTGGCGACTGCGCGATCGAGATGGAAGACAGGGCGAGAAACGCTGCATAAAACACCACGCAGCAAATGCGACGCGCAACTCTGGCAAAGAGATTCATCGGTTCCCTGCCAATTCGCGCAGGCGCGCCGGGAGTTTTTCATAGATTCCGCCGAAGCCACCGTTGGAGAGAATTGCCACGACATCTCCGCTGCGCATTTCAGGAGCGATGGTCTGCACGATTGCGTCGGCGTCCGCGAGAAGCCTAGCCTGGCGGCCGTTTCGCTCGATCTCCGCGGCGAGAGCGGGCAACTCAAGGCGTTCGCTTTCCGGGACGGCTTCCGAGCGGAACGCCCCGGCCACGACGATTTCGTCGGCTTGTGCCAGGCTGTGCGCCAAGTCCGTCTGCAGAACGCGGCGTCGCAGCGTATTGGAACGAGGCTCCAGAATTGCCCACAATCGCGCACCAGGATAGCGCGCCCGGAGCGCTTTCAACGTTCCTGCGATCGCCGTGGGATGATGGGCAAAGTCGTCGATGATGGTGATGCCGTTCACCTGCGCCTTCACTTCGAGGCGGCGCTTCACGCTCTTGAAAGTTTTCAGCGCGGCGGCAATCGCCTCTTTCGAGAGGTTGCAGGAAGCCGCGAGCGCTGCTGCGGCCGTGGCGTTCCAGACGTTGTACTCTCCCGCCAGCGGAAATTCCAGGTCAGCCCACGGCTGGCCGTCATGGAGGACGGTCCACGCGGTGCGTGAGGGTTCGAAGCGTAGGTTCGTGACCTTCCAGTTCGCCCGCGGACCGGCGCCGTAACGCTCTACGGGGCAGAACGCTTTGGCTAGACAGCGATCGAGGCTTGGGCTCTCGGCGGCTTCGCCAGCAACGCCATCGAAGGCCACGATGCATCCGCGGCGCGGGATCAGATTCACCAGCCGCTTGAAGGCGGTCTCGACGGCATCGAGATCTTTGTAGATATCGGCGTGATCGAACTCGACCGAGGTCAGAATCACCGAGTCGGGAAAGTAATGCAGGAACTTCGGTCCCTTGTCGAAGAAGGCGGTGTCGTACTCGTCGCCTTCGAGGATGAAGTGTTTGCCTGCGCCCAGATGAAAGCTCGAACCGAAATTCTCGGCGATGCCGCCGATGAGAAACGAAGGCTGCAGTCCGGCGGAATGGAAGATCCATGCCAGCATGGAAGTCGTCGTGGTCTTGCCGTGGGTTCCGGCGACGACCAGGACTTCCTTGCCGCGTAAGAATTCGTCGTGCAGCAACTGCGGCAAGGAACAGAATGGAATGCGCTGGTCGAGGAGGTGCTCCAGTTCCACATTGCCGCGTGACATGGCATTGCCGACCACGACCAGATCGGGCCGGGGCTCGAGATTCTTGGCCTCAAACGGCTGCGCGACCGGAATGCCTAATCCGCGAAGGAAGTCTGACATCGGGGGATAGGCTGCGGCGTCGGAGCCGGTGACGTGGAATCCGCGCTGCTTCAGCATGCCGGCCAGTGAGGCCATGGCGGTACCACAAATGCCGATCAGGTGAATGTGCTTTTTGTCGTGCATCTCGTTCGTAATTAGCCCAAGACCAACACCTTAAAGATGGACCGCTGACTCCAATATTCTCAGAGCGACCTGACCGCTTCGTACCGTAAGCTTCGCCTGCACTCCGAAAGGAAGCGTGATGTTTCCCGAGGTGACATGGCCCGACTTTACGCCGAAGGCGACGGGCGCGCCCAGATCACCGACAATTCGGGCAACCACATCTTGCAGAGTGTACCCCTGATTTGCGGTCTGGAGGCAATCGAGCATTTCGCCGAAGACGATGCCACGTAAATTGTCGAGACGCCCGGCCAGTTTCAATTGCATCAGCATGCGATCGATCTGGTAAGGCTTGGCGGCCAGATCTTCCAGAAACAAGATCTTGCCCTCGGTCTTGATTTCGTAGGGAGTTCCGAGCGATGCAACCAGGATCGAGAGGCATCCGCCGTATAAGACGCCCTCGGCTTCGCCTTCGACTAGTCCAGTGACACCCGCGTTCAGAAGAACATCCCACGGAGCCATGCTCGAGGCGGCCGCCTGCCAAGAAGCGACGTCTACTCCATTTTCATGCGCCCAATCTTTGCCGGCCATCGGACCGTGGAAGGTGACGAAGCCACCGGCATCAGTGAAGTAATTCAGCAGCGTGGTGATATCGCTGTAGCCGACGAAAATCTTGGGATGCGTTACGATCTTTTCGAGATCCAGCGCTTTGAGCAGATAGTTTGCGCCATAACCACCGCGTGCGCAGATTATGGCGCGTACATCGTCGCGCACGAACATTTCTTCCAACTCGTGCGCTCTTCGTTCGAGGGAACCCGCAAAATAAAGATCCTGTTCCAGAATCGAGTCGAGATAAAACGGACGATATCCCGCGCGTTGCAGCGCATCGCAGCCCAATTCCAAGTCAGCCCGCTTAACATTGCTGGCGGGCGCGACAAGGCCCACGGTATCGCCGGGGCGAAGTGCGGGCGGCTTGACGAGTGGAACGTTCGAAGAAGACATGTCTGCCACGAGCGATGCAACGGACCGGGGCCAATCGGCCAGATCAACTCACGAAGAATTCTCCCCGGCACAACAGCCGCGCCGGGCCTCGCAGAAAAACTTTACTCCCATTCGTGCGAACCGTCTGAGTCCCGCCGGGCGCGTGAACCTTTACTGGCGAAACTGCCCGGCCCGTCGCCATCGCGGCCACCGCCGACGCGCACGAACCGGTGCCGGAAGATTGCGTTTCTCCGACGCCGCGCTCAAAAAAGCGAGCCCGCACATCGTGTTTGCTGTCGACCGCGACCAGTTCAACGTTCACACCTTGCTGGAAGTGCGGGTTGCGCTGGATTTCCGCGGCTTGCGCCTGCCAGTTGGCTGCGAACCCTGGAACGAAGGAGACATAGTGCGGGTTGCCCATCGACACGGGAACGCCTCGCACTTCCCTCGCGGCCGCTATTAGGACGAGTTCATTCTCGACCACGGCTTCGCCCATCTCAATTTCAAACTCATACTCGGAATCTCTGCGCGCAGTCAGTGTGCAGATTTTCATGCCCGCGCCCGTGAGAATTGAAATCCGCTCTTTACCGAGTTGAGCACAAACGTACGCCGCCACACAGCGCGTGCCATTGCCAGAAATTTCGGCCGCCGTGCCGTCCGCATTGATCAGCCGGATCCCTATATCCGCGGTGAAATGCGGGGCCATCCACTCCACCCCGTCGGCGCCTACGCCATTGTGGCGGTCACAGATGCGCCGCGTGAAGGCTGAGATATCCGGCGGAGCCAAGGCGCCGTCGATCAAGAGAAAATCGTTGCCGCAGGCGCTGGCCTTCACGAATGGAATGGTGCGGACATTGGAGTTCACTCGTGGTCCACCCGGCCGAGGGAAGTGACGCCTTGCAGTACCGTCGACGCTTTCAATTGCTGGAGTAATTCCTTTTGCTCGCGATTGCAGCCCTCGACGTCAAATTGCAGGCGAACGTGCTGGCCTGTGTTTCCGGTGAGCGTGTTCTGCATCAACCGGTGGTGGCTTTCGAGGATGTGGTTGACCTCGTTGCTGATTTCTTCGACGCTGCCGCCCGTCACTTCGTAGCTCGTCATGAGCAGTTTGAGATTGAAGGTTTCTTCCAAGTGGCCCAGAAAAAACAGAGCCAGGATCACCAAGCCAGTGGCGAAACAAGCCGTCAGGTAAAGGCCGCCGCCGGCTGCCATGCCGACCGACGCGACAACGAAGAGCGTGGCGGCCGTGGTCAGCCCGGTGGTGAGTCCGCGGGTATGCAGAATAGACCCTGCACCGATGAAGCCGATGCCGGGGATGATTTGCGCCGCGATCCGGGCTGCGTCCGACGGGACACCCGCGAGCCGTTCGGAAAGCAGAGTGAACATTGCCGCTCCCAAGCAGATGAACATGTTGGTGCGCAAGCCGGCGGCGCGGTGTTTGAATTCGCGCTCCAGGCCGATGAGACCACCGAGAA
>Ga0181532_10000057_pt1 | contig 112680 bp, 102 predicted proteins | sample PEATcosm2014_Bin_33_FD_119768 | JGI IMG/M metagenome (GOLD analysis project Ga0181532, IMG submission 119768) | Peatland microbial communities from MTU Mesocosm Facility, Houghton, MI, USA - PEATcosm2014_Bin11_30_metaG | ecosystem: Environmental > Terrestrial > Soil > Wetlands > Peat | place...
GGGGGGAACTTCGCCTGATCGGCGCGACGACGCTCGACGAGTACCGAAAGCACATAGAGCGCGATGCGGCCCTCGAGCGGCGCTTCCAGCCCATCTATGTCGGACCGCCCTCGGTGGAAGACACGATCGCGATCTTGCGTGGCTTGAAGGAGCGCTACGAAGTTCACCATGGGGTGCGGATACAAGACGCCGCGCTCATTGCGGCGGCGGTGCTCTCGGATCGTTACGTGTCGGGAAGGTTCCTTCCTGACAAGGCGATCGACCTCATGGACGAGGCGGCGAGTCGCCTTCGCATCGAGATCGACTCGATGCCCACGGAAATCGATGTCGTGGCGCACCGAATCCGCCAGCTTGAGATCGAACGCGTTGCACTCGCAAAAGAGACCGACGATGCCTCTCATGCGCATCTCGAAAAGCTCGATGAGGATCTCGCGAACTTACGTGAGCAACAGAGTGCTCTGACAGCGCATTGGAAAGCAGAAAAGGACGCGATCACGACGATCAGGGACCTTAAGGGAAAGCTCGAAACGAGGCGAGGCGATGCCGAGCGCTTCGAGCGCGACGGTGATCTCGGGGACGCGGCTGAGATCCGTTACGGAGAGATCCCCGAGCTCGAGCGCCAAATTGCACAATCCGATGCGCATCTGAGCGAGTTACAAGCCCACGAGAAGATGCTCAAGGAAGAAGTCGACGCGGAGGACATCGCCGAGGTCGTATCGCGATGGACCGGCGTCCCTGTGTCTCGCCTCTTGGAGGGCGAGGTGCAAAAGCTCATTCGCATGGAAGACGCGTTGCGCGAACGGGTCGTTGGGCAAGATGAGGCAATCGCAGTCGTCTCGAACGCGATCCGCCGCTCACGCGCCGGCCTTTCCGATCCGAATCGACCGATCGGGTCGTTCCTGTTTCTCGGTCCGACCGGTGTCGGCAAGACCGAACTGGCCCGGACGCTCGCGGCGTTCCTCTTTGACGATGAGCGGGCGATGGTGCGCATCGACATGAGCGAGTACCAAGAACGACACACGGTCGCGCGCCTTATTGGCGCGCCACCGGGATATGTCGGGTACGAAGAGGGCGGGCAGCTGACCGAGGTCATCCGCCGGCGTCCTTACGCGGTTGTGCTCTTGGACGAGATCGAAAAGGCGCACCAGGACGTGTTCAACATCTTGTTGCAGGTCTTAGACGACGGAAGGCTGACCGACGGCCAGGGCCGCACGGTTGATTTCACGAACACCGTATTGATCATGACGTCGAATCTGCGCGGCGATCCCCTAGATGTCTTCAAGCCCGAGTTCGTGAATCGCATCGACGAGATCGTTCGTTTCCATTCCCTCGAGCGACACGACATCGCGAGAATCGTCGATATCCAGCTCAAAGATCTGAACGATCGACTGGAAGGACGACGCTTGAGTCTCGAAGTCTCCGATGAGGCCAAAGAGCTCCTCGCCGAACACGGTTATGACCCCGCCTTCGGCGCGCGACCCCTACGCCGCGTGATCCAGCGAGAAGTCGGGGACAAGCTCGCCGTCGCATTGTTGGACGGCCGGTTCCCCGAGGGTTCGACCGTCCACGTCAGGCAAAAGGGCGGGGAAATCACCCTGTCTTAGACCCTTTGGATGGCCAGAAAGGAGCGCCGGGGCCATCTCCTTCTCACGGTGCTCCCCGGCTACACTGCCAGCGAAGAAACCGGAGGGAGTCTCGTGCCCGCGACCATTGTGGTCGGTACTCAGTGGGGTGACGAGGGGAAGGGAAAGCTCACCGACCTCCTCGCCAAGGACATGCGGCTCGTCGTCCGCTATCAAGGCGGCCACAACGCCGGTCATAGAGTTGTCATCGGGGGTGAGAGCTTCGCGCTCCAGCTCATTCCGAGCGGGGTGTTCTACCCCCACACGATCCCCGTCATAGGAAACGGCGTCGTCGTGGATCCGGCGGTGCTCATCGCAGAGCGCGACGCCCTCGAGGAACGGGGAGTCGATACGAGCCGGCTCGTTGTCTCAGGCAACGCGCACCTCATCATGCCTTATCACTATGAGCTTGACCGAGCGGCCGAACGGTCCTTGGGCAAGAACAAGCTCGGCACGACCAAACGCGGCATCGGTCCGGCCTATGCGGACAAAGCAGCACGTATTGGTCTTCGGGTCCAGGATCTTTTGGACGAGCGGATCTTTCGACAGAAGCTCGACATCGTGCTGCGGGAAAAGAACGCGATACTCGCCAAGGTTTACAACAGGCTCGCGATCGATGGCAACGAGATCGAGCGGACCTATCTTGGCGAGCTTGCACCGCAGATCGCGCCGATGATCTGTGACACGGTGAGTCTCATCCACGAGGCGCTCGACGATGGGCAAGACATCATGCTGGAAGGTGCGCAGGCAACTTTCCTCGATCTCGACCACGGCACCTACCCCTATGTGACCTCTTCGAACCCGACGGCAGGCGGGGCATGCGTCGGCTCTGGCGTCGGCCCCCGCGACATATCGCGCGTCGTAGGCATAGCGAAGGCCTATGTAACACGCGTGGGCGCGGGTCCGTTCCCGACCGAACTTCATGGGGAGCTCGCCACAACCTTGATCGAACGCGGGCATGAATACGGCACGAACACAGGGCGCATGCGTCGTCCCGGATGGCTCGATCTCGTGATGTTGCGCCATGCGGTGCGCATCAATTCGATCTCAGAGATCGCGCTCACCAAACTCGATGTGCTCTCGCACCTTGACAAGGTCAAGTTGTGCATCGCATACGAAGCAGACGGAGAGCGGCTCGTACGCGTTCCCTATCACCAATCAGTGTTGCACAAGGCGAAGCCGATCTATGAAGTGTTGGATGGATGGCACGACGATCTCTCCGGCGCGACATCGGTGTCGGATCTTCCTCGCGAAGCACGTGACTACATCGCGTGCATTCAAGAATGCGCCGGGGCTCCCATCAGCCTCGTGGGAGTTGGCCCCGATCGAGAGCAGTACGTCTCCTTCGCGGCATGATCGTCTGCATCGTAGGCTCGGGCGCGCGTGAACACGCTCTTGCCCAAATATGTGCACGCACCGCAGATGTCATCGCCACGCCCGGCAATCCCGGGATATGCGGACGCTCCAAAGAAGGACACTCGCTTTCTTCTGTTGTACAAGCTCCCGAAGATATCGAAGCCGACCTTTTCATCATCGGCCCGGAGGCTCCACTCGTCGATGGGCTAGCCGACAGGCTGCGTGCGAAGAACAACGTGGTTTTCGGGCCGTCAGCTGACGGGGCGCGCCTTGAGGGCTCGAAGGCATTCATGAAAGAGCTTGCTCAGTGTGCCCATGTCCCGTCTGCGCGCTACGCGATCTGTAACCGCCTCGACGAAGCAGCTCGCTACTTAAAGGATCTACCGGGCCCATACGTCGTGAAGACCGACGGGCTCGCCGCGGGCAAGGGCGTCTTTGTGGGCATGGACCTCCAAGGCGCGATCGACGACGCGGACGCGAAGCTCTCCGGTGCGGCATTTGGCGACGCCGGGAAGCTCATCGTGATCGAAGAGTGCCTGCGGGGCGTCGAGGTGTCCTTGCTCGTGCTCTGCGATGGGCGCAACATCGAGCCCCTCCCACCGGCCCAGGACTACAAGCGCCTCCACTCCGGTGGAACCGGGCCGAACACCGGAGGAATGGGCGCGTACTCACCCGTGCCTGTTGCCCCAAAGGAGATGGTCGAAACCATCATGGAAACGATCGTCGCCCCGACTGTTGTCGAGTTGCGCCGCCGGGGCGTCGACTACCGAGGGGTGCTATACGCAGGGTGCATGCTCACAGACGATGGCCCAAAGCTCATCGAATATAACGTGCGCTTCGGGGATCCTGAGGCCCAGGTGATACTGCCGAGGCTCAAGGGCGATGTCGCGCAGCTGCTCTTTGCGACGGCCTCGGGTGCCATGGAACAGCCCCCCGCGATCGACGAAGACGCTGCTGTTTGCGTCGTGCTCGCGGCACACGGCTACCCCCAGTCCCCACGCCGGGGTGATCCCATCCATGGAGTCTCAGAAGCCGGTACGGTCGAGGGCGTGACGGTCTTCCACGCTGGGACATCCCTCGAGGGAGGCGAGCTCGTCACCGCGGGGGGACGGGTGCTCACCGTTTCGGCCCTTGGACCGACCATTTCTGTCGCGCGCTCGCGTGCCTACGAAGCGGCCGGGAAGATCTCGTTCCCTGGCATGCAGCTTCGATCAGACATCGCGAATGCGACCGATGTAGGTGAGTTTGCGTGATCGAGCGCTACGCGTTGCCGGAGATGGCGGAACTGTTCAGCGACGAGACGCGGCTCGCGCTGTGGCTCGAAATCGAGGTCCAAGCTGTCGAGGCGGGTGCCTTGATCGGCACGATTCCGACGAAGGACGCGATCGCCGTACGCGAGCGCGCACCCGTTGTGGATGCAGCGTTTGTCGCACGCGTGAACGAGCGAGAGCAAGTGACCGATCACGACGTTGCGGCGTTCGTCGACGTCGTCCAAGAGGCAATAGGACCACCAGCGGGTTCTTGGGTGCATCACGGCCTCACTTCGGCAGACGTTGTCGACACGGCGTTGTCTGCGACGCTTGTCCGTGCGTCGGACCTCCTCTTGGACGCGGCCGGTGATCTCATCAAGGTGCTCAAGCGTCGCGCCTATGAATGCGCCGACTTCGCCATGGTGGGTCGAACGCACGGGATGCACGCCGAGCCGACGACTTTTGGTGCAAAGCTCGCGCTCTTCTGCTTGCAAGTGGACAGGGACAGGACGCGTATCCGCCGCGCCCGAGAGGCAATCGCCGTCGGAAAGCTCTCCGGGGCCGTCGGCACGTATTCCAACATCTCGCCCGAGATAGAAGAAAGAGTCTGTGCCGCGCTCGGGTTGCGGGCGGTGCCGGCCACCCAGGTGCTCGCACGCGATCGCCACGCTGAGTACCTCTATGGGTGCGCGTCGATCGGCGCCACGCTCGAGTCGCTTGCGACAGAAATCCGCCACCTCCAAAGGAGCGAAGTCAATGAAGTGGAGGAGCCCTTTGGGAAAGGACAAAAGGGATCCTCGGCGATGCCGCACAAGCGCAACCCCGTCGTGTCGGAGCGCATCGTCGGGATGTCAAGGGTGCTGCGCGGCTACCTCCTAGCGGGACTCGAGGACGTGGCTCTGTGGCACGAGCGGGACATCTCGCACTCTTCCGTCGAGCGCATCGTGCTCCCCGATGCGAGCATGCTCGCCTATTACAGTCTGCGTCGAATGACGCGAATCGTAGACGGGCTCGTCGTCCACGCAGACCGCATGAAGGCGAACTTGCTCGAAAGCTCCCTCGGCCTCGTGTTCTCCCAGCCCGTGCTGCTCGCCCTCGTGGAAGCTGGTTGCAATCGCGACGAGGCATACCGGATCGTCCAGCGTGACGCCCGAAATGCCTCTGAGTCGAATCGCGCATTTCGCGACGTCCTTCGGTCCGACATGGAGCTGATCACGGCGCTTGGAGAAAGCAAGATCGAAGACGTGCTCGACGAAGCGTTCGATCTTCGTCGCGCGCTCCGTCACGCAACCCGAGGTATCGACGCGCTTGGTGAGGTGAACGGATGAGCCTTCGGCACATCTACTCCGGCAAGGTCCGAGACGTCTACGAAGCCGGCGACGGGCTGCTCCTCATGGTCGCTTCGGATCGGATCTCTGCGTTCGATCACGTGTTTCGCGAACCGATCCCAGACAAGGGCCGTGTGCTCACCGCGATGACGCAGTTCTGGACGAAAGAGCTTTCGGGAGTGGCTCCGACCCACCTCGTCACGACCGATCCCGCGAAGTTCCCAGACGGCGCCCAAGAACTGGGCGATATCGAGGGCAGAGCGATGCTCGTGCGTCGCGCTGAGATGCTCCCGATCGAGTGCATCGTGCGCGGCTATATCAGCGGGTCGGCTTGGAAGGAATACCTCGCAACCCAGACGATGCACGGCATGTCGCTCCCAAAAGGCCTGAAGGAGTCGGATCGATTGCCAGAGCCGATCTTCACGCCCTCCACGAAGGCGAGCGTCGGACATGACGAGAACATCTCCTTCGAACGTGCCGCTCAACTCATTGGTCCCGAACAAGCCGCGCGCGCAAGAGACATCGTTCTTCGCGCGTACATTTCCGGATCACAGCGTGCGCTCGAACGCGGGATCGTGATAGCGGACACGAAGTTCGAGCTCGGGATCATCGACGGTGAGCTTGCTCTTTGCGATGAGATCTTGACACCCGACTCCTCTCGCTTTTGGCCAGCTGACGCTTGGGAGCCAGGAAAGGCTCCCCCATCATTTGACAAGCAACCCGTGCGCGACTGGGCCGAACGAACGGGTTGGGACAAAGCATCTGAGCCGCCTCCCATCCCAAGTGACGTCATCGCCGCGACGCGAGCTCGTTACGTCACGGCATATGAGCGCATATCGGGTCTGAGCTTTTCAAATTGGTGGGGCGTATCGTCTGGGCCATCGATATGAACTTCGACGTGCGTGTTGAGATCCGCGGTATCGACGGTCTTGCTGATCCCGAGGGCCAGACGATCGAACGGGCGCTCCCAGCCCTCGGCTTTGGCGCCGTTTCGAACCTGCACGTCGGAAAGATCGTGCGCTTTCGCCTAGCGGCAAATGACGAACAAGCAGCACAGCGCGTCGCCGAGGAAATGTGCGAACGGCTTCTCGCGAATCCTGTTATCGAACGTTTCGAAGTGACGATCCGACAAGGCGAGCAGAGTCGATTCTTGGAGGGCTCGTGACACATCAAGTCGGCGTCGTTTCTTTTCCCGGGTCCAATTGTGAACACGATGTGTGCCGGGCGATCTCGCATCTCGGGGGAAGTGCCAAGATCATCTGGCATACCGAGGCGAGCGTCGGCGAGGTTGATGCCGTCGTCTTGCCTGGCGGGTTTGCTCACGGAGATTATCTACGGACCGGCGCGATCGCACGGTTCTCTCCTGTCATGGCCGCGGTACGCGCGTTCGGTGAGCTAGGCGGCCCGGTCGTCGGTATTTGCAACGGCTTTCAGGTTCTCACCGAATCGGGCATGCTCCCCGGTGCTCTGCGGAGCAATGCCGGAATGCGGTTCATCTCCGAGACGATCGAGTGCGTTGTCTCTTCCACGCATTCTGTCCTCACCGCGAATGCTGTCCTTGGCGCGCGGCTCTTTCTCCCGATCAATCACTACGAGGGCAACTTCGTCGCAGACGAAGCGACCCTTGATGCGCTCGAGGAAAACGGTCAGGTCGTGCTCTCTTATGCTTCGAACCCGAACGGATCGTCCCGCTCGATCGCTGGAATCGCGAATCGGGCCGGAAACGTCGTCGGGATCATGCCGCATCCTGAGCGCGCGAGCGATGAACTCCTCGGTTCGACCGACGGCCAGGTGCTATTGGCGTCGTTACTCGACGCGGCTATCGCATTCGCCGAGCGTTCGCCCGACCCCAGCGTGTCGGCGAACGTAGCTTCCTAGGGCGAGCTGCTCCGGTGAATGCCCGCTCGACGCAAGACGTCGGCCCGAACCCCGGCCTCGCGCCACGTCGAATAATCGATGCCCCGGCGCGATCCGTATTCAGCGGCTGCGGAAATAAATCCTTCTTCGAGCTTCGAGATGTCCTCGGTCCCGTCGCCCTCGTTCAAGCGCGATTCGATCGACTTTCGCTGCTGGATGAGGTGCAGCCGCTTCAAGGGATCCGCGTCCTTAAGGCGCGCTTCTGTTTCCTTGAGCTGTTTTTTCAGCGACTCGACGCTCGGGCGGCGTCCGCGCCGCGGCCGAGTCCGCTCAAGTGCCTCGAGGTAGCGACGCACGGCAAGACCTTGAGATCGGCCCGCGGCGAGCGCCGTTTTGTGCGCTTGAGTCATCGCGGAGTGTTTTCTTTGGGGAGCCATGACTACCACTATGGCTCGGAGGAGAACACATTACAAAAGCCCAAATGCCAGCGGCGATAATGGGTCGAACAACGCCATGAGCACGTCGGGAAACAGGCCCAATGAGCAAGGCGATTTTCACGATTTCAAGGCCATGAATCGGCACCGAATCCTCGGCCTAACCGATGCCGAGTACTCGATGATCGAAGAGGTGCTCGGTCGCAGCCCGAACGACCTTGAGCTCGCTCTTTACGGTGTGATGTGGAGCGAGCACTGTTCCTATAAATCGTCCCGGATTCACCTGCGCCGTCTGCCCACCGAGGGAGCCTCAGTGATCGTCGGACCGGGCGAGAATGCGGGCGTCATTGATGTCGGTGACGGGATCGCGGTTGCGCTTCGCATTGAAAGCCACAATCACCCTTCATTCATCGAGCCTTATCAAGGAGCGGCAACAGGAGTTGGCGGAATACTGCGCGATATCTTCACGATGGGAGCGCGCCCAATTGCGCTTATGGACCCGTTGTTTGTCGGTCCGATAGAAGATCCGCACAGCCGGTTCATTCTCGACGGCATCGTGCGAGGAGTCGCCGGATATGGGAACTCCGTTGGTGTACCAACTGTTGGCGGACAGATCACCTTTGACGCGACGTATCGCTCGAATCCTCTCGTCAACGTTTTTTGTCTCGGCGTGCTGAAGATCGATGACCTCGTTTTGGGTCAGGCGTCCGGCGTAGGCAACCTCGCGCTGCTCCTTGGGTCGAGCACTGGACGTGATGGCATTGGTGGAGTGAGCGTGCTCGCGTCCGCTGGTCTGGGCGACGCGCACGGTAAAGGTGCTGAGCACAAGCGACCGAGTGTGCAAGTCGCCGATCCCTATGAGGAGAAGCGTCTGATCGAAGCTTGTCTCGAGCTCATCGCGGGCAAGCTCGTCGTCGGAATTCAAGACCTCGGCGGAGCGGGGCTTGCTTGCGCATCAAGCGAGACTGCTGCGCGCGCTCATCTCGGTATGGACCTCGATATTGACGCGGTGCACCGCCGCGAGCCGAACATGACTGCCATCGAGGTGATGACGAGTGAGAGCCAAGAGCGCATGCTCGCGATCGTCGTTCCCGATGATGTCGGTCGCGTCGAGGAGGTCTGTCGCCGTTGGGAAGTTTCTGCGTCCGTCGTCGGACGCGTTTGCCCAGTCGATGACGATGGAATCGGACGCCTACGCATCCGCTCCAGCGCCTCCAAAGAGATCCTCGCAGAGCTCCCGGCGGCATCGCTCACCGATGGGGCGCCGCTCTATGACCGTGCAATGGCGCCACCACCAGGTTTCCTCACTCGACAGAAAGATGAGCCGGAAAAGCTCCAAGCGCCGATCAATTGTGGAGGGGACCTCCTCAGCCTCTTGTACGACCCGTCTTGGATCTATCGCCAGTACGACCACCAGCTCTTCTTGAACACCGTTTTCGGTCCTGGTGAGGCGGACGCATGTGTCTTGATGCTCTCGAGCCCTGAAATTCCATGGAGGGGCAAGGCACTGGCGCTCTCCGTCGATGCGAATCCCGGGTGGTGCACGATCAATCCCCGCCAAGGCGCCTCAGCGACTGTGGCCGAGTCGACCTTGAACCTCTCATGCGTCGGCGCTGTTCCTCTCGGCATCGTGAACTGTTTGAATTTCGGCAACCCTGAGCATGCGGTCGTCATGTGGGAGTTGTCTGAATCAATCGACGGCATGGCCGAAGCGTGTCGAGCCTTCGGGATTCCCGTTGTTGGCGGAAACGTGTCTTTGTACAACGAATCTGGCGGATCCGACATCGAACCGACACCGTGCATCGGTTCCGTGGGCCTCATCGAGCATCTCACTCGTCGCCCACCTGGAATCGCCTGGCGCGAGGACGACTCGATTGTGATGTTTGGACCGCGTTCGTCGGCTCTTGGGGGGTCGCAGTGGGCGAGGAGCTGCAGAGACTACCGGGGTGGCGCGCTTGTCGGAGTCGATTTCGCTCTGCACGCAAAGCTCTGCGAGGTTGTGCGGGAACTCGTGGCCAATGAGTGTTCGAAGATCGGTGACGAAATCGAGTGCGTAAGCGGAATCCATGACGTCTCAAACGGAGGCATCGGTGTAGCGCTCGCCGAGTTCGCCATCGCCTCAAGAATCGGTTGTCGTATCGAGGCGATTGCTTCGCACGGCGAGTTGTTTTCCGAAGCTCCTTCTCGGGTGATCATCGCTACTCCATGTGCCGACGAGCTCCTCGCGCGCGCCAAAGCCGGCGGAATCGACGCCGTTGTTCTCGGTGTCGTCGGAGGCGGGCGACTTCTCGTCGAGGGGCTTTGTGACCTATCCGTCGAGGAACTCTCGAACACCCGATCGAATCGTCTCCCACGCGCGCTCGATGCAGCAGTTTCGATTTGAGCGGTCTCGTCTTTGGTCTCGTCGCTCAATGGCCCTCGGTGCGCGACGAAAGAAGGAAATGAGCAGCAAATGCGATCCTGAGTGCTTCGCATAGGGGTACCGACGAGGTAGAGCGCCTGGAAGGGCGGGCTTCGTAGCCTTGTCGCGTTGGATCGCCGCGTTCGAACACGTTGTCGGCGAGGTGAGGAGTGGCAACAGGGCCGGTCTTCGGAGAGGATCTCGTACGCCTAAGCGCCCAAAAGTGCTGGCAGGTGCGATCTTTGTTGTCCACAGCCTGTGGACAACCTTGGGGAGAATTACAGCGCTGTTATCCCGCTACTCGGGCTCAGCGATAACGGGTGGCCAAGAGAGCGCCCGTTACGATCGCAACGAGGCAGCCCAAGGTGTACCAGTTCGTCGGGCTGGACGGCATCTCCCCGATGTAGTTCAAGATGATGACGATGACCCCGGAAATGAGCAGGCCAAGAATCAAATAGGGGTACCACGCAGGGCTGTGCTTGACCCCTTTGGGAATCGGCGGCGTGTACCTGCCGGTCGGCACGGGGCGCCTTGGACCTGTCGCCTCGGTCTTTTCTCTTCGCCCAACGCGAAGGCCGCGTCGACGTCCTTCGACGTTGTTCTTGTCCCGGCTCGGCGTCGTCTTCTGTGGCACGAGATGAAGGATACCTACCTTTGTCACGCCACCTAGCCTGTGGGGCGTGGGACCACGCGTGCTTGTCATCGACAACTACGACAGCTTCACCTACAACCTCGTGCAGTACCTGGGCGAGCTCGGTGCGACCCCGGTCGTCAAGCGCAACGACGACTGCGGTCTCGAGGAACTACGCGCCTTTGAACCCGCAGCACTCGTCGTATCTCCAGGTCCCGGGCGGCCGGAGGTCGCGGGCATCTCTTGCGCGGCGATCGCGGCCTTTGGCGAGGGAGGGATACCGGTGCTCGGCGTCTGCCTCGGCCATCAGTGCGTCGGTGTGGTCTACGGTGCGAGGGTCATAGGCGCGCCCGAGATCATGCATGGGAAGACCTCGCTCGTGCATCACGACGGGAAAGGTGTCTTTGCGGACTTGGCCAACCCCTTTGAAGCGACCCGGTATCACTCGCTCGTGGTCGAGGCGTCTTCGATCCCCGATGATCTCGAGGTGAGCGCACGCACCGAGGACGGGATCGTCATGGGACTGCGACACCGACACCTCCCCGTTGAAGGGGTGCAGTTCCACCCCGAGTCGATCTTCACGCACGTCGGCCGCGATCTCTTGTCGAACTTTCTCGGCATGGCAAGCACACGCGCGCTGAACGGGCGGCGGCCTGCGTCGAAGATGCCGAATGCTCAGACGTGAGAGTGCGTCTTATGTCGTTGGGGGGACGACAAGGGTGGTCGTCGTGGTGGACGTCGAGGTGACGGGAGTTGTCGTCGATGTCGTCGACGCGCCTCCCACAGTGACGCCAATACGGATCTTCACGACGGTGTCCGGCGCGACAACCGTGCCGGGTGCGTACTGCTGATACGCGACGGTGCCATTTTCCAAGGGATTCGACGTCCCTATGAGTCGACCGACGAAGTAGTTGAGTCCGACGCTCGTGAGGTCCGCCTCAGCCGTGGCTAATCCCGCGCCGTAGAGATACGGAACGGTGACGCCGGGCCCTTCAGAAACGGTGAGGCTCACCGACTTCCCTTGAAGAAGCGGAGTCCCAGAAGGTGGAGCTGAACTGATGACATCGCCCGTCGGGATCGTCGAGGAGAATTGTGAGGTCACCGGTCCAACATTCAGGCCCGCCTTTGTGATCGCAGCTGCTGCCGAGACGGCGCTTTCCGGTATGCCGTCCACGAGGAAGCTCGGAACGTCCACGTTCTTGTTGCCGCGCACGATGTAGATGGTGACCGTCGATCCCGCACTCACGGACCTGTTCGCCTTGGGCTTTTGCCGGATGACCTCTCCCTGGGTCTGAGAAGGCGTCGACTGTTTTACGAAGTCCTTTTTCGCCTTGAGCCCCAGTTGCTCGAGCGTTGAGATCGCCAAGGAGGCCGTGATATCGGTGACCGAAGGGACGTACACCTTGGGAGGCGCCCCAGCGACACCGAGGTGGATTGTCGTCGAGCCCCTGATTGACGTGGGATATCCCGGGGATTCTGTGAGCACGGTGCCTTGTGCTCTTCCCGTTGATCCGCTGACGGTCTCGACCGAGGACCTAAAGCCGTGTGCAGCGAGGACGGAGCGGGCCTTGGTCACGTTCATGAACATGACATCGGGGATCGTGACGTACTTCTTTCCTCCGAAATAGCCGAGCTGGCGTCCACCTACGCCGACAACGAGCGCGATCGCGAGGACAAGCACGAGTCCTGCCGCGAGCCAGCGTCCAGTGGTCGAGGGGATGCGTCCGCCGGTGTTCTTCGTCGTCTGCTCGTCGTGTGCCGCTGGTGTCTCGGGGATCATGGTGGTTTGTGGGACCGAATGCGTGAGGCGCGCCTGAGGTGGTATGGCGAGCACCGTTTGTCCGCGCACGAAGCGATCGAGGTCCGCCCGGAAGTCCTCGGCAGTCGCGTAGCGTTCTGCGGGCAGCTTTGCCATCGCTTGGAGAATGATCGCCTCGAGCGCAGCGGGAATGTCGGGGTTGATGACTCTTGGCGCGAGTGGTTGCTCGCGTACGTGTTGGTATGCGATGGCGACGGGGGTCTCTCCCACAAACGGAGGCTTTCCCGTCGCCATCTCGTAGAGGACGACCCCAAGGGAGTACACGTCGCTGCGTCCGTCGACCTCGAGGCCCTGGGCCTGTTCGGGGGAGAAGTACGTCGCAGTACCCATGACGAGGCCGGTCTGGGTGATTTGGTCATCTGAGCCCCCAATTGCGCGCGCGATACCGAAGTCGGTCACCTTCACGTGGCCATCCGCGGTGATGAGCACGTTCCCGGGCTTGACATCGCGGTGCACGACGCCGTGCCTGTGCGCGTAGGAAAGGGCCTTGGCAATGTCGACCGCGATCGTTGCCGCCTGAATGGGGCTGAGCGGCGCTTGGGTTCTGATGATCGATGAGAGCGGCTCGCCGTCAACGTATTCCATGACGATGAAATAGGTGCTCTCGGATTCACCCCAGTCGAACACCTGCACGATGTTCGGATGCGAGAGATTCGCAGCAGCTTGAGCCTCTCGGCGGAAGCGCTCGACGAAGGAGCGATCTGACGACAGCTCGGCGATCAGGACCTTGAGCGCGACCGGCCTGTCCAACAGCAAGTCGCGTGCGAGATACACCTGGGCGGTGCCTCCACGCGCGATCTGGTTTCTGAGCTCGTAGCGCCCGTTGTAAATCGGTGAAGAAGGCGCGGTCATCTCTTGGAGAGCCTATTCGCCACGTTGGGCCTGGACTGGCATAGCACGCCGATCATCACCCGTTGTTCTCTAATGCCGCGTCTAAAACTTGTCGGACGACCGGGCCAGCAACCTCGGCTCCTGTTTCGCTGCAACCACCGGCGGTCTGGGGAAGGACTGCCGCGACGGCGATCGATGGCACGTCGTATGGACCCGCGGGAGCAGTAGCAATGAGCCATGTGGCCGAGCACCCCGTGGCCCCGGTTTCGGCAGTCCCCGTTTTTGCAGCGACGTCGAGCCTTGCCGGGAACCCGACAGCTGAGGCCGTACCGTCCTGCACGACCCCGAGCATGAGCGTTCGCACTTGCGAAGCCGTTGTGTCCGACGTCGCCGTCAGCCATTTGTGTGGCTTGTAGGCGTACACGAGTGCACCGTCGTCATCGACGACGCGCGACAAAAGGTGCGGAGCCATGATCACGCCGTTGTCCGCGATGCCGGCTGCGACGAGGGCGTCTTGGAGAGCGGTTTCGGTGACATCGAACTGACCAATTGCCGAATACGCGTAGTAGGGCGGATTTCCCGAGAGCTGAGAAAACGCGGGAAACGTCGCCGCGTCGACCTCGCCCGATGGAAGGTCGAGTGGTGGGACCTTGTTGAAGCCGAATGCAGTTGCCTCGTCGGACAACGTGCGGGCTCCGAGCTTGACGCCGATGAGCGCGTACGCCGTGTCGCAGGAGAGCGCGAGGATCTTCGCGAGATTCCCGCCACACTTTTCGCTGTCGAAATTGTGGAGCACCGATTTTGTATCTGGAAGCTTCGTAGAAGAAAGCACAGGCCATGTCTTCAACGTCAACTGTGGATCGTGGTCGAACATCGCAGATGTCGTCACAACCTTCATCGTCGACCCCGGGGGATAGGTTTGTTGTGTCGCAGCGTTGATGAGTGGCGACTTGCTCGGATCCTTGAGATCCTGGAGTGCGGTGAAGTCCTTTGCAACTGCGCTCGCGTCATGGGAACTGAGCGTGTTCGGGTTGAACGTCGGATTGCCGTAGAGGGCGAGAACGTCGCCATTTTGGGGGTCGATCGCGACGACCGCGCCGTTTCGTCCAGCAAGGGCTGCAGCAGCGACTTCTTGGAGGCGCACGGACAACGTCGTCACGACGGTGTCCGTGCCGTTGTGCTGGGTGAGAAGGTCTTGGAGATTGTTCGATTGCGATTGATGGACGACGAGATACCTGTTGTACTCGGCTTCAAGGCCAGTAGCTGCCGACTGGGTGACGTCGTAGTAGCCCGTGACATCTTCAGTTAGAGCACCCAAGGGGTAGGTGCGCAACTCACCATACCCGTCGGTCGTCGGGGTCGACTGCGCGAGGACGACACCGTCGGATGAGACGATGTCGCCACGTGGCTCTTCGAATTCATCGACGGGCGGACGCAATGCCTCGGACTTGCTCTGCAGTGCGTTTGCCTGGCGAACTTGCCAGTTGTTGAGCTGGAAGAAGAGCAAGCCGAAGCAGAGTAAGAGGATCACCCCGAGAACGTAAATACGCCGGTCCATCTCAGGTCGGTGCTTTTGCCAGCGAAGTCTTCGTGACCGGAGCGGTCGAAGATGTCGTGGTCAGCGAAGGCTTGGCAATGGTCGTTGTCGTGTTCGACGAGGTTGCTTGCCCGAGGATGGCCGCTTCGTTCGAAAGATCGACCACCGTGTTCTTTGCGTTCGCAAATGACGATTCGAGGATCCCGCTTCGCAGAAGCGGGAGGCTCGAGGAGAGCACATCATTGCTTGTCAAAGGCGTAATCTCGGCGACCGTTGGTTTGAACCACAGCAATCCACCGGGTCGGCCGTTGAAGATGGCGATGTGTGAGTTGTCTAGGCCGACGAAGTACGAAGCGCGGTCGAACCACGCGATGAAGCCGAACGCTCCGCCCAAGATCGCCACGAGAGCAAGCGCAAAGAGTGCTACGCGCGGAGTGAGGATGTGCTCGTAGGGATCGCGTACATCTCGGGGCAGCCTCTTTGCGGGCGGACGAGCTGCTCGGGTTCGCGTCGGTCTTGCCCCAACACCAAGGTCACTAGAGCGCGGCGCGCGCACACGAGCACCCGTGTGGCCAAGACCTTGCGCGGTCGTGGAGCGTCTTACACGTGTGGTCGCGGCGCGTGTCTTTGCGCCTGACGGGACCATGTCGATCTCCACGTCCGCTACGACAACAGTGACGTTGTCGCTTCCACCGTGGCTGAGCGCGCGCTCGACGAGCAATTCTGCAGCCTCGCTGGGGTCATGGCGCTCGGTGAGCACAGATGCGATCTCTTCATCGGTGCACTCATTTGTCAGTCCGTCGCTGCACAACAACAGGCGCATTCCCGTGTAAGGCTCGAGGACCCACGAGTCGATTTCAATTCCGGGGTCAATCCCCAATGCCCGAGTGAGGATGTGACGGTGCGGGTGCGTGGAAGCTTGTTCGGCTGAGATCTCACCTTGTCGAACCATCTCCTCGACGAGGCTGTGATCCTCGGTGAGACGATTGATTCGTCCGCCTTCTAGGAGATACGCGCGCGAATCGCCAACGTTGACCACGCCGATGACCTCGTGACGCTCCTCGGTGATGAGCGCGGCTGCAGTGAGTGTCGTTCCCATGCCTCGCAGGTCGTTCTCTCGTTCGCCGCGGTCGAACACGACCTGATTCGCGCGCTGGGTTGCGGCGATCAAGCCCGCGACCGTCCGGTTCGCTTTGAACGCGTCACGCAAGGCTTCGACCGCTGTTCGCGCAGCAATGTCACCAGCGGCGTGGCCGCCCATTCCGTCAGCGACAGCGACGAGATTGGACGTGACAAGAGCAAGGTCTTGATTTGTCGGCCGGACTTTGCCTACGTTCGTGGCGGACGCGGCGCGAAGTGCTGTCATTGAGTGCCGAGTCGTCCAAGCCCAAAGATGCTCATCGGGAGATCTCGAGCAAAGTTGTACCCACTTTCACCCGATCCCCGCGGTGGAGCTGCGCGGGAGCGGCGAGTCGCCTGCTGTTGAGAAAGGTGCCGTTTCTCGAACCGAGATCTTCGAGCCATAACTCTGAACCGCGCGCAAAGACACGCGCATGAACAGACGAGGCGAAGGTGTCGTTCTCGAGCGGAATGACACACGCGGGCGAGCGCCCCAAGGTGGTCTCGCCAGTCAATTCGAAGGTCTTGCCACGTGCTTCTGGAGGTTCGACGACGCGCAGGCGTAGGACCGGGCGATGCTCGGACGAGCCTTCTCCTAGGGTGTTTGTCTCAACTTCATGCTCGGGACGGCTCCGTCGCACCTCGACAAGGACCACGCGAGCCACATAGACGAAGAACAACCAGATGAGTGCGAGGAAGAAGAAGCGCAAGATTTCAAGAAGCCCGTGTGACATCCGTTATGCCTCGGTCTACTCGGCTTCGAACCGCATCGACGTTGTTCCAACGGTGATGATCTCACCATCGTGGAGGCGGTGTTCGCCTATTGGCAAGCCGTTTACCCGCGTGCCATTCGTCGAGTCGAGGTCGACCACGTAAACCGCGCCTTCGACAACGTGGATCTCGGCATGGCGACGAGAAACATTTGTGTCCTCGAGGTGGACGGCACATTCGGGGAGGCGACCGATCGTCATAGGCTTCTCGAAGATTCCGATGCGATGCCCGTCGCTCAAGACGAGCGAGCCGAACAGTTGCTCCTCGCTCTCGATGACCTCGCTGAGGATCGCGAATGTGCTCCGCTTGGCCTCTTCGCTCGCCGTGATCTGTACCTCGACCGGGCCCATAAACCGGTAGTTCTCCGTACGGGCATGCTCACGTGCCGCGTCGGCGAGATTGCGTTCCAAGGAATCGTCGAACCCTCTGAAGCGCTCGAAGTCCTCGTGAGAGAGCACGACGGTGTAAGAGTTCGGCACGACGAACCCGCGCACCGACAACGTCCGGTTGAGGTCCATCTCGCGCGTGAGTCGCCGGCCGAGTTCAATCGGCTGCAGTTCGCCGCGGAAGGCCTTGGCGAATGCCCCTTCGACCAGGCGCTCGAGCCGTCGCTCGAACTGCTGGAGTCCCATGGCAGATACAGACTACCTGGGAGAAAGGCCCTCTTTCCTGGCGGGCAGTAACGTGGCAGGCCGGCTCGGGCGAGTGGCGGAATTGGCAGACGCGCAGGACTCAGAATCCTGTGTTCGCAAGGACGTGGGGGTTCAAGTCCCCCCTCGCCCACATCGGGTTCTTCACGAAATCCCAGCTCAACGTGCGGAGTTTCCGCGCGAAGGGGCACGTTCTGTGGCGCGCACCATCGAGGGACACCACGACGACACGGGCGATCTGCACGACGTGGAAGACGCGATCGCGAGATGCCTCGTCTTCCTCACGAATCGCTCCGGCCTCGACGGGATCTTTGCTTGATGGCCTTGGCTTGTTGTGGATTGAGGATCTGCCAGAGAGTCTGACGGCTCACTCCGAGGCGTTGCGCTGCTTTCGTCGGTCCGATCTCCCCGCAGAGCCGCCCCGCTAACTCGCGTCTTTTTGCTGCGATCTCCGAGATCGCGTGTCGATGTTTTGCCGTCTCAGCGGGCATCTTGAGGAGCTCTTTGACCAAGTGCTCGATCTGGCGCTCGTCCATTGGGGTGAATGTATCTGCAGACGTCAACAGCAAAGAATGCTCTTCTGCGAACCTCGCGAAGCGTCGGTGCAAGACGACGATGTCAACACGTCGATTTGCCCGCTGTTGGAGGCAAGCGCGGTGCACATCGCCGAGAGGATGCGCCTTTGCTTGGAGGCCTCTTTCTCGGGTCCAAGGATGGTTTCGTGCGAACGCGACAGCGCGTTCTCAACAACGCCGCAAGTCACGGGTTCGAACACCCAACTCATGGATCGTTGAGCCCCAGACACCTAAGAGCCCGAACGCAGCTTTCCATGTTCTTCAACGAGGGTGTCCATTGCTGAGTCGATGCGCTCGTCGCGGCTCTGTCGTACAGGGTCAGCGTCGAACCAGTCGATGATCTCGCGGGCACCTTGGGCAAAAGGGATGGTCGCCACCCAGCCGGGTGCCAGACGGCGGACCTTTGTGTTGTCAAACAGGTGAGAATACGTACGGTCGCCGAGCAATTGCGGTCGCCATTCAGGGAGCGCGTTCGCGATCTTCTCGGAGGAGACGTGGACGAAGTGGGGTTCTGCGTCAGCCGCGCGGGCCATGATGGAGTTGATCTCGTCCCAGGTCAGTGCCTCGTCGCTCGTGATGTGAAACGTATCGCCAATCGCTGCTGGATTGCCTAGTAACGCAACGAACGCGCGAGCGAAATCGTCGTGATGGGTCAGCACCCAAAGCGAAGTGCCGTCACCGTGCACAACGACGGGTTTCCCCCGTCGCATCCGGTCGATCACGGTCCATCCGCCGAGCAGGGGAACCGCTGTTTTGTCGTAGGTATGGGACGGCCGGACGACAGTCGTCGGAAACCCGCGCTCTCGATATGCGCGCACGAGGACGTCTTCGCAGGCGATCTTTCTTCGCGAGTACTCCCAGAACGGGTTCCGCAGAGGAGTCGATTCGGTAATCGGAAGGCGAGCCGGGGGTTTTTGATAGGCCGAGGCCGAGCTGATGAAGACGTACTGGCCCGTGCGGTTCTCGAAGAACGCGATGTCGCTTCGCACCTGCTCTTCGGTCATAACGACAAAGTCCACTACGACGTCGAACTCGCGACCGCCGAGTGCTCTTTGAACCGATGCGGTATCACGAATATCGCCCTCGAGAACATTGGCTCCATCTGGTAGCGGTCGAATGTGGGTACGGCCACGGTTAAGGACCGTGAGCTCGATCCCTGCCTCGACCGCGCGAGCTGCGCAAGCCGAGCTGATGATCCCTGTTCCCCCGACGAAAAGAACTGACAATGGCGCCATAAGTGTTGATCTCCCGAATGAGGTTACCGTCGATTGCGGGATCGCTCATTGAAATCACGTCAAAGGAGAAGGACAACGTGGCGCGGGTTCTTCGAGATCTCAGACGTTCCCGGCAGTCATACGTGCCGACTGGAGTGATGTTCGAGAAACAAGAGAACGGTGAATTGGCGGGTCGTGCGATCTTCGAAGTTGACACGCCCGATGGCGCGCGCAAGCTCAAAATTGCATGGCAAGGACATTGCGTCGAGATCGAGCTCTGACACCACGTACGTCGAGGAGCAAGTGCCGTTGTTCGATTTGGCGCACATCGCGGCACGGCCCGGGCGCAACGCCCGGGCCGTATATCCGTCGACCCCGCGGTCGCACCCCCGGGGGGAAGGGATGTTTCGGCGATCGGGTCCACATCTCACAATAGGGAGCATGTCGACGGCGCGAAGCCATATTCGCGAAGAGCAACGTATTCGCAATGGATGAGACACCAATGCTTTAAGTGGTGTTCACATCGTTGTAACGCGCCGTCGGAAAACGTTGCACGAGAAGTCTCCCGCGCCCTTCACACCAACGTTTCGGCGCGCTCGAGATGTTCGTCAATGACTCGCTGCATCGATTCCGACCCGCGCCAAAGGACCTCTCAGGGCCTCGGCGGTGCGATGGAAAACACAGAATCGCAATATTGATCGTCACCCGTCGTCCCCGATTGCCTCCTCGGCAACCTGACCGTCGAAGCGTCTCCTGGCGAGGAGCTTGCACACGAGGATGTCGTAGGAGCGATAGAAGCGACGTCGTCCGAGTCGCTGGGCGCGTCGATGATCAGGATGGTCTCGCCACGCTTCGTGGGTTTTGCGCGATGAGAAGATGACGAGTGAGAGGCGTTCGCCGTCTGGCGCCGAGAAGGTCTTGAAATCGACAAAACCCTCCACGGACCGCGCGATTGTCTCGATCTCTTCTGCCATCTGTTCGTACTCGGCGTGATCGCCGGGATTGAGCCGCGATCGAAATACCGTAACGACCTCGCCGTCCATCGATGCCCTCATTTCTCCAAAGGTGAGACAGTCTTCCTTCTTGTCGGTACCGTGTGTGCGCCGGTGTTGTCAAAGTCTTGGCGTTCCTCGTTTACAGGCAAGCCATCGAGATACAAGACATCGCGTCCGTATACGGCGGGGATACGCGCGCCGGGAAGTATGACGCCGGTGAGATTCAAGGGATCGGCGGCAGATACCCGAATGAGCTCGCCATTGACGGGGCGCGAGGCGATCACGTGGAGCGCATCGAGGGCCTCTGGGAGTGCAAACTGCTCCCCGGAGAATCCCGATATGAAGTATCCGCCACGCGCGATACCGCGCGCCTCAAAGCGCCGAAACGCGAAAAGCACTTCACGCCATGGGAGCGCAAGGGGCTCGCGCGAGACGATGTCTCGGAACACGACGCCCCATCGTTCGAGCAGCTGTGCAGCGATCGCCTCGGCTAGTTCGTCTTGAGCGTAAGAGGATTGCTCGCGCTCTTCGAGGATCGACCATCGCCCACCGGCAAGCGCCGGAGCGATCTGTCGCTCATGGCGCGCTCGCCCGATTCGTTGGTAGGGCGCTCTCATCGTTCGATCGAAGCTGCTTTTGTGGAATGGCCTCGATGTCTTCTTGTAACGACCGGACAGCAGCGCGCGCACCGCTTGAAAACCGTCCGAAGTGAGAAGACCGCGCGCGACGCCATCCCAGATCGCATCGGCGATCTCTAGGGGAAGTCGTTGCGTCTCGTCGCACAGATCCGAAAAGAACAACGCCCCGCGCCGTTCAAGCACCTCGAGCACCTCAGCACCGGCTCCTCTCTCCGGCTTCGCGGGAATGGCGTCACCGCGCGTCGCCCCGAGGAGCCACGCAAGGTCCTCGCGCCGAAATAGGGCGATGGGTGTCGCGCGAGATGGTGTCGCGCTGCTTCGTTTGACGACCTCGCCGGCATCGCCGGTGCGAATGCTCAGACGTCCCCAGCTCACCTCGCCATTCGCACAGAGCTCATCCATTAGTTGGTTGTGGTACCCGGTGATGCGCGAAGAGAGCACTGCGCCTTCCCACGCCGCGACCGGCGCCTCATAGCCCTGCAGCTGTCCGATGACGGCACTCAAACCTCCGATTCCATGGACTTTGGCGTCTCTTGCGACGTGTTGCCACGAAAGGAGGAAGCGCACGAAGTGCTGAGCAGGAACGGTCTTGACCCGTGATCGCGTCCGGTCCCGTTGCAGCGCGTGAATGCGCACGAGCAGGCGACGCGCGCACCACTTGTCAGGTCCGATGCGCAGAACGGCACCACTTGCCTCAAGTCCAACGAGTGCCGTTTCGATGTCGCGAGGAGGAAGCTCTCCGATCGCCATAGCTAGGTCGTGCGCACGAGTCGGACCACGGTATTCGAGGTGCCCGCGCACAGCCTCGGCAAGTGCTTCTTCGTAGCCCAGTGCCTGCTTTGCGTCGAGCTTTCTTGGCAAGGGGTGATCCGGGCAAAACGACGATCCCGGAAAGAGCACTTGGACTTCTCTCTTGCGCTCGGTTGTGCACCACAGCTGCACTGGAACTCCAGGCGATGAGCTGTTCAACACCGTGGCAGTCATCGCTCGGCCTTGTGACGCGAGGACTTCGTACAGATCAGAAAAACGCGGGTCGATGTTCCATGTGATAACCGTATGCAACAGGTCATGGAGCTCCTCGGACGAGCGAGGGTTGGGCGCCACTTCGGCACGAACGTGGTCGATCACCGACTCCTCGAGCACGCTGTGGTCGAAGCTCTCAACGGGAATGCCGCGGCGCAAACTCACGGCACGACTGCGTCGTTCTTCGAGCGGCGCATCGTCTAAGAACGTGTAGGGCCGTCCGTTCAAGATCTCGTGGCACAAAAGTGACGGCTCGCTCGAATCGATGCAGCGTGCTTGCACGATGCCTGAGCGCAGGTTGTCGACCAAGGAGATGAGCCCGTCCAGGTCGATCGCCTCGGTCATACAGTCGCGAAGGGTCTGTGCAACGAGCGGGTGATCGGGGATGGCAATCGGGCCCGAGACGTTCTCTTGACATGCAGCTAATGCCGGGAAGATCGCGGCCATCAAGTCATCTGCCTCCATCCTCTGGATGGCGGGAGGCAGGTGCCGAGCACCCCGAAAGCGCGGCGAGACGAGCGATCGTCCGAGGTTCCACCGCCAACGCGCTGTGAATATCGGTGTCGGCAGGACCGCTTGGACGAGAAGTTCGCGCACGGTTTGAGGAGCGAGGTAACGAGGTACCTCCTCGAGAGGAAAGGAGTGCTGCGGGCCAAGCGAAAGCACCACTGCGTCATCGCTCGCGGCTGCCTGGAGTTCGAAATCAAAGCTCCTGCAGAAGCGCTTGCGTAGCGCGAGTCCGAGACCACGGTTGATCCGCGCGCCATAAAGAGAATGGACGACGAGCTGCATTCCTCCGGTGTCGTCGAAGAACCTCTCGAAGATGACCGCGTCCTTGGTCGGCAGGCAACCGAGCTGCGCATGGGCCGCGGCGAGATACGAGACAACCTGTGACGCCACGCGGTCGCTCACCTGTGCCCAGGAGCACACGTCTTTTCGAGCAGCGTCTTCGTCACGTTCTCGAAGCGCAGCGTCAACCAACGCGAGGAGATGGGACAGCGCGTCGCTGAGCTCGTTCGTTCGCGCTGGTGCTTCGCCGAGCCAGAAGGGGATCGTTGGAGCAGCACCGTTTGCGTCAGCAACGCGAACGACGCCTTGTTCGACATGTCGGACGCGCCAGGGCGTGCTCCCGAGCAAGAAGACGTCACCAACGAACGCCTCAACAGCAAAATCCTCATGAACCGTGCCGACGACGGCACCGTCTGGCTCGGCGATCACGCGGAAATCCGCAAGTTCGGGGATCGCACCGCCAGAAGTTGCCGCAGCGAGTCGTGCACCACGCCGTGGCCGCAAGACGCCATTGACAACGTCTCGGTGCACGTGTGCGCCCCGGATGCCGCGTCCTGTCGCGACGCCGTCTGACACGAGCTCGACGACCTGTTCGAAGTCCTCGAGCGAAAGTCCCGCATACGGTGCCGCGTGCTTCACAAGGGCGAAGAGCTCATCTTCTTTCACGCCCTGTTCGCCCAAAGCGGCGCACTCGGCGACGATCTGTTGGGCCAAGATGTCGAGAGGAGCCACTGGAGGCGCTATCGCATCGAGCACGCCAGCACGGGTTGCTCCGAGCAATGCGACGCATTCGAGGAGCTCGTCGCGCGTAAGAGGGTACAAGCGCCCCTTGGGGATACCGTCCAAACGGTGCTCCGCGCGTCCGACGCGTTGCAAGAACGTCGCGATGCTGCGCGGTGACCCAATCTGACAAACAAGATCGACGGGGCCGACATCGATGCCAAGCTCGAGCGAAGCCGTCGCGACCACGGCGGTCAATGAGCCGTCGCGCAAGCGCTGTTCGATCACGAGGCGGCGGTCGCTCGAGAGGCTCCCGTGGTGAGCAGAGACAGACTCGTCTCCGAATTCCGCGCCGAGAAGATGCGCAATGCGCTCGGACATCTTGCGCGTGTTCACGAAGACGAGCGTCGTGTGGTGAGCGCGTATTTGCGCGGCGAGGAGGGCAACGAGTTCACTCAGCTGATCGATCGTCGCCACCGCCCCGAACTCGTCTCCGATGAGTTCGATTTGGACGTCCATCTTCCGAAGGTGCCCGACGTCGACAACGTGGCACTTTGCGCGCCCGTCGGCATAGGAACGCCCGTTCCCCGAACCGACGAGCAGGTGCGCGATCGCCTCGATGGGTCGCTGGGTCGCCGAGCAACCGATTCGAGTAGGGCGCGGACGACCGTTTTCATTGTGCACGAGAGCGTCGAGTCTCTCGAGGCTCAGTGCGAGGTGCGAACCGCGCTTGTCACGTGCGAGCGCATGGATCTCGTCAACGATGATGGTGTCGACGTTGCCGAGGAGCTCACGTCCTCGGCGAGCGGTTAAAAGGAGATAGAGGGATTCCGGTGTCGTGACGATGATCTCAGGGCGATCTCTGAGCATTGCCGCGCGCGCAGATGCAGTTGTGTCGCCGTTGCGCACTGCGACGCGGATCGGGCGTGCGTCCTCGCCGCGTTCGCTGATGATCGCCATGATCTCGCGAAGGGGCGTGTCGAGGTTTTGTTGGATGTCGACCGTGAGCGCCCGCAACGGCGAGACATAGACGACCGAGGTGCCACGTCTTTCCCATTCATCGGCGGGCACACGCAAACATTGGTTAATGGCAACGAGGAACGCGGCGAGTGTTTTCCCTGAGCCCGTGGGCGCTGCGATGAGCGTGTCTTCGCCATTTGCGATGGGGCCCCACGCGAGGCTCTGTGCTTCGGTCGGGCCTTCGGGAAAGCGCCGGTTGAACCACTCGCGTATTGCCGGGTGGAAATCCTCGAGGGAGCCGGCCCCGTGCACGGCGCGATCTTACGCAGACGGTGCTCGTTTCGAACGGGCGTCCTTTGATCGCACCTGGTTGTCGCCGTTTCAGCGAACGGGGCGCTCCCTGCGCGACGCGACCGGGGTCATCCAGGTTCTTCCTGAGAAACGCCAGGCAAGCTGCCCGTCGCGTTCGTCCTTCGCGCCGCTTTCCTGAGCGGGTCGAGACGTCGGCCAACACTTGGCGATCGCGACCTCAAGCACACGTGTCATCTGCTCGTCGGGCGCGAGGTGTCCTGATCCATCGCTGATGATCGTCACAATCTCGTCGCTCATAGCGGCACGTTCCCGTGCTTTCGTTTCGGGAGGTCCTCGCGTTTTGACGCGAGTATCTGGAGGCTGCGCGCGAGAACGACTCGGGTGTCCGCTGGGTCAATGACGTCATCGACGATGCCGCGTTCGGCAGCGACATAGGGGTTCGTAAAGCGCTCCGTGTATTGCGCGACGAGCTCCGCTCGCCTTTTCGTCGGATCGTCTAGGTCTGCAAGCTCTCTGCGGTGGACGATCTCAACTGCGCCCTCCGGACCCATGACGGCGAGCTCGGCAGATGGCCACGCGAAGGAGAAATCCGTCCCGATCGATTTTGAGTCCATCACGAGGTATGCACCCCCGTATGCCTTGCGCACGATGACCTGTATGCGCGGCACCGTTGCCTCGCAGTAGGCGTAGAGCAATTTCGCGCCCCGGCGGATGATGCCTCCGAACTCTTGGTCTGTCCCGGGCATGAACCCTGGCACATCGACGAAGGTGATGATTGGAATATTGAACGCGTCGCAGGTGCGGACGAACCTTCCGCCTTTTTCCGAGGAGTCGATGTCGAGCACGCCGGCGAGCATCTGTGGTTGGTTCGCGACGATGCCGACGACTCGACCGCCGATCCTCGCGAGACCGCACGTGAGATTCATTGCCCAATGCGCGAAGTACTCGAGGTACTCTCCGTCGTCGGTGATCGCCGTGATGAGCTTTTTCATGTCATAGGGCTGATTCGGCCGCGAGGGCACGAGGTTTCGAAGCTCTGGGACCGAGCGATTGACATCGTCGCTCGGCTCCACGCTCGGTGGCTCTTCTAAGTTGTTCGACGGCAAGAACGAGAACAGATAGCGAACGTCATCAAGACAGCTCTTTTCATCGCCTGCCACAAAGGTCGCAACACCCGAACGCGTTGCATGTGTCATCGCTCCACCGAGCTGTTCAGTCGAGACGTCCTCACCGGTGACTGTCCTTACGACGTCGGGCCCGGTGATGAACATGTGACTAGTGCCTCGCACCATAAACACGAAATCCGTGAGGGCTGGTGAGTACACCGCTCCTCCAGCGGAGGGTCCCATGACGATGCTGATCTGTGGAATGACGCCTGATGCTCGTGCGTTGCGCTTGAAGATCCCCCCAAAGCCGTGCAAGGCGACCACGCCCTCTTGGATGCGCGCTCCTCCGCCGTCGATGAGCGAGATGAGGGGCACGCCTGTCGCAAGCGCAAGGTCTTGGACTTTGTGGATCTTCTCAGCGTGTGCTTCGCCGAGCGAACCGCCAAAGACCGTAAAGTCCTGGCTGTACAGGCAGACCCTGCGGCCGTCGATGGTTCCAAATCCCGTGACGACCCCGTCGGTGTAGGGGCGGTTGTTGTCGAGTCCGACGCCGTGGGCACGGTGTCTAACGAGCACGTCGACTTCTTGGAACGAGCCGGGGTCAAGCAGGTAATCGACGCGCTCGCGTGCGGTGAGCTTTCCCTTCGAGCGCTGTGCCTCGATGGCCCTCTCGGTCCCGGCACTTAGGGCTTGTCGCTTGCGGTCTTCGAGCTCAGAAAGGCGTGCGGCCATGACGTCGTCTTCTGGAGTTGCCATTTACGAAAGGCTACTGGCGCACGGCCTCTCCCGTCATGAGGCCCAAGAGGTGCTCTTGCTCAGGCGTCTATCTCACGTCTGCCCTGTAAGGCTCGGCCCAAGGTGAGCTCGTCGGCGTATTCAAGATCTCCCCCAACGGGTAGTCCGCTTGCGAGACGCGTCACTTTCACCCCGAGGGGTTTGAGCAGACGCGCCAGGTACATCGCTGTCGTATCGCCTTCGAGGTTCGGGTTCGTGCACAAGATGATCTCGGTGATGTGCTCGTTGTCGATGCGCATGAGGAGCTCGCGAACGCGAAGCTGTTCCGGACCCACGCCTTCTATCGGGCTCAACGCCCCGCCGAGCACGTGGTAGCGCCCGTGAAAATCCCGTGTCCGCTCGACGGCAACGATGTCGCGTGGGTCTTCGACGACGCACACCGTTGTCGGGTCGCGCCGATCATCCGAGCAGATCGCACAGCGCTCATTGACGCCGATGTTGAAGCAGACCGAGCAGAGCACGGTTCGCTCTTTCACCTCGACGATCGCTTCTGCGAGCCGCAGCGCGTCCTCACTCGGCATCTTGAGAAGGTGGAACGCGATTCTCTGTGCAGACTTGGGGCCGACCCCCGGAAGCCGGCCGAGCTCGTCCACGAGGTCTTGGATAGGTCCGTCGAAAAGCGCCAGGGGAGGCTCCTCAGCTAGTTCGACGCGGGCTCAGGGGGCGCATCGTCGGATATAGGCGCGGTGCCGAGCCCACCGAACAAATCGGCAAGGCTCGAGCCCATCGCCTCGTTGATCATCGCGGTTTTCTCAGCGAGCAATTGCGTCGTGGCATCCCGGATGGCGGCGAGTACGAGGTCTTCCAAGAATTCGACGTTCTCTGCATCGACAACCGACGGGTCTATGCGGATGGACGAGAAGGAGAACTCTCCGCCCACGCGCACGCGCACCTTCCCGCCCCCGGCGGATCCCTCGACTGCATTGTTGATATTTGAGTCGCTCGAACGGGACGCGAGGTCCTCTTGCAGCTTCTGTACGCGAGCGAGGACCTCGGAGAGATCTCCACCGCCGAATTCGCCTGTCAATGCCCCTTTACCTCCTCAGTGCCGGGGAACGCCTCCAAGATACGGTCCTCCGCCCATGTAACACCGAGCTTCGGATCGACGACACCGACATCTTCAGACATCAGCTCGTCGGCGTCGACCTCCGTGGGTCCTAGAGCTTCGGGGCTTTCCGCGGAGCCCTCGCGCTGTTCATCTTTCGGTTCACGCGCGTCCCGTGCGGGTGCACGTGGGGTTTGATCGGCCTTTTGTCTCGAGAGAGGTGCACTTTTCTCTTCGATGAGGCGCACGCCGATCGCGTGGGAAAAGAATCGGCTCAACACCTCTGCTATTTCTTTGCGAAGTGGTTCGGCATAAGACACCTGTGTGGCGCTCGGCAACGCGAGCACGACATCATTGTCCACGATGTCGACGAAACGGCCCGTCTGGTAGATCATGCGCAATTTGGGACGTAGCCCGACGAGGATGTGGTCACCCCAAGCCGCGACGATCGCATCCCTCGACGGCATCGCGTTCGATGTCTCTTCGCTTCTTATCCCCACGCCTTGTGGCTCAGATGTTGGTTGGTTCGTCACGCGTGGAGGTGACGGCGGTGGTGGCCGAGTGCTCGCGCCGGGATTCCTGAAGGCACCGAGTGCCGGTTGGCTCGAACGCAGAACTCGTGGCTCAGATTCCTCGGTGGGACGAGAAGGCGCGGCGTCCGCCTCGATGTGAGGAGGAGGCTTCGGCGGGGCCGCATCGGAATGCTCCGCTGGTGCGCGCCGAGAGCGCGGCGGAGGAGGCGGGGGCGGATACGGTACTGTCGATTGAGGCGCATTGCCGAGGGCGTCGATGCGCTTTTCCGCGCGCTCGATGCGCTCGAGCATCGCACTCGAGGAGTCCTCGGCTTCTGGGTGCGTCAAGCGGATGAGTGAAACCTCCAAGGTGATGCGAGGGTCCGGGGCGTCGCGCATCGCGACGATGGACGAGCCGATGAGCTCCATGGCACGCACACAGCGCGGCGCGCCGAGAGCAACAGCTTCAGCACTTTGTTCAATTGCCGTCTCGTTCTCGTGGTCATAGAGCCGTGGTGCGACGATCGCGAGGAAGCCCCCACGGAGGCGCTCTACGAGCTCTATCGCGACCTGGTGGGGGTCACTTCCGTTTTGCAGTGCCTCATCGAGCGCGCCGATAGCCCGCCCCGGATCCCGGTCCGCGATCGCGCCGATGATGACAGCGAGAGCGTCGGAGTCATCCTCGACCACTCCTGCAGTCGTCACTTGGTCGAGCACCGAGAGCGCGTCGCGCGCAGATCCCCGGCCGCGCCGGCGTGCGACATCGATTGCGCCTTCGGGCAAAACGAGGTGCGCGTCCGATGCAACGTCGGCTAAGAGCGAGCCGAGCACGTCATCGCCAAGGAGATGAAACTCAAAGTGCTGGGTCCTGCTCCTGATCGTGGGGAGTACTTTTTGCGGGTCCGTCGTTGCGAGCACGAAGATCACATGACCTGGGGGTTCTTCGAGCGTCTTCAAGAGCGCGTTCGACGCCGCTGCGGAAAGCATGTGGACTTCGTCGACGATGTAGACCTTCCATCGTCCCGGACTTGCCAAAACGGCACGAGCGACGAGTTCGCGCATTGCGTCGACCCCGTTGTTCGATGCGGCGTCGAGTTCGTGGACGTCAAATGACGACCCCGCGGTGATCGAACGGCACGAGTCGCATCGACCGCAGGGTTCTCCATTTTCCAGGGCGTCACAGTTGAGCGCCTTCGCCAAGATCCTCGCCGTCGAGGTCTTGCCCGTGCCACGTGGGCCAGAGAACAGGTACGCGTGGGAGACGCGGTCGTTTACGACGGCGTTGCGGAGAGCCTGCGTGACATGTCCTTGGCCGCGCACTTCGTCGAATCGCTGCGGGCGATAGCGACGGTAGAGGGACTGATATGGCTCGCTGAAGGTGGATCCGAGCGTGCTTGGTTTCGCGTCGATGCCCGTCGTTTCGTCCACGAGTATGGAGCCTACGGCGGAGATACCTTGCGCGCCTTGCCCTGATTGGGCTTTGTCCGGCGAAAGGCCAGAGCGTCGCGAACAGCACAGGCCCGAACGCAGGCACATCGACACGACGTGGCCGGTCGCGCCGCCGAGCGCAGCGGCCAGGTCGTCTGCGGCACAAGGGACGATCCGCTGAGAGCTGCTGTCTTCCGACCCTGACTCGATTCACGGGGTCCCATTGCGCAGGACCCGGCCGCTGCGCTCGACGGCGCGTCGGATGAAAAGGGTAGCGTCTTGTCTCCGAGGAGGGGTGCGAGAGCGGCCGATTCGGCACGACTGGAAATCGTGTGTCCTGCAAGGGACCGTGGGTTCAAATCCCACCTCCTCCGCTGCCCATGGCATTCCAAACGAGTTCCCCATAGCCGATTTCGCGCAAAGACCCATGATGAGGCTTGTTTTCTCCTGCGCGAGCGCCCCTCAGTCGGCCTCGGCGCGCCGTTTTCGCCGCGTCTTTTCTCCGAGGTCCCCCCTTGTTCGCACCTCGGCTATTTCGCGGGCGCGGTTCTCACCGGAAGCCAGTTACCGATGAGCAAGGACATGGACGCGAGCGCGACAGGCGAGCGACCAACGCGGTTCGAGAACGAGGGCGGGAAGGTCTTCGTGCGGATCGTCTTCTTGTTAGGTGCCCTCAGTGCTTTTGCTCCGCTTTCGATCGATACTTACCTACCGGGGCTTCCGAGCCTGACGCGCAGTTTGCACGCATCTCCTGCAGCCGCGCAGCTGTCGATCACGGCATGTCTCATCGGCCTTGGTGCCGGTCAGTTGGTCTTCGGACCAATAAGCGACCGCTTCGGACGGCGCAGGCCGCTCCTTTGTGGCGTTATCTGCTTCGCAGTCGTCTCGTTCGCGTGCGTCTTTGTCCAATCCATATGGGTCTTCATTGGCTTGCGATTCATCCAAGGTCTTGCCGGCTCTGCGGCACTCGTCATCTCGCGGGCAGTCGTGCGCGACCTTCGCTCTGGTGTGGCGGCCGTCCGTCTGTTCGCGCTCTTGACCATCGTGAGCGGTGCTGCTCCGCTGATTGCTCCGATCATTGGTGCCCAGTTGTTGCACCTCGGAACCTGGAGGGTCGTATTCGTCGCGCTCGGGATCCTCGGGGCATTGTTGGTGCTGGCAACACATTGGTTCTTTCCCGAGACGCTCGCGGTGGAAAACCGACATGGACAAGGCCTACGGAGCAATTTCGCGGTCTTCCACCGTTTGGTCCTAGACGACAGTTTCGTAGGCCTTGCACTCGCGAGCGGCTTTGTCTATGGCGCGTTGTTCTGCTTTATATCCGGAACCCCCTATGTCGTCGAAGTTGTCTATCGGGTGTCCCCATCGGGCTTCAGCGCGATCTTCGCTCTCGTCGAGGCGGGCATCATCGTCTTCGGGTTGCTCACTCGGCACTTCGTCGAGCGCATCGGCGCTCTTCGGTTGTCAACGATCGGATTCTTTGGAGCCGCGTTGGGAGGTGTCGGGTTGTACGTCGTCGCGCGACTCAACAGCGGTCTCGTGCTCATCGTGATCGGATTGTTCTTGGTGGTTTCGTCCCTCGGGGTGTTGATCCCAACGGTGAGCGCCCTTGCGCTCGGTGCCCACCGCCTCGACGCGGGGAGCGCATCGGGACTCTTGGGGGTGGCACAGTTCGTGATGGGAGGACTCGCCGCGCCACTCGTCGGCGTGGCCGGCGTGCACTCCGCATTGCCCATGGCAACGGTGATCGCGGTACTCACCGTCGCAGCGCTCATCACCTACATTGCGCTCGCGCACCAAGGCTTTGTCAACACGAGTTTGGCAGCGATCGGAGATCAAACGATGACACATAACCGAATGCGATCGACATGATGACCGATGAGGTAGCAATGCTCCTTGCCCTTGAAGAAGCGCAGGCCGCGCTCTCACACGATGACGTGCCGATCGGGGCCGTCGTGCTCCAAGGCGGCGCTGTCGTGTCTTCTCGCCACAACGAACGAGAGTTGCGAGTCGATCCAACCGGTCATGCCGAAATTCTCGCGATCAAAGATGCGGCGCAGCATCTTGGGAGCTGGCGACTTTCCGCATGCACGCTCGTGGTCACCTTAGAACCGTGCACCATGTGCGCCGGCGCTTTGATAGCAGCACGGCTCGGACGATTGGTCTTTGGCGCATTTGATCCCAAAGCAGGCGCGTGTGGGTCGCTCTACAACGTGTGCGAGGATCCCCGGCTCAACCACGAGCTCGAGGTGAAAGGCGGCGTCTTGGAAGGCCAATGTGGTGCGATGTTGCGCGCGTTCTTCGGGCAACGCCGCGATGACGAGCCCTGATCGAAAAGGCGGCGCCGGATCTTCGCACCGGGTGAGACGTTGCTTTTCGTTCAACTAGCCTCGCATCCGGAGGGATGCGAGAGCGGCCGAATCGGGCGGTCTCGAAAACCGTTGTGCGTCCTGCGTACCGTGGGTTCGAATCCCACTCCCTCCGCCGCGTGCCGTGTGTGACCTGCGCGCACGAACCGGGGAACGGCGATCGGCGTCATTTCGCCGCTGACGTGCGCAAATGTGGCGAGTTGGCTTTGATGCGGCTGACTCGCCACATATCGGGCCAGGTCGGACGTGCGCGGCGCGTTCGTTCCTCGATGCTCCGGCGCTCATTGCACGTGAGGCGTTGTCGTCAGCAAGGCCGCTCTAGATTCTGAGGGAGACCTTCTACGGTCAGGCGACGGGCCCTTGTTGTTCGGCGAGCGACCGGGCCGCAAGCCAGCGGTTCAGCTCCTCGATCGAGAGAGGCTCGGCGATCAAACGACCCTGTGCGAGGTCACAGCCGATCGCGGCGACGCCGGCAAGGACCTCGGAGGTCTCGACACCCTCCGCCGTCGCTCTCATCCCAAGGGCATGTGCGAGGTCGATCATCGACCGCAGGATCGCCGCATCTGATGGCGAGATCACGACCCGTTCCACGAATTGCTTGTCAATTTTCAGCTCGTCGAGGGGGAGCTCCTGCAAGAGACCGATACCCGTATAGCCACGCCCGAAATCGTCGAGGGAAAGATGAACGCCCGCCGCGGCGAGGCGACCGAGGATTCCAGCGGCCTGTGAGCGGTCCGCGATGAGAGCGGTCTCGGTCACCTCGAGGCATAGTCGGTGCGGTTCGACCCCGAACTCCTGAAGCAGGCCGAATACGACCTCGTCGAGGCGATAGGCGCGATGGAGGCTACGCGCGGAGACGTTCACGGACAGCGTGGCGAGGATCGGGCATTCCTTCCACGTAGCGAGCTTGCTCACCGCTTCTCTTAGGACGAACGAGTCGATGTCGTAGATCAAGCTCGTCCGTTCCGCGAAGGGGAGGAAATCGTCCGGCATGACGACACCTCGCGTCGGGTGGTGCCAGCGCAGCAGCGCTTCGGCGCCGATCAGGCGGCCACTTTGGACTTCGATCTTTGGTTGGTAGTACAGACCGAACTCGCCATCATTGAGTCCGCGGCGTATCTCTGAGCCCAGCACGAGGCGTTCGGGGAGATGACCTTCGAGAATCGGCTCGAAGAACGCCACCTGGGTACCGGCGTCCTTGGCGGCGTGGAGAGCGATGTGACTGTGACGAAGAAGCGTCCTTGCATCCGTGCCGTCGTCGGGGAAAAAGGCCACGCCGATGCTCGCTTCGACGAAGATCGGCAGTCCGTCTAGGACGACGGGTGTTCGAAGCACGTCCCGGAGAAGCGCGATCGCGTGCGTTTGTGCTTCCGCGCCAGGTTTCGCGACGAATAGAAAGGAGAACTCATCTCCGCCGGTGCGCGCTACGACGTCAGGTTCGGCCACAACGGCGCGAAAGCGCTCCGAGATCATCTCGATGAGACGATCCCCTACGTCGTGGCCAAGGATGTTATTCACCTCCTTGAAGCGATCCGCGTCGGCGATCGCGACGGCAAAGGCCTGTCCGCTTCGCTGTGCTTTCTCTAGGGTTTCGGCGAGTTGATTGCCAAATGCCGTGCGATTAGGGAGCTTGGTCAACGAATCGGTGGTGGCGAGTTGGAAGTTCACCCGCAACTGTCGGCGGAACTTCCTTCCGACCGACCATGCGATCGCGAGCACAATCGCGTAAAGCAACGTAAAGCCACCCGCAAAGGCGAGGTCGAACCGAAATTCCTGGGAGGTGATGCGTGCCTCGATCGCGTCGTAGGGGATGAACACGGCGAGCTCGTCGTCATGCCCGAGCGGAAAGACAACAGCCGCCGCGCTCGTCGACCCGCTCTTGTTCGCGCGTGATGCGTACACGATCGTCTCCTGGGGTGTTCGCGTGACGAGGGCAAGGCGAAGTTCGGTCGAAAGACGCATCTTTCCGAAAGGCCCGCCAGCGTTGAAGAGAAGTTCTGGGGTTCTTCCCGCGCTCGACCAAACCGAGAGCCCGGCCAACGCGCCAGAAGCGAAGGTGCCAGGAACTTCTGCTTGGAGGGTGCGCGCCACATGGAGGGGAAGCGTGCCGTTATTTGAGAGTGCATCGAGGGGAATCACGATCCGATCGACGACGTTTGCTTGTTGGAGCGCATCGAGCCTCGCGTTGCGCTCATCCGCGACGCGCACGCGCGTGGTTATTTCCAAACCGAGCGCTGCGACTGCCACTGCGAGCACGACGAAGTACACGACGAAGTCCTGCCAGCCTGTGAGGCTTTGTCGCATTCTTTGGCGCGATCTCTCAGAGCGAGGCTCTTCGTGATCACCTCGCTGTTGACGGTGGCGGTCAGCCATCGAAGCAGGCGCCTCGGTGCTCTTTGGGCGCGCCGTATCCCGGCTGCAGCTGAAGGTTCTGGCGCATCGGGATGGGTCGCCCTCCGGTCTTCTCCAATTACGGAGGCCTTCTTACCATGAAGAGCGCTCTTGGGCCCTCTGCCGCCACCGACCGCGGGGATCTCCTTATGCTCTTTCGTTCACGGGCGTCGAAATCTCGTCGCTTTGGCACCCACTTGCAAGGTATTCGCAAGTATTCAGGGGAAAGAGCCTGAGAAGAATCGCGCGGTCTCGTGGCGAAGAGCCCAGCGCTTGGCGTCTTTTTTTCATCGCGGATCGTGGAAGTCCGCGAAGCAAGCGCGTCTTTGATCCGGCAGTGCAACGCCTCATGGCGCCATATCGTGTGCTTGCATGTGTGGTGAGGTCCCTGGGCATCACGTTGCAGACCACCCCGATCAAAGTGGTATCGGCGGGGGATCGGAGTTTTGACATGGAGCGAAGAAACTGCCGAAGGGCCATTCGTGCAAGTGGGGTGATGACAGCTTTGTCTGTCGTTGTCGCGGTAACGGTCCCTGCGTTCCTCTTTTCTCCCGTTGCATTCTCTGGTGCATCGCTTCTGACGACGCGAAGCGCGCACGTACGACATAGCGACGCCGTCGTCACCGTGCCGAGCACTCCGGTCGGCAAGCAACTTACGTGGCTCCTCTCCATTGCGTCACTGCTCCCACTTCGCGCGAAGGAGATCGGGGCCCACTTCGATAGCGCGTTCCTCTCACAGATAAGCCCCGATGTGTTGAACGAGGCGCTCGAGTCACTCGGTCCCCCAGGATCAAAAGTGTCACTGCTCAAGCTCGAAGACGTCGAGACGAGCTCGCTCGTTGCACTCTTAGCGATCGGTTCTGACCGCTATTCGGTACAGCTCAGTGTCGATCACACCGGGCTCATCGACGGACTTCTCTTTAAGCCCATCACGAGTGCGGTCAAAACGTGGTCGCAAATTGACAGCGAGCTCGCAAAGATCGCTCCAGGCGTGAGCTTCTTGGCCGCAAGACTGAGCCCGACGGGGACGTGTGTTTCGGTGCACTCGATACAGGCCGCAACCCCGCGGCCACTCGGCTCGATGTTCAAGCTCTTCGTCCTCGGCGCCCTCGCGAACGCGGTAAAGGCGCACAAGATCACCTGGAGCGAGGTGCTCACGGTCACCGCGGCCATCAAGGTGGGTGGGAGCGGCACCCTACAAGACGAGCCCGATGGGACGAAGATCAGCGTCGAACAGACGGCGATAAAGATGATCTCACTGAGTGACAACACCGCCGCCGACATGTTGTTGAAGCTCGTCGGGCGCACAGCTGTCGAGCAACAGGTGAAAAGGTGGTCATCGCATCCCTCCCTCGACATCCCGTTCCTCACGGTGAGCGAAATGTTCGCGCTCAAATACCACGACTTCCCGGCGTTCGCGGACCGCTACCTTGCACTCAAGCCTGCAATGAGAGCCGCGTTCCTTGCCACGTCGGTGGACAGCATTCCAGAGAGTGCCGAAGCGTCGGCTTCCTCGCCGCGAGACATCAATGCGATCGAGTGGTTCGCTTCCGCAGACGACGTGTGCCGTGCCCTAAGCGGACTCTCGTCGCTTCAAGGAGAGGCTGGACTGAGCCCGATCAACACCGTCCTTTCGACGAACAACGGTGGGATCGGCCTTGATGCGAGCACGTGGCCGAGGGTGTGGTTCAAAGGCGGCAGCGAGCCCGGCGTGTTGACGCTCGGCTACCTCGCTCGCGACAGCGCCGGCAAGAGCTTCGCCGTCATCGTCCTCACCGAAGACCCATTGAAGGCCGTCCAGGCGTCCATCGCCGTCGAGGTCGAGGCCCTAAAGGTCATATCGGCTTCATTCGGGCTTTTGCACCAAGGAGCAGGTGGCTAGCGCGAGCTGAACACCGTGTCGTGAGCTCACATCCTTCGGCGTCTTCTGTTTCGGGCAATGCTCCGAGGTGACGTCAAGAAGAAGGTGCTGCGGGGGGCTCGTTCTTCTCGATCCAGCGTCTAAAGCCCGCCGCGTTCGCGTGCACGCCGTTCAAGGTCTCCAAGCGCTCCCGCGTCAGCGGGTCGACGCCCGAGTAATCCTCGACAAAGCGCGCGTCGAACGCTTCGGCAATGTCGATGCCCTCCCGGTACGCGCGCACTGCCTCATCGGCCCACGCCTTGAGCGTGCTCGTCGCCTCCTCGAGAATGTCCTCGGGGCTTTCGGGGATGAGTCCATAGTGCGTGAACGCGATGTGCTGTGGGCGAAGCAACGCGAAGCGCCGCATCGAGTTGAGCGCGAGGTCGAGGTCGAAGTCCGGTGGCGGAGTCGCCGGTCGCAAGACCCCTCCACCCGGTAGGCGCACCCCGACGGCGTCTCCGGAGAACAACACGCCGCTCGCAGAATCCAAGAAACCGAGGTGGTGCTTCGCGTGTCCGGGCGAGTCGATGGCCATGAGCGTGCGCGACGCGCCGAGGTCGACGACGTCGTTGTCGTGAAGGACACAGATGCGATCGGCCGGAGACGGGTCAAGCCTTCCGTAAAGGCCATCCAAGCGTGCGCCATAGACGCGCTCAGCCGACGCGATGAGCCGGCTGGGATCGACGAGGTGGCGCGCACCGAGCTCGTGGACGTAGATGACAGCCTTGGGGAAGGCACGCGCGACGTCACCCACCCCGCCGGCGTGATCGAGGTGGATATGGGTCACCGCGACGCCCGCGAGATCATCTTCGCCAAGGCCCAATTGGCAAAGCGCTTCCAATAGCACAGGGACAGAGCTCTGGCTCCCGGTCTCGATGAGCAAGGGCATCTCGCCAGTGAGGAGGTACCCGGCGGTCGCCTTGGTCCAGCCACCGAGCAAGGTGTCGATCTCGATGACACCTGGGGCGATCGTCTCGAGTGTCGTCGGCACCGTCGGTCCTACCAGGGCGCGATCTGGACGACGACCTTTATGTCGTCTTCTCCGTGATCAAGTGCGGCCTCGAATCTCTCGATGGGAACGACGCGCGTGATGAGCCGAGCAAGAAGAGCGGGATCTGTGGCCTCAAGAACTTTTGCGCCTTGTTCGTAGTGGCGACGATTCGCGTTTACCGAGCCTACGACGATCTTGTTGCCAAGCACCATCGAACGAGCAATGGTTCCGCCGTCGATTGCAAAGTTCGCGCTCTTCGGGGTCACTCCGGTGAGGCACACGACGCCGTCGGTGCCAACGGCTTGCATCGCGTCAAAGACGAGTTTCGGCACACCGGTGCATTCGATGATGATGTCAGGAGCCTTGCACGCTTCCGAGATGGAACCGGTGAGGTACCTGGCACCGAGCTTCTCGACGATTTCGGGCTTGACACCTGTTGTCACGCGGTCGACGACGTGAACCTCAAGCCCGCGCTGAACGGCGATGAGCGCTGCGAGAAGACCAATGGGACCCGCGCCGACAACGACGACGGTCTTCGGCTGCCAGGCGTTCTTCGCACCAACGGTTTCGATAAGTGCCCAGGCCTTCGCGACGACGGACGTAGGCTCCAACAACACCCCGAGATGCCCGAGTGAGCCATCGACCTTGATGAGCGCGTCTGGACTCGCGCGGTAGTACTCACGCATGAACCCGTGAAGCTCTTTGATTCCGTGCTCGGTGTACTTCCCGTTCGTGCATGCGTCCCACTGCCCGATCGCGCAAGCAAAGCACGGGACCGGGTCCGGACGACGGACGATTCCGACGACGAGGTCTCCTTTCGAGAATCCACCCCCTGAAGGTGCTTCGACGATGCGCCCTACCGATTCGTGTCCGATGACGAGCCGGTCATGTCCCGGGGGGGACCAGCCGTACTCCCCGTTCGCGATATCGACGTCTGTGCCGCACACTCCGACAGCGAGCGTCTCGACGAGGACAGAACCCTCCTTCACGTGCGGCTCGGCAATATCGGACAGCTCGGCGCTGGCCTTCTTTAGGGGTACGACGGTGACGGCCTTCATGGCTCGTAGTGTTCTAGCCGTCTTTCACCGATGCATCCAGGCGCGCTTTGCGCAAGTTCGCGCACGCGTCTCACGACTTCTTGTCGCGAAGCAGCGGTGGGGTGCGCCTCTGTGGTCTTGCACGGCTCGGTCCCAATCTGTGGCCAGCGACGCGATCACGAGTTGTCACGCCCTTCGTCCAAGTGGCGCTCGGCGCGTTCGAAGCACCCGAGAGGTTCGTCGCCGTGTTCACGAGCGAGATATGCGAGAACGCCTGTGGGAAGTTTCCGACGAGGCGCTTTGCCACGGGGTCGTACTCTTCTGACAGAAGGCCGACGTCGTTGCGAAGCGACAAGAGGCGCTCGAAGAGCTCGTGGGCATCTCTTCGGCGGCCGATGAGCTCTAAGTTGTCCGCCAACCAGAACGAACAAGCCAAGAACGCGCCTTCCCGTCCCGATAGTCCGTCGACGTCCTTTGCATTCTCGGCGTCGTAGCGTAAGACGAAGCCATCGTGGGTGAGTTCGCGCTCGATCGCCTCCACGGTGCCGACAACACGGGTGTCACTCGGAGGCAAGAAGCCGACGAGCGGGATCATGAGCACGCTCGCGTCCAAAGCCTTCGATCCGTAGTACTGGGTGAAGGTGTTGCGCTTTGAATCGAAGCCGTTCGCGAGGACTTCCTTTTTGATCTCATCGCGTACCGCTCTCCAGCGATCGACTGGACCGTCGTATCCGTACTGCTCGACGTCTCTTACCGCTCGGTCCATCGCGACCCAGGCCATCACCTTTGAGTGCGTGAAGGCGCGCCTCGGGCCGCGCACCTCCCAGATCCCGTCGTCGGATTTGCGCCAGCCGTCTTCCAAGAAGTCGAGGAGCACGCGCTCTAAGTCCCACGCGGGCCCCGGATCCATGCCGCCGCGTCGTGATTCGTGCAGTGCCGAGATCACCTCGCCGTAGACGTCGAGCTGGAACTGGCCAGATGCCGCGTTGCCCACGCGCACCGGTACGGACCCCTCATACCCGCTGAGCCAGGTGATCTCGCGTTCTTCGAGCGAGCGTTCACCTCCGGGTCCGTACATGATCTGCAGCTGTTCGGGATCACCCGCGACCGCACGCAAGAGCCAGTCACGCCACGCGACGGCTTCATCTTGGTAACCCGCGGCCATGAGCGCCGCGAGGGTCAGGGTTGCGTCTCGCAACCAGCAATAGCGGTAGTCCCAATTTCGCGAACCGCCGAGGGTCTCTGGTAGCGACGTCGTTACCGCGGCGACGATCCCTCCGGTCGGGGCGTAGGTGAGCGCCTTTAGTGTGATCTCCGATCGCATCACGGCATCACGCCACGGGTCGTCTCCACACAGCGCCCACGACGACCATTCCCTCCACCACTGAGTGGTCTCTTCTATCGCATAGAGCGCGTCGACCGGGCGGGGAAGCGGCATATGGGACGAGAACCACGAGAGCGCGAAAGAGACGTGCTGACCCTCGTTCAAGGAGAACTCGGCCACCGTTGTCAGGTTCTCGCCGTGGGTCTTGACCGAGCTCCAAAGTGCAAGAGCGTCAGGTCCAGCCACAGCCATCGTCATCCCGTCGATGCTGCGCACCCACGGGATGATCTGTCCATATCCGAAGCGGATGGCAAGGTCCATCCGCATGTCGACGCGCCCCGTGAGGCATTCGACGAGACGAACGATCTCGGGACTGCTCGCGCGGATGGGCATGCAGTCCGTGACGCGCACCGCGCCTTCTGGGAGATCGAACTCCGTCTCCAAGACGAGCGTGTCATCGCGATACTTGCGCCTTGACGACAACATCGGTGTGCCCTCGCCCCGATGCGGACTTGCCTTCGGGGCGATGCGCCAGTACCCGTTCTTTTCCTCACCGACGAGACTCGCGAAACACGCCGGTGAGTCGAAGCGCGGCACGCACAGCCAATCGATGGATCCGTCCCTTCCGACGATCGCCGCGGTGTGCGTATCGCCGATGAGCGCGTAGTCCTCGATTTTCAGCGCCATAGGTCCATCACGGGCGGGTAAGTACCGGATCGCCGATGCTTTGCGTTCGCGGCCGCTTTAGAGAGCCGATCGTGATTTCGGCTCCATGAATTCGTCCTTGGGTCTCCTCGATTCCCTTTGACGCTCGCTGTCGCTGTCGATTTCGCCCCGAGCAATGTCTTATTGCTCATATGGTGAGCGGCTCGATACCGATATCTCGATAGGTGAGGATCGCAGAATACGGAACGCCCTTCTTCCTGAAGGCCCCGGTGGCGATGTCGGCACGGTCCAACAGCGTGCATGCGCCGGTGATGGTCGCACCTGTGCTCGCCACGACGTCGACTGCGTCGAGAAGCGACCTCCCCGTCGATACGGTGTCTTCAAAGACGACGGCTCGCACCCCCGGGCCGATCGCGCACCCCTCGATGCGCCTGCGAATCCCGTGTTCCTTTTCTGCTTTGCGGACCGAGTACCACGACCGGTGGTCGAGCAGCGCGATCGCATGGGAGATGGGGTCAGCGCCCATGGTCATGCCCCCGATCGCGTCGAAGTCGATCCCAAGGCCCGCCAAGTGGGAGATGACCACCTTCGCGGCGAGTTGGAGATCCTCGCCACGGCCTACGCCCCGCCGCATATCGACGTAGTCGTTGCTCATCCCGCCCGAGGCGAGCCGGAAAGCCTGGGCGCTACGCGTGTACGCGCGCTCGAGCACGAGCACGATCAACTCGGCGCGTAGGTCCCCTAGGGATGCAGCTCCGTCAAGGCTGTCGGTCGTCTCATCGTCCATGCTCGAGTCGATGCTAGGCGCTCGCTGCTTGCTCGCGCTCACCTAGCGAAGAAAGACGCGCTCAGAGCCGGTCGTTGAAGCGATATCCGACTCCCCGGATGGTAAGTATGTGCATTGGCATGTCCGGATTCTCCTCGATGCGCGCTCGCAACCTCCCGATGAGCGTCGCAACGATGCGAGGGTCGCCGTCATAATCGAGTCCCCAAACGTGTTCGAGAAGTGAATCACGCGTCACGACTCGTCCGGCATTTTGCAAGAGCTCGCGAAGAAGTTGGAACTCACGCAAGGGAAAGTCAACCTCAACGCCGCGCACGAAGACTTCATGTCGCGCTGTATCTAAGACAACGTCTCCGACGCCGAGCATCTCCGAAGTCGGGACGATCTGCGAAGGTGTCGTCTCAGGCGCGAATTGCGCGACACGTTGTCGACGCAGAACTGCGCCGATGCGCGCGATCAACTCACGCATGCGGTAGGGCTTCGCGACGTAGTCATCCGCGCCAACTTCTATCCCGACGACGATGTCGAGCTCCTCTGATCGCGCGCTCACGAAGATGATCGGCGTGTCGATGCCACGTGTGCGCAACTCGCGGCAGACCTCGATGCCCGACGCACCCGGCAACATGACGTCCAAGAGAATGACATCGGGACAAAGCTGCTGGGCGACGTCCAACACATCACGGCCGTCGCGCAACACCGTTACGGCGAGGTGCTCGCGTTCCAGTCCGACGGTCAGCGCGAGGACGTGGGACTCGTCGTCCTCGACGATGAGCACCCTTGGCCACTCGCTGCGATCTGTGACGGGCGATGGTGAGACGATCGTGCCGATTCGATCACCTCGTGCTCGTTGGGAACAGCATCTTCTTATTGTTGCGACGGCTCATGACGCGAATGGGTTAAGGGGGTGAACGGGGCGTGACGCGGCGGGAAATTCTCCGAGTCACGCGGCTGAACGCGTGCACCATCTCCTCGGCCAACAAGGCATTCAAGCTGACGCTGTGCACCCATGAGAAATCCGGTGTTGTTATCGGTGAGCGCCGAAAACACATGGTGGTGCGCGAGGAATTCTGTGCCCAGCAGGCGCAGGTCCTCGTCGTGCTTGCCGGTCAGTCGTTGTAGCCTCGCGTCCATGCCCAACCGGGTTTCGGCACTTCGCGCAGCTGTGGCGAGGCGCGCGAGGTCATCTGGGCCACTTGGCTCACACGAGCTCGTCAAGATGCATCGTGACGTGCGGGGCGGGGGGTTGCGCGCGGCCATCTTCGGCATCAGCGACGGCCTCGTCTCGAACGTTTCCTTGGTGCTCGGGACCGCTGGCGCCCACCCAGGCGCCGGAGTCGTCCGGCTCGCGGGCCTTGCCGGGCTCTTCGGTGGGTCGTTTTCCATGGCGGCCGGTGAGTACGTGTCGATGCGAGCACAGCAAGAGGCGTACCAACGCGAGCTCGAAGTCGAGCGGACGGAGCTTCGCGAGCGACCCGAGTTCGAGCGTCGTGAGCTCGAGCGCATCTACATGGATCGTGGCATCTCACAAGATCTTGCGGCGAGCCTCGCGAAGGCTTTCATGGCAAATCCAGAGCTCGCACTGGACACACACGCGCGCGAGGAGCTCGGGATCGACCCGCATGCTCTCGGCAAGCCGTTGCAATCGGGACTCGCGTCGTTTCTCACCTTTGCGGTCGGTGCTTTCCTCCCGCTCATCCCCTTCCTTGGCGGAACCTCTGGGACCAAGGCGATCATCGCTTCTGTGATCATCACCGCAATTGCCGCGCTCGGCGTCGGGAGCACCCTTTCGTTCTTCACGAGGCGTTCGATGCTCTTCAGCGCGGTGCGATCCCTTGCGATCTGTGCGATCGCCGGCGCGATCACCTTTGGGATCGGCACCGCAATCGGCGTGGCTTCGAGCTAGGGGCACGCGGTCATTCTCACTAGGCCCAAGACGTGAGCAAAGCTGAATCCAAAAGGACGCTTGTCATCGTGCGACACGCCGATGCCCTCGCGCGAAGACGCTGGTTTGGCGATGACGTGCTGCGTCCACTTTCAAAAAAGGGCGAGCGACAAGCGCAGGCACTTGCAGACCAACTCGCAACGAAGGACAAGACGATCATGGTGTCCTCTCATTTCCTGCGCTGTGTCCAGACCCTCGAGCCGCTCGCGAAGCGATGCAGATCGAGGATCGAACACGTCGCCTATTTGGCCGAAGAGGCCGACCCGAAGCTCGCGCTCGACAGTCTCATCGCTCGCGCATATGGCAAGAACGGCCCCTTCACGGTCATCTCATGTAGCCACGGTGACGTGCTCCTTGGTATCGCATCCATGTTCGACGGAGCGGGCCTCGTCCTTCCTGGCGTTGGCCCTGGAATCGAAAAAGGTGCGCGACTCGAGCTCGATTGCCAAGACGCCACCGTCGTCGCGACGAGGTACGTTCCGGCGCCCTAGCGCCCTTGGATATCCCGTGGTCGAAGAAGAAGCGAGTTCTTCCGACACGTGTGCGCAGGCGGGGCGCGTTCGCACCGAGGAACGGCGCCGGACCACTAGTTTCAGAGCCATGACCGACGCGCACGTTGCAACCCGGGGACCACTCGCCTTGGTCGGTGGGGGCGAGTGGCAAGACGGGGCGCCTTTTGATGCCGAGCTCCTCGCGCAGTCCGACGGTGAGGTGTGCGTCTTGCCGACGGCGGCCGCCTACGAGCACCCCGAGCGCGCCGTATCGACGGCCGAGTCGTACTTCGCCAAGATGGGCGGCCGGGTCCGACCGCTCATGGTCTTGACCAGAACGGACGCGGAATCGACTGAGTTCGCGCACCAAGTGCAGTCGGCCCGCTTTGTCTACCTATGCGGCGGGTCTCCCTTGCACCTTCGCTCGGTGCTCAAGGACTCCCCGGTGTTGCACGGCCTCATCAGCGCGTGGAAGCAAGGCGCGGTCGTCGCGGGGTCCTCAGCTGGGGCGATGGTCCTCACCGATCCGATGGTCGATCCGAGGGGAGGGGCCTTTACCGTCGGCTTTGGGCTCGTGCGAAACGTCGCGGTCGTCCCCCACTTTTCGGGTGAGCTCACCCCCCAGATCCGGCGCACCGTCGCCCTTGCGCCAGCGGGATGCGCGGTCGTCGCCCTTGGTGAACGTTGCGCGCTCATCCGAGAGCCCGACGGAACGTGGCGTGACAGTGGTCGCCATGAGGCCCTCGTTCACCTCGATGGGCACGTCGCCGGCTTAGAGGTACTCGCGGGGAAGCCCGTGTGCTGAGAGCCCTCGGCTAGTCGGCTTCGGCGATCGCGACCGATCCGATCACGACGCGCTGCTTGGGCTTTCCTGAGGAAGATCCGACGGCGTCGATCCCAGCAATGACATCGAGCCCAGAGACGGCTTTCCCGAACAGCGCGTACAGCGGGGGGAGAGCGACGCCGCTTGGACCGCTGATGATGAAGAACTGGCTGCCGTTCGTGTTCGGCCCGGCGTTCGCCATCGCGAGAGAACCAATCTCGTAACGGCCTTTGCTCGGCAGTTCGTCGTCGAATTTGTATCCGGGCCCTCCACGTCCCGTTCCCGTCGGGTCGCCGCCTTGTAGAACGAAGCCGGGGATGATGCGGTGGAAGACGACGTCGTCGAAGAAGTGGTAACGAGACAAGAACACGAAGCTGTTGACGGTGTTCGGAGCGCCGAGCGCGTCGAGCGCAAAGACCATGGTGCCCATCGAGGTCGTCATCGTTGCGCTGTAGCGCTTCGCCGCGTCGATGCACATCGGCGGGCGCCGATCAAAGTGCTGGGTCTTTGGCGCGGAGCCGTCGGCGGGGGGACATGTCGGTTCCATGTGTTCGCGTTCTCCTCTTTTGAGCGGTAGGTCTCGTCGCCTCGTCTAGCTCGCGACCTGGGTGATCGTCACGGAATCCATGTGGTGAAGGACCGTCGGCGTCCCCGAGGAGTTTCCGTCGGCCCCGATCTTCGCGACGACGTTCGTTCCGGAGATGACCTCGCCAAACAGGGTGTAGTTCGGCTCGGTGTCGAGCGTCGTCTGGCCACCTGGCAAGACGATGAAGAACTGACTCCCGTCCGAGCTCGGGGCTCCCGAGTTCGCCATGGCGACGCCCCAGACCGGGTAGCAGTCCTTCGCCGCGGTGCAGGTCTTAGGCGGCGTGTTGCCGGTGAAGGAATAGCCGGGACCGCCTGTTCCCGTCCCCGTCGGGTCGCCGCCTTGGACGACGAAACCGGGGATGACGCGATGGAACACGACGTCGTTGAAGAAGTGATAGCGCGCCAAGAAGACGAAGTTGTTCACCGCGGCGAGGGAGCTCGCCGCTTTCATCTGGATGACGAAGGTCCCGACATCGGTTACGACCGTCGCGTCATAGGTGCCGGTCGCAGAGATGCAAAGCGGCGGGGCCTTGGTGAAGACGATCGATCGGACCGGAGCACCGGCGGGCGTCGCCGGGGGGCACGTCGGCGCGACGGCGATCTTTGAGACCGGAGCCGTCGTCGGTGTGCCAGGAACCGTCGATGACGTCGAAGTTGTTGCCGCGGCGGACGTCGGGGGCGTCGAGGCGACGGGCTTTGCGGGAGGCTTGGAGGATCCTCCGGAGAACACGACGATGAGCCCGACGACGATGCCCACGACGACGATCGCCCCGCCGCCCAAGCGCAGCCGCCGCCGGCGCTTTTTCCGTCGGCCTACTTCTTCCATTTTGAGTTCTCGAAGGGCGCGTTGGCGCGCTCGTTTTTCACTCGGCACGAATCGAAAAGCTAGTCCCTTGGAGCGGGTAGGTTATCGCCGTGCCCCTTGCTGTCCAAAAATTCGGTGGCACGTCGGTCGCGGACGCTGACCGGATCCGTTCGGTAGCCGACCACGTCGCGCGCACCCGACGCGCCGGAGACGATGTGCTCGTCGTCGTTTCTGCCATGGGCAAGTCCACGGACGAACTGTTGCGCTTGGCCGACGACGTCAGCAACGTCCAGCCCGGGCGCGAGCTCGACATGCTCTTGACCGCAGGTGAGCGCATCTCGATGTCGCTGTTGTGCATGGCCTTGGCCGAGCTCGGCGTCAAAGCGGCGTCCTTCACGGGGAGCCAAGCGGGAATCATCACCGACACCGAGCACGGCCGCGCGAAGATCCTCGAGATCCGCCCCGACCGGCTGCGCGAGGCCCTCGCCGCTGGCACGGTCCCCGTCGTCGCCGGCTTCCAGGGAGTCTCAGGCGAGCGCGACGTCACGACCCTCGGGCGAGGCGGCTCTGACACCACCGCGGTCGCTCTTGCCGCCGCGCTCGGGGCGCAGCGCTGTGAGATCTACACCGACGTGTCCGGAGTCTTCAGCGCGGATCCACGCATCGTGCCCAACGCGCGTCGCCTTGCGAAGGTCTCCTATGAGGAGATGCTCGAAATCGCGGCGACGGGTGCACAGGTGCTTGCGTTGCGCGCGGTCGAGTTTGCCCGTAATCACGAGGTTCGCCTTCACGTACGTTCGAGCTTTACGTGGGAACCTGGTACCTGGGTCGTCGAGGAGGATCCCAACATGGAACATCCGGTCGTCTCCGCTGTGACGAGCGATCTCACTCAGGCGAAGGTCACCATCGCTGGTGTACCCGATCAACCTGGGATCGCGGCCGCGCTCTTTCGGAACCTCGCGGATCGGCACGTGAACGTGGACATGATCGTCCAGAACATCTCCCACGCAGGCACGACGGACATCTCCTTCACCGTTTCTAAGTCCGAGCTCGATGAGGCACTCGGCGTTTGCAAGGCGCTCGCGCCATCTATCGGAGCAGGTGCGGTCGTGTCCGATGAAAGCGTCGCCCAGGTCTCCATCGTTGGCGCAGGCATGCGCACCCACCCGGGCGTGACCGCGACGATGTTCGAGGCTCTCGCAAAGGCACAGATCAACATCCAGATGATCTCGACTTCGCCGATTCGCATCTCGTGCATGGTCGACGCAGAAGAGGCCGACCTTGCGGTGCGCGTCTTGCACGAGGCGTTCGATCTGAGCGCCTGACCTCTGCCCCGGCTTTTCTCCTAGGAGCCGTTTCTCGCTAACCTCATAGCGATGAACGTTGGCGTGTTCGGAGCAACGGGCCAGGTCGGGGGCGTCATGCAGCGCCTCCTCATCGAGCGCGCCTTTCCCGTCGAGAACATCCGTTTGTTTGCGTCGGCTCGCTCCGCGGGGCGAAGGCTCAGCTTTGCCGAACAAGACGTCGTCGTCGAAGACGTCGAGGGGGCGGATTTCAAGGGGATCGATGTGGCGCTTTTCTCCATGGGGAAGGTGGCTTCGCTCGAATTTGCCCCCCGCGTCGCGGCCGACGGTGCGATCGTCATCGACAACTCCTCAGCGTGGCGCATGGACCCCGATGTTCCCTTGGTCGTGACCGAGGTCAACAAAGAGGAGCTCGCGCATATCAAAAAGGGCATCGTCGCCAATCCGAATTGCACGACGATGGTGGCCATGCCCGTCCTTAAGCCCTTGCACGACGCGGCGGGCTTGCATCGCGTCGTCGTGTCGAGCTATCAGGCCGTTTCGGGCGCGGGACTGGCGGGAGTCGCCGAGTTCGACAAGCAACTGCGCGAAGTTGCCGATCGCGCGCCAGCGCTCACCTTCCACGGATCCGCGGTGCAGTTTCCACAGCCGCACATTTTCGTCGAGCCCATTGCGTTCAACGTCGTGCCCTATTGCGGCAAGCTCGTCGACGACGGCTCCGGAGAGACCGACGAGGAGAAGAAGTGGCGCGACGAGAGTCGAAAGATCCTGAGCATTCCCGAGCTCTTGGTGCAGATGACATGCGTGCGCGTACCGGTGTTCACCGGGCACTCGCTTTCGATCACGATCGAATTCGACCAAGCACTCTCTCCCTTTGAGGCGCGAGGCATCCTCGAGAAATCTCCTGGGGTGAAGCTCGTCGACGTCCCGACCCCAGTCGCCTCGGCGGGTGGCGACGTGTCGCTCGTCGGGAGGATTCGGAGAGACGAAACGACGCGAAATGGCCTGTCGCTTTTCGTCTGTGGCGACAATTTGCGCAAAGGCGCCGCACTCAATGCAGTGCAAATCGCGCAGGTACTCGCGAAGGCGTCCTGAGAAGTACCGCTTCTCTCGTGCGAGTCAATAGGCGCGCGCGAAGAGGATGCGCACGGGGTAGGTAGATGGCCTCCCACAGGAAATGCAGGGGCCGTTTTCACTTAGGCCATCAAAGGGGATGACTCGTGGCGTCGCTGTCGTCAGATCTTTGATCCGCAATTCACAGCCAACGTCATCACACAACAGCGCGCTCGCGAAACCTTGTCCCACTGCTGTTACGAAGTCATCCCAGGTGTCAACCACCGAGGTGTGTTCGTCACGAAAGGATTGTGCCCTGTCGTAGAGCGCTCCCTGAAATAATTCGAGACGGCTCGCGATCTCAGATGCGGCATCTTTGATGGGAACCTGTTCTTTTTCTCCGGTCAGTCGATCGACGAATGTTGCGACCGATGCAGAAAGGTCGCGCGGACCAAGTTCGATGCGCAGCGGCACGCCGCGTAGTTCCCATTCGTTGAACTTGAATCCCGGCGACAGCTGAGTGCGCTCATCGAGGTGCACGCGGACCCTAGACGATCGCAGCGAGTCATTGAGCTCGCGTGCAGCTGTCATGACCGAATCGATCTCCTTGTCGCGTCCGATGGGAACGATGACGACTTGGAACGGGGCGACGCGCGGAGGGAGAATGAGCCCCTTGTCGTCGCCGTGCGTCATGATGATCGCGCCGATCATCCTCGTGCTCATTCCCCATGACGTCGTGAAGCAGTGCTCGAGCACGCCCGATTCGTTCGTGAACGTCATGTCGAATGCCCGAGCGAAGTTCGTCCCGAGGTAGTGCGACGTGGCGGCCTGCAACGCTCGACCGTCGCGCACGAGCGCTTCCAACGCGAAGGTGCGCTGCGCCCCGGCGAAGCGCTCTGAGGCGGTCTTTTCCCCGATGACGACCGGTATCGCGCAAATGTCGCGCGCGATCTCTTCGTAAAAGCCGACGGCCGTCATCGCTTCTGCGAGAGCTTCCTTCTCGCTTGCGTGTGCCGTGTGGCCCTCTTGCCACAAGAATTCCGTCGTCCGCAGGAACAGTCTCGGCCGCAGTTCCCAGCGCACGACGTTTGCCCACTGGTTGATGAGCATCGGGAGATCTCGATAGGAGTCGATCCAGCGCGCGAACGCCTCACCGACGACGGTCTCAGAGGTCGGGCGGACAACGAGCGGTTCGTCGAGTTCTTTCCCACCGCCGTGGGTGACGACGGCGAGCTCGGGCGCGAACCCCCCGACGTGTTCTGCCTCCTTGCGCAGGTGGCTCTCGGGGATCAAGAGGGGGAAATAGGCATTGAGGTGTCCGGTTTGCTTGATGCGGCGATCGAGCTCTTCTTCGATGAGCTCCCAGATCCGATAGCCGTAGGGGCGGATGATGATCGTTCCGCGGGCTGGGCCGCGATCGGCGAGCTCGGCCCGAAGGACGAGCTCGTTGTACCAAGCGGAGAAATCCTCGCCTTGGGGGGTTATGCCGCGTTCGTTCGATCGGGCCATGGGTTGCCTTCTACCACGTCTATGTGATGTCACGTACATGACGCATCTTGACGCGGTCATCTACGTCCATCAGTTGTGACCAATGTTGCACAAGTGCAAGAAATTGACAAAGCAGATCGCTAACTCGGGCCGATTTTCACGTTGCGTGATGCCTGTGCGCACTGAGTGATGTCGCGCCGCGCGCAAGTACACAAGCCCTCTCAGCGAACAATTGCTCATGAACATTTTCGCCCTTGCGTAACGCAATTTGCATTTGCGCGATCTGTCCATCGTCTTTAGTCTGACGCCGTTGCGTGAACAGCTCGAGCGTTGCTCGCGGTCCCAACACAACTGAGGGGAACGATGTCGCGTCGACACTTTTCCATGACGAAGCTCGTCGCATCGCATGTCGGCCGCATGTTCGCGGTCGGATGTCTCTTCGGCCTATGTGCGGCACTGTTCGGCGTCATCTCACCCGCTTCATCTTTTGCCGGCGATGTGTCGCCGATGTCACCCAATTGGTGTGGGGCATTTGGTGCATCCTTTGTTGGATGGTCAGAGACAACGCCGAACATCCCGATCTGTGGTCCTGGGCCCGACTACGGAGGAACGTGGCAGATCGTCGACCTCCCCGATCCGGGAGGATCGCTCGCGGGATATCTGAACGGAACGCCCGGCTTTCAGTGCGTTGAATTTGCGGAGCGCTACCTCGACGTCGCCTATGGCTTCGCGCCGATCAACGCAGAAGGTTCGACCGTTGCCCTCAACTACCACGAGGCGTACCCGCGAACGACGCTCATCGTGAACGGGAGCCCGGGAGCGGTCGGCCACGCGCCTTCTCCTGGTGACGTCGTGAGTTTCGCGCTGTCGCCGGGCTTTGACGACTACTCAGACGGACACGTCGCCATCGTCGTTCGAAGCAACGTCGATCCGGCAACGGGGAATGGGACCATCGTCGTCGCGCAAGAAAACGTTTCGAGCTCGGATTACCTCTACACGCTCAATGTCGTCAGTTGGCGTCTGCACGATCCGACCGAGCCCAACAACGCCGAATTCCAATTCCCCTATGCGGAATGGCTCCACGTCCAAGCCCTTACTCAACAAGGCAGTCAATCGACGCTCGTGAGGCCCCCCAAAGTCCCAAAGCCCACGAACCTCGCGGTGCTCTCGACCTAGGCCTTCCTACAGATTCGGCGCGGAACCCCGTGTCATGAACCGCGGGGTAACGCCGAGGAGTGCAAGTAGCCCTCGAGGCGTCGAGCTTGCCAACTGCGCTCTTTTTCTCCAGCCTCTCGTCCCGATCGATCGATCATCGCGTCGCGAGCCCTTCCCGCGGCGTCACGTGCTGCAGCCCAGGACGGCGCGTACGGCGAGCGATGTTCCGCACCGATCGCGATCGGCCCCCACGGCGTGGTGAGGATCCTTGGTATCGACGAAGCCTCGCCGACGGAGTGCTCGTCAATGGGCTCTTCACGCGAATGCACGTAGCGCGGAAGAGCGAGGGATCGGATCGCTTCAACCGCGCCGAGCACCGCGTCCACGAGTGCCGCCATTGCCGTGTAGGCGGGATCGTCGAGCGCGTTGACGTTGGATTGGACGTCTTCAGCGAGAAGTTCGCGGGCGAAATCGCCGATTTCGGCGCCCCTTTTTCGCAAGCGCCGTGCCGCACTCAGCCGGGCGATGAGCGAGAGGTTGTGCGCGTCGTCTGACTCGAGCGTTTCGAGGACCTTGCGAGCTTGTGCGATGACGTCCCCAAGTGACGTGCCATCGGGCAGTCTGACCTCCGCGACGTCATGGCTGACGTGCTCGGCGCAATCGAGCGCGAAATGGGCCGCAGCCTCTGTATCCCAGCTCGTCTTCGACGAAAGACGTGCGCTCTTGGTGAGTACCGTACCGGGGGTCTCCGCGTCCTTTGTCTTCTCGAGGGCTTCTGCGACAAAGATCTCCTCGTCGAGAGCATCGAGCAGCGACGCGATGTTCCTTAGGACCAAAGGTGCACCTTTGGATATCGTCGGTTCGCCCGGTGTCCACGATCCGTTCGTAATCTTCGGAAGGTCCCATTTGACGTCGACGTTCAGGGCGCGCCCGATCCCCTCCCGGTCGGTCGCGACGTACAAGGCATCACTCACAGGATTACTCCTCAGTTGGTCGTGGCTCGTCTCAGCGGCAAACGGCGCACGCGTCGTCGCATGTCTTGGCGCGTGAGTGTGCGAGGAACGACGAGGCCATCAATGTAGCCGATGAGGCGTCGTGCCGAGCTCGTCGATCTCCAATGAGACGTGGTGTTGGGTTGGTGTCGTTGACCGCAAAGAAAGCGCGCCTCATGAAGTGGCCTAGGGGACGGATCGGTCACTTCTGCCGGTAGTCTTCCGCCCATGATGGGCTTTGGATATGGCGGTGGATACCGGAACGTGCGATATCTGCGCATCGGGGCGATCGTCGCGCTGCTCTTGTTCGGTGCGCTCGCACACGACGAAGGGCGCGCGTACGACACGGTCCGCCTCTTTTACTTCTCACTCATCATCGGCTTGATCGCGTTCTCCTTTCGTAGCCGCGGGGCGCGACGGACGAGCGACTTTCGCCGCCAGATGAACAACACCTTTGATCCCATCGAGACGCGCCTCGTCGATGCCGAAGGTAACCCTCCTCCTCAGATGACCCAGCCCGGCTGGTACCCGCATCCAGAGAACGCGTCCATCCAGCGTTATTGGGACGGCACGGCGTGGGGAGCGACACGGATGTGGGACGGTTCGGCCTGGGTAAAGAGCTAAGGGCGCGCCGCGCGAAGAACGTAGGTCCTCAAATCCCACAACGCCCCGAATGCGCGCTTTGATGTGTCCGCACGCGACGGCCACGCGCTTGATCGGCTCAGCTTGGGCTCGGGTCGGGCAAAGTCAGCTCGCCTGCTCGGTTGTTGGTCCGGGCGGCAAGGAGAACCCCACTGCAGAGAAGCACGGCTCCGAGCACCTGCAATGGTGTCGGCCGCTCGGCGAGCACGACCGCGGCAAGGACGAGCGAGGCTGTGGGTTGAAAGAGCAAGAGCAGCGAGGACATCGCAGCAGGAAGGCGTGGCAGCGACGTCGTGATCAAGAGCCAGCCGAGGGTCTGGCTCGTGAGCGCCAGCACCAAAAGCCAGAAGAACGCGTGAAGAGGCGGGGAAAAGCGCAGCTCACCGAGCGCCAATCCCAACACGGCGGCCGCGAACGCCGCGCCGGCGGTCGCATCGGCGAGCGGTCCGGCGACGTGGCGCGATTTCTTGATGCTCGTGCGAAAGATGAGGAGGAATGCGGCGTAGGTGATCGACGAGCCGAGTCCATAAAAGACACCGGCCATAGGGTGATCGCCCGGTCCAGCCTTCGCCGCGAGACCCGTCACGAGCACGATCCCGACGACGACGACCGGAAGGGCGATGAGGAACTGGAGTCGAGGCCGCTCGCTCCACAAGACCCATGCGATGAAAGTCACGAAGACGATCTGCAAGTTCCCAAGGACGGTCGCGATCCCCGCGCCAACGTCGTAAATAGCGTGCGTCCATAAGAACAGGTCAACGCCGAGAAACATCCCGGCAAATGCCGATTGCGCCCGGTTCGCCGATGACCGGGTGCCGCGCCGACGCTGTTCAAAGACCGCGAGAACGATCAAGAGTGGAAGAGCGAGCGCGCAACGATAGAAGGCTGTCGTTCCCGCACCCATGTCAGCGAGACGAACGAAAATGGCCGAACAAGAAATGCACGACGCACCGAGAAGCGCCGGAACGACGGGATTGACGCGCGACGCGCGCATCGCTCGAAAACGTAATGCCCACTCGGCAGACGTGGACGCCTTTTCGCGCTGCACGTCTTGACGCTACGACAATTGCGTCTCCATTGAACTCAATAAATGGCGCTACGGGAGAACGCCATCGACGACAGGTCCTTCGCGTCTATGGCCGTGAGGAGTGACGACGCGCGCATGGAGGTGGCTCTTCGCGCACCATCGCGTCTGCGCGCGTCGAGCCTTTTCCAAGGTGGCGGTGCCAATTGGAGCTGTTGGGCGACGAGACGAGCCGAAGCTCTCCTCGGTGAAGAAACCTGCGTCAGGGTTCTGCGACGACGAGAGCGAGCGCAAAGCCGTCGTAACCTTTTGAGCCGACGGTCTGGATTTGCGTGGCGCTCACGCTCCTTTCCGTCGCCAAGAGCGCGTTCAATTCACGGATCCCTTTTGCGTCTGGGTCACCAATCGTCGCATCGGCAACCTTGCCCCCGCGCACCACGTTGTCGACGACGATCATCGATCCCGGCTGGACGAGATCGAGCACCTTGGAAAAATACTCAGCACTGCTCGGCTTGTCGGCGTCGATGAAGACGAAGTCAAAGGGACCGGATCCCTCACTGATGAGCTTCGCGAGGCTCGCGTGCGCGTCCCCGAGGCGAATCTCCACCTTGTCGGACACGCCCGCGCGCACGATGTTCTTCCGTGCCACCTCGACGTGCGTCGGACTGATCTCGAGTGTGACGAGACGTCCGTCTTCGCCCAGCGCTCGCGCGAGCCAGATCGCGCTGTAACCACCGAGGGTTCCGATCTCGAGGATCGTCCGCGCCCCTTGTGCGCGCGCCAACAAGTGGAGCATCTTGCCCTGCGTGGGGGAGACCTGGATCGTCGGCAACCCCGCTTCTTTGCTCGTCGCGAGCGCAGCATCGAGTGCCACGTCGGGTGGGATGAAGAGCTTTTCGATGTAGTGATCGACTGCGGTCCACTGCTCCCTATCTGTCATGGGACAAGAGTGCCACGCAGTTTGGACAACCGAGTGATCTTCCGAGACATCCCAAAGCGGCTAGTTGTCCGTGGCTCAGATCTGCTCGAGCGCGCCCCCATCGAAGAGCGCGGCCATCTCAAAACGCGAAAGGTCGGCTTCGAGTTCTTCGACATCTGGTGCGCCGGGGTCCGAGTCCGCGACTTCGAGGATCGTCTCCAAGAGCTCATAATCGCTCGAGCTAATCAAAAACAGCTGCTCGCGCGAGAGGACGAACCCGACGGCCCGCGCGATCGCCGCGCGGTCCTCGAGTGGCTCATACCAACTCCTCGGTGCAACAGGGGCGCCTTTTTCTGACCAGCGACGACGCGCAATGGACTTCATGGTCTGGACCGCCACGCCGCGCTCAGCACATAGCGAGAGCAGTTCCTCGACGTCGCGACGGAACGAGTCGTCCTTCAACAAGATGTAGCTGTAGGGAAAGAGCACCGAGTCGAAGGGGAACCGTTCAAGGCTGCGCAGGTGCATGGACGGGATGCGTAGCCCATGGCCTGTCACGCCGATGAAGCGAACAAGCCCTTCGTCACGAGCGCGACTTAGAGCTTCGACCGCGCCCTTTGGACCGTGAGCCTGTTCGAACTCGTCTTGCTCGACGAGATCGTGCAACTGGATGAGGTCGACCTGTTCGACGCCTAAGCGCTCGAGTGAGCGCTCGAGGCCTCTTCGCGCACCATCACCGCTTCGCTCGTTGGTCTTTGTGGCGAGGAAGAATGCGTCTCGATGATCGGCGAGAAAGGGCCGCATCAGGATTTCGGCTTCTCCGTAGGAATAGGCGGTGTCTAGATGGTTGACACCGAAGCGCGCGAGGCGGCTTAGCGCAATATCGGCGGTAGCTTGGCTCACCTTTGCGAGACCGGCCGCACCGAAGATCACCCGGCTGCTCATGTGACCGGTCGATCCAAAGGGCATCCGCGCAATCACGTCGAAAGTCCCCCTTCCTCAATTCTCTGCAGGCTCACCGACCTCGGTCTATCGCGCTTCGGCCTCACCGGCGGGTCTCAAGACACACGATGTTCTCGATGTCACTGCGCCGCGGAGGGGATGAGCACGTTGTGCGCGGAGTATTCCGGGACGACCCGGTGGTACTCAGAATCGAAAAGCGGCGAGGAGATCAAAAAGTCAGCCGTTGATCGGTTGCAAGCGACGGGGATGTTCCAGACCACCGCGATGCGAAGGAGCGCCTTTACGTCTGGATCGTGAGGCTGGGGCTCGAGGGGGTCCCAAAAAAAGAGCAGGAGGTCGATCTTTCCTTCGGCGATCTTCGCGCCGAGCTGAAGGTCTCCACCGAGAGGCCCGCTGTGAAGGCGCGCGACGGGGATTCCGATTTCTGCCTCGATTACAGCTCCTGTCGTGCTTGTGGCGATGAGCTCGTGATGCGCGAGGACCTCTTTGTTGACGCGTGCCCATTCGACGAGATCCCATTTCTTGTTGTCGTGGGCGACGAGCGCGATGCGCATGGGAGCCGCCGCGCACGGCCGATTCCGTCTCAAAGTACGCACGTCTTCTTTGGAATTCCTCACATGACAAGCATAAGGAAAAGAGGTGAAGCACCGTGCCATCCGTCGACGGGTTCCGATGAACCAGGGATGAACTTCGCGCTCAAGAAGAAGGAGGATCACATGAGGCAATAGGCAAGACGGTGCGAAATCGCGCCTTATTGCCGAGACGTCGTCGGTCTCAGAACGCGCTGTTCTGCCTTAGTCGGTTCCAGTCGGCAGATTCCATCCTCCAGGCCCAGTCGATTCCTACCTCGCCCGGTGCCATTTTCCCGTCGATCGATTCACCGACGAAGTCATAGCCGAGTCGCCTCGGGATGCGGCCGGAGGCGATGTTGGCCTTGTCGTGATGGATCTCCGTGAACGTCACTCCGGGTATCAAGAGCGCGGTTGTCGTGAGCACGCGTGCGATTTCCGTGCCGAGACCTCGGCGAAGGTGGTCCTTGTCGATCCAGTAGCCGATATCGAGACCGAATGGCCCGCGCCGTCGATGGAGCCCGCAACCGCCGGCGACTTCGGTGCCGTCGAAGACTCCAAGGACCACGTCTCCGCCTTGTCTCCAGGCCCGCTCCCACTCCTCGATGAGGACGCGTCGCTTCGCGAGATTCAACGGTTCTTCTGCGATCCAAGGCATCCACGGTCGGAGGTGTTCGACATTGCGCTCTATTGCGCAGGACAACACGGCTTCGTCGCCGGGCTCCCAGCGACGCAGGATCATGCCTTTGTGTTCGAGGTATTCCGGCAACAACGAGGAGGCGCTATTCATCTTGAAGAACATTGCCCCAAGGGGCCGAGGCTGTCCACGCGTCGTCTTCTCGGACGGGAAATTGCGGCGCGTTCTCATCTCCTGGGACATCGCTCGTGCGAAGTGACCAGAGGTGGTTTCGCGGTCATACTTCTTTCTCAGGTTCTTTCGTGCTCGTAAGGGGCGTGCCGTGAAACTGCCCGCATTTTCTCAAAGGAGACCGATCGCCGTGCTCGCGTTGCGGTGTGCTGCGGCGCTTGTCCCCTTGGCGAGCTTTGGCGTTGTCGTTTCTGAGGCAGCACCTGTGTCTGCGGCTCAACAGGTTCCCGCGTGTGCGACGTCCGGGCTCGTCGTCTGGCTCGACACGATGGGAAACGGCACGGCCGGGGGCACGTATTACAACCTCGAGCTCACGAACTTGTCCGGACACAGCTGCACACTGCGCGGTTACCCGGGGGTGTCCGCGGTGAACTTGACCGGCGAACAGCTCGGCAGCGCGGCGTCGCGCGACACCGTCGCCGCGCCGGGCCTCGTGACGCTCAAGAGCGGAACGAGCGCAGCGGGGCTCCCTCCGGTTGGCATCGACGCCACCGCAACCGTCGTGTTGAAGATCACCGATGTCGGTGTCTATGGGCCATCGAGCTGTAAGTACGTGACGGCGTCGGGACTTCGCGTCTACCCACCGGATCAGACCGCGTCGAAGGTGGTCCCCTTCCCCTTCGTCGCGTGCTCGCGCACCGGTCCGGTTTTCCTGCAGGTGTCGTCCGTGGGAAAGGACATTCCGTCTGGCTAGTCGCTTTGGTCCACGTAGTTTCCTAACGGGACGACAACCGGGGAGACGCCCTTTCTCCTCGCGTCCTTGTGTGATGTAGGGAAAGGATGGGTCGAACATGGAATACCGCATGCTCGGTCGGAGCGGCTGTGTCGTGTCGAGCTTCGCCCTCGGATCGATGACCTTCGGAAGGGAATCCGACGAGGCCACCTGTTTTGCACAGCTCGACCGTTTCGTCGAGTCGGGAGGCAACCTCATCGACACCGCAGACGTCTATGCAGCCGGAGCATCAGAACAAGTCATCGGGCGCTGGTTCTCTTCACGCCCGAAAGAGACTCGCCGCAACGTCGTGCTCGCCACAAAGGGACGATTCTCGACAGGTGGCGCGCACAATGACCTCGGGTTGTCGCGAAAGCACCTCGCGTCGGCCCTCGAGGACTCGCTTCGTCGCCTCTGTGTCGAGACGATTGACCTCTACCAGGTCCATGCCTATGACCCGCTCACACCGATCGAGGAGACCTTGCGGTTCTTGGACGATGCCGTGCGCGCCGGCAAGATCCACTACCTGGGTCTTTCGAACTTCGCCGCATGGCAGTTGCAAAAGGCAATAGACGTCGCTGACGCGAAGAACCTTACGAGGCCGATCAGCCTTCAACCGCAGTACAACTTGTTGGTCCGAGAGATCGAGTGGGAGATCGTCCCGGCGTGTCAAGCCGAAGGACTGGGCTTGTTGCCGTGGTCTCCCTTGGGCGGCGGATGGCTCACGGGCAAGTACCGCCGCGACAAGCGTCCGACGGGACGGACCCGGTTGGGGGAGAACCCCAACAGGGGGGTCGAGGCCTACGAAGGGAGGAACCGAAGAGAGCGCACCTGGGACGTGCTCGACGCGCTGCGAACGATCGCAGAGACCCGCGGCATCACCATGGCACAGGTCGCGCTCTCCTGGGTCGTCGATCGCCCGGCGGTTTCTTCGGTGATCCTTGGGGCGCGAACCCTCGAACAGCTCGAATCAAACCTCGGCGCGGCCGACGTGCACCTGTCGCAAGAAGAGACCGACGAGCTCGACAGGGCGAGCGACCCTGGCGCGGCCGACTATCCCTACGGCAGACCGGGTATCGAACAGCGCACCAGGGAGATCGCAGGCAGCTGATCGGCCCTTGGGCCAGCTTCATGCGGCGTCGGGCTCGGTCCCAGGGAGAAGGACGGTTCCAAAGATCCGTCGCTTGCGGCCCGGCTTCGGGGCGTTCCGAAGGCGGGGTTGGAGGGCGGTGATGAGCTCGCGAGCGAGTTCCGCGAGCTCCGCGTCGTCGAGCCACATCGCCGTCATGCGGAAGCTCACCCCGTCGCGGAGGAGATCGACGTCTCCTCGTGCGAGGTAGCGATCGAAATCTCCGATGAGGCCGGCGACAAATGCGAGGAAGGCCTGTCTGTGGTCGTCGGGTGTCATCTTCGCGACCTCATCCAAGCTGACACTCGCCGCGGCCGACCGGAGCACGTAGGTGCGCTCCAAGGCACCGCGCACCCGGTGCTCGGCGACGACAGAGAGCACCCCGGCGTCGACCAAGAGGGCGACGTGGCGGTACAGGCTGGCGGTCGGCACGTCGGGGAGCTCGACTCGAAGCTCGCTCGTGGTGAGCGCGCGGTCCCCGAGGAACGCCTGCAGAATGCGCAAGCGGATCGGGTGCAAGAGCAGGTCGGCGCTCGTCATCGCCTTCAGGCTAGCTTCTTGCTCTTGAGACTGCTAATGTTCCTAAATTCGAGAACGTTCCCGAGGTCCGGAGGCGGCCTTCCACGGGTTCTCTCAACGGTGTGGGTCTCACGCCGTCGATCTTCGCCGTCGCGCATCACGCGTCGCATCTCGTCGCGATCATCCCGATCGTCGTCGCCATCGGTTGTGTCGTCTTCTGTCTCGTGGAGAGCGCGCGCGCCTTTGAGTTCTTCAATCCTCAGGGGCGGTCCGTCAAGAGCCGAAGCATCTCTCTTCGCCACGCGGACCGGGCGCGAGCGGCCTCGACGGTGTCAGGGTGGACCAAGCGCGTGAACTTCGGTTCGCCGGGTCCTTTGTGGAACGAGAACGCCCGCGCTTCGATATCAGAGTCGGCCTTCGTGTAGTGCGCGCGCTGGAGGAGATAGCCCTGCCAAGAGGGCACGAGAAAGGTCTCGAGGAACTTCCCCTGTTCGGTCACGTCCTCAAAGATCCCCCAGCGCGATCCACCGAGACGTCTGCGCACGATGCGCAGCTCGGCCATCGCGGCGAGGAAGTCGTCGGCGTTCTCCGGTGAGAGGCGGTACTCGACGAGGATCAAGACCGGGCCATCGTCGGGGTGGATGTGGCTGCCGACGGCGAGCGACGGGCCAGAGACGAGCTGCAGCGACGAGCGATCCACGACGGGCATGCGGAACCGTGGGATCAAGAGGATGCCCGGGATGAAGCAGACGGCCGCTACGAACAAGGTGCTGCGCAGCGGGAGAAAGGTGTCGATGACTCCGAAGCCGAGACCTCCAAGCACGTAGGGCCCCTGGAGGACGATGTAAAAGAGCGAGAGCGAGCGCGTCTGCACCCACTCTGGGGTCACCTGGCGCGCGGCGATGATGAACGACACCGTGGCCACCACCCACGACGCGCCGGTTGCAACGAGAACCGGCGCTGCGACGAAGCGGTTTGGCCAGATGACGAGCAGGCCGACGGCGAGTCCGCTCGTGAGCGTCGCGGCACCGATGACGGCATCGAGGTGGAACCGGCCCTGAAGGCGGGGAAGAACGAGCGCGGCGCACATCGCGCCGACGCCGCTCAGCATCAAGAAGATGCCGTAGCCGAAGGCCGAGGTGTGCAGGTAATGCGCGGCGAAGAGCGGGAGCAGCGCTCCGAGCGCTGCTCCCGGCGTCACGAACAGAGCCGTGCGCGCGGCGATGGCCCGAAGCCCGGTCGTGTTCGCGAAGTACCGCCAGCCCGATGAGATCGAACCGAGGAAGCTCTCAGCGGCCGTTGCCCCAGGCGTCGACAAGCGCAGGTCGCCTCGGCCGCGCCAGTACACGAGGAAGCCAACGAGAGGGATCATGATCGCACCGCACAGCACGAAGAAGGCCGTGGTGCCCGCGCCCCGAAGTACGGCACCGCCGAGCACGGGACCGACGACCTGGCCGATGTTCCACTGGAGACTGTCCACGCTGAAGGCGACGGGGACGAGCTCGGGGGGAACGAGACTCGCGACCGTCGTCCACCATGACGGCGATGACGTGCCGCTCGCGAGTCCCATGCCAGCGAGGCCGATGAGGAGGGTCGCCGGTGAAAGGACGTGCGTATAGGACACCAACGCGAGGAACGCGACCGAGCCTGTGAGCAGGATCTTCGCCCAGAGCAACACGGCACGTCGGTCGCTTGAGTCCGCGACGGCTCCGGAGAACACGACGGCGAAGATGCCAAAGAGCGGGATCATCGCGGCGGCGAGCGTGACGAGAACGGGCGAGGTCGTGAGCCGCTCCATGATGAAGCCGCCGACGAGCGTGATCATCCAGACGCCGGTGTTTGCGAAGACTCCCGTACCCTCGAGCCAGCGGAACGCACGGCTGCGGATCGAGGAGAACATCGTCGTCACCTTCGCGCCAAAGAAGAAAACGCAGCCGGATCGATCACGTCATGAGACTTCCGAGAACATCGCTGCGAGGTGGCTCGTTTCCTCACCAAGGGTCTGCGGCCGATGATGCGCTGGGACCGTGGGAAGGACCTCACTTGTCGCGCGCAACGAAGACCGCGAGGAAGATGCGGCGCCAGCAGGGGTGCGTGCAAGCTAGACGGATCATTGCGACACGACACGGCTCGGACGCGCGCGTGTGCCCTTTGTCCTTGGCACCGTGCGCGTGCGATACGCACCAGTCTAAGGGAACAGGCTGCGTGCGATCGGCGTTCATCGATGATGAGACCTAGGTGCGTCGAATCCTCGACGATCACCGACGCTGCAGGAAAGCTCCGCGCATGCCCGCCTCGGATGGGCGTTTTCGCCACCCCCAACCCACAGAAACTTCTGAGGACAGGCCCAGGATGTTCTGAGACCGCCGTGCCAAATATGGCATTGATGGGAAAGAGGGAAGGCAATGAAGGGACTGTGTACGAAAAGAGGTGTTCGATGAGACATCACAGCACGTGCCGCAGCTTTGGGCGGGCTTCGGCCCTTCTGGTGACGAGCGCCCTCGCGCTGTCCGTATTCGTTCCCCCCGCGAGCGCGACCACCGGTACGGCGCGGGTCATCGCCGGTTTGGTCGATGTGAACACGAATCTTGCCTACGAGAACGCCGCCGCGGCAGGGACGGGGATGGTGCTCTCCCCTGGAGGCGAGGTGCTCACGAACAACCACGTCATTAGGGGCGCCACGACGATCGACGTGAGAGACGTCGACAACGGGAAGACCTATTCGGCTACGGTCGTCGGATACGACGTGGCGGCGGACGTGGCCGTGCTGCAGCTGAAGAACGCCTCGGATCTAAAGACGGTGCCGATCGGCAACTCCACTTCGGTTGCCGTAGGCGCCAAGGTGGTCGCGATCGGAAACGCCGGGGGCACCGGTGGCACGCCGAGCACAGCGAGTGGGACGGTGACGGCTCTTGATCAGTCGATCACCGCGTCCGATGAGCTCACCGGAACGAGCGAAGAGCTGACCGGACTGATCGAGACGAACGCGGGCATCGAGCCTGGTGACTCGGGTGGCGCGCTCGTGAACACCGGGGGCAGAGTCGTTGGCATCACCACGGCCGCATCGAGTGGTTTTGAGTTTCAGCCAGGTGGGAACGAAGGGTTCGCGATCCCGATCGACACGGCGATTTCCCTCGCACGAAAGATCGAGAGCGGAAGCTTCTCGGGCGACGTGCACGGGAGTGCGACCGCATTCTTAGGCGTAGACGTCTTGAGCTCGGGGTACTTCAGCGCCGGCTCCTTCTTCGCCGGTGCGCTCGTCGGGGCCATCGTTCCGGCCTCACCGGCGCAAGCGGCGGGACTCGTCTCGGGGGACGTCATCACCTCGCTCGGGGGCCAGTCGATCACCTCGCCGACGGCGCTCACCGACGCGCTCCTCACGATGTCCCCGGGGGAAAAGGTGCAACTCGGCTGGGTCGATGCGTTCGGGACCGAGCAGAGCGCGACGGTGACCCTTGCACATGGGCCACCCCAGTAAGGAGAGGGGCGAGCTCCCTTGGCGCGACGGACGCGACGCTTTGCGCGATTTGACCGGCCTTCTGGTCGGGAAGGCGGGATTTGAACCCGCGACCTCAGCGTCCCGAAGTCAGTCGAGCCGGACGAGGACGAACATGCGTGAACCAAAGCAGCAGGTCAGCGCCTGGAAGAGATCGGGCCGAACGAAGCCGAATCACGTCGCGCGCGCGATGGACGCGCGATGGAAAACGGCTCGGGATCACCGATCGCTTCCCGACTTGGAGAGGACTTGTTCGGCAAGGACGACGAGTCTGCCTGCGGCGGTCAGGGCTCGACGCGCGTTGGTAACCGACACCGGTCGTGGGTCGTACTCGGCTTGCGTCTTCAACGGAAGGAGTTGGCGGAGTTGCCTCGCCGCGATCTTCCCGTCTCCTCCGATGGCATCCAGGTGGCTTGGTGCATCAGCGTGATCGCCCTGCGACACTGAACCGACCAGTGCCGCCGAGAGTGCATCGCTCGCGGAAATTCCCGCGTGTACGGCATTGCCGGTCGCTGCCGTCCGATTCCCAAGTTCGAAGGAGTCCTGCGCGGCGCGGAGGAATTCAGTGGCCTTCGTTAGGTAAGCGGTCGCGTCCACCCGCGTGGCAGGGCGCGTCTTCGGGCGTGCGCGTGGCACTTCAGGCCACTGACGCCAGCGTCGAGATCGGCGCTCCTATCAGCGGGATGCCTTCGTGAACGATGGCGTGCCACGGCCCGGAGCGCCGCCGAAGAAGCGCGGGTAGTTCATGAAATGACACAACCAGCAGGTTGACCGGATTGCCGACGATCTTGCGCGCGGCGACCTCCCATCGTCCGAGCGCGTCAATCCAATCGTGGTCCTCAGCGACCACACCCTCGGGTCGCACGACCAAGACGTCGAGGTCGCTCGACGCCACAGCCTCCCCGCGGGCGAATGATCCGAATATGGTCAGACTTGCTGGAACGGGTTCGATGCGTCGCGCAGCTTCGTCCAGTCGGGCCATCGCTGACTTGTCGAGTCGAGCGAGGGCAAGAACCAAGCGAGCAGCCTCGTTCTCGCGCTCCAAGCGAACGAGTGCGGACGAACCGGCTTCGCGGCGTATGACGATTCCGAGCTCTACCAAGTGCGCGACGACGACCGAGGCTTGCTGAGGGCTTGCACCGGCAAGATTGGCCACTGTCCGGATCGTCATCTCCATCTCCGTGCGCGACAGGACGCCGAGGACGCGACCCTGCACGCCGGGGATCAGCTCTTCAACGGGGCGGGCATAATCCACGCCTTCACCGTACTAAAGAAAATCAGACACATGTCAGTATTATTGGCACTAACGCTCCTTGCCTCCTCGCTGGCCGTGCTGTCTCACGGAGCAATCATCCCGCCAATTGAGCGCACCGACACGGCGTGGTTGTTCGCGCGACCTCAGCTCAGAACGCGGGAAAATGTCGCATGACAACATCGTCGACCCAGCTCGCCGGGCCACTGTTCCAGCGCGTGCCGCCGGGAGCTCAGGTGGCGCTGCTGCGCATCCTGGGCGGGATCGAGCCGGACCCGATCGGTCCCGACCGCGCCTTTCTCGGAGCCCCCTCCCGGCGGATTCCGCTCGGGTGGGGTCGCCCGATCGAGCCCTGGGAGGCGGCATTCATCCTCCAAGACATCGTCGGCTGCGAGGACTTCGGAAGGGGCGAGAAGCTCGCGTGGGAGTTCCCGCTCCGCTTCGAGGGCGTGGCAATGACGCTCGCGTTCGAGAAGTTCGGGCTGCGTGCATACGTCGATGCGTCTCTCGAAGAAGAGATTGCCACCGCCCTCGCACAACGCATGGCGGAGCAGATGGCCCGCGCCATACCCCTGCTCAAGAAGACCGTCCTCTCGGCGATCGCCGACGAACAGGTCACAGTCGGTCTCGTCAACGTCGAGAACCACTACCGCCGGCTCCAACGTCAGTTTGCGCACTTCAAGAAGCTGTCCGAGCAGTCACTCGTCACCGCTGCCGAGACCGAGTGCGTAACGGAGGAGCTGCCTGACGGAGGCTGGCGGAGCAGTAACCCCGCCTTCTACATCGAGGAGGAGGCGCGATTCGAGGGTAAGGCCGCGGTCCACGCGGTCTTTAGCCTGCTCGAACACCTGCTGCTCATCGAGTTTTTTCTCGCTGGCAAAGACCCTGCAAACGGCCAGCTCGCTCAGTTCATCGGCAGTGGTTGGACCGAGAAGTTCAAGCAGGTCGCGGACCTGACTGACAGCGAGACGAAGCGCCAGTACGACCGGCTGGTGGCGCTGCACGAAGATCTACGCAACCCGGCTGCTCATGGCGAGGTTGAGTCCGATGGCACCGACTTCCGCTTCATCCTCCCCGGCATCGGGCCGGTAGCGACACGCCTCGTCGCTCAGAAGGGAATGAGGCGCACGTACGCCTGGACGCACTCGACGACTCCCGACATTCTCGCCGAGCTCACCGAGGTCGAGAAGTGGTTCGCCAGCGGATTCCTCGCGCGCGCGATCCAGTACGGCGAGTCGGAGCTTGAGCTCTACTTTGGCTCGGACCTGGGCGCTGCGATCGCCCTGTCGAGCGACGATCCAGAGGAGCTGGACCAAGCGATCCAGTACGTGACCCGTATGGTCGACGACGCCAGGAACATGGACTGGTGAGTCACAAGTCCACGCGGCGAAAAGCCCCCTTCAGAGCTTCTCGCCCTGGCTGGGCGGTGCTCGTTCATGAGGCATCCGCTGTAGCCGCATTCCTACGTTGGCAACGTAGTGCTCGCTTCACAAGACATAGTAACGGCACATAATTCCTTGTAAAATTGTCGCCTCATACCTTTGTAGCGTGTAGACCACGAAGTTATAGCGGTATTAATAATCGCTAGTAGCGGTAGCTATACTCGTTGCTAGCGGGGTTAGAAACCGTTAGTAGCGGGGAGTAAATCCGGCTATTTTCCCTGACCAGATAGGTGAACTGGCTGGAACGGGAAGCGCTTCCTAAGTACCCCCGCACATCCGGCATCCCGTGCAGTTCTGGTGGCTCCGCTACAAAGGCAAAGAGATTTGACAACTACTTCTTCAATTGGTCCTATCGAGTATTCGAGCCAACGACTTGGCCGAATCGTCGATCTATCAAAACGACGCAGTGGAATTCAGCTTCCTATTGGGTTTGTACGACTTCAGCGTCCGGTGCGCCTTCCTGGGCAACGGAGGCGTCGGGCAAAGGGCACGACGCCGCTTGCCACGATGCTTCGTGGAGGCCAAGGAGGTGAGGTTCGCTTGAAGCTTTATCTGACGATCACCTTGCTCGCGGCTCACAGTCCGTATGACACCGATCGTCAGATCGCGAGCCGAACGTGGGCAGACGCTCTTGCGCTCGAGGACGCAGAGGGACGCGGTTCTCGCCGCATCATCGACGCGTGGTCATGGCTTGAAAAGAACAAGTTTCTGCAAATTGAACGCGGCGGAGGGGCCCCGCCAAAGCGCATTATCTTGCGCAATGCATTGGGCAACGACACCGAGTATGTGAAGCCGACATCTCCGTACGTGTCGCTGCCTGTCGGCTATTGGGAAAACCAGTGGATCACTGCGCTCTCTGGTACGGGGACGACACTTCTGCTGGTGTTAATCGAGTTGTGTGGCGGAAAGAACCGCGAACCGGTGCAGACGGTTGACGCCGTTCGCAAGCTCGAATACTGCCTGTCGGACGACACCTGGACGAGAGCAACGAACGAACTCAAAGACTTTGGTCTCCTGACGATCGGCTCGGCGTCAAGCGCGAGTCGAGACCTCGAATACGCAAGACGACGAAACACCTACGAACTCCACAAGGAACGGTTGGCCGATCCGGTACCGATGGACGTTTTAGAACGGCGAATCGCCGCACGCACGGCGACGTTGAAGCAAACGAACGGGCTGGCTCGTGATTAACGCATGATGGGCCAGGAGTAGGAGGTAGATGATGTCGGTCGTATCGGCAATGTCTGACGTGCTCGAAGAGGCCGCTTCATTGATTCTCGGAGAGCTTGACGAGACGGTCCGTGTTCGACGTCATCAAACATCTCACGCTGACTACATGGAGTCCGTATTCGTACAAACACTCGGCAGTGAACGACCGGCGCAATGGCTGTCGCAGGCAATCGGCTACTACCTTGCCGATTGCGCTTACCAACTGCGTGGGCTGGCCCTGTTGTTGCGAGAGGTGATCGTCGGTGGGTCGCTCGAATCATTGGCTCGTGGGGTCGTCGAGCGAGTTGGCCGCATCATGTGGCTCCTTGATCTGCCGCCGGTCTATGAAGGCGCCAACTTGGCAGAAGACGAAACGAAAGATCCAATGGTCCATGCGGTCCGATCAAGTTTCGAGGCGCTCGTCTGCACCCAGCTCCACCGACGCGGTGTGGCCGCCATGCGAGCACCAAAAGAGGAACAGAATTTGATGAAGAAGTTGGAACGCAGTATCCGTGGCGATGTGCAGAAGTGGTTCAAACCAATTCAGCCTCTCATGGATGAAAACGACCCTGATTCGTTCAATCCGACCGCAAGCACGTGGACAATACGAGGAGAGACCTACCCCAACTTCAGCGAGCTGGCGGAGTGGTCCTTAGCAGGCGGGAAGGTGACAGCAGCGCAAGCAAAGGGCAGTTACGCCGCGCTGAGCGCATGGAGCCACCCGAATTTCATTGCGGCGACTCGCACGCGTGCCAGCGATCACCGCTACGTCTATGACTTCGTCTCGGTACGGTGGCTCTTGACCAATCCCTTGTTCGGCTACTTCTATGCCTTGAAAGGGTGGTCGGGTTATTACGATTTCGATGCCGCCCGTTTTGAAGCGGAATGCGACCGCCTGGTCTCGATTTGGCAAGCGATCGAGCCGTCACAAGATGACAACTGATGGCCTTCACAAACAACACCCTCTGCCCGCATTGCGGACGGCTGACTACTGACGGCGGCGAAGCGACTGACGACCACGTGTTCCCCGAAGCATTCGGAGGCAGAGACACCATTCGCGCTTGCAAATGGTGCAACAGCGGTCTCGGTTCCGGCGTCGAGGGCAAGCTCCTGAAACCACCGTCACGGTTTGTCACTCGTCTGCACGAGTTTGGCCTTCCGAACCCCATGGTGCCAGTCACCACTCAGGATGGCAGGCAATTCAAAGTCGACCTAGCGACCGGAGAACACATCGCTAAGACTTCGGTGGAAGTGACCAACGATGCAGACGGGACGCAGCTCGTCGAGATGTTCGGCAGTCTCGATGAGGTAGCGAAACACAAGGCGAACTTCGAGCGTAAGTACGGAGCACCGCTTGAAATCGTCAACGCCGTCGTCGGATCGCCGGACGATCCACCAGTGGAAGGGAACATTGATGTCTTAGACGACATGAGAGATCACAGACGGTTCGTCGCAAAAACAGCGCTCTGTGCGATGACGTACCTTCACGGCGATCCGTTTATTGAGTCGCCGTTAGCTGTGTGGCTTCGAGATGTTCTCGATGCGCCGAGAGAGTGGCCCGCAAAGGACAGGCGGATGCCCCGAGCCGACCCTGATGGTATTGGAGCTTCGACGCGTTCCTTTGATACAGCCGACATCAGCCGCAAGTTCCAAGGCGAGTTGGCGAGAAGAGGTTTTGAGCAGGTGGATCTGTCGGCCGCATTAGTGACGATGCTGATTGCACCGAGCGAGCGCTATCCGAGTGGGCCAAAGACACTGTTCGTGATGTCATTGCTCGGCGAAGTCCTCCTTACAGGACTGCTTGCGCCGTATCTCCCGATCGACAGATTGTCTTCGGTGATGCTCGTGCAGCATTTGAAACAGCGTATCGAGGTCATCGACTTCGCCGGAGGGGCAGTAAATGCGTAGCGAAACCAGCGGCGGTTGTTCAGCGGCATGATTATGTACATCAACGGAGCCCGTCACTTTAGTTAGGCGGGATTTGCCGCATGTATGCTTAATCGGTAGGAGCCAATATTCGATAGCACGAATATCGATATCAGCGATAGAACGCTGTTACCCGAAGCTGCGGTGACTCACCCGCAACCTCAATCCTTCCCTCTCGAGCGAGTTTCTCGACAACAGTGTGTGCAGAAGCATAAGGAAGGTCCAGAGCATCGGGCGGTGGGTTCCACGGCGCTCCTGCGATAACGCTCAGGATGGCGTAGATCGAAGCATCTCCTTGGTCCCGAAGCACCACCTGTATTGCGTTGACGACATCCTCCTCGCTAAATCCAACACCCTTCCTCGGGTCTGCAACCGCGACATAGAGATCGACAGACACCCGCACATCGTCGCCTGATTCGATACGAAATACGTGTGCACCCTCCATGCGGAAAGTCACAGGCACATTGACGGCAACTACCTTCCGCTTCTTTGCTTCTTGAATATCTCCGGTGAGCACTCGGCGGCCCACGCCGACGTGCACAATCTTTTGGGACGTGCCATCTGGCTCGTCCAAGAACACGTCAAACAAGAAGATGCGCCCGACTTCATTTGCTTCGAGTTCGCAAGTCCAAACAAGCGCGAGCGTCTGCGCCATTGGTGTATCAGTGACGGTCCACCATTCAGGAAAACCCCCTGAGACATAGGCAACTCCGCTTTTTTCTTCGGCATAGTTCGCCACGAATGCACTATTGACTCGCATCGCTGCCATCCTGTCTTATGTTCTCGATCACTTCTTGTTGTCTTATTTGCATGATGTTCTGAATGAATGTGACTTGCGCGCCGTCGTAAGCATTGACGGTCGCTGCAAAGCCGGACTGATTGTCGATCGTCGGTATTGCTGGTTGTGAAGGTGTCGGTGGGGAGTTCCCCGATAACGCGGGTCGGTTAGTGCCTCCGCGCCAACGCTGTCCAGACAGAAACCCGATCGTCCAAACAGTTGTGGTCGTAACAACGATGCCGGTTGTCCAACCAGTGATTTTCCACCAGTGGTGACTGTCTCTCATGCCGAGAACACTCAGCGCCTCCGCGCACCCTACGAAGACGATCCAAGAGACGATCGTGATCCACCGCTTTTCGTATTTCGCCGCGAGAAAGAACGCGACCGCCAGTAGCACTGCGAGCGCGATAGAGGCGGCCACCAGCCAAGCGTACGGGCGATTACCAGCGCTGGACGAGTTCCAAAGCGTGAAGGATGAGCGCTTACCGCTCGCGCCTAGCTCCTCGGTATGGATTTGGAGGCGGTAGCGGCGGTGGGTTGGAAGGTGACGGACGCCGCAGGCGCGAGAGAATGGCTCGTTCCGCTGGATCGAGCGCTGTCCGCCGCTTTGGGCCTTGCTCGTCTCTTGCTGGGCGAGGCTCGCTCCGCTGGCGGTGTGGCCCACGAGGCCATACGCGTTTCAGGACTTCTTGGAGAGCGATCTCTGCCGGCTCGAAATTCCGCCGCATCACGTCGTGCGCGGACTCGTTGCCGTCGCCGCGTCGCATCACCGACCGCATCACGTCGTAGGCGTCCCTTTGCGCACGCTTCCCGTGCTCATCGGGATCATCCTCGGAACAGACGACGAAGGCCCGGTTCTCCTCGCGCCCGCGGCTCATCCCGACGTAGAGCTGCGCCGCGGACAAGTGCTCGTCGACGAGGAGCGCAGCGCGCTCTTCGGTCTTGCCCTGTGCCTTGTGAACGGTGAGCGCGTAGCCGAGTGCGACGTGCTCGGCTACGTACTCGGCGGGAAGCGTCGCTCGTCCCGCGTGATCGAGCGAAGAGACGTAGAGGGTTCCATTCGACGCGGCATCGATTACGAGCCAACGCGAACCGTTGCGGACGTAGTCGCCGCGTGAGGTCTTGATGCGGCGGTCGTTGTGGAGTGTGACGATCCGGTCGTTGCTGCTCACCGATCCGTTCGCGATTGGGACGTTCTCGTTGCCGACATAGCCCTCGGCGACGAGGACGGCACGGCAGCGGCGGGAGAGCTCGTCGGCTGTCGCGTTGTCGCCGGCCATGAGCAACAGATACTCGCCATCGTCGAATGCTGTGCGCCACGCAGCGAACGCGCGGTCGATCATTTCGGCGCGGCTCCCGCCGTCCAGCCGAATGTGGCGGTCATAGGCATCGAGGATCGCGGTGTTCCCGTTGCGGAGATGGAGGGAGGCCGCGGCCTCCCAGGCGTGATGGAAGCGGCGGACGGTTTCGAGCTCGCGAGCGCCGTGGTCGGCAACGAGGGTGTGGAAGATGCCGCCGGGACCTACCGCACCGAGCTGCTGCGGGTCTCCGACGAGGACGGCCTTCGCGCCACGTTCTTCGACGATCGCGAGCAGCTTCGCGAGATCGTCGCTTCGCGCCATGCCCGCCTCGTCGAGGACGACAACGCCGTGGTGGTCGATGATGAACTTCGACTGACCGCGTTCAAAGTCGTAGAGGAACTTGGCGAGCGTGTCGGAGCGAAGCCCCGCCTCGTCGCGCAGCACCTGCGCGGCCATCGCGGACGGGGCGAGTCCGATCGGCTCGAAGCTCTGCGACCACCAACAGCGCCCCGCCGCTTCGAGGGCGCGCGATTTGCCGGCACCGGCCGGTCCGACGAGGAGTGCGACCCGCTCGCCGCCTGTGACGAGGTCGCGCACCGCCTTGAGTTGGTCTTTTCCGAGCGTCGACGCCGCGAGAACCCTGTCGACGCGATCCGCGTCGACGACGGCAGCATTCGCGTTGCGCCCCGCGGCGACCATCTCGAGGATTGCAGCCTCACGAGCAAGCGTCGTCCTTGTGGTGAACCGTGTCGCACCGTGCCGCTCGGTCTGGCGCATCCCGTCTCGCCGAAGATGTGCCAACTGCTCCTCGTCGGGAAGTGGTCCGGCCAGGTTCAGCACCTCCGCGTCGCCGAGGACGAAATCGGCTAGAGCGTCGACGCGCTCACGGACTGTCGACGCGTTCCCGCCGTCGACGAGCCGCGCTACCTCCTCAACAACATCCGAACGTGTCCACGTCGCGCCTCGCTCCTCTAAGCGGGGGATCACTGTGGCTGCGACCTGGTCCGCGGACATCTCCGAGACTCGTGAGCGCGGCCGCAACACGTCCGCGGTCCAATTCTCCGGACTGAGCCCCCAGGCCTCGGCCTCGGCTCGCCAATGTCCGCGCAGCTGTTCAGTAGGGGTGTCCGCGTCGATCTTCGGTGTCCGCGTCCGATAGGCGGCGATCTGGAAGCACTCGGCGCGCTCGTTGTCGGTAAGCGACCGGCCGAGCTCGGCAGCGCGATTCGCAATCAGTCCGTCGCCGGTCGCCTTCACCTGCTGGCGGCGGGCCGACCAATGGGCGATGAGCCGCTGCGGGACACCCTCGATCTCGGCGACGCCGTTGTCGTCGACGGCTGTCCACTCCACGGCCAGGCGCTGAGTGAGTTCGGCGCGAAGCGCGGCTTTGTAGAGCATCCCGGTCGCCTTCTGCGTCGCGAACAGCTCCCGGCCGTCGAGGGCGAGCCAGACCACGTCTTCGGCGCGCACCTTGTTGGCGACGAGGAGGTGGGTGTGGAGCTGTGGGTCCGCGGCTCGCGAGGTCCGGTGAACGAACGCTGCGGCGAGGAGCCCATCGGTGTCGACCTGGAGGGTCCCGTTGTGGCCGCGGCGGGTGAACGCGGCGTGCTGCTCGACGAACGACAGCGAAGCGGCGACCGCCGCCTCGTGAGCGGCGAGCACCTCTGCGGAAGCTCGTTCATTGCCAAGCGCCCATAGCACCGAGACGCTCTTCGGCGGCGAGAACGTCAGCGCGAAACCGGCGACGGCGCGCTCGTTGTCGGGGTCGAAACCACGGCCGAGCGGAACTCCGCTGCGCGGGTTCGCGCCGTGTCCGAAGAGCCGTTCGAGCGCGAGCGCGTCGGCTTCTCGGTGCGCGATCCCGAGCATTTCAGCGCCGCGGCCGACGAACTTGCCCGAACGCTCGGCATTGTGCGCGTAGTAGTCCTCGCGGCCCGCGGCGATCTCTCTGACGTAGTAGCGCCAGGAGCGAGGCGACATTGGCGTGAGGCTCATCACGGCGTGTGAGACCTCACAGCATCCGCGATGCAGCGGTGTCAATCAGCTGTGGACATGAACTCACGTCGAGAGAGTATATTGGCTGGGGACTTGAGAACAAGCGCCTATACCGTTAGGATCGGGGAATGGTGCGACGGGGACGGCAGGACGAGCAAGTGGCTGCGGACGGGGACGGACAGGAGTCCTCGTCGGTCGCGGACATGAACGAGGTCGTCGCGTACAACTTCAAGCGAGCTCGCGAGCTCCGCGGCTGGACACAGGACGAGGTCGCCGACCGGCTGGCACCCTTCCTCGGGGTCCGGCTTCCGCAGGCCTCGATCTCGGGGATCGAGCGCGGCTACATGGGCCGTCGCCGCGAGTTCGACGCCCAGGAGCTGCTCGCGTTCGCTTGCTGTTTCGACCTGCCGATCGTCTGGTTCTTCATCCCGCCGCTCGGCGACCATCGGCGGTTCCGCAATACGAGCGACCACGTCCAGGAGCTCTACACGTTGCTCCTCGGACGCGAGGACCAGCTCGGCCTCCTCTACGACCGCTTCCGCGAACTCGGCTACGCGGAGCCGGACACCGTCGACGCGACGTTGGAGCGAATGTCGAGCGGGTACCGGACCGGGAGAACGATGGCCGACTACCGGACGCGTCGCAAGGACCTTCTCATCGCGCTGCTCGACCAGTACTCGGACGAGTTCGACAAAGCGGCCGACGACCTTGGCGCGATCGTCGACAAGCTCCGAGAGCTCGGCCTCAAGACTTTCGTCTCGGCGACGATGAACGACCCGGACTACAGCCTTCCGCCGGAGCACCGCGGCAAGGCCCTCGATGAGGACGCGGAGATCGCGCGGCGCCGTGCCGAGCAGAGCGAGTCGAACAAGCACGAAGAACCCTCACCGCGAGGGGACCGGTAACGGCAACGCGGCTCGTGTGGTGACACACCTCCGGGTGGTTGACCCAAGCACTGAACTTTTGGAGCATTGGAGGTCGAAGTGAACAAGCTCTTGTTGAAGCCGGAGGAGGTGGCCGAAGTCCTGTCGATCGGTCGCACCAAGATCTACGCGCTGATGGCTGACGGACAGCTCGCGTCAGTTCGAATCGGTAACTCGCGCCGTATCCCGCTCGACGCGGTGAACGAGTTCATCGCTCGACTTGAAGTCGAAGCTGGATTCGAGCCACAGCGATCAATGAGGGAGACTCTCGCTCGGTGAGCATCCATGTTCGGCTGACTGTCAAGGGTGAACGACGGTACGACGTTCGCCTGCGCGATCCCGCCGGCAAGACCTACACGCGGACGTTCCGCACCCGGAAAGACGCCGAGCGCTTCGAGTCGACTGAACGTGCCGATAGGGCGCGAGGCTCCTGGCTCGACCCCCGTGGTGGCGACGTCCTCGTGAAGGACTGGGCTGCCGAATGGCTCCTATGCAACCCTGAGAAGAGCCCGTCGGCGTACGCGAGGGATGAGTCGGTAATCCGACTCCACATCAACCCAGCGATCGGGAACCAGCGCCTCGGCGCGATTACCCAACCGCGGATTCAGTCGCTCGTGAATGAGTGGACTGTCAAGTTGATGCCACGCACCGTTCAGCGCCAGTACGACACGCTCAGCGCGATCTTCACCGCGGCCGTCGACGGCGACCTCATCGGCCGCTCGCCGTGTCGCAAGATCAAGCAGCCGGTTGCAGAACCCGTGAGACGCGAAGTGATTGAACCGGCAGAACTCGACGAGCTCGCAAAAGCCCTCGGGAGTGACCTCGGGCTCATGGTCTACATCGGCGCCGAGCTCGGGCTCCGATGGGGCGAAGTCGCGGGGCTACGCGTTCGCGACGTGGACTTCCGAGCGCGTCACTTCGTCGTGTCGTCGCAACGCACCCGCGGTGAAAAGGGCGTGATGGTGACGCGTCGACCGAAGTCGGAGGCGGGTCGTCGGCACGTCGCGGGGTCGGCGTGGCTCATGAAGCTTGCACGTGACCACATCCTCGCCCGCGGCGCGTCATCGCTTGAGTCCGAGGAGTTGCTCTTCGTCACCAGCGAGGCGGAGGGTCTCGACTACAGCAACTGGTATCACCGAGTCTGGGTTCCGGCCACCTTCGCCATCCGGCGACCTGGACTTCAATTCCACGACCTTCGCCGAACGAACGCGACCGCGCTGGTGCAAGAAGGAGTCGACCTCAAGACAGCGCAAGAGCGTCTCGGCCACTCCGATCCGCGGCTTACGATCGGCCTGTACGCGCAGGTGACGAAGGCCGGCGAGCGAGTGGCGGCTGATCGCCTTGGTAACCGCTTTCGTCCAGGTCAGTCCGCTCGTGTTCGGCCCGTGCGCGCGATGGACGCGCGATCGCACGGTACGGAGCGGATTCGAGGTTTGCGGAAAGACACCACGAACAGGAAGAACCTTGGTCGGGAAGGCGGGATTCGAACCCGCGACCTCAGCGTCCCGAACGCTGCGCGCTAACCAAGCTGCGCTACTTCCCGCCGGAGACAACCTCGTCGTCTCCGGCGCGAAGCGTAGCCGATGAGGTCTCGATGACGACCTTGGCAATCCTGCGTCGGTCCATACGCGTGACTTTGAAGGAGAACCCACCTGCCTCGAAATCCTCGCCCTCGACGGGGATATGGCCAAGGACGTCGAAGATGTACCCCCCGAGCGTCACGTAGTCACCGTCGGGGATGGTTGCACCCGTGGCCTCTTGTACCTCATCGATGGAACACGCGCCGTCGACGAGATAGCGATTGTCGTCGATGCTTTGAATGACCGGGTTCCGGGTTCGGTCGAACTCGTCTCTGAGGTCACCGACGAGCTCGCTCACGAGATCTTTGATCGTGACGAGTCCCGCGAACCCGCCGTACTCGTCGACGACGACGGCAACGCCGCGTCGTCGAAGTCTCATGTCGGCAAGGACTTCGAGCGCGGAACGCGACTCGGGGATGACGTAGGGCTCGCGCAACCGAGAGGTGACGTCTAGCCCGGCGGGAATCGCATCGGGTTCGAAAGACGTCGTGCCCGTCCCGTCCATCGACCCCCCCAGCTGGAAGAGGTCCTTGACGAAAAGGACACCGAGCAGATGGTCGAGGTCGTCCTCATAGACCGGGAAGTGGCTGTGGCCCGAGCGTCGCACGACGCGCACGACGTCCGCGAAGTGCACGGGCGCCGCCAGAGCAACGACGTCGACTCGTGGGGTCATCACGTCCCTCACGCTGTCCTCGCGAAGTGACGCGAGCCCGCGGGTGATCAGCAGTTCTTGTTCAGACGGTTTCCGCTCGACCTGAGCGGTGCGATCTCGTCGAAGGAGTCGGTGGATGAACGTTGCCATAGGGAAATCAGTCGGGAGGGTCGCCTGTGTAGGAATTGGTCACAACATCACGGCTCGTCATGTGCCGCTCGACTTTTCCTCTTCAGTGGGGCGCGCCGAGAGGTGCTGGAGCAAAGGATCTGTCGTGAAAGGTGCTGCCCTCCAAGAGCGCTTCGATCGCCTTGCGCAAGCGGATGGGGTCGAGCGGCTTGACGAGGAAGCCCTCGGCGCCCGAGCGCTTCGCCAAGAACACGTCGGCCCTCCTGTCGACCAAGACGAGCACCGGAACGTGGGGAAGGCGTCCGCCGGACTCCTCCAACTTGACGTCGTGGCAGATCGCGATCCCTCCCATGTTCTGGACCTGGCAGTCCGTTATCAGAAGATCGGGCGGGTCTGCAGATAGGCGCGCCCGAACGTTCTCGGGAGAGGTGATCTCGGTGACCTCGGTCGAGCCGTCGTCGAGAACACTGCGGAGCTCATCGAACACCGTTCGTGCGTCGCTAACGATGAGAACCTTCGCCACGTTCCCACGGTAGCTCGCCCAAGAGGTAGCGCGCGACGTCGGTGAGACTCGAAAGGTCATGGACGTCGCGGGACAAGAACGGGACGCGCACAAGTGGCGAAGGCGAAACGAGCGCGCTGAGATCACCGATGAGGGCGTCGTCGCGCACCGATATTGCAGACATCGTCGCCAGGTTCGCGATAAGTGCTCCGAGTGGCGTGTCGCTTTCGACGACCCTTGATGCAACGATCGGTCCGCCGAAATCGGGGAAGACGCGGTTCACGACGAGGGCATCGATCGCGTGGTGCGACGAAGCGAGTCTTTGCGCGAAGAACATCGCCTCGTTGATCGCGTCGCGTCTCGGTGCGGTGATGAGGACGAACGCGGTCGAGGTGTCCGCGAGCATGTTTTGCACCGAGCTCGCGCGGGCCTTGAAACCGTCCTCCATGCCCTCGAACGCCCGGAAGAACGCTATGGCGTCGTCGACGATCTCGCTGCCAGCAACACGGGCGATGGTGCGCAAGAGCAGCTGGGACCCGAGGGTCAACGGCTTGAAGTAGGACTTCCCCGGGCTGAGCATGAGCCGAAAGATGCGGTTGTCGATGAACGACGCGAGCCGATTGGGTGCGTCGAGGAAATCGAGCGCAGCGCGCGATGGTGGTGTGTCCACGACGATGAGGTCGAACGCGCCCGATTCGTGCAGCTCGAAGAGCTTCTCGGTCGCCATGTACTCCTGGGTGCCAGAGAGCGAAGAGACGAGATTCGCGTAGATCGCATTGGTGAGGATCTCTTGTACTTGTTCCTCGTCGGTTGCGTAACGACGGACGAGGTCGTCAAAGGTGGCGCGGGCGTCGAGCATGACGGCGAAGAGCTCGCCGTCAAAGTCGCCCTCGATGGCCCTGGGCTCATTGGAGAGCCCCGCGGCGTCGAGCGCATCGGCGAGACGCCGTGCCGGATCGATCGTGATGATGCACGCGCGGCGCCCACGTTGCGCGCCAGCTATGCCGAGGGCCGCGGCGACCGTCGTCTTTCCGACACCGCCCGATCCACAGCAAACGAGCACCGAACGGCCCATGAGGAGTTCCTCGACGGTGTTCATGTGAGTTCGCCGATGCTCATCTGTGCTGCACGCGCGAGTTCTGTGAGCTCAACGGGGCCGACTTCCGCGCACAAAAGGTCGGGCAGGCGGATCTGAGGAAGGGGGAGCTCGACGTCGAGGCGCTCGATCTGGGCGTGCTGGAGCGCTTGGCGCGCAAAACGAAAGCGTGCCGCTTCACCCAAGCGCTCGGCTTCGTGTTCGCCGAGCTCATAGGTTGCATCTGCCATCGCTTGCACCGCGTCGTCGGCGTTGAGGTGGCCGAGGTTAGGAAAACAGGTGTTCACGACGATCGGCCCGAGGGCGATCCCGATCTCCTCCTCGAGGCGATACGCAGTTTCGATCGCCTCGTTCACCGGCGTTTCCTCGGGGATCGTCACGAGGAGCACCTGACAACGCGCCGGGTCCGAGAGGAGCTCGACGACCTGTTCGGCCTGGGCCCGAAGCGGACCACCGCGCGCCGCGTTCATGAGCCCGTGTGAGCTCGTGAGGAAGGTGTAGGCGTGCCCGGTCGCCGGCGCATCGAGCAAGAAGAGGTCCGCGTCGTCGGCCTGTTCGAGGTGTTTCAACTTCGCGAGCACCAAGAGCTCTTTCATGCCCGGGACCGCGGTCGATATGACGTCGAGCGCGCCCATTTGGACGAGCCGGCGCGAGATCCTTCCGAGGCCGTGTGCGTCGAGGTACTCGATGAGCGCTTGGTCCGGAGTGAGGAGCCGCCCACGGACACGGCCTTTGGTTTCGCGGGACCCTTGGACGTCGTTTGGTCTGCCCCCGCTTTCGAAAAGGACGGTCTCTTTGTATCCGAGGGGCGCCTGCACACCGAAGAGGCCGGGAAGTCCCCCGCTGTCGTCGAGGGCAAGGACGGACACGTCGAGTCCCGCCCGGGCACCCGCGAGGGCGAGCGCGGCGGTCACCGTCGTCTTTCCCACGCCACCTTTGCCCACGACGACGACGACCTTGCTCTGTCGGCAAAAGGCCGCGACGTCCATTTGGGCGCTGACATTACCGCTGGGCGCAGGGGACCCCCTCCTTCGGGGATGCGGCCCTGCTAGGCGCACGAAATTCCCCTTGTCAGGGGCTGTTGTCGGCGATACCTTCGAGCGAAGCGGTCTTGGGGCCGAGGGGTACGAGGTAGGACCGAAGCGATGAGCAGACGAAGCGGCGCGAAGGAGGCATTCGTGGTCGCGAGGCAAACCGAAGAGGCATGGCAGTTGCGAGCGAGCTGTCGCGGGCCACAGGCCGTCATCTTCTTCGCACCTTCGTACTCCGAGCGCAAAGACGAGCGCGTCATGAGAGAACAAAGGGCGAAGTCCATCTGCTTTACCTGCCCGGTACGAAGGAGCTGTCTTGACTATGCCCTTCGCATCCGCGAGCCACACGGCATATGGGGCGGGCTGAACGAGCTCGAGCGAAAAGAACTCATCGACCAAAAAGTCGGCTGAATAGGGTCTCGTCGGACCAACGATCCCTGTTCGCGGCGCTCAACGCCTCCATTTGGCGCCGTCGTCAGCTCAAAGAGATGTAGCTAGCGCGACGCCGCGCTCAAGGTGGACTCGACGGCTGCAAGGATGCGCGCGCTGCAATCGGTCATGGAGACGACGGGAGCGATCTCGCTCGTGATCTTCTCGGCGAGCGCCGCGAACACCGCCTTGAGCGGGCTCTTTTCATCGAGCGCCGCCGGCAGTCCGGCGTCTCCACCGCGCGACATCGTCTTGTCGATGGGGACCGAGGCGACGAGCGGAACGCCGATATCCTTCGCGAGTCGTTCGCCACCGCCTTCGCCAAAGATCGCGTAGAGCGTTCCGTGATCGCAGGTGAGGGAAGACATGTTCTCAATGACGCCCGCGACGCGCAGGTGACCCTTTCGTGCCATGTCCGCGGCACGACCCGCCACCTTTTGTGCCGCGAACGCAGGGGTCGTGACGATGAGCAATTCGGTACGTGGGACCATGCGGGCGAGGCCCATCTGGACATCGCCCGTTCCGGGCGGCATGTCGACGACGAGGTAGTCGAGATCCCCCCACGCGACGTCTTCTAAGAAGTGCTGGACGGCGCGGTTCAACACGAGGCCCCGCCACATGATCGCCTCGTCCTCGCCGGAGAGGAATCCCATGGAGATGACCTTCAGAAGTCCCTTTTCGATCCGGAGCTCGTGCGGAATCATCTTCTTGTCGCGGACTTCCAAAGGTCCATCGATCCCGAGCATTCTCGGCACGGAAAAGCCCCAGATGTCACCGTCCAAGAGACCGACGTGAAGTCCGCGGCGTGCGAGCGCCACGGCGAGGTTCACAGCGACCGAAGACTTGCCGACGCCACCTTTGCCTGAGACGATCCCAAGGACACGCGCAGACGGCGCAAGGTCGCTTACGCTCGAACGCTCCTGTGCGACTTTGCGCGCGCGCGACATCAAAGCAGCGCGTTCGTCCTTCGACATCGCACCGATGCGGATGTCGACGGATGAGACGCCAGGTAGTGCACCTAGGTGTGCCTCGACGTCGTTTCGAAGTTGGTCACGCAAAGGACAACTCGCGACGGTGAGGGCGATCTCGACGGTGACGTCTCCTTGTTTGAGCTCGACGGAACGAATCATGCCGAGGTCAACGACATTGTCGCCGAGCTCGGGATCGACAACACCGCGCAATGCCTCCAAGACGGTTGCCTCGCTTAGATGGTGCAACGGTGGTGTCGGCGCGCCACCGCGGCCGAGCCTTGATGCGTGGATGTCTTCTGAACTGGCCATTCAGAGAATGCTACCGGTCACGATCGAAGCCCTCGGTTGGTAAGCTAGGTATCGAAGCGATAAGAGGAGGATCCACGCGTGACGATCGCGACGACGACCGTACAGATTGGGCGCCGCAAGGGCCCGGTCACCTTGAGTGACAGCGCGATTGCCAAGGTCACCGAGTTGCTCGCCGCCGAAGAGGGTGCCGAGGGGCTTGCTCTTCGAGTCGCGGTGCGACCCGGGGGCTGTTCAGGATACAGCTACGACATGTTCTTTGATTCTGAGATCGCCGACGACGATATCGTGCGCACCTTCGGTGACGTAAAGGTCGTAGTCGACCCCGAAAGCGCGGAGCTCATCAAGGGTGCGACGCTTGAATACCGCGACGGACTTCAAGGTGCGGGATTCCACATCACGAACCCGAACGCCACGCGCACCTGCGGTTGCGGTTCATCGTTCAGCTGAGCACCGTCGCATCGGCTTCGCTCGGTCGCGCGCCTTTCTCTATTGCTCTTGGCGCATCACCTGATGCGTGCAGTAGCGATCTCGCGATGACGGAGGCTTGACGCCACGACATTGTTTGTTCTTTACCCATGAGCATCGGCGCTTCTGCGGTGCGAGCCTCGAGGACTTCCTCTCGCGCGCGAAGCTACCCGGCCATAGCGTCTGTTCTCCTCTGTGTCATCGCCGCCGCGTGCGGCCGTACTTCCCACAGCTCGTCGTCGTCTTCGAGCACATTGCCGCCGCTTCCTCCAGCGATCGTCGGTTACGTCACCTTGATCGGAACGGGCGGAAACGTCGGTCTCGGTACGAAGGTCGTGCCGGTGAATCTCACGAGCACCGCCACAGGATCACCCATTGGCGTCGGGACCTTTCCCGACGCGATTGCGATTGCTCCAAAGACGAAGCTCGCCTATGTCGTGAACTACGTCGGCAATTCCGTCAGTGAGATCAATCTCGCGACAGGGACGGTCATAAAGACCATTTCGGTTGGACAAGGTCCGGCTGGGATCGCGATCGCCCCGAACGGGAAGACCGCGTACGTCACCGACGCGGGAAGCTCGCCCATCGGTGACACCGTCACGCCGATCAACCTCAAGACGGGAACGCCAGGAGCGCCGATCACCGTCGGCGACGGGCCACAGGGGATCGCGATCACCCCGAACGGGTCGATCGCCTACGTTGCGAACGCCGGAAGCATCGTTGCGGGCCAGACCGGTTCAATCGGGGACACGGTGACCCCGATAGACCTCGCAACTGATCGCGCGCTCGCGCCGATCACCGTCGGAAATGGACCTGTCAGTGTGGCGATCTCGCCGGACGGGTCCTCGGTGTACGTCGCGAATTCCTATTCAGGAAGTGTCACGCCCATTGCCGTCGCGACGAACACACCTGATCCGCCCGTCGAGCTCAGTGGGGCGCCGCAGGCGATCGCGATCACCCCCAATGGGTCGACCGCTTGGGTCGCAGACGCCCCGTCGTCGATCTCTTCTGTGAACAACGTCACGCCCATTTCGCTTGCCACCAATCTCCCTGGTACGCCCGTTTCAGTCGGAAAGGTGCCGACGGACCTTGCGATCACGCCAGATGGCATGACCGCTTGGGTGGTGTGTTCGGGCGCCGACGAAGTCGTTCCCGTCAACATCTCACTTGCGAAACCCTCCGTCGGATCCGCAGTGCAGATCGGGGGCGGACCGTACGCGATCGCACTGTTGAGCGTGCCCCAAGGAAGCGCACTCGCGTCACTGCCGAGCGCGGGGGCGAAGGCCTCGCCAAAGAAAGCAAAGCACTAGCCCTCTTTCTTGGACGAAAAGCGCGAGGCGTTTGCTAGGCGGACCAGCGTGCTCGGCCGAATCGATAACCGACGCTTCGTACCGTGTCGATGAGGTGTGCGTGTTCTTCTCCGAGCTTGGCACGCAGTCGACGCACATGGACATCGACGGTGCGCGCACCGCCGAAGTACTCATAGCCCCACACCCGGGACAAGAGCACCTCGCGGGTGAACACCTTCCCAGGGTGCGCGGCGAGGAAGCGGAGGAGTTCGTACTCCATGAAGGTGAGATCGAGCGGCCGTCCGGCGCATACCGCTTGATAGGTCTCGAGGTTCAGCGCAAGGGGCCCGTACGCGATGATGTCGGCGGTCTTGCCGCGACCGGTTCGGAAGAACAGGTGCGACAGTCGGGCTTCGATCTCATCGGGCATCGTCTGGAGGAGCGCGAAATCGTCGAAGAGGTCCTCTTTGAGCTCCAAGCTCGCGAGCTGATTGGCATCGATGATCAACAGCACCGGCGAGACGGGAGACTCCTTCTTTCGAAGCGCACGACACAAGGCGAATGCGGCCTCGGGGTCCTCGACGGCCGACACGACCGCTCCGATCCAGCCCTCTTCGGGTTCGGTGCGCGCCGCTTCATCCGCACCGCTGACGGCGACAAAGGGGTAACCGGCGTTGTCGATGGCTTTTTGGAGCGCGAGGTTCAACGGCTGGGGATAGCAAAGGAGTGGCTCCATTTCCCTCACCGTCCTTTCGTGAACCTAGTGCGCGTCGTCAATGCCATCGTCTTGCAGCTTCCTTAGAGCGTCGGGAGATAGCGCGCGAGCTCATAGGGGGTGATCGTCGTCGTGTACTGCTCCCATTCGCTCCGCTTGTTCCGGATGAACCACTCGAAAACGTGTTCCCCGAGCGCCTCTGCGACGAGCTCAGATTTCTCCATGACACCGATGGCCTCATCGAGGGTGTGGGGCAACGCGCGAATCCCGGCAGCCGCGAGGTCTTCGTCGGACATCAAAAAGAGATTGCTCGCTGCTTCAGGGGGGAGCTCGTAGCCCTTCTCGATGCCGCGCAGTCCCGCTGCAAGCACGACGGCGAAGGCGAGATAGGGGTTACATGCGGGATCCGGCGCGCGGTACTCGAGGCGCGTCGAGTCGCTGCTTCCTCCCATGACCTTCGGGATCCGCACGAGTGCAGAACGGTTGTTGTAGGCCCATGAGATCAACACCGGCGCCTCGTACCCGGCGACGAGACGCTTGTAGGAGTTCACCCACTGGTTCGTCACCGCGGTGATCTCTCGAGCGTGTTCCAAGAGCCCGGCGATGAACTGCTTCGCGGTCAACGACAGCCCGCGCTCGTCATCGCCGTCATAGAAGACGTTCTTTTCACCCTTAAATAGCGAGAAGTGCGTATGCATACCCGAGCCTTGGACGTTCTCGAGCGGCTTTGGCATGAACGTTGCGTGGACCCCGCGCTCTTGGGCGACCTCTTTCACGACGAGTCGTACGGTCATGATCGTGTCGGCCATGGTGAGTGCATCGGTATATCGCAAGTCGATTTCGTGTTGGCTCGGCGCGTCTTCGTGCTGGGCGTATTCGACGGGAATGCCCATGTCCTCGAGCGTGAGCACGGTCTTCTTTCGCAAATCTGTCGCAAGGTCCGCGACGGTGAGCTCGAAATACGACCCGTTGTCCAAGGGCCGAGGCTTTCCCGTTGGATCTGGCTCGGCGAAGTAGAAGTACTCGATCTCCGGGGCAGCAAAGAAGCTGAAACCTTGCTCGTGGGCCTTTTCGAGCTGGCGTCGAAGCACGTGTCTCGGGCATCCGCTGAAGGGCGTCCCGTCCAGGTTGGAGATGTCGCAAAAGACCCGCGCGACCATCGAATCCGAGCCGATATGGAACGGCAGGATCTGAAAGGTCGTCGGGTCTGGCCGGGCGATGACGTCGCTCTCTTGGATGCGGCTGAAACCGTCGATCGAGGAGCCGTCGAAGGTCATGCCCTCCTCGAGGGCGTTGTCGAGGTCCGCTGGTGTGATCGAGAAGGACTTCGGGATACCGAGCACGTCGGTGAACCAGAGCTGTATGAACCGCACGCCGCGTTCTTCAACGGTCCTCAGTACGTATTCACGTTGGCTTTGCACCAAGGTCCTCCGATCCGCCGCATATGCGCCGACATCCCGTTCTTCTACCGGGCTCATCAGTCTCGCAGCATCGTTGCAAATGGGCCAAACGCCGCCCTGCGTGCGAGCCCTTCGTGCTCATCTCGCCAGCGAAATCGACGTGGCCAGCGTCGGTAGGATGACTTAGTGGGAACGTTGCGGTTGGCGCTTTGCCAAATCGACGTTGTCGTCGGCGACATGGAGAACAACGTCGCCGCGGTGCTCGACGCGCTTTCAAAAGCCGAAGCACAAGAGGCCGACGTCGCGGTCTTTCCCGAACTCGCGCTGTGCGGTTACCCGCCTGAGGACCTGCTTCATTCACCGGCTTTTGTCCAAGAGAACATGTCGGCCTTGCATGACCTTGAAGGACAAACAAAGGGTTGTGCAGCAATTGTCGGCTTCGTCGAATCCAACGGTGCACTCCACAACGCCGCTGCGGTCCTCGCGAACGGCAAGTGCCACGGGATCTGGCGAAAGGAATTGCTGCCGAACTACGGGGTGTTCGACGAACAAAGGTGGTTCGTGCCGGGCAACGGGGAGACGCCGCTCTTTTCGTTTCGCGGGATCCGCGTCGGCGTCGCGATCTGCGAGGACGTCTGGTCTACGTCAGGCCCGGTATTGAGACAGGCCAAAGACGGCGCGCAGATCGTCGTGATTCTCAATGCGTCGCCGTATCGCCTCGGTGTGGGCGCGGAGCGCGAGCAGATGCTCAAAGAACGTGCGATCGACGCGGGGTGCGCGCTCGGGTACGTGAATCTCGTCGGCGGACAAGACGAGCTCGTCTTTGACGGGAACTCGATGATCATCGATCGCTTCGGAACACTCGTCGCGTCTGCGCCGCAATTCGAAGAAGCCCTACTCGTTGTCGACCTGGACGCCGACGATCACATGTCCAAGGCTTCGAAGCCCGGGCAATTGAGCCCCGCCGCTCTTCCTCACGGCGTTGTCGAGGTCCTTCCCGAGAAGAGCCATGCCCTTTCCACTCAGCTTCGAGGTACGGTCCACGAACGCCTCGATGCCGATGCAGAGGTCTATGCAGCTCTCGTATGCGCAACGCGCGACTATGTCGAAAAGAACGGCTTTCGCGACGTCGTCATCGGGCTTTCGGGAGGTGTCGACTCGGCACTTGTCGGTTCCATTGCTCACGACGCGCTCGGGTCAGATCACGTGCACGGCGTGACGATGCCCTCGCGATTTTCCTCCCAGGCATCCGTTGATGACGCGAGGGCACTTTCGCACAATCTCGACATTGACTTTCGCGTCATGCCGATCGAACCGGCTCATAAGGCGCTGCTTGAGATATTGGCGCCGAGTTTCGTTGGCCGTGAGGCAGATCTCACCGAGGAGAACCTGCAGGCGCGCGTGCGCGGCGTCTTGCTCATGGCGCTTTCGAACAAGTTCGGGTGGCTCGTGTTGACGACGGGGAACAAGAGCGAGACTGCGGTCGGTTTCTCGACCATCTACGGCGATACTGCCGGGGGATTCGCGGTCATCCGTGATGTCTCAAAGACGCTCGTCTACCGGCTGTGCGCGATGCGCAATGCACAAGCCGGTCGGGAATGGATCCCCCAGGCGATCCTCGACAAGGCGCCTTCCGCGGAACTGCGCTTGGATCAGCGCGACGACGACACGCTTCCCGCGTACGACATCTTGGACCCGATCCTTGAGGGCTACGTCGAACGCGACCTGAGCGTCGCTGAGTTGGTTGCGGCTGGAAACGACGAGGCGACGGTCCGCAAGGTGATCGATCTCGTCGACCACGCGGAGTACAAGAGGCGCCAAGCCCCTCCGGGCGCGAGGGTGACGAGCCGAGGATTTGGCAAGGATCGACGGATGCCGATAACGAACAGCTTCCGTGCGTCGCGCCGTCCGGTCGGTCCGACCGATGCCAGATGACGACGCCGTTGTCGATCGAGGAATCAGCCGATCTCATCGGGCGCTACCGATACGTCGAGCTCCTCGCGTTCAACCTCTTAGGAGAGCGCGCGCCGTCTTGCGATACGCCCAAAGGCGCTCTTTTTCTTGCCTCGGCAAGTCGCGCGCACGCCTACCGTGCCCAGTTGTTTGAAGAACTCCTTCCCGTCTCCTTGGGCCTGCCGAGCGCGAAAGACTTGACCCGAACGCCTGATCCACTCGTCGATGAGGCGCTGCGGTGCTGTGTCGCAGAAGGAAGAGACGTCGACGTCATCGATGCACTCATCTCTGCTGTATACAAGAGCGCGCTCATCGCGTACGAGGGGCGTCTCTCACAATGCGCCGGGCCAGCCGATCGAGCGCTCTCGCGCACCTTGCGCCGCGCAATTGGCGACGTGGAGGTGATCTGCGGGCAAGGAAGAGAGCTCGGTGCTCGCCTCGGTGCTCCGACGAGTGACCGGGCAGAGTCCGTCGAGACGCTCCTCTCCCGAGCAGGTGGGCTCTTCGGTCCTTCTCGGCGTTCTGTGTAATTGAGGTGCAAAAGGTGGGCAACGCGCGCGTCTCCTTCGAGGTTCGCTCGCGGCGGTGCTGTTCAGAGGCCCGGATTGCCCTCTTGACGCCGTCGTTAGACTGAAGCCAACAACGAGGACGCTTCACCAACGAGGGTGGGGTCTGCTGGCGTGGCTGCAGGGGTCCTGAGCGCGGCAGCGCCAGGCAGCCACGACGCGCAGAGCGAGCGCAAAGGACCGGAAGGCATTGGCGAAAGAGCGCGTCGAGCGCGACGAGGAAGATCTCGTACGGCTGTATCTCACAGACATCGGGCAATACCCGCTTCTGACCAAAGATGACGAGGTCCGCCTCGCACAGGCGATCGAGGGTCGCGGTCAGGCAGAAGGCGAGCTGGCCAAAGGCGGGAAGGGACTGACTCCTGCTCGGAGGCGCGAACTCAAGCGCATGATTCGACACGGTGACGAGGCGCAACGCACCTTCGTACAGTCCAACCTGCGGCTCGTCGTTTCCATCGCGAAGAAGTACCAAGCGTCGGGTCTCCCGCTCCTCGATCTCATCCAAGAGGGCAACTTGGGCCTCATGCACGCGGTCGAGAAGTTCGACTGGCGCAAGGGATTCAAGTTCTCGACCTATGCCACGTGGTGGATCCGTCAGGCGATCACCCGAGGGATCGCGAATACGGGACGCACGATTCGCCTTCCCGTGCACGCCGGCGACACGCTTGCGAGGGTCCAAAAAGCCCAGGCGCGCCTCGAGCTCAAGTTCGGGCGCCCGGCGACGCTCGCCGAGCTCGGCATCGAAGTCGAGCTCCCAGAGGACAAGCTCATCGAAGCGCTTCGGTTTCGCGCCGAGCCGCTCTCTTTGTCCGAACCGCTGCGAGAAGACGGGGACGCGGAACTCGGCGACGTCGTCGAGGATCGCTCGGCGGAGTCACCCTTTGAGATGGCAGCGACGGCACTGTTGCCCATCGAGATCGGCCGCTTGCTCGCTCCGCTCGATGAGCGCGAACGCGAGATTCTCCGGTTGCGCTTCGGATTGGACCGCGGCGAGCCGCGAACCTTAGAAGAAGTCGGCGAGCACTTCAACTTGACCCGTGAGCGCATCCGACAGATCGAGGCGCGCGCGATGTCCAAGCTCCGTCACCCGTCGAGTGACACCGGGGCGCGCGACCTCCTCACCGTCTAGGAACGACGGGAGAGCGAAGCCGGTTCTCCGGACGGCCTTTTATAGGACGACGGCGTGCCATTAGGCTTCCCATCATGTTCAAAAAGCTCGTCATCGTCGCGCTGCTCGTCGTACTCGGGATCATCGCCGTAAGGCGGATTCAGGGCCAATAGTCGCGCCGTCAAGAAGCGAAGCTACAAGGTGTAGCGACTTTGGAGAAGCGGTGCCTCACCGCGTCTTTTTCTCAAGGTCCACCACGTGAGCACGATGACCGCGCATGCGGTCAAGGCGGCACCCACCCCGATCGCGATACCTGATTGTTTCGGCGTGACGTTCACGCGATCGCGCACCCGGTCCCGAAGGCGAATGGGGCGCACGAAGTGGATGACTTCCCAGCCACGCTCGGCCGCCAACTTCGCGAGGACGCGGTCGGGGTTTACCGCCGTGGGATGACCCACCACCTCGAGCATGGGGAGGTCGGTGAACGAGTCGCTATACGCGTATGAGCGCGCGAGGTCTATCCCGCGACTCAAGGCGAGCTCGCGCATCGCGCGTGCCTTCTCGCTGCCGTACGCGTAGTAGTCCATCTCGCCTGTGTATCGGCCCTCTTCGTCAACTTCTGCCGTGCTCGCGATCGTCTCGGTGATGCCGAGGTGATGACCGAGCGGGCCGACGATCTCGATGGGTGAGGACGAGACGATGACGACGAGTCGACCTTTGGCCAGGTGTGCATCGATGAGGTCCATCGCCTCGGCAAAGATGATCGGGTCGACGATCTCTTCGAGGGTCTCCTCGACAATGCCCACGACCTCCTCGCGCTTCCAACCTTTGGTGATGCGCAAGATGGACCTGCGCATTTGGTCCGAGCGCTGTTCGGACGCGCGCAAGTGCAGGTACACGAAGTGCGCAAAGACCGACCTCGTAAGGGAGCGCCGGTTGACGAGGCCACCCGCGTACAAGGGTCGACGGAACGCTGCCATCGCCGCTTTGGCGATGATCGTCTTGTCGAGATCGAAGAATGCAGCTTCGGTGGCTCCCGGTGTCTCCAACCTCGGCGGCGTCGCGCTCTTCATTGAGAAACGAGGAGGTTTCGGACGACCTCCTCGGAATCTCCTGTCATGAGGAGGAGGATCTCGTCGCCGCTTGAAAGCCCGGTGTCTCCCCGCGGCACGAGCACCCTTCCTTCGCGTAACAAAGCGACGACGGTTGCCCCCCTCGGCAGTCCGAGGTCAGCGATCGTCGCGCCGATGGCGGGCGAGCCCGCAGCGAGGCGCACCTCGACGAGGCGAGCGTCAGAGGCGTTGAAGTTGAGCAGCCGCACGAGAGTGCCGACGGAGACGGCTTCTTCGACGAGTGCCGAGAGCAGATGAGGAGTGGAAACGGCGATGTCGACACCCCAGGTCTCGTTGAACAGCCAGTGGTTCTTCGGGTGGTTCACGCGGGCGATGACGCGCGGTATGGCGAATTCCTGCTTCGCGAGGAGCGATATGACCAAGTTGTCCTCGTCGTCGCCCGTCGTTGCGACGATGACATCCGTACCGGCGGCTCCGGCCAACTGCAATGTCGGTACCTCACACGCGTCACCGGCCATCGTGGTGTATTTCCGCGGGGTCGGCAGGCGGCCGATGACTCCTGCGTCTTCCTCGATGAGCACCACGTCGTGGCCACTCGTCGAAAGGTCCTCGGCGAGGAACGTTCCAACAGCGCCCGCGCCCACGATGACGACCTTCATCTTCGGGCCACGTGGCGCGCCTGGCCGTCTGGTCCCTTTCCGAAGAGCTCTTCGAAGTGGTCCTCGGCGCCAGATGAATACACGAGATGCAAGATGTCGCCTTCTTGGCCGATGAGATCTGTGTTCCCGAGCTGTGCTCTGCCGCGCCGTGTCACCGACACGATCCTCGCACCGCAATGGGCCTCGATGGTGCCGAGGCGTTTCCCGCACCATGCCTCTGGGAGCTCGCGTTCGACGAGGTGGATCGTCCCCGTCGGATCCGTCCAGTTCGTCGCGCTTCGATCGTCGAGGAGCTTGCGCAGGACCTGTTGAATCGTCCAGGTCACGGTCGCCACCGTCGAGATGCCGAGGCGCTGGTAGATCTCGGCGCGGCGCGGATCGTAGATACGAGCGACAACGACAGGGACGCGATAGGTATCCCGTGCGATCCGGGCAGAAAGGATGTTCGAGTTGTCCCCGCTCGACACCGACACAAAGCCCCCTGCTCTCGAGGCCCCGGCGGCCTCGAGGTGGTCCCGGTCAAAACCCACGCCGACGACCTCGATGCCCCCCCAGTCCGGTGTCAAGCGCCTGAACGAGGTCGGATCCTTGTCGATGATGCCGACGGTGTGGCCCCTTCGGACGAGCTCTTGGGCAAGACCGGATCCGACTCGGCCGCAGCCGACGATGACGACGTGCATTCCCCCATGCAACACGGCCCAGGACACGCGCACAACTCGCCGGGCGCCCACGGAGGCAAAAACGGCCAAAGTTGGGATCGATGAGCGTGGGCGTGCAGACTGGGGTCGATGGCTTCCCCGCCCGTACCGCCGGAGCTTTTCGGTCCCCGGCCGGTACCTCGAGCCATCGAGCTCCCCGAGCCGCTCACCTACCGGTTGAAAAAACGGCTCCTCGGGCCACCGCTTGTGACCGAGCGGCTCTCCAAGGAGCGCCTCGGCAAGCCCACCGCTCTCGGAGTGCTCGCCCCGGACTGCATTTCTTCGACCGCGTACGGCTCGGAGGAGATCCTGACCGTCCTCGTGCCCGCGGTAGGCGTTGCCGCCTTTGCGCTCTTGTTACCGATCACTCTTGCAGTCATCTTGGTTCTCATCTTCGTGACGCTCTCGTATCGAGAGGTCGTCATGGCCTACACGAAAGCGGGCGGCGCCTACATCGTTGCTCGCGAGAACTTTGGTGTCCGCATCGCGCAGGTGGCCGCGGTCGCACTCATCATCGATTACATCGTGACCGTCGCGGTCCAGACCGCAGCGGGCACGGACGCGGTCACCTCGGCATTCCCAAGGCTCGGCCCCTACGACGTCGCCATCACCGTAGGTGTCGTCTTGATCATCTGTTACGGCAATCTGCGCGGGGTGAGAGAGGCAGGCCGGACCTTTGCACTGCCGACGTATCTGTTCATCGCCTCGGTCGGACTCGTCATCATCATCGGTGTCATCCGTGTCCTTTTGGGACAACTTCATACGCATTCCATCAATGTCCCGCACGCCATGCCTGCTGGAAGCCCGGGCAATGGCCTGTTGCTCGGAGCAAGCCTTTTTGTGGTGATGCGAGCGTTCGCGAACGGCGGGTCCTCGCTCACTGGTCTCGAGGCGATCTCGAATGGCGTGGCGACGTTTCGTCCTCCTGAGGGAAACAATGCGCGCCGGGTCCTCGTTGTGATGTCGACGGTGCTCGGGTTCTTGGTGCTCGGCGTCTCGTTCCTCGCATGGAGGCTCCATACCGTGCCGTTTCGAACGGGAAGTCCGACGGTACTGTCCCAAGAGGCGGGCTATGTCCTTGGTAGTTCGGCCATAGGACGCATCGGCTACTACATCGTCCAGGCCTCGACGATGCTCATCTTGTACACCGGGGCGAACACGAGCTTCAACGGATTTCCCAACCTCGCGAGCTTCGTCGCGAAAGACGCGTTCTTGCCACGAGCTTTGATCAAGCGGGGACATCGCCTTGTGTTCTCGAACGGCATCATGTTGCTCACCGCGATAGCGGTCGTTCTGCTCATCGTCTCGAGAGCGAGAGTGAGCGCGCTCGTTGCTGTCTATGCGATAGGCGTGTTCACGGGTTTCACCATGGCGGGTGCTGGCATGGTGCGCTATCACCTGCGCGAGCGAGAATCGGGTTGGAGGTATCGCCTCGTCATCAACGGCTTCGCCTCGGGGCTATCTGCGATCGTCGTCATCATCCTCGCGGTAACGAAGTTCACCCAAGGGGCCTGGATCGTCGTTGTGCTCTTCCCGATTCTCGTGTTCGTCCTCATTCGCCTGCACCATCGATACACCGAAGAACAAGCAGAGCTCGAGGAGAACGTCCAATCGGCGGCCGAGAGGCCGGTTCTCGCGCGCCATGTCGTCCTCGTCTTCATCGAGCGACTCGATCTCGCCTCTGCGCGAGCGCTGCAGTACGCTCGCTCGCTAAGCCCTGAAGAACCGCGTGCGATCCACTTCGCGCTCGACGCTGACGCGGCGCACAACCTCGAAGCACAGTGGACCCGGCTCGGGGTGTCGCGGGTCTCACTGGAGATCCTCGAGTGCCCCGACCGCCGCTTGGGGCGAGCCGCGATGGAGCTCGTCGCAGAGGTCGCGCGCGACGGGGAGACCGAGGTGACCGTGTTGTTGCCCCGGGTCGTGTTCGAAGGGATGTTCCGCTGGGTCTTGCACGACCGCACGAGCGACCGAATCGCCTCGCTCATCAGCGAGATCCCGAACGCGAGCGCGACGATCGTCCCCTTCCCCCTCGGCAAGCGCCGTCGGCGCCTCGCTTCGATCCAGGAACTCGTTCGAAGAGCATCGAGTGGCGAAGAGGACGCGAACGGCGAGCTCGGCGAAAGCGAGCACACCTTGGAGCACGAGCTCGCCGCGCTCGCCCGAGACGGCGCCGACGAGGACTTCATCGGCGGAAGGCCGCGAGAAGCCGTCCCGATCGGGGCGCTTTCGTGGCGCCAACACGCCGTGGTCGCCGGCAGGATCCGCTCGGTGCGGGTCCAGCCTCGGTCCGACAGCCCGAGCCTTGAGTGCACCCTCGTCGATCCGACGGGCCAGCTCCTCCTCATCTTCCAGGGCCGACGCCTCGTACCAGGCATCGAGCCCGGTGCCCGGCTCTTGGTCGAGGGCGTGGTTGGCGAACGGGGCCGGCGTGCTGCGATGATCAACCCCGCCTACACGATTCTCAGTGAGGAACCTGGGAGCTGAGCGCGTCGACCCGACTAGGGTCACCCTGCGAAGCAGCCGGGGTGCTTGTCTGTTGCGCCTTTCGCTTACTAACGTTCGCCACCGTTCAGAACAGGTCCCAAATTCACATGCCAAAACCCCTCGTCATCGTCGAATCCCCAGCTAAGGCGAAGACGATCGCGAACTTTTTGGGCTCGGATTACGTCGTTGAGTCCTCGATCGGCCACATCAGGGACCTCCCTCGCTCCGCCGCGGACGTGCCGGCTGCGTACAAAGGAGAATCCTGGGCCCGGCTCGGAGTCGACGTCGACAACGACTTCAAACCGCTCTATGTCGTCGCGCACGAACGCCAGGAACAGGTCAAGCGGCTGAAGAGGTTGCTTAGAGACGCGAGCGAGCTCTACCTCGCGACTGACGAGGACCGCGAGGGCGAATCCATCGCCTGGCACCTCCTCGAGGTGCTTTCCCCGACGGTGCCGGTAAAGCGCATGGTCTTTCACGAGATCACGCAGCACGCAATACAAGCCGCGATCGAAAATCCTCGCGAGCTCGATCGCCGTCTCGTCGATGCGCAAGAAGCGCGCCGCATCCTCGACCGCCTCTACGGTTACGAGCTCTCGCCGGTGCTATGGAAAAAAGTCATGCAGGGCCTTTCCGCGGGGCGGGTACAAAGCGTCGCGACCCGAATCGTCGTCGATCGCGAGCGCGAGCGCATGCGCTTCGTCTCCGCGTCGTGGTGGAGCTTGATGGGTGCATTCACGACGGAATCCGGCGAGCTTTTCGAAGCAGGTCTCGCGCGCCTTGGCGACAAGGACATCGCGAACGGTTCGGACTTCAATTCCCAAGGCGTCTTCGAGGGACAGGACGGCCACGTGGCGCTGGACGAGGCCTCGGCCGAGTCGCTTTCCTCAGCACTTAGGGACGCGAATTTCTCTGTCCTTGGTGTCGAGGAGCGCCCCTACAGGCGATCGCCCGCGGCCCCTTTCATCACCTCGACCCTCCAGCAAGAAGCGGCGCGCAAGCTTCGCTTTTCTGCCCAGCGCGCGATGCAAGTCGCACAGCGTCTCTATGAACAGGGTTACATCACCTACATGCGCACCGACTCGACGACGCTTTCTGACATCGCGCTGAAAGCGGCGCGCGACCAAGCAAGAGCGCTCTTCGGTGCCGAAAACGTGCCTCATGTCGCGCGTACCTATGACCGAAAGGTACGGAACGCACAGGAAGCGCACGAAGCGATCCGCCCGGCCGGTGACACCTTCCGCACGCCGAGCGCGGTCGCCTCTGAGCTGAGGCGCGACGAGCTTCGGCTGTACGAGCTCGTTTGGCAGCGAACCGTCGCATCGCAAATGAATGACGCTGTCGGGGTGACCCAGCGCGTGCGCATCGCAGGACGAACGACAACGGCAACGACAATCGCTCCTTTGGGAACGAGCGCTGAGTTCTCTACATCGGGAACGGTCATCACCGCTCCAGGGTTCATGCGCGCGTACGAAGAAGGTGTGGATGACGACGCCGAAGTGGCTGAATCCGATGACGTCCGCATTCCCGCGCTCAGTTCCGGCGATCACCTTCGCCTTGTTTCTCTCGACGGCGAGGGCCATGCGACGAAACCCCCGGCCCGATTCACGGAAGCCTCGTTAGTAAGACGCCTCGAAGAGCTCGGAGTCGGGCGTCCCTCGACGTATGCGAACATCTTGCAGACCATCCAAGATCGAGGGTATGTCTGGAAAAAGGGGAGTGCCCTCGTCCCGTCGTTCACGGCCTTTGCCGTCATTGGACTGCTCGAAGAGCATTTCCCCAACCTCGTCGATTACGGCTTTACGGCGTCGATGGAAGACGACCTCGATGAGATTGCAGCTGGAGACGAGGAGGCCGTTCCCTGGCTCGAGCGCTTCTACTTCGGCAAGACAGATGCGGTGCGTTCGAACGGATCTTCAGGACTTCGCCAACGAAACGCCTCGGGCGGTTCTTTGAACAATGGAGCTCAACGCGGGCTCAAACAAGACGTCGCGGAACAACTCGGCTTGATCGACGCGCGTGAGGTGAATTCGATTCTCCTCGGACAAGGCGCAGACGGCGCACCCATCGTTGTGCGCGTGGGGCGCTACGGACCGTACCTGCAGCGTGCAGAAGACCGTGCACCTATTCCCGAAGACATCGCGCCCGATGAGCTGACCATAGAGCGCGCCGAAGCATTGCTCGCAGCACCGACTGGCGACCGTGAGCTCGGTACAGATCCACAAAGTGGCCTTACCGTGTACGTGCGCGCAGGTCGCTTCGGGCCCTACGTTCAGCTCGGCGAGGCTGCCGCTGGTTCGGGCAAACCCCAGACGGCATCGCTGTTCAAGTCGATGTCTCCAGAGACCGTTGAGCTTGACGGCGCGCTCGAGCTCTTGCGTTTGCCCCGCGTCCTCGGAATCGATGCGCAAAGTGGGGAGGAAGTCGTCGCTCGTAACGGTCGCTACGGGCCATATGTCCAACGCGGATCTGATTCGCGAAGCATCGAGCACGAAGAAAAGCTGCTTGAGATCAACCTCGACGAAGCACTGGCGCTTTTTGCGCAACCCAAGCAGAGGCGCTTTGGTCGCGAAGCTGCGGTGCCGGCTCGCGAAATGGGCGTCGACCCCGATACCGGGGACAAGGTTCTGCTTCGCCATGGTCGCTTTGGGCCCTACGTGACGGACGGGAAGATCAACGCGTCCTTGCGGCGCGGCGACGACGCAGAATCCTTGAGCTTTGACCGTGCGCTCGAGCTCCTGGCTGACAAGCGCGCGGCAGGGCCCGCAGCGCCTCGTGCGCGAAGACGCACGAAGTCCACAGCGAAGAAGGCAGCAGCAAAGAAGACAGCAGCAAAGAAGACAGCAGCCAAGAAGACCGCAGCGAAGAAGGCAGCAGCCAAGAAGGCAGCCAAGAAGACAGCAGCGAAGAAGGCGCCACCAAGAAAGGCCGCTGCACGTAGCGCCGGCAAGGGTGCGGAAGGCCCCACAGAGCCTGTGCCTCATTGAGCAATCCGTTTTAGACGGCGAGTCCTCGGTCGCATTCGTGTCGTAGTGTTCGAGCCGATGGGACAAATGGGACGTCTGTTTGTTTTCGAAGGCGGCGAGGGAAGTGGGAAATCCACTCAAGCAGCACTGCTCGCCGAACACCTCGGGGCTGAGATCACTCGCGAACCTGGAGGAACGCATTTTGGTGAGCACGTTCGTTCAATCTTGCTCGACGAGAACCTCGGCGAGCTCGATCCGCGCGCCGAACTGTTCATGATGGTCGCAGCCCGGGCGCAGCTCATCGCTCAAGTAATCCGCCCGGCGCTGATCTCTGGGCGCAACGTCGTTTGCGATCGTTTCTCGGGATCGACGCTCGCGTACCAAGGCTATGGCCGTGGCTTGCCTCTAGACGAAGTCCGACACGTCTGCGCGCTCGCGACAGGTGGCATCGAACCGGATCTCACGATTCTCCTTGACCTTCCACAAGAAGTCGCGAGGAACCGGCGCCTTCTTGCCCCGGATCGCATCGAGGCAGAGGATGTCGCGTTCCACAACCGAGTCATTGACGGATATAGAGCAATGGCGCTCGCCGATCCGAACAATTGGGTGGTCATCGACAGCAGCGGGACGCCTGAGGGAATCGCATCCCACATCGTGGCCCTCATCGACGAGCGCTTCGGACCAACGCTCAATCACGAAGGTAAGAAGTAGCGAGCCGTGGCTAAAGAGACGATGGACCGAACCACATCGAATGAACGCGCGCGACTCGCCGCTTCCCCGATTCTGGAGCGGATCATCGGCCAGCCCTATGCACGCGCCCTTCTCGCGGGGTCTCTTCACGCACCGTTCCACGCATACCTCTTCCTCGGTCCTCCTGGGACCGGGCGGCGGGAAGCAGCCATTGATTTCGCAGCTGCCCTCGTGTGCCCGAACGGTGGGTGCGACGACTGCCCGGCGTGTCGCGACGCGCTTTCTGGACTTCACCAGGACATCGTTGTCGTCGAGCGCCAAGGGCCATCGATCACCGTTGACGAGGCACGCGACATTGCTGCTCTCGCGCAGCGCTCCCCTCGATTTGGTGCTCGTCAGGTGCTCATCCTCGTCGACTTCCATCTCGTCGAAGAGGCAGCTCCCGCCCTACTAAAGACCATCGAGGAGCCCCCACCGACCACGGTGTTCTTGGTGCTCGCGGACTATCTTCCAAAGTCGCTCGTGACAATCGCAAGTCGCTGCGTGGAGGTCGCGTTCACTGCACTTGACCCATTGACGATCGAGGGTGTCCTCATCGCGGAGGGCGTCGCGCCAGAGGTGGCATCTGTTTCCTCGCGCGTCGCAAGTGGACGCCTCGACCGAGCGCGCTTGCTCGCGGCAGACCCAGGCTTTTCTGCTCGCCAGGAACGCTGGCGTGTCGTTCCCGAGCGGCTCGACGGCACAGGAGCCACCGTGTCGTTGCTTGCGTCGGAACTCGTCGACGCTTCAGATGAGCTCGTCGCGGTGCTTCGTGAACGCCAAGCAGAAGAGATCGCGACCCTTGTTGCCACAGCAGAACGGGCCGGAGAGCGCCGCCCAACCGGTCTCAAGGCCGTCGAGGAACGGCACAAACGAGAGCAACGTCGCGTGAGAATCGACGAACTGCGTGCGGGACTTGCTACCCTCGCCGCCGCGTATCGCGCGAGGCTCGCGACGCCTGGGCTCCCGCCCAATCGCATCGCTGCATACTCTCGATGCTGCGTATCAATCGATGCGTCTGCTCACGAGCTCGTCCGAAACCCCAACGAAGTTCTGCTCATTCAGGCACTGCTCTTGAGTCTCGACAGCGCGATTTGACCTACCTGTTGCGTTCACAGTTCAACGTTCGCGAAACCTCCACGATAGAAAACGAGCGGGTGGCCATCTTGGCGCGACGTCTGCATCTCTAGGATTTGCGCGGCAACGAGAAAGTGATCGCCCGCGTCCTGGACAGATTCGATGCGACAATCGATCCAGGCGAGGACGTCGGCGAGGATCGGCGATCCTGTTGGCGCTGGGTGCCAAGCGATGCCCTTGAACTTGTCCCCACCCGAGACCGCAAAGGCACGGCCGAGTGCTTCTTGCTCGGCACAAAGCATGTTCACGCAGAAATGCCCTGTCCTTAGGACGTGAGGCCAACTCACGGAAATCTTGCTCGGGGCGATCGCGACGAGGGGCGGGTCGAGGGAGAGGGAGAAAAAGGACTGGCACGTGAATCCGTATGGTCCGTCCGCGCCAGCAGCGGTGATGACGACGACCCCGCTCGCAAAATATCCAAGGACGGTACGAAAGTGTGCTGCGTCCATTGCTTCGATCCTAATGAGACGTCTTAGGTATCAGCGCGGTCGTCACCGCGACGAGTAGACGATCGTCTCGGCACAATTGCGCTCTCCTTTGCATCGAGTGGCGCTCATCTCATTTGATGAGCGCCCACACCTTGATGCGCCCCTTCGTTGGGACACGTCGATAACCGAGGTGGTTTGCGCGTGCTTCAAAGTACTTCGCGTCCTTCGTCCATTTGGGGTGGAGCACCAAAGCATTTGGGTCGATGACGATGAGCGCTGGTCGAACGCGCACGTCGGATCTCTCCACCATGATCCCCGTGCTCACGACCGACGAGCGTGCGTGCGGTGGTCCAAGGACGACTGCGTCGTTGGTCGAGACGTAGTTGATAAGGATGTCGTCGTATCCGGCGAACTGCACGACACAAGGATGCTCGCAAGACGCAGCCTTTGCGATTTCTTGGTACGGACCAACTTGGAGCGTCGCAACATTCCCTATTGTCCAGATTGCTCCGCCAACGAGCACGAGCGCGAGGGCTGATCCGAGAAACACGAGTCTCTTGTGCGCAAAGAGACTGCGTACCCCGAGACTTGCGACGACGATCACCCCAGGCTCCCAGTCGATCCAATAGTGCGGTAGCGAGAGGTGAAGGCCTACTCCGACGCCGATGAAGATCGACGCGCACGCACAAAGCGCGTACGCGCCGGGCTTTGGAAAACACGCCATCCCGACGAGCAAGAAGATCCCCAGCACAAGGGCAATCGGCCACGTCAAGCCGGATATCGCAAAGGCGATGTCGCTCCACCACGGCGTATGCAGGTAGAGGTGATTCGCGACTTCGACGAGCATTCCACTGCTCGCATGCGCTGTTTGCGCTTTGAACATGTACGCGATCGCGCTCGCCGCTCGGGCCGGCCCGAGCGGCGCATATGAAGCGATGAAGACGATCGCCCCGGCGCCAAGAACTATCGGGAGCTCTCGGCGGACCGACATGTTGTGCCGGCGGGCGACGAGCGGGACGAGGCAAATGACCGGAACGGCAAAGGCACCCGGTGCCTTTGAGCATGCGGCGGCGACGCACGCCGCTCCAGTAAGCGCCGCCCACAAGGCGCCACCACGTGTGGTCCATCGCCAACCTGTCCATAGCGCGAGCGCGATGAAACATGCGACATAGGGATCGAGCAGACCGAAGCGATCGATCCGTATCGCTTCGAGTGTCGTTGCTCCTTCGACGCCGGCCTGGGGAAGCAGACCCCACGCCGCCGCGGCAATGAGCCCGCCGACCCTGTCGGTGCAATCGGTGACGAACAAGTAGCAAAACGCCGCTGTCGCGATCGCAAAGAGGGCTGTGACGAGGCGAGCTGCATCGATGGAGGTCCCAAAGGGAGCCCCGAGAATCCCGATGATCTCCTTTGTAAGCAGAGGGTGCTCCCGGTTGCACGAAAAGATCCCCTCGATGTATCGATGCGCACAATCGCGATATGCGTATTCATCCGGAGCGGCGTCGGCTGTTCCAATGTTCCAGGTGGCAACGAAGATGATGAGCAATCCCACGACGCAATGCGACGCGACAAGTAAACGTTTCTTGGTGGTTGCGCGCGAATCCTCATTCGATGAGGGCGTGGAAAAATCGGCAGCTTCTCGGTCGCTCATTGGTGCGCGCGATCGAATATTCACCGACACCCAAGCACTCTAGAGCGAAGCACGAAGAAAGAGCGACCTCGCGCATTCCATGGTGAGCTGTAGCTAATCGATTTCCTATGCAGTTTGTTGGCGTCACCTAACCGCGCCGGACGCACCGTGGAGCTCTTCGGCAAGTATGAAGTGCCGTGAATTGCACGTGGCGCGTTGTAGTGCCTCTTCACGAGGGAGCGCCTGTGCGATCGCCCCTGCGTCTACGACACGGAATACTGCGACAGATCAGGTGCGCGTGCGATAGCGATGCACGGCGAGTGGGGACAATACGAGGAAAATCCCGATGCACCAAGCAAGTGCTTCCAACACGTTCGTTCGCGTCGGACCCCCAATCATGAGTGCGCGTGTCGCGTTGACGACGACGCTCACGGGTTGGTGATTTGCGAAACCCTGGAGCCATCCCGGCATGTCTTTGACGGGCACGAACGCCGATGACGCGAAGGTGAGAGGGAAGAGCAAGGGGAAGGACATGACCTGGGCGGTCTCGGCATTCGGAGCTGACAAGCCGATGAACGCAAAGCCCCACGACAGCGCGTACGAAAACAAGAGCAGGATGAGGCAGCCTGCGAGGAAAAGCGGGACGTTCGTCTCGATGCGGAAACCTACGGCATAACCGATGCCTGTGATCAAAACGACGACGAAGACATTTCGAAAGAGGTCTGAGAACGTGCGCCCGGCAAGGACCGCAGACCTCGCCATCGGCAACGCCCGAAAGCGCTCGATGATTCCTGTTTGCAGATCCTCCGCGAGCCCGATGCTCGTCCCGACGGCGCCGAAGGCGACGGTCTGCACGAAGATCCCCGGGATCAGAAAGTCGACGTAGGTTCCGCTCGGTGCATGGATTGCCCCACCGAATACGTACCGGAAGAGGAGGACGAACATTATGGGCTGCACGCTCGAAAAGAACAAGGCCTCTGGTATCCGGACGTATCGGAGAAGGTTGCGCCAGGTGATCGTCCTTATGTCTGCTATCACCCAGCGGAACCGGTGGTAGGTACCTTGAGGCGTGCTCGATACGGCAGGCTCATGGGGTATTGCCAAGAGGGTCATCGCGTTACCTTGACTTTCGTGTCCGGCGTCGTCTGTTTCTTGGTTCGGCGGTATCAGGTCCAACCTCGGAGGCGTCTGGTTGCGCGGGCTTTCCCGTGAGATCCAAGAAGACGTCGTCGAGGCTCGGCTCTCGAAGGGCAAAGGTGATGGGCTCGATGTGCATCTGATCGAGCGCGCGCAGTGCTTCCATCGCGACGCGCGGCCCGTCATCGACAGAGAGCTCAACGGTTGCATCGATGATGTGGGGAGGCTTGCTCCCCGTTGTCACGAGAGCCTCACCCGCGCGAACTGCGGTAGCGACGTCTGCGAGGCCTATCTCGAGCACGGTCGTCCCTAGCTCAGCCTTCAAGGCGGCCGAGGTTCCCTGAGAGATCACGCGTCCGTGGTCGACGATCGCGATGTGGTCTGTCAGTCGATCGGCCTCCTCCAAGTACTGCGTGGTGAGAAGAACGGTTGTGCCGCTTTCGACCAAACCCTCGATGATTTGCCACAGTTCGCTCCTGCTGTGTGGATCGAGCCCCGTCGTGGGCTCGTCGAGAAACAAGATGCTCGGACGAGCGACGAGCGCGGCGGCGAGGTCGAGCCGTCGACGCATGCCGCCGGAGTAGGTCTGTAGGGGCCGATCTGCGGCGTCGCTGAGCTGGAATTCGTCCAAGAGCTCATTGGATCGCGACGTGATGGTCGGCCGGTCGAGGTGGTTCAGCCGCCCAACCATCGAGAGGTTCTCCCTTCCGGTGAGCTTCTCGTCGACAGCTGCATACTGTCCAGCGAGGCCGAAGAGCGTTCGGACAAGCGGGGCCTCGGTCGCGACGTTGTGCCCGAGCACAAAGGCGGCTCCCGCGTCGGGATGAAGAATGGTCGTAAGGATGCGGATGACCGTCGTCTTTCCCGCTCCGTTCGGGCCGAGCAGACCGAAGATAGTCCCGGCCTCGACGGAAAAGGTCACGCCACAGAGCGCCCGAATGTCTCCCTTGAAGGTCTTTTCCAGACCCTCGACTTCGATCGCGTTGCTCATCTACACGCCCCTCGTCGAACTCATCTTGGCGGGATGATCCCCGCAAAAAGATCCGTTTCCGGTATCGGTGAATCGGTGCGGTCATAAAGTCGTACGTAGTACTCGTGAGAGAAGATCTTCGCGAAAGCATCGCGGTTGAGACGCAGAAAGAAGTCATTGTCCGTCTGACTGGCGTGCGCCGCAATTGCTTCGAACTTGTGCTCGACGAATGGCGTGCAGTCAATCGACGCAGATATGAGCTCGTCGTCTGTGCCGAAGTTCGCCTGGTCAATCGCTTCGGGTGGGTCGACGTCATCCTCCGCGAAGATCTTGGCAAATGCCGGCAAGAGCGATTTTGGAAGGGCGGTGGCATAGACCTTGTCTGGGATGTCGCATCGTGATGTCGCCGCCATGGTGATGCGGTGGGCTTGGATGTGATCGGGGTGGCCGTAAAAACCGTTTGCGTCGTAGGTGACGACGACCTGTGGTCGATAGCGTTCCATGAGGGCAATGAGCGGTTGTGCCGCATCTTCTACCGGCATGTTCCAGAAAGACTGTTGCGTTTCGTTATGAGGCCAACCCATCATCCCTGAGTCTCGGTACCCGAGCAGCTCGAGGTGGGTGACGTTGAGGATCTCACGACTCGCTTCGAGCTCCCGCCGACGAGTTGAGACGACAATGCGCTCGTCGTGCTCAGGGTTTTCGGGCTTCTCGCCGGATGGCATGTCACCGAGCTCACCGTTGGTGCACATCACGACGACGGTCCGCACGCCTTCGGCTGCATAGCGGGCGAGGATTCCTCCCGTGCTCGAGGCTTCGTCGTCCGGGTGCGCGTGGACTGCCATGAGCGTAAGTGGGCTTTCAGCTGGAGACATCGCGCTACACCGCGCGTCCAGTGACGATCATCGAACGCTCGGTTGCAAACCGAAGAGACGGCTCGACAAGTCCTTTCGCAAGATAAGGCTCGATCGTCTTTCCACCAGGCGTGTTCGCACGAGGAATGGCGCTTGTCGAAGCTCGTGGCATCGGTCTTGCTCCTCGTCTCGTCGTGTTGGGCGCAGTATCCCGTAGATGTGACCTGCGCGAGACTAACGAGGCTAATGCGCCGTGGTCGCGTCGTATGACGCGAGGGAATCGCACGAGGCAACACGCCAAAGCTCCGTACATGAGGTGGGGAATGGTATGCGGAAACACCATGTGCTCGCTAGATGCTGTGCTTTGGGAGGCGCTGTCCTCCTGTGCTCGGCGATGTTCTTTGGGCAAGGTGCTTTCGCGTCGCCACACCAGTCGCTTCGATCTCACAGCCAGGGTGGTCTTACAGCTCCGGGCGATTCCTTGTTGACCTATGACTACAACAACAGTCGCTCTGGTGATGATACGAGCGCGGCGCGAATTACGGGCCTTTCTCCCGGACCGATATGGAACGACGACACGCTCGATGGCGCGGTTTATGGCGAGCCGCTCATTTACCAATCGATCTTGTACGTCGCGACCGAAGATGACTCCTTGTATGCGATCAGTGCACGCAGTGGCAAGGTGTTGTGGCGCGTGCACGTAGGCACGCCCGTGAGTCTTTCTGTGATCGATTCTGCGCCGACGCTCGGGTCAAATTGTGGAGACATCAACCCACTTGGGATCACAGGCACGCCTGTCATTGACCCGACGACAGACGAGCTGTTCTTGGCGGAAGAAACCGAGACCGGCGGCTACAGGAGTTGGGAGCACATCCGGTTCTTCCTTGTCGCGGTATCGCTGCGGACACACGCCGAGCTTTGGCGCCGCGACATCGATCCTCAAGTTCCGAACGAACCGAACACCTATTACATACCCGCACAACAACAACGCCCAGCCGTCACCCTTTTCGACGGCCGCCTCTACGTTCCCTTCGGTGGGCTCTACGGGGACTGCGGGCAATACCACGGTTATCTCGTCGATCTGCCAGAGAGCGGAAGCGGACCATTGCAGATCTACCAAGTTCCAACGAAAAAAGAGGGAGCGATCTGGGAGACGAACGGGGTGCTCGTCTCGGCGAAAGGCGACCTGTACGTTGCGACGGGCAATGGGAGCTCGAATGCGATCTCGGATTTCGATGAGGGCAATGCCGTCGTCGAGCTCTCTTCGTCTCTGTCACGACTTGGGGTTTGGGCCCCGAGCAATTGGGTGGAACTGAACGACAATGATTGGGATCTCGGTTCGGGCGGACCGATCACCGTTCCGATGACGTCGTTCTTGTTCGTCGCTGGCAAGCCAGCATCGAATGGGAGCTTTGGATACCTCATGGATGAGGGCCATCTCGGTGGGATCGGACACGGCGCGTACACCGGCGCGGTCTGTGACGCCGGTGGGGTCTTTGGAGCGGATGCTTCTGATGTCATCGGGAAAGGCGACGCGGCTCGGATCTTCATCTATGCGCCTTGTGGCAGCGGGACCGAGGCACTCGAGGTGTTCCCGGCTTCGATGTCCTTTCACCGGGTGTGGTCGGCGTCTTCTGGGAGCCCGAATGGACCACCTATCGTTGCCGGCGATGTCGTTTGGGCGCTTAATTGGAACACCGCCGCGCTCTATGGGATGAACCCGGTTACCGGGCACGTCTTCATCGAGCGATCAACCGATGCACTCGATCACTTCGCCACGCCCGCGATCGCTGACGACATCTTGTTCGTCCCGACCGCCCACGGCGTCGAGGCATTCAAAACGACGAGCTGAGCTCTGACCGACGCCATTGCCCGGTGCTCCTCCTTAGGCAATGCTCGAGCAAGAGGAGTACGCGTGGCCGCCATATGGTGGGGATTTGATGCTCCGTGGCGGCAGGGCGCGGACCTTTGGCGCCAATTGGGTTAGTCTGCTCCGCCGTGCCCCCCAAGGACACCATCCCCGCTGTAGCGAGGCGCGAAGTCGCGGCTGACCCTGAAGGTGAAGCTTTTGTGCAGTCGACACGCGAGAGGCAAGCCCGAAGGAGAAAGCGCCGCTTTTCCCGATCGGTCGTCGCCGTATTGGGCGCGCTCGGGACGACGCTCGCGGTGATCTCCGTGCGGGAAGGTAGCGCGTCAGCGGGCATCGCCTCGGACAAGGCGAAAATCAGTCAACTTGAACAGCGCGTCCAGAGCCAAGGAGAACAGGTCCAGTCCTACGTCATCCGCTATGACGAACTCGCGAACAACCTCCAGATGATCGAGGGCCAGATCGCGATCGATCGCGTGCGCCTCAAGGACGACAAACAGAATGAAACCGAAGCAGCGCAGTATTTGCGCGAGATGGCGGTCGACGCGTACGTCAACGCATCTTCTGGGAGCTCATCTGCGCTCGCGACATTGACGAGCGCGAAGAACGCGTCGACGGTTCCCGAACAACAGGTGTACGTCAGTGTCGCGAACAAGAGTTTGAACGACGCAATCGCCACGTTTGACTCCGACGAGAGTCTCATTTCTGCGACGCAGAGTGCACTCGAGTCCGAACAGGCCCAAACTACCGAGGCACTTAGCGAGGTCGCTTCTTCTCGCGCCGCAGCACAGGACGCTCTTGGAAGCGAGGACGCGACTTTGAACGGCGTGAGTGCCAACCTTCGATCGCTCGTGACTGCTGCCAACGATGCACACGAGCAAGAAGAACAACAAGAATCCGAAGAAGCTCTCGCTGTGACGTCGGCACAACAGGCCACAACCGGGACAGCAGGGTCACCACCGGCAAGCCCGTCACCTGGGTCGTACGCGAACCCGATTCGCGGCGTTGGCGATCTCTCGCCGGAACGGGTCGACCAGGGCGTCGACTACACGGGTTTCGGCCCCATTTTTGCGATCGGCGCCGGGGTTGTGGTCAACGTCTACAACGGCGGCTGGCCAGGTGGCACCTTTATCGTCTATCGCCTGACGGACGGACCTGCGGACGGACTCGCGGTCTACGCAGCCGAAGACATCGAGCCCTCGGTACAAGTCGGCGAAGCCGTGACGTCGAGCACGGTCATCGGCCAGGTCTACGAGGGGCCGGACGGAATCGAGACGGGATGGGCCGATCCGTCAGGTGACGGCACGACGATGGCCGCTGACTTCGGCGAGTTCGACGGTTACAACTCGACGAGCTTTGGGTACAACTTCTCCCAGCTTCTTCAAGCACTCGGGGCCCCCGGTGGCATCCCCCAAAATGACCCGCCAACCGGGGACCTCCCGTCGGGCTGGCCGCAGTGGTGATCGCCTCGCCAAGTCAAAGCGAACGTCGCCGCGAGCGCAGGCCTTCTTAGGGACTAGAGGTCCTTCGCGAGCCAGACGTCCGCGAAGGAATTGTCGTTGTAAGGCTCCACGTCTATGAACCCAGCCGATCGATACAGGCCGAGCGCCGCTTTGAGCGCACTGTTCGTGTCCAAGCACAGCTTTGACATCCCCATTTCCCTCGCTAGGTCCTCGAGGGCCCCCAGGAGATAGCGCCCCGCTTGTCGTCCGCGCCAAAGAGGCGTCACCCACATCCTTCGCAGCTCGCCCTCGCCTTCGGACAATCGCCGGATTGCGCCACAGCCAATGGGCTCATCGCCAACCATGAGGAGGAGGAAACACCCATTTGGCCATTCGAAGTCCATCGGCGCGGGCGGCGATGCGCGCTCGAGGTCAAAATCGGGAATGTCGGAGAGCAGTTCGGCGACATAGCTCGCCACCATCTCTTCGACGACGAGATCCTTGGGTCCGCGTCGATCGACGCGCCAGTTGGGTGCTAGAGCCATCGCTCCTTCTTTGTATTGAGACCAACGTAGCCGGGCGCATCTTGGCGGGGGACTCCGCTGTGTCGTCTGGCTCCTCGATACTGTGTGTGACGCGCCAGGTTGTTTTCTCGCGCCGTTGCACCTCTTGGAGGAACGTTGGGCGAAAAGCTCTATGTGACAACTGACTCAGCTGGGATCGACCGCAGCTTCGGCGAGCACATCGCATGGCAACTTCCCGACGGTGGCGCATCGAAGGTGACTGAGGCCACCCCATACGCGCTCTTGCGTTTGCCCGCGGCGCTCTTGGAAGTGTTGGACGAGCGGATCTTTGAAGCCGAGCCGACCGCGGCGGTGAAGGTTGCCGATGACGGGACCGTTCAGGTGCAGTCTGCTCGCCTGACGACACAGACGGCCTGGAACACAGAAACGGCGACGCTGTTTGCGCTGGACTGTGCTGAACATGTCCTTGGCGACGCAAGGGACGCCACCCTTCCCGATGGCACCCTGCTCGAAGCGGTGTTGCGTGACGCTCGACAGTTCCTCGAGGATCTCGACTCGCCCGCCGGAGAGCGACTCGGGCATCTCGCGCGCCTTGGTGCACTGCGACGGTTGAAACGCGAACGCGGCGAGCTTGCCGATCTCTCATTTGGGCTGTTATCAGACGACGCAAAAAGAAACATCGACGTCTTTGATGATCCCGCCTACGCGACAATCGCCCCGATATCTGATGCGGTGCTGGCAGCGATCGAGGCGCTGCGTCACCACGTCCTACCGCAGTTCGCTTTGACATCTGAAGACGCACGCGAAGAACGAGAAGAGCACGCAAACTCCGAGCGCACGACGAACATGAAGATTCCAACGGCTATCGTCACGCCATTCGGTTCCGCCCAAGTCGGAAGTGAACACGTCTTGCAATACGAGCCGTCGTGGACGTGTGCTCGAGAAGCGGCGCGACACGCGCGCACTGCCGCGCGAGACCGCCACGGTGCAACTGGAGAGCGCGAAGAGATGTCGTGGCAAGCGGGCCGGCTCAAAGCGCTCCTTTGAGACGCGTGTCGCCTTTTGTGATCGAGTGCCTTCCCGCATGGGGACCTAAGGGATCGCAACGTCAATAAGACGAGGTCGCCCCACATGCGGGTCGTCGAACTACAGCGCGAGCGCCTTGATCGGGGCCATGATCAGACTCGGGTCAGACTTCCAGTCGACGCCCGGAACGTCGATGTACAGCTCGATCTCGTTGCCGTCGGGATCAAAGATATAGAGGCTGTGGGTCACCGTGTGATCGCTTGATCCGGAGATGGGAACGCCGTTTTCCCTGAGCCGGGCGACGACGTCTCGCAGCTCATCATCGGTGTCCCCGACTTTCAGCCCGAAGTGGTAAAGGCCGAGGTGCCTTCCCTTTGGCAGCGGTGCCGCGTTCGCTCCGACTTCGATCAAGAGGAGCTCGTGATGAGTGCGGCCCGATGAGAATGCCGCCGCTTCGAATCCTGGCGCGGCCGCAAAGACTTCCTTCCAGCCGAGGACGTCCCTGTAAAACGCAGCCGACCGTTTCACGTCCTTGACGTAAAGGACAAGGTGTCCGAGTTCCTTGACTTGCATGTTCATCTCCCATATCGAGGATCGCGGTTCTTGCTCGCTACAACAGCCGCGCGTCTAATCCCATTCCTTTCGGGAGGTGTCGCATGTTCTTTCAGGCCGCGCCGCGCCCCAAGAGAGGAAGTGAAAGTTTCGGACCCCAGGCCCTAGGCGTGCCTGTTGGTGTCAACCGGCGTCGAGGCGTCCGTTGAGGAAGTCGTCGTATGCCTGCAAGTCGAGCAGTCCATGGCCTGAGTAGCCAAAGAGAATGACCCGGGGTGTGTTCTCCTCCTTGGCCCGAAGCGCCTCGTCGATCGTCGCGCGAATAGCGTGGGCGGTCTCCGGAGCGGGGATCGTCCCTTGGGTTCTCGCGAACTGTATGGCGGCTTCGAACACCTTGCCCTGGGGATAGGCGACCGCCCGGATCCGCTTGTTCTTCACGAGGTTGCAGATGATCGGCGCGTCGCCGTGGTATCGCAGGCCACCTGCGTGGATCGAAGGTGGAATGAAATCGTGGCCAAGGGTGTACATCAAGAAGAGCGGTGTCATGCCCGCGGCGTCGCCGAAGTCATATTCGAAACGCCCCTCGGTGAGCGTCGGACACGACGACGGCTCGACAGCGAGGAGGTCAACGGCTTCGTTGGACACGAACGGCAGCGCGATGCCGCCGAAGTTCGAGCCACCCCCACAGCACCCGATGACGATGTCGGGTCGTTCTTCACCCGCGAGAGCGAGCTGCTCTTTGGCTTCGAGGCCGATCACCGTCTGGTGGAGCAGGACGTAGTTGAGCACCGAACCGAGCGAGTAGTGCGTGTCGCCGCGACCAACGGCGTCGCGCACGGCGTCGCTGATCGCTGATCCGAGCGAACCAGGACTCTTTGGGTCGTCTACGGGGGAAGGCACGACCGAGCCACCCCACGTCTCCATCATCACGCGCCGGTAGGGCTTTTGTTCATAGGACGCCCGCACCATGTAGACCTTGCACTCAAGGTTGAAAAGGGCCGAGGCGAAGCACAGTGCGCTTCCCCATTGACCCGCTCCAGTCTCGGTACTCAAGCGGCGGATTCCCTCCTTGGCGTTGTAGTAGGCCTGCGGAACGGCGGTGTTCGGCTTGTGCGAACCGGCAGGTGAAACGGACTCGTCCTTGTAGTAGATCCGGGCGGGCGTGCCGAGCGCTTCTTCCAAGCGGCGAGCTCGGATGAGAGGTGTCGGCCGCCACATCCGAAGGATGTCGAGAACCGCACCAGGGATGTCGATCCAGGGATCCGCTGAGACCTCTTGGCCGATCAGCGCCATGGGGAAGAGCGGGGCCAGGTCGTCCGGTCCCGCCGGCTGGCGTGTGCCCGGATGCAGCGGTGGCGAGAGGGGCTCCGGTAGTTGGGGAACGATGTTGAACCAAGCTGACGGAAGTCGATCGTCTGACAGCGTCCAGCGCGTGATCATTGGCCGCCCCCTTTGTGTACCTGCTGTGCTAGCGCACGATCTGAGGGCACGTCAAGGTACCGCTTCGCAATTGCACAATGGACTGGAGACTCCTAAGCCCTCTTCGACAGCCGAAAGCTGGACATGTGACTGGACGAGTTCTTCGGTGCGATCACGACATCGACAAGCATGAGAAAAGCTGTGGAGCGAGCAATCGGAAAAACGGACAAGGCGCATCAACGAGGACGTTGCGTGTGATGCGATCAATACGTCCGCGCCCTTGTCGCCATCGAAGAAGCCACGACAGACATCTGCCGCGACGATTGGCCAATCCCCGAACGTCGGATGCGTTGGCATTGCACGTGCCGTGGGCGTTGGAATCGTGGTGGCACGTTTTGCTCAGGCTGCGGGGATATAGACGCAACCCGGGTCCTCACCGAGTGCGTCGCCTGTCGCCGCGAAGGCTCGAGCCCGAGACCCACCGCAGTACTCACGGAACTCACAGCGCCCACAGCGCCCACTGAAGGATCCGCTTCGGATGGCTCGAAGGAGCGGATGATCGCGGTACAGATCGACGGGGTGCTGCTCCCTGATGTTGCCGAGGCGCACGGGGAGAAAGCCAGCAGGTAGCGCCCATCCGTCGCGTGCGATGAAGAAGATTCCCTTACCGTCTCGAGTCCCCGCGCTGCCCACCCTGGGTGCACTTGTCGGTGGGCCGAGCAGATCGACGAGCTGGCGGGAAAGCCGACGATAGAGGGGCCCGAGCGCGAACTTCTGGGCGACAACCTCGTATGGACAGTTCTCATCGACGAGGTTCGCTTCTTCTCGCGAGGAGACGACGCGGCGGAACCACGGCGCTTCTACGGTGCGCACGATGAAGTCATAGCGAGAGGCGTCAAACAACACGTGCGCGACGTCTTCGTTTTGTTCAGCTGAGAGCTCGTTCGTCCGTATTCCCCTCCCCACCTGGACGAGGAAGAACACTTCCCACGATGATGCCCCGACGTCGCGCACCAACGAAGCAACGCCGGCTAGATCCTCGACGTTCGCTTGCATGACTGCGGTGTTCACCTGCGTTGTGATGCCGAGAGCCCGCATTTGCGACAGGGTCGCGATCGTGCACTCGAAGTGCCCCTTTACGCCCCGGATCGGATCGTGGGTAGCGCCGGACGCGCCGTCAAGGCTGATCGAAACGCTTGTGACACCGAGGTCCCGCATTTGCTCGAGCGACTCTGCTGTGAGTCGCGGCGTGACGCTCGGGGCAAGTGCGACAGGGAAGGAAAGCCCGCGGGCAAACGAAATGAGCTCGAAGAGATCCGGGCGCATCATGACGTCTCCACCGGTCAGAACGAGCACCGGTGGCCGGGGACCGAATGAGGCGAGCTGCTCGATGAGTCGCTCGCCTTCGGAGGTCGTCAGCTCGTCGCGCGCGGGTTCGGGGGCAGCCTCGGCGCGACAGTGCCGGCAGGCGAGCTCGCAGGCCTGCGTCGTCTCCCAAAAGACCAACATCGGCGCGTTCTCGAACATCGTTTCACCAAACGCTAGTCGGCTCGACGTCAAGCGAAGGTGAGAGAATCCACCAGTGATCGAAGAGATGAGCCCGGGCGAGATCGATGCGCTCATGGCTCGACAAGTAGTCGGCAGGATCGGCTGTCACGTGGACGGGAAGATCTACGTCGTACCGGTGATCTACGCCTGGGACGCTGGGTACCTCTATGTGTACTCCGTAGAGGGACAGAAGATCTCGATGATGCGCGAGAACCCTGAGGTCTGTTTCGAGATCGACGAGTACCAATCCGGCGGGGGTTGGCAGAGCGTGATCATTCAGGGCCGTTACGAAGAGCTCGTGAACGACCAAGCAGCCCGGACTCTTCGGCTGCTATCTGAGCGCTTCGCAAGCAGGAACACAAGCGAACGTCAGCGTCCAAAAGGTGAAGGGCGCACGCCGGTTGCTTTTCGGATCCAGGCGAACGAGATCACCGGGCGAAAAGTCGAGCGTTCAGCCAAGGCGAGGGCTCGCCTGAGGATTGGCCTGGTACTGGCCCGACGCAACGCGAGACGGTCCGCCGCGTCTGTGGGCCTCGTGTGAAAGACGTCGCGGAAGTCTCGACCGAAGCCGCTTGGTTCAAGACTGCAAGTGAGCGCGTTGCAATACCTCGAGTTTCGCCGCAGGAAGGCTCGAACGTGGCTTTTCCATAGGGTTGTTCGCCGGTCGTCAAGATTCAGGCTGCATTGGCGCGTGACTCAACAAGATGAACATGTCGAGGGAGTCGGTAGTCCCTAAAGGCCGCATCGCGTTCAGTACCTAGAGGTCGCCAAGGCTCCTCCTACGCTGCGTAGTGCTCCTGGTTCAGCACCGAATGGTGATCTGAGTTTTCCTTCGCGTTGCGCACCGTGTCCTCGCGCCAGCTCTGGATTGCATTGCAGTTCGGACGCGTGATGGCGCATAGGCCATTCGTGTCGGTGAGCTCCGACCCACATGCTTCACAGTGCGTTGCTGTGTCGACCAACTTGGTGGCTTTTACGAACAAGAACATGCCCACTGCTGCGAACATGACGATCGCTCCGATTGCCAGGGCCATGTCAGCTCACTCCCTCCGACAATCTGTGGACAGGACGAGAAATCGCCCGTCCACCTGCAGCGATTCTCCTCGAGTTGCTTGGTGCCGAACAGAGGCGAACGCCACGAATCATCGTTCGGGTTCCACCGAGTCGTCAGCTGCCGCTAGGGTGCGCCTCTATGGCTGACGGTCCGAACAAAGGGGGAAAGGCGAACTTCGGAGCAGACGGGCTCCTCAGATCGGTCATCGTTGGCGTCGAATACGCCATCGTTTCGAGCTTGCTGTTGGTGGCCGGCATCGTCTTGGTGCGTACTGTGGTCAGCTTCTTGAGCAACTGGAACGCCTTCCCCCAGACCGTTGTTTCGGCCATCGATGGCATTCTCGTGGTGATCATCCTTCTCGACATTGCGCACACGGTCTTTGGCCATATGCGTTCCTCCGTCTTCCCGGTGCGACCGTTCCTCGTCATCGGCATCCTCGCTGGCGTGCGGGACATCCTGAGTGCCTCCGCCCACTTGACCTTGACCAGCCTCTCGACGAAGAACCTCGACAACACGCTGATCTCCCTCGGCGTAGGCGTCGGCGCGGTGGTCTTCCTTCTGTTGGGCCTCCTCATCCTCCGCTTCAGCGGTCATAGCGACGAGGAAGGGGTCGGCTAGCTGGGACCTCGCGTTACGTGTGCCTTACGTGGGCCTGACGTGGCCTGAAGAATACCGGTTGACGTGGGCCTGAAGAGTACCGGTTGACGTGGGCCTGAAGAGTACCGGTTGACGTGGGCCTGAAGAGTACCGGTTGACGTGGGCCTGAAGAGTACCGGTTGACGTGGGCCTGAAGAATA